>Ga0181524_10000976_pt1 | contig 34112 bp, 28 predicted proteins | sample PEATcosm2014_Bin_34_FD_119761 | JGI IMG/M metagenome (GOLD analysis project Ga0181524, IMG submission 119761) | Peatland microbial communities from MTU Mesocosm Facility, Houghton, MI, USA - PEATcosm2014_Bin05_60_metaG | ecosystem: Environmental > Terrestrial > Soil > Wetlands > Peat | place... | reverse complement strand
TCCAGGCCCGGCTGGGACTGTGCCGACAGGCAGTGTTGGTTGCGGAACAGGGCCTCTGTAAGGGCAGTGAGTTGAGTTATGGAAGCAGCGAGCCGTTCCGGGTTTAGACAAACTGCCTGGATCTCGGCTCGATCCGGACTGGATGCGCGAAGAGGGCATCCGTGGTTGAGGGACGGCTGCTTATTCCTTCGCTGCTTGTCGAGTGGCGATGCGCACATAGCCCGCCTCCAGGCCCGGCGGCGGGGCCAACGCGGGGTCAATCTGCGCCAGTTTTGCGATTTTTGCCATGCTCCACGAGCCAACACAACCGCATCAAGCCTCACGCCGCTGGACCTGTGGCGCCGAGGGCGCATCCCCCACAACACCTTCTACTGGTGGGCCGCGCGGCGGGGGAATCTCGCCTGGCTCCGCGCGATGGAGGCCGAAGGCCCAGCGCGGATCGACCCGGGCGAGTTCGCCGCAGCCGCGCAGAGAACCGCCCGCGAGCGCCGGCTCCTCATGCGGAGCCTGCGGTGCCGCTGCAAGAGGAATGACCGGGGTTAGCGAATGCCGGCGCCCACAGGAAGGGGCAGGCCGGGCACAGGAAAAGAAACCGTAGGCGAATGAAGATCGACGTAAGCGCCCAAATCGAACAATTCCTCAAGGAGTTGACCGCCCAGGTGGCTGAGCAGCCTACGCTCATTGTCATCGGCGGATTCGCCTTGCGCGCTTACGGAGCGACGCGGCATTCGCACGACGGCGACATCATGGTTGATTTCCGCACGCACGGAGACTAAGGAAGTCATGAGGATAGGCCTGTTCTCGGATACGCACGGCCATTTGCGACTATTGCTCCACTTGATCCGCAACTGGCAGAAGGCGCATGGGGATCACCTTGACGCCGCGCTCGTGGCGGGAGATCTGGGCTGTTACCCGGACGCATCAAAGTGCGACAAGGCGACCAGGCGATGGATCGAACGGGACCCTGAAGAGGCAGGTTTTTCACGATACTTCGTCTCCCCGGTGGGCGAGGTCGAGCGGCTTTTTAGGCCCGAATTCGGCGAGTACTCCGCTATCCGCTGCCCCGTGTTCTTTGTGCCTGGAAACCATGATGATTATCTAAAGTCTGCCTGCAGGCTCCCCGCTGCCCCTTCATTGCCGCAGCGTACATTCCCCGTGGACTGTTACAAGAGATTCCATGGCATCGTTGATGGTGCCGTGGTAGTCCTCCGTGGCCGGGATGGCACACCGCTACGCATCGCGGGCATCTGGGGAATTGAGAACGGGCGAGCGGGAGCGCCCTACCAGATAAACCCTGGCTCCGCTCAACGGCTCCGGAATTTGGGCCCTGGAGTCTTTGATCTGCTCCTCACCCATGATTCCCCCGCGGGGTCCCACCCAATGGGCGGCCCCGCCCTAATCGCGGAGGTGGTCAGAAGCTGTCGCCCGAGCCTGCATGTCTTTGGCCATGTGCCGCCCATGGGGGGGCGGCATGAGTTCGGCGTTCCGAATTCCAGCACGCGTTCGGTCGTCCTGAAGGACGTGTCCTTCGGCAGGGATGGTACGGAAAGCCTGCATGGGGCGATGGGGGTACTCGACTGGGACGGCATCGAGGCGCGATTCCAAATAGCGGACGACGACTGGTTGGGCCGAATGCGGTTCCATAACTGGGTGCAGGTGTTGCCTGAGCCGGTCCCCGCCTCATGAATCGGACACCGGGAATGCCGCGGCCACTATCCCCTCGGTGGACGAGCAGCGCGGCCCCAACCGAGCGCAGAGCGACAGACGGCCCTCTCATCCAGGCCCGATCCGCCCAGGGCGGTTGCGACGCTATCAGATGGACCAGTCAGGAGCCATCCGTTGGGGCGGAGGCTCCGACAGGTGCTCGTGCTGGAGCGCCACCAACCGCCCCGTAGCGTAGTGGACCAACTCCATCATTTCCGTGAAGGTCATCGAGCCCTCCTTCACCTCCGTCCTCGCTTCGACCCAGAACTCAATCTTGCCTTCGTACAGGTCGACCCGCGCCGCCTCCATCCCAAAGGCATCCCCGATGCGTGCGCCGGTGTCCAACCCCACGACGACTGCGACCAATTCATCCACCGTCGCCGCGTCCACCAATTTGATCCCTTCGGCCATCGTCAGGGCCACACGCTTCTTGGCTTGCTGCTTCACCCGTGGCTTGGGCTCCTTCACGAGCACCCCGGCCACGGGATTGTGCTTGACCAAGCCATCGTGGATAGCCTCCTCCCACAGCAGGTGCAAGACCTCCAGCCTCTGCCTGATCGTACCGGGCGCCTGGCCTCTGGCGAGGCAAAAGTCGCGGTAGCCCGCCAACATCGGTCGGCTTACGTCCTCCACAGGGGCAGCCACGCTGCCAGTTGGACCGAGTTGGTCCAGGTAGGCGTCGAAGTTTCTGAGCGCGCTCCTGCTTAATGTACTCCACCAAGACCCAAAGGGCGGTTTGCGCGCTCAACGCGGCCGTTGGGCCGGGTGTCTGCGCGAGGGCAGCTTGCTCGCGTTGGTGGCGATTAAGCCGCGGGTAGGCAGCCAGATAGCGAAACTGGCCTGAGAGCCGGAGACGCTACACGGTTCAACGACGCCGGGCGGATGCCAACCTATTCTTTTGCTGCCTGCCTTGTGGCGATCGGAACATAACCTGCCTCCAAGCCCAACGGCGGGGTGACAATCAAGGCCGGGTCGATATCCGCGAGTCTGCCAACCGTCGGTGCCGGCAGGTAGTCTCGGTCCTTTTTCCAGTTCCGGTGGAGTTTTTCCACCCGCGCCTGCATCGCCTCACGCTCGTGATCCGTTAAATCGGCGTTGAGTAATGCGGGCTGGTCGGCGAATCGATACCAATAATACGTCACCACGCTGCCGTCCCCCGGATGCGCCTGGAAAGGTCCTGCCACGGGGCCGGGCTTTTTCCAGCAACTCTTCGCATCGGCCGGAGTGACGTAGGGTCCGGGGCGATCCTCGCGAGGCCGTTCAAAGCGAGCCTGGACCAGGCCTGTTTCAGCAGGAACGTCTTCGGGTCGCACCGGCGCCCACTGCGCTTTCTTATTGTCATTAGTCACCAGGTGATAGTATTCGGGCAGCCTCACCAGCGGGCCATCACTGGAATCGTTGGTCGCAACCAGTTGGTAATTCCACCGGTAACCGAAGGTATTTGAACCCAGTGCGACGGGGGTCGCAAAGGACTTCCACGCCAGCGGCACCCTCTGTTTATCGGGGGTGGCAGGTGTATAAATCCTCCAGGTCGCCCCCCCGCCCCCGGGGAAGGCGTGCAAGCGGGCCGCCCGGGAATCGATGACGCCGCCAGCCGGCGCACCACCTTCAAACCAGGTCTCCACGGCATCCCAAAGCGCCTTCTTGCTGTAGGAGGTGACACGATGCACTAACACCGAGTCGCCTCCCGGCCCTCGGGGAAATGAGGTTGGGGCGACTCGGGCGTAGGTCTCCCCCTTTTTGTCGACGGACTGGATGCTTGGGACGTACTGGGTCTCCATCTGCAATGCCCTATTTGGATCGGAAGGGCGGGTATCCAGCAGCATTCCAGCGAGGCGAGGCTCGGCGAGCGCCGCGTGGGACCAGAAATAGGGGGTGAAGAAGGCAACCGGGCCTTTGAAGTTTCTCGTGTTCAGAAACAGGGTCCAACATTGATCTCCGGTCGGGACATTCCTCCCGGCGGTCACTGACTTGGCGGTGGTGAGCGGCAGCGGGAGGTAACCGTAACCGAACAGTTCACCGCGGGTCCCCTGTTTCAGATTCAGCCCATCAGGGGGCCAGAGCAGCCAGGGACTCAATTGAGCCACCCCGTACTGGCCTGCCGGTTTGTCCCAATTCCTTCCTTTGCCGGCTCCGGGTCCGTTGGCCCATTCACTGAAATTTGGGGCCACCCCGCCCATAATGAACTTTGGCGTCTCGGTGGCAAACCGCGTATCCGTCCACCAGCCCAGCCCGCCCTCAACATCGGAGTACATATTGGTGGGGGCGTGGCCGTCGTACTGAGCGAACATCCACGTGCCAAACAGCCCGGTTTGAAAACGGTGCCCCGGGTATTCCCGCAATAAAGGCCAGGCGGCTACATACATGGAGAACCCGGCATTATAGGTCTCTGGGACTTTCTCATTGGGGACAAGCAGGTATCCCGCCATCTCCCCTTCCTGAATCTGATTCGGGGCGCCCATCAGAGGTGGCAGGGGTAAGACGAGTCCCAGGGCCAGACACGAAGCGAACAACGCAAAACAAGTGCCGGTTGGTGCTCCGCGGTTCACAGGGAATTGCTTTTCTATCGGGTTCACCGGCAGTGATTGTCTGGCCTTCCCCACTCGGAGCGCAAGCGTTTTGTGGGGGCCACTTTTGGCACTGGCGGTGTTACTACGCCTACGGCACCGGTTACGCCGGCGACCTGCTGTCGCACGAGATGGATTTTGTCCAATACCTTCTCGGTCACGGCATACCGGACCGGTGTGCCTGCTCCGGGTTGATTGCGTTGCTGCGGGACGACCGCGAGGTGTCGGACACCTGGGTGGCCACCTGTGAGTTCGGGAAGCTGGGCCGGACGCTCACTTTCACCGGGAGCATGAACGCCACCGCGAACCAGTCGGTCGAAATTTGCGGGCGGGATGCGACCCTGAGGTTCGACTCCATCGCGCACGACGTGCCCACGTTTGAGATCGAGTCGGCCGGATACAACCGGAGGGCCGACCTGCCCAAAGGCTACGAGCGCGGCAAGACGGCAGGGCAGCCCAACCACATGGTGGACTGGGTCAATTGCATCCGGAGCCGGGACACACCCAAGTGCTCGACCGTGCTGGCCTGGGGCAACGAGCAGGCGCAAGGCAAAGTGGTAATGCAGTATCGCAGCCCGCTCCATATCAGCATGGACTACTACTTTTCCGACGGGAACGTCCAAGGCGGCAGCACGCTGCGCTCGGGCCAGTGGGTTCAGGTCGTGTACACCTGCTCACCTCGTCTCCGGCAACGCAAACGCCACGTAGGCATCACCATACTCGCTCTGCTGGCCGAGTTTGTTTCCGGTCGAGGCAATCACCACGAATTGCCGGCCTTTGATGGCATACGTCACCGGTGGGGCGCTCCCCACCCACGGCAGTTTGCCGGACCACAATTCCGCGCCTGTTTCCTTGTCGAACGCACGGATTTTCGCGTCCCGCGTGCCGGAACAAAAGAGCAACCCGCCCGCGGTAACAATCGCCCCGCCATAGTTTTCCGTGCCGGTCTTGGGAAAGCCCGCGGCGGCCAGCGCAGGATATTCTCCCAACGGCACTTGCCACACCAATTTGCCGGTGTTCAGGTCGAGGCAATTGAGCGTACCCCACGGCGGCTTGCTGGCCGGATAGCCCTCGTGGTCCAGGAACCTGGGATAACCCGTGAAGCTGTAGCGGGGGCGTTCCGATTTCACTTCCGCCGGGGGCGTGGTGCGGTCGCGCAAGAGCAGGTAATCGGTCACGGCCTTGAGATCGGCCTCGCTCATGGTCGGAAACGCCGTCATGCCATTGGTGCCCGTGCGAACTTGTCGCCTGATATCCGAGTCGGAAAGCCGAAAGCGCAATCCGCGCAACGGCGGCGCGACGCCGATGCCCAGCTTGTCCATCCCGTGGCATGACGCGCACGCGGTTTCGTAAACAATCCGCCCCCGCGATTTTGGCCCGGAAGATTCGTCTGGTGGATCGTCGTCGCGAAAAACCGAAATCATCCAGCCAAGATGGTTTGCGCTCACATAGAGCCGTCCGGTGCCGGGGTCAACGCACGCGCCTGACCATTCCGCGCCGCCGTCCATGCCCCAATACAGGTTGGGATGCCCCAGGCTGGCCGGACGAAAGAACCCCGTGGTGACACTCTTGAACCGGGCGGCGGCAAACTCCGCGGCCTCCGGCGTCCGGTCGGTGAGGTCCGCAGCCGTGAACTCCATTTTGCCAAACCGCTCGGGCAACTCCGGGTCGGGTTGGTACGGCGCCGTCTCCTCGCCCGGCAAGTCGCTCTTCGGTGCGCGGCGCATCCGAAACGGAAAGATCGGTTTGCCCGTCACTCGGTCCAACAGCAGCGTGTCTGCATTCTTGGTGGTGACCGCGACCACGTCCACCCGCTTGCCCTCGCGAGTGATGGTCGCGAGGTTGGGGGGAGCGGAAATATCCCGATCCCAGAGATCGTGAGGAATCTCTTGAAAATGCCAAAGACGCCGGCCCGTCCGCGCGTCGAGCGCAATCAGGCAATTCGCGAAGAGGTTATCGCCCAGATGCCCAACTCCGATGAAGTTCGGCTTCGCCCCGGCCGTGGAAATGTACGCGACGCCGCGCACCTCGTCCATCGCCATGCCAGGCCAGCAATTCGCCGCGTAACTTTCCGTGCGGTCCCAGGTCTCGAAGCCAAATTCCCCCGGATGCGGCACGGTGTGAAACGTCCACAATTGTCTGCCCGTGACGACATCAAATCCCCACACGTCCTTTTCAAACCCGGGCACCACAATGATTTCCTCAAATATGGCCGGCCCGGCCGTGGCGGCGCCGAACCCACCTTGCACTCGGCCAGGCAGCAACGTGTGGCCGTTCTCCCCGAAGTCGGGGATTACCTCACCGGTGTTGGGGTTCAACGCATAAAGGTACTTTCCCGCGCAAAACAGCACGCGCTCCTTCGCCGTCCTGGCACCCTGCCAGTAGATCAAGCCGCGAAACGCCGGACGCCCCTCCGGCTTGAAACGCCAAAGTTCCTTTCCATTCTCGCCATCGATGCCCACCATGAACTGCCCCGGTGTCGGCGCGATCATGATTTCCCGCACGACAATGGGGTTGCATTGGAGATTATTGCTGCTGTCCCCGGAGTGATAAATCCACGCCCGTTGCAGTTGCGAGACATTCTGCCGGTTGATCACGTCCAGCGCGGAGTATCGCCGGCCACCGTTATCCCCATGAGACCGATGCCACGTCAGAAACGTCTCCGTCTTGGGATAACCATTCGCCGGGGTCAATTCATTGGGCCTCGCGGCCGGGATGGTTTTGTATAATGGCAGCTTCTCCCGCACCCTGGCATCTTCCACGGCCCAGTAGTCATGCTTGGCTGAGAGGTCAGCGGTGGCCTGCGACGCTGAGCCTCTGCTTTGCTGCCCACCCTGGGCTACCGTGGACCAGGCGAAGCAGAGCAACAGGGCCCGGAACCCCCGCGATACTTTCGAGATGTCTTTCATGTTTGGTCTGCCCCAATCATTTCAAACGGTCCGACCTTTGGCAATCCCACGGGTTCGAGAATCCAATCGCGAGGGAGGAGTTAATGGTCGGGGCGCACCGCGCAGGCCGGGAGCACAAACGCGAGCATTCCTGCGAAGCACCAACCTGAGCAAATTGTCCGACCAGCGGCCAAGCGCAGGATGTCTCCCATTGGATAACATTTATCCCGATCCATGGAACCATGATTGCTCCGTTTATCATGGTCGGGGCACCTTTTGCTGCGCCGCCACCGGCTGGCGCCGGCATGGCTGGCGCTCCAGCTTTGCCCGAAGACCGACAACACGGGCCTGCCGTTTCAGCTATGCGCCACCGCCGAGTAGTCGCGCGGGCCCCCCGCGACGGACCGGCCATACGTCCCGTTGACCCCGATCAGTATCTCGTAGGCAGCGTGCGACCAAAACTCCGTGTTCCCGCGGAATAATTCTCGTTCTCATCGGTTTGTCCGTCTCTCTGGATTCTGGCCCCGCTTCTTCATCGCTCCACCGGATTCTTCGCATACACATACCTGTACCCCGCCGGAAGTCTGCACACATTCGCATCATTGAACGCTCCCGGTGGATTCGCTGGATCAAAAGGCGGCCACGGCAGGTCTCCGAACCTCGCGCCTCCCGTTGCGGCTCGTCGGTGGTCGCCTTTTGTTGATGCCCGTCCGGCGGTCCACTGCGCCGGTGACGTTCCTCGCCCCACTTTATGGGTTATTTCAAGGGCGCTTCAGAAGTAGTTGTCAGCCAGATCGAACCTCAGGGCCGGTTGTCACCTGGCGGCGTCGTCCCGGTCGTCCAGGCGCGCGGGGTCACCGGGAACATCGAGATGCGGAATTTGGTGCATCCGTAAGGGACCAGGCGAACGGTTTCGGAGGCAGTGCCGGCCACGGGTTTGTCCGGCAGCGCCTGGGCGTCGGTCGGCTGCCAATCGAAGGCGCGGACGGGGGCCCTCACCAGGACGGGCGCGTCCAGGGGCCAGTCCCAGTGCGCCGGCATCGGCTTGCGTTCCACGGTGAGGGCGGCGTCATGGCGGGCGGCCTCGGTATCCAAGGCGTATTGCCAGCGCGCGTCCTTCGCCGGCGTATTTGGGTCCAAGTCGGGGATAGGCAAGGCGAAGAGGAGCGGACCACAGAGGACGCTGGCGTAGGGCAGGCGCCGCGGCTCGAAGAGCGCCGCCGGCTCGAACTTGAAATAGCCGCGGTTGGCGGATGGAAACTCCATCTCGTAACCGCGCAGGGCCCGAGGCGTCATCGGCAATCGCAGTTCGACCATGTCGCCCCCGGACCACTGGCGCTCGAGCTTGACGAATCGCCTCGCGTCGGCCAGCACCTTGAGGTTGGCGCCGTTGACCGAGATGCGCGGGGCCTGGCACCAGCCGGGGATGCGCAGGTAGAGCGGGAACTTCACCTTGTTCTTCGGCTCGACCTTCAGGCGGATGGTCTCGCCGAATGGGTAATCGGTAATCGCAGCCACCTTGACCGGGACGCCCTCTCCCACCAGCGCCGAAACCATGCACGGCCCATAGAGGGCGGCGGCCAGCCCGTGGTCGTGAGTGGCCGACCACATATTGATGACGAAATTCGGGATGATGCGGTTGAGCGCGCCGACGCAGCACAGGACGTTCGAGCAGCCGAGCGGGGTAAACCGGGTGTTCGGCGGCCCCGGGCAATTGGGCTGCTCGCAGGGCAGCGAATCGGAGCGGAGCCGGTTTGGAGATTGATAGTAACACATACTTTTGAAATCGCGCGCCACCGGCGCAGCGCCGGCATTATAGAACGCGCGCTCGAGGCGGTCCCCCCAATCCCCGGCGCCCTGGATGCGATACATCCACGATGCGGAGAGCAGCATCGCCGTCACATCGCAGGTCTCGGTCTTGCGGAAGGCCCCGACGCCCGAGGCGAACTCCTCGCCGGAGGCCACGCCGTAAGGGAGTTGGTGATGCTTATCCAGCCACTTGAAGGCGTTGAGCGTGGCTTGGAGATGGCGCGGCGCGCCGGACCACGGATAGACGACCGCGGGCAAGCGGATGTTCTCGTAGAAGATGACGACATGGCCCGGGGCGAAGCGGCCTTCGGACCACGCTTCGAAGGCCTTGGTCGGCTCGGCCTGCGCAACGGCCTGCAGGGCGCGATCGAGGATGCGCCGGTCGCCGCTGAACGAGTAGGTCTCCAGCATCGGGTCCAGGTTGCACAGGCCGCTCACGTCGCCAAAGTCCGCGCGCGGCCCACCCATATTCACGGGATACTCGGCATAGACCTTTACCAGGGCCTCGAGCACACGCGGCTCGCGGGTGGCGTCATAGAGCGCCACCAGGGCGCGGCCCATCTGCGAATGCGCCCAACCGTCGAAGCCCTGCGGTTTGTAGGCGCTCTTCCAGTAGATGAACGAGGTGCCGGCGGGGGCCTTGGCCACACCCTCTACCACCGGATCCAGCCGCGCCCGGATCTTCTTTATGAGCGCCTCGTCGTGCAGGATAAAGCCCAGCCGCAGCGCGCCATCCAGCCAGTAGGCGGATTGTTCGATAGGCCAGCCGGTGCCGTCGGCGGAGGCGCCCGGGGCCTGGATCGGAATGCCTTTCCAGCCATCGCCAAAGGTGCGGTGCCATTCGTCCAGGTGCCCGGTAATTCCCTCGCGCGCGGCTTGCGCCCAGTCCCGCAGCCAGCCTGCAGGCTCGACCGCGCCCGGAGGCAGTGGAAGAAAGGCCGTCTTGACCGCCGGCTCGGCGGCCCGCTCGTAATCGGCAGCCCGGCCATTCTCCACCGCGCTCACGTTTGGAGCGGCAGGGAAGAGGGACGCCGTCTGGAGCAAAGCAAGTATCGCCGCCGCGATTGTCATGGAGGTCGGTGTTTTCATAGGGCAGCCACTTCGGCAATTTCACGCACGCTCAAGCCCCGACGCTAGCCGGGGCGGCGGGGCCCTGCAAGCCCAATGGAGCGCCCGAGGGCATAACGGGCCCCCCCCATCGCTCCTTCCCATGAAGGCCATGCCACGAGCTTGGACCCGGAAGTGCCGCCGTCGAGTCGATCCGTCTGAGCGATTCGCCGAGTTCCTCGTCAAACGAAAAAGCATGAGCGACTTAATAACCAACGACGACTCCTGGGACTGCGAGTGCAGGGAGGAATACATCCACGCCAAGAGCAAGGGGAACTACTGCCCCAGGTACGATAAGTTTGAGCGCGAACAACCTGACAGCCGCGAAAACGAGCTCCACCTGTGCAGGCCGGAGAGCGATCGCGCGGTCTTCAAAGGCTACAAAGAGCGACAGCAGTTTTCCGTCGCGTTCCGTCCCAAACAAAAAGGCATGCGAGCTGGAACATTAGTCAGAATAACGAGGACCAAGGCGCCCCGGGGCCTCCCGGTCCGCTGCGCGATCGAGGGAGTATTGCTCGCGGACGTACAGCTCGGGAAGCCGGTGTACCTGGCCGCGATGGATCGTAGCGGCGAGCTGGTGGACGGCATATTCGCGTCAGCGCTGGTGGACGGCGTCTCGCCGCAGGGGTTCACCGCAGCCGGCGCCCTCTACTGCGTCGAGCTGTTAGGGGAGCCGGGCGATTTCTCGCTCCTGGCCGAGGTCCTCCTGCGGGAGTTCCGGCCGCACGAGGCGCAGGCCACGGTTTCATGCGTGCGGGCGAAGCACCGGACGTGAGTGCCCCCAATAGGCGGGCTCGCGACCATGCCTGGAAGCGTTGGAAGGAATTGCTCCAGAAAATGTGAGCAGGAACCGACAGACTTGGTCGTTGCTCAAGGTCGCTGCTCCTGTGGGGCCAGGTCGGGCACAGTGGGCGCGGCGACGCGCGGGGGTGTCGGGCGCGCAAACTCCGGGTCGCCCACCAAAAACCGAAGCATCAGGTAGTCCACCAGCTCGGAATAGGCGAACCCCACCTGCCTGGCGCAGTCTGCTGCATAAGCGTTGAGGAATGCTTCGGCGGCTTTGGGGCCATTTTTCCGGAAGAGGTCACCCGCGGCCCGTTCAATGCTGGGTTGAAGCTCAAGGTATCGTTGCTCGGCCGGTCTGATCATTGCCTGGACCTCTTTCATGGCCGGTTGGTAGGGCAGGCGTTGCACCAGGTTGTGGACCAGTCGGAAGTTCCATTGAGCTTGTTGCCGATCAATCCTCGTGAAATTCGCTGGATGGTCCCAGGTATCTGGCAGGTCGGTAACGCCCGCATACAAAGGAATGAAGCAGCTCGTGCTCGCCGGACCGTAAGCGAACCACAAGAGGTTCCCGATGCTCCGGGGCAGGTCATTCCGCAACTGGGCGACAAATACGTACCCACTGCTGGGCGTGCAAATGGCGCGCTCCGGCTTCAAACCGAGCAACTCCGCCAGTTCCGGAGGTCCCCAGGGGCAAGCCAGTGGGCTCGTGCGCTCCCCCACCTTGAAAGCGGCCTGGGCGGCGAGATCGAACTCCGTGCCCTGGTAACTGTCTCGCATAAGGTCCATCATCTTTGGCACGGTCAGTGGCCGGTCAGGTTTTACGGAGAAGGGATAGCGATCCAACTGGGGATCTCCCGTGACCTTCAGCCCCAAGGAAGGCGCCACCAAACCCAAGGCCCGCCATTCACGAAGCGAATTGCTGCGGTCGCCAGGCTCACCATACACCTCGTGCCACAGGAAACGCGTTCCTGGTTTCCAGAAGCCCATTTCCTGAGCAAGCGAGTAGATGTTTTGGGAAGCAAGGAAGTGGTCGTGGTCGGTCGGGTCGACGGCGCCAATCCGACTGCGGTTGGCGCTGCAACCCACTTCGCCATCCGGAATCCGCTGGGCGCACCACACCCCGCCGGGCCGGCGGCTGTCCGGCGTCCAATCCTTTCCCGGGCCGAAGATTTCCATGAGCCACGCCTCGCGCCCATCCGCTATCGGCAGGGCCACGCCAGCGGTCGGCGCCCGGTAATAAAGGAAGCCGTATTCCTCAACCATGGCGCCGATCAACCGGATGGCTTCCCGGGCGGTTTTCGCCCGGAGCAGGGCATTGGCGATGAGCGACGTCGTCCAGTGATTACTGTTTGGTCCCACGCGACCTTTGTCGCAAGCCAATCCCTGGCGCATGGGCAGAAACTCGATGGCGATGCTGAGGCCGTGTTCGTTGAGCCCGCCGGTAGTCATGCTTTCCAGGTTCCCGGCCAGGATCAGGCTGCGATAGGTTTCGCTCACCGGTAGCGTTCCCACCTGATCATATCCCTTGCGCAGGTTGGCCCGGTACTCCTCGTAAGTCTTGGGGCGTGGCACATTCCAATACATGGGCAACCGGGTACCCGGAGCGTAGGAGTGAGCGGGCACCACATAGACCAGGCCCATCACGTCACCGTCACAGGAGTGGCTCATCAGCACCGAAGCATCCGCCGTCGCCTGCTTGCCGGCCAGGATCGTCGAGCAACCGGTCGCCTGCGGGAGCGGCACGCTTGCTATCGCCAGCACCAGCAACAGAGCTATTGCTCGTTTCATCAGATCTCCCATCCTTTCCGGAAATGACCGCGAATGAGCGGATCAGCTTCGGGAGCATTGGTCGCCTTCATCCCCGGGCCGTTCCAGTAAAGGGCCGTGCCAGTCCTCAACGCTACTATCCCGAGCAGCACGATCTCCGTCAACCGGGCGGCATACTCGAAATTCGCACTGGCCGCCGGGCCGCCTTTGCACGCGTCGATCCAGTCCCGATGATGGCCTCGGGATCGAGGAATCGTCGGGCTTGGAGGGGAATAGCGGCGCATCTTCTCCTCGGGTATGATCCGTGGCGAACCGCTCCACACCCCGGACAGAATCGCGCCGTCTTCGCCGACAATGAGCGATCCCCCAGCCGGAGGAAGTTCTCGCTCCGGCTCCAGGCAAGCAGGACGGGGTGGTCGCAAGCCGCCATCATGCCAGAGTAGATCGACGGGTGGCCGGTCGCCCCGGCGGGGGAACAGATAATGGTAGGTCGCCACGGCTGGCGTGGTTTCTTCGCTCAAGGCCGTGGAGCTCGCCTCGATCATGCCGGGATATTCCAGGTCCAGTGCCCAGACTGCCGTATCGAGCGTGTGGCACCCGTAGTTGCCCAGCGTGCCGCTCCCAAAATCCCACCAGTAATGAAAAGTCAGAGGGGCGTAGGCCGGATGATAGGGCCTGGCCTTGGCGGGGCCGAGCCAAAGATCCCAAGACAGCCCGTCCGGCACCGGCGGGATCTCCGCCGGACGGGTGGCGGGCATGGGACGGTTGGGACCTCCCTGCCACGCATGCACCTCGCGCACCTGGCCAATCGCACCGTCGCGTATCCATTCCACTGCCCGCCGAATGTCCTCCGTGGAATGCCCCTGGTTCCCCATTTGCGTGGCGACCCCGGCTTCTCGAGCCGCCCGGGCAAGTTGGCGCGCCTCGTAGATCGAATGGGTCAGCGGCTTCTCGCAGTAAACCCCTTTCCCGGCGCGAATCGCGGCCATGGAAGCGACGGCATGGACGTGGTTCGGGGCCGCCACCAGGACCGCGTCGATGTCGTTCCTGGCCCGTTCCAACATGATCCGATAGTCCACGTAAACGGCGCCGTCATGGCGCCTTCCATTCACGTTTTGACGATTGTGCTCCTCAATGACCTTCTTCGCCGGTCCACGCCCGCCGTTGTGTCTATAGTAAAGCTGGCTGTTGTCCCAAAACTCGGCGACGTCGCAGATCGCGCTGATGTTCACGTCGGGATGCTTCAGCAATTCCTTGAGATTGGTGATGCCCTGTCCCCCGGTGCCAATAATCGCCACGTTCAGTTGCTCACTGGGAGGTATCCTGCCCGGCCCTCCCAAAACCCAACGAGGAACCACACTGGCTGCCGCCAGGCTCGCCGTCGCCTGGAGGAAGCAGCGACGCGTAAGTCTCCGACTGGTCTTCACTCCCGACTTTGTAAGGTGCAACCCGGCCAAGAGCAAGTTCCATATCACTGCCCTGAACCCGTAGATATAGCCGTCGATCCCACCGGCCACACCTTGAGTATTTGGTGTCCCCCCCTCACCACTTCAAACGGTCCGGGGAAGGGATTCTGTTCATTCCGCTTTCTCCCGAGATAATCGGTGTCGATACGCAGTGGCGAACCGTCGGCGTTTTCAAAGGCGCACCCCGGCACTCTTGCTTTGCCTAGCAGTTCCGTGGTCACCAGCTTCCGGACTTGTTCGGCGTTCCAGGATGGGTCCAGGGTGAAGTCCAAATACCAGCCATCGGCCCGTTGCGACAGCTTCACGCCTGGGTCGAAGTCCGGCTTGAGCAGCGCGTCAGCCTCAAACTTGGACGGCTGCGTGCCTTTGGTGAAGACATTCCCCCCGGCGAAGCAAGGGAGGGACGAATTGTCGAGCGCGTGGAGGCTGCACGGCGCCACAAACAGATTGTTGTAGAGGCGATGGTCGCCACTGTCGTTCGCCGCCGCATCCTGGTGCATCCCGGCCAGTTGCGTGGAATGCGCCCGGTGGTAGGGCGTGGCGCGGGTGTCGGAGCGCATATTCTGGATCGGGCCGGTGATCAGGTTGTGGACGGCCGCGATGCCCTGGGAATTCAGGGCAAACGACATGCGTTTGGAGAGGAGGAGATTATTGGCCACCAGAATCGGCCCGTGCTGCATCTCCAAAAAGATATCACCCAACCCGCCAGTGTTGTCATGCAGCAGGTTGCCCGTCACGTGCGCCCCCTGCGCCATCCAATCCAGCCAGATGCCGCTCACATCGCCGCAGCGGTAGATATGGTTGCGGCTGATCTCGACATCAATCGCGCCATGGAACTTGATCCCCGCCATCTCCGCTCCGCCGAAAAGCTGGCGGATGTGAATATCGTGGATGACATTTCCCGTCACTGTGCTGAAGGAACAGCCCAGGCTTCCCACCACGCCCGTTTGTTCGCAATGGTGGATATGGTTATTGCGGACGATGTGGCCGCCCACCGTCGCCCGGTTCCACCCATTGGTCAGCGCCCGCGTCAGCGTGCCCACATACCCCTCCGCCGACTCCGCCCGGTTATCCCACTCATCGCTGTATTTACCCAGGGCGATCCCGCAGCAGGTCGAGTAGCTGATCTGATTGTCCTCGATGATCCAGCCTTTGCACCAATACGCCGAGACAATCCCGATCTGTCCCGCCGTGGGGGGCGCCCAGGGTGTTGCCCCGTTGCGCAGATCAAATCCGCGCAACGTGAGGTAGTGGACCCCGCCTTTCTCCGGCGTGAACACAGTCTGACGGACATTGATCTCCACGTCCTTGTCGTTGGGATTGACACCGGGAAACTGCGCGTAAATCAGGGTGCTGTTTGCCGCCGGCTTGAATCGTTTGACGAGATACTCCGGCTCCGCCGCTTCCACCGGCACCCCGTCCACCATGGCAAACCACAGCGGTGAACGGCCCGCCGGCGCCAGCACATTCTCAAAATGAGCCGCCTCCGTCAGCCAATCCCCATCCAGATACACCGCGCCCGTATGATGACGTCTCCCGTTCGCTCCAAACCAGTCCCCGTGGATCAAGTCACAGTACGGATTGAACTTGCCGAAGAATGAGTTCGGAATCGTTGTTCTCCAGGTGTCGTTGGTGACGCGCTCCCAGCTCTTCTGCATTTCCGAGCCGGTGACGACCACCTTCTCCCCCGGCGCGGCTTGGTAAGTGATGCGATTGTCCTCCGAGGTTCCCCCGCGCGGCGGATTGACCCGCTCACGGTAAATGCCTTCATGTACCGTGATGATATCCCCTGGCTGCGCCAGGTCCGCCGCGTGCTGAATGGTGCGGAATGGGGCATCTTCCGTGCCGCGGTTGCTGTCGCGCCCATTGGGAGCGACATGGAACGTGCCCGCCTGCACGGCCAAGGCCGGCACCAGAAGAGACATAGAGATGACGGAACACTTCTTCATAATCGCTCAGCTTATTAATTACCTAGGAGCCAATAGGCATTCCACTCTCGCATTTCACAGCCCCCATCAAAGCCTGTTCAGGTGCTTTCAGCAATGCCTTTTCCGATTTGAGGTTTAGCGTCATTGCCGATCCATTCGGCCAGCGGCAAGTGGAGGCACTCTCGAATGCAACGTCCGCCCCACGGGAGATTGAGGGCTCTGGTGTCCCCGTAGAGATTCGGAAACCACTCGGTCATACCGGCGAATTCTCCAAAAGGGCAGGCATTACCCAGTACGCCGCAGTTTGACTCGCGTGCTCCACTGCGCCAGCGTCGCTGCCTGGCTGCCAGCGCGTTCGAGTCGGACCCTGGCCTCGCAAGTCGTCCGGCTCGAGTTACTGGCCCAGATGGTGGATTTTCACCGGGCAGGCCAAGCTCAGGTGGCCAGACCAAAGCTCAGTCAGGCAAGCGGCCGGTCCTGGAAGCAAGCCATATACCTGAGTTGCGCTCCGGTGGCCTGTTGATAGCCCAGGCAGTGACACGTTCCGACCAGTCCACGGTCGAGGGTAACGCTCCCACGGACAGTGCATCTCCGTTCTTGCAGGACGATGAAGCGACGGTCTATTACATGGCTGGGACCTCGGGCTGGGGTCCGACGTTTGCCGGGCGTCCAGCGGTGCTGTGGAACCCGCAGGTGCAGACCAGCGGCAGCAGTTTCGGTGTGCGGACCAATCGGTTCGGGTTCAACATCGCCGGCACGTCCAATATCGTCGTCGTGGTCGAGGCCAGCACCAATCTGGCCAACCCCGTCTGGTCTGCGCTGGGCACCAACACCCTCAGCGGCGGCCCGTTCTACTTCAGCGATCCGCAGTGGACGAATTATCCCAGCCGTTTCTATCGCCTGCGCTGGCCGTGAATTGAAATTAGGCGGCCCAGTTGGTCGGGGCAAGGGGCATGGCGCGCGCGCGCTGTCCGGTCGCGCGGAAGAGGGCATTGGCAACGGCGGGGGCGATGGCAATGATGGGCGTCTCGCCGGCGCCGGCCGGGTCGAGGTCGGGACGGTTGAGGAAGTGGATGTCGAGTTGCGGCACGTCCTGGAAACGCGGCACGAGGTACTTGCGAAAGGTGGGGTTGAAGATTTCGCCGTTCTCGAAGCGCATCTCCTCGCGCAAGGCGGGACCCAGCCCCATGATGATGGCGCCCGCCACCTGCGAGGCGAGGTTGTCCGGATTCAACACGGGACCGCATTCAAAGACCTGTGTGACGCGGCGCACGACGATGCTGTTCTCAGCCCGGTCGGCCTCGATTTCCGCGCAGGCGGCCACGTAAGAGCCTTTCTCGGTCCCGCAAGCCAGGCCGACGCCGACGTTCGGCGTCTTTTTGCCAACGGCATCCTGCCAGCCAAAACGCTGGGCGGCGGCCTCCAGGACGGTGCGGAGGCGGGGGTTTTCAAGGTGAGCCAGGCGGAATTGGAGCGCGTCGGCGCCGGCCGCAGCGGCCAGTTCGTCCATGAAACACTCGCGGGCAAAATTATTGGCCGTGGCGGCCAGGGCGCGGTAGGACCCGTGGCGCAACGGGCCATCTGCGCCGACAAATTGGCCGCGATTCTTGCCGGCCCGATACGGTGTATCCAGGGCGGAACCGCCCGAGTTGACATTCACGCAGTGCCATGAGGTCAATGCGCCTTGCCCGTCGAGGGAAGCTTCGATGGCGATCAGGGCCGCCGGGCGGAAGTAAGCCCACGTAAACTCCTCCGCGCGCGTCCAGCGCAATGAAACCGGGCGTCCGGCCGCCTGGGCGAGGCGTGCGGCCTCGACGGCGGCCTCGCCGGTGTGTTTGCCCCCGAAACCGCTGCCGAAATCGGGAACAATCACCCGCACCCGGTCCTCCGCGAGATGAAAGGCCCGGGCGAGTTCGGAGCGGCAACCAAAGGGATTCTGCGTGCCGGTCCAGACGGTCAGCTTTCCGTCCGACCATTCGGCAACCGCGGCGCGCGGTTCCAGGGGCGCGTGCTGGACATAAGCGACCTGGTAGGTTTGGCGGAGGACCTGTTTGGCCTGGGCGAGTTCTTCCTGGAACGGGTTGGCGGGCATCCCGCCGCGGGCGGTCTCCTTGAGATGGGCAAAGAGTCCTTTGCTCGAGGGTTGCGGGGTGCGCTCCCACTGCGCGGTCTTGGCAATGGCCGCCAGGGCCTGTTCGGCCTGGAAGGTGCTCGGCGCAGCCACACCCGCGAACTGATCGTCGCGCACCGCTGCCACGTCCTTCATGGCTTTGGCCGGGTCAAGGTCGATGGCCGTGAGCTTTGCCCCGTATGCTGGGGCGCGCAGGACTTTGCCGTAGAACATGCCGGGCCGGATGATGTCCGAAGGATATTTGTGAGCGCCGGTGACGATGTCGCGCCCGTTGGGCCTGGGGGTGGGCGCGCCCAGGACCTTCCACTGCTTGACGGGCGTGAAGGCCACGTCGGCGGGAATAGCCTGTCCCAGGAGCTTGGGGGCGTCCTCGGCGGCGGCAAGGTCCGCGTAACTGAGGGCGCGCTGGGTCGGGCCATGAACGGCCTTTCCGTCGCGCACCTCGACGGCATCGGGTTGGACGCCCCACTGACGGCAGGCGAAATCCAGCAGCGCCTGGCGCGCGGCCGCTGCGCCCCGGCGCACGGCGGGGACCGTCCGAGGTGTGCTGCCGCTTCCGGCTGTGACGCCGTCATCCGGCGCCAGCGCGGTGTCGCTCATCAGGAGTTGAATGCGCCCGGGGGGCACTCGCAATTCCTCGGCGGCTGCCTGCGTAAGTTCCGCGCGCGCCCCCTGGCCCGCCTCGACCTTGCCGGTCAGGACCGTAATCGTCCCGTCGTTGCCGAAGTGGATTCGGGCCGAGATGGTGCGCGCCCCCTGGCCGCCGAACCGGCCGCCGCCCCGCTGTGCCAGCGCCGGGATGGGGCTTACCGCCACGAGCAATCCCGCGCCCAGGACCTGCACAAACCCGCGCCGGCTCAGGCCGAAATCGTATCCCACCGTGTCGACGGTCTCCGCCTCGCCGCCCAGCGCCGCCTCTTGGTTGATTGAATCATCGTTCATGGCGATTCTCTCCTTTAGGTCCCGGCTCGTAGGTTTCCAGACGCGAGGGCCGGGGGTCGACTGGCGAGGGAAGCCAGCGCGGCCCTTCGCCCCTCGACTTTCGACACTCGCCCCTCGGCTGTCGGATTGGTTATGGACTGCGGTCCGGCATTGGCTCCCTGCGTTTGGCCGGCGGCGCGGTGGATGGCCTTGATGAGTTTTGGGTAGTTGCAGCAGCGGCAGAGGTGGCCTTGCAGGCGGGAGCGGATTTCGGTGTCGGTCGGTTTGGGGGTTTGGGCCAACAGTTCCACCACTCCCAGAATCATCCCCGGCGTGCAGTAGCCGCACTGAAAGGCGCCCTCGGCCAGGAAGGCCTCCTGGACCGGGTGAAGGCGTTCTCCTTGGGCCAGCCCTTCGATGGTCTGGATGGACTGCCCATCGGCATTGCGGACAGGGGTGATGCACGAGGGGGTGCTCTTGCCGTTGATGAGCACGGTGCAGGCATGGCACTGGCCCTCCCCGCAGCCATACTTGGAGCCGGTCAGTTGCAACTCCTCCCGCAACACCTGCAAGAGCGGACGCTCCGGGTCCGTTGTGACCGTTCGGGCCTGCCCGTTGACGGTGAAAGCGAAAGTCTTGTCCATAGGAGGACTTCTAGCAAAGTTAAGGTTCGTGCGAAAGAAAATTCCGAGATCAGAATGCTTGGGGTGGAGCGTGCGGAGCGTGGGGAGCGTGGAGCGTGCGGAGCGTGGAGCGTGCGGAGCGTGGAGCGTGGGGAGCGTGAAGCGTGGGGCGTGGGAGCGTGGAGCGTCAGAGCGTGGCTATGATGCCCCCACGCTCTACGCTCGACGCTCTCCACGCTCCACGCTTCACGCTCTCCACGCTCCACGCTCCGCACGCTCCCACGCTCCGCACGCTCCCACGCTCCACGCTCCACGCTCCCCACGCGGCCGGTCACTTCCTGCGCAGGAGAAAGTAGGCGGCGATGGTCAGGCCGATCAAATCCAGCGTCACGAGCACCGCCAGGACGATAGCAATGGATGCAAGCATCTGTTTCCACCCCGTTCCTTGCGCCCGCCGCGCCGAATTGTCAACTCTGGGTACCAAGCGCACTTGCCAAAACAGCGCGCCGGCCTGATGCTAATGGGTTAATTATATTCATGGTCTGCGCTAATTCAACGAGATGGCGTGCCGCGAGAACTGCTTGCGGCCGTCCCGATCCTCTTGTGTGGTTTCTGGTCTTTGCCCTCATCGGGCCGGCCTGCATCCGCCTCCGGGCGGAGCTGCCGCCCGTGGCGCCGGAGCCAGGTGTCCGGCGCTACGAATGGCGCGCGGAGCATGACCCTGAAGGCACCGGCAAGTTCTACATGGGCAGGGAGATCGCTCAAGTCATGGGCCATCAATGGGCCGAATGGCTGGAACGTCCCCAACGTGAGGAGGAAGAGCAGCCGGAACTGCTCATCGAACGGTTGCGCTTGAAGCCGGGCGACGTCGTGGCGGACATCGGCTCGGGCACGGGCTATTTCACGCGGCGGCTTGCAAGGAAGGTCGGCCCCGCCGGGAAGGTCTTCGCGGTGGATGTTCAGCAGCAGATGCTCGACCTGCTGCAAGCCAACCTGGCGATGCTGGGCATCACCAACGTCATTCCCATTCTCGGCGCCGCCAGAAACCCCCGGCTTCCGGACGGCTCGGTGGACTTGGTCCTCATGGTGGACGTGTACCACGAGTTCGATTTCCCCTACGAGATGATGGCCGGCATCTGCCGCGCCCTCAAGCCGGATGGCCGGGTTGTCTTCGTGGAATATCGCCTGGAAGATCCGGACGTTCCCATCAAGCTCCTGCATAAAATGACGGAGGCGCAGGTGAAGAAGGAGATGTCCGCAATGCCGCTGTCCTGGCTGGGGACCATCGAAGTCCTCCCGCGCCAGCACATCATTGTGTTCAGGAGTGCCGCCCGTCCGTAACCCGGATTCTGCGCGGAGGCAAATAAGCGTTTGAGCCACAGATGGCGCAGATGGGAACTCCTCTCTGTGAAATCTGTGAAATCTGTGGCTCAAAATCAGAGTGCCGGGATGCGCCGCTGCTTCCTCCGCGCCCACTTGCGTATTGGGGGCGCCTGGCGCAAAGTGGGAGGGTGATTTAGAAATTTAACCATGAACATAGATTCTTTGGCCGGAAAACCGGCGCCAGACGAGTTGCTGATCGATGTAGCCAAGCTCGAGCGCGACTACTACGAACGGAAGCCGGAGCCAGACAAACCGGAGCAAATGGTCAGTTTCGGGACGAGCGGCCACCGCGGCAGTCCGCTGGACGGCACGTTCACCGAAGCGCATGTCCTGGCTATCGCGCAGGCAATCCGCGAGTACCGCTACTCGAAGGGGATTGACGGGCCGCTTTTCATGGGCAAGGACACTCATGCGGTATCGGCGCCGGCAGAGCGCACCGCCCTGGAGGTGCTTGCCGCCGGCGGAGTCGTCACCGTCATCCAGCGCAACAACGGCTTCACGCCGACCCCGGCGATTTCACGGGCCATTCTGGCGTGGAACCTGGGCGGGCATGGCACCGTTGCGGACGGAATCGTTATCACCCCTTCGCATAATCCGCCCGAAGACGGCGGGATCAAATATAATCCGCCTTCCGGGGGCCCGGCCGACACGGATGTTACGGCGTGGATTCAACGCCGCGCAAACGAGCTCCTCAAGGGAGGCAATCGGGAGGTAAAACGCATTCCCTGTGAAAGGGCCTTAAAGCAGTCCACTACCAGCCAGGTTGATTTCGCGGCCGATTACGTGCGCGACCTCGCCTCGGTCATCGACCTGGAGGCCATCCGCGCCTCGGGCGTCCGGATCGGCGTCGATCCGCTCGGGGGCGCGGCGGTCCATTATTGGGAGCCGATTCGGGAGCGGTATAAGCTCAACCTGACCGTGGTCAATCCGAAGGTGGACCCGAGATTCGCCTTCATGACGGTCGATCATGACGGCAAGATTCGGATGGATTGTTCAAGCAAGTGGGCGATGCAGGGCCTGGTGGGACTGCAGAAAAAGTTTGATATTGCCTTCGCCAACGATCCGGACTCCGACCGGCATGGCATCGTGACCCCGTCCGCGGGTCTGATGGACCCGAATCGCTACCTGGCTGCGGCCATCCATTTTTTGCATACCCGCAGGCGGAACTGGCCTCTGAGCGCCGCCGTGGGCAAGACGGTTGTCAGCAGCGGAATCATTGATCGCGTTGTGCAAAGCATTGGCCGCCGGCTGGCTGAGGTGCCGGTCGGTTTCAAGTGGTTTGCCGACGGCCTCTATCGGGGCGCCTATTGTTTTGGCGGCGAAGAGAGCGCCGGCGCCAGCTTCCTCCGCAAGGACGCAACCGTGTGGACGACCGATAAAGACGGCCTCATCCTGGGCCTGCTGGCGGCAGAGATAACTGCCCGCGCCGGCATTGATCCCGAGCGGTACGTCGGCCATCTGACGGCCATTCTCGGGCAAAGCTGGTACACCCGAATCGATGCCGAGGCCTCGCCCGAACAAAAGCGCGCGCTTCTGACGGCGACCCCTGATTCAGACGGCGCCCGCGAATTGGCCGGAGACCCTATTGTGGCCAAGCTAACCAGCGACCCGGAAAACGGCGCCTCGATCGGCGGCCTCAAGGTGGTCACGGAATTCGGTTGGTTTGCCGCCCGGCCCTCGGGCACGGAGAACCTCATCAAGCTCTATGCCGAGAGTTTCAGGAGCCAGGAGCATCTTCAGGCCATCTTGAAAGAAGCCCAGGACTTGCTCGCGCGCATCAGCGGAACTGTGGGCTAGCTTGCCGGCTGGGCGGCAGGCTGGGCGGACGGAGCATCGGCGGGCTTGAGTTTGACGAGCCGCACGGCGAGGCGGGATTTCTTGCGGTTGGCGGTGGCGCGGTGGATCGCCCCGGCCTTGGCGGCTTTGTCGAAGGCGGAGCTGATGGCGCGGAAGGCCTTGGCCGCCTCATCCACCTTGCCTGCGCTCAGAATCTCCAAGTAACTCCTTTCCAAGGTATGGAGGCGCGACTTGGCGCTGCGGTTGCGCAAGTGCTTGTGGGCGCTGTTGCGCATGCGGCGTTCGGCTGACTTGGTATTCGGCATAGATCAATCTTGTCAATATTTCCAGAGCGGGCAACCTTAAAGCAAAGACCGCCGTTGTCAACGCCGAACCCGCCTAAAAATCAATCGAAAGAAACTTAAGCAACGGACCCGTGCCGCTCAACGGGAAACTCACCACATTATCCTGGCCCGAGCCGAAGCGGGCCCGCGCGGCCGGATTGAAGATTTGGAACGGGTTCTTCGCCTTAATCGCCTGGGGGACAATGCCGCTGTAGGTGAGCTTGCCCACCACGATTTCGTTCGGTTTGCTCACCTCGAGCGACGGCAGGTACAGTGTGCCAGGGCCCGCTCCCTGGGCTTGGAGCGATTGATTGGCGTGCGCCGGTTGCGCATTGGTCGGGACGGCGTTGGTCGGTTGAACCTGGGCCTGGGCCGGGATTTGAGCGTATGCAGAGCCGGCGCCCAGAATAATCGCAGTCAGAATGAACCACTTCTTCATCGGCTTCCTTTCGTGTTCACTGCCAAACCTAATCTAAACCCCTCGGGGCCGGTATTTCAAGCTCAATCGCACAGCGTTACGCAGTGGGGAAGATTAGGGGCAGCGTCCAAACTCTTCTACGATGGCGGAAGAAGATGGAGGAAGGCGCCAAGGTCTTTGGCTATGTCGGTCGCGATTGATACCAGCATCCTGATATCATGATTTTCTGCGGCGCTTGGGCTTGGCCGTCGAACGGCCTGGCGTTTGTTGGGGGGCCGCGCCGTCGGGCGGGGCGGAGGGGAGGCCGAAGTACTGCCGGGCGTTGTGGTAGCAGATGTTGCGAATCATCGGGCCGAGCATTCCGGGTTGGTTGGGAATTTCGCCCTGCTCGACATCGCGGCCAATGAGGTTGCAGAGGACGCGGCGGAAATACTCGTGGCGCGGGTAGGACATGAAGGAGCGGGAATCGGTGACCATCCCGACGAATCGGGAGAGCAGGGCCAGATTGGAGAGCGCGTTGAGCTGCCATTCCATGCCTTCTTTCTGGTCCAAGAACCACCAGCCCGAGCCATACTGGATTTTGCCCGGAATGGCGGCGTCCTGGAAGTTGCCGAGCATGGAGGCAAAGACGTAATTATCGGCGGGATTGACGTTGTAGAGGATGGTGCGCGGCAGGGCCTGCTCTCGGTCCAGCGCATCCAGGTATGCCGCCAGGGCGGCCGCTTGGGGAAGGTCGCCGATGGAATCGAAACCGGTGTCGGGGCCCAGCAGGCGCAGCAGGCGGGTGTTGTTGTTGCGCAAGGGGCCCAGGTGGAGTTGCTGGGTCCAGCCCTTTTCGGCGTCGAGCCGCCCAAAGAACAGCATCATGAAGCTGACGAATTGCTGGTGCTCGAGCGCCGAGGCAGGCTGCCCGCTGCGCGCCCGCTCAAGAATGGCCGCCGCCGTCGCTTCCGGGCAAATCTCGGCATGGCATCGGTCAAGCCCGTGGTCCGAGAGCCGGCAGCCATGCTGGTGGAAGAAGTCGTGCCGCCGGCGGAGCGCCTCCAGGAAGGCCGCCAGGTTCGGGATGTCGATGTTGGCCGCCTGCTCGAGACGCCGAACCCAGGCATTGAACGGCTCGAGCTGGTGGACCGCCAGCGCCTTGTCGGGACGGAAGGCCGGCAGGACCGCCGTAGGCAGGCCCGAGGCCGCAATGGTTTCATGGTGTTTGAGGTCATCCACAGGGTCGTCGGTGGTGCAGAGAGTGGTGACCTTGAACTTTTTGAGGATGCCCTGCGTGGTGAGTTGCGGGCCGGCCAGCCGCTCGTTGGCCCGCTTCCAGATGCGCGGCGCGCTTCGTGGGTCCAGGAGTTCCTCGATGCCGAAATACCGCTTCAATTCCAGGTGCGTCCAGTGATAGAGCGGGTTGCGCAGCGTGTAGGGCACGGTCCCCGCCCAAGCCATGAATTTCTCGAACGGCTCGGCCTCGCCGGCGCAACACCGCTCCGGCACGCCGTTGGAGCGCATCGCCCGCCATTTGTAGTGGTCGCCCTCCAGCCAAATCTCGAACAGGTTGTTGAATTGTCGGTTTTCGGCAATGTCGCGCGGAGAAAGGTGGCAGTGATAGTCGAAAATCGGTTCGGCCTCCGCGAACTCATGATAGAGACGCCGCGCAGTGCGGGTCGCGAGCAGAAAATCTTCGTGGATGAATTTCATAATGCAACCCAGATTGAGCCACAGATTACACAGATTGCACAGAAAAGAATTCCAATCTGTGTCATTTGTGTCATCTGCGGCTCAAAAATCAGGCCCGAGGCGTCTGGCTGCGGCCCCGCTCATATCTCGGCCTCGTCGTCGTGGAGGTAAATGGAGACGTTCTCGAAGCCTTCGGTGCCGACGAGTTCGGTTTGGAGTTCGGTGGAGCGGGAGGGATTGCGGAGGAGCAAGCGGTAGCTCAGGTCGGTGCCTTCCTTGATCGTGCGGCGGTCGCTGGCCAGGTCCAGGCGGCGGGCATGGCGTTTGAGGATTCGGGCGAGGGTTTGGAGGCGCGTGGGGACGTCGCCATTGAGGCGCAAGGTGAGGACTGCATCGTAGCGGCGGCGCAAGCCAAAGGCCATGAAGCGCAGGCAAAGGTAGGCGGCGCTGACGCCGACCAAGGCCATCAGGGCGGTGGAAAAGCGCATCGTGCCCAAGGCCATGCCTTCCATGACCGCCCAGAGGATGAAACTGGTGTCGCGCGTGTCTTTGAGGACATTGCGGAAGCGGATGATGCCGAACACGCCCAACATGCCGAAGGCCACCGCGATGCTGTTGGCCATGGCCAGCATCGTCATGGCCACCAGAATCGGCAGTATCGCCAGGGACGCCACGAAGTTCCGGGAATAGGAGAGCGCTTCGTGGGTCCACATATAGACGAAGCCGATGGCCATGCCGGCAATGAACGCCAGGACGATGACAAACAACACCGTCAATGGGTCTGCCGTGCCGGCCAGATCGGAACGGGTGATGGTGTTCAGGAGGTCGTTCATAATATGAGGTCTTCTTCCCGCTCCGCCAGGGCGGATTGACCGCAGTGCAGCCGCTGGGCATAGACGCAGGCGGTGTACTTGCAAACCGGGGTCTGTTGGAGATTGAAGATGCGGACCAGGTCGACCATCCACCGGGGCGGCCGTTCGTCGAACTTCAACTCCAGAATCACCCCATCCTTGGGCAAGGGCGCCAGGTAAGGCGGCAGGTAGGGACGCCACCCGCGCTTGGGCAGCTCGAGGCGGCCGCTCTGGTCATAGCGGCTGCCGTAAATGCGCCGGTCCATCGTTACGCGCAACTCCTCATCGGCGGCCGATTCAAAGATTTCGCGATAGTATGAGACATAGATGAGGCCCCGGGCCTCGATCGTGTTGGCAAAACCCCAGAAGTCATCGGCCACGTCCTGCCGGCGGCGGCCATGCTTGAGGTGGGCGCAGTCCGAGACGTAGGGTCGAACCGGCCAGCCCTGCGAAAGGATCTGCCGCACGCCCTCGCGCGTGATCATGGCGCGGTCTTTGCAGATGACCTCGCTCACGCGCCGTTTGACTTCCAGAAAGGCAAGGTGCTCCCAGTCCCCATCGTAAAAGCGGATGCGGAGTTTCATCCGGTTCTTGTGGCCCGTGAACGCCTGCTGGAAAAAGAAAAAACCGGGCGAGTCAAGATAGAGGCTGATGACGGGATGGCCTCGGATAGGGCCGGAGCCGTTATGCACGGAGGGACGGAGATAGCTGCTGATGAAATCCGCTATGGCCACGGCCCGGGGTTCCCGGATAACATACTTCAGTTCATACCGCGCGCTATGGGCCATAAGCTCATGGAAAAGTGCTATGGCCCCGCGCAGGCGCGCCTTTGACCGCGGCTGCGAGGCGGCCGCGACTCAGCCTCGAACCGCTTCGTCTCATGGGTCAGGACCTCGACGGCCAGCCGAATGCATTCGATGGGCCGCGGGCTGTAAACGGTCTCTTTACCCAGCATGACCGCGCCTGCCCGCTGCCGCGCAATGAGGGAGAGGTCGGAAAGCTCGGGGCGCTGAGGCAATCCGGTCTCGGCGAAGCCTTCAAGGACTTGCGTGGCCACTACCGAGACTTTGCCGGCCTTGCGGGCCGCGGCCACAAGATGTTCCTGGACCTCCGGCACGCGGATATAGCCCACCGCCAGGGCCAGGTCACCCCGAGCCACCATGAGGCCGTCGGACTGGGCGATAATCGTCTCCGCGCACTGCACCGCCGCCATCGTCTCGAACTTGGCCATCACCCGGAAATCCGGGCCCAGTATCTTGCCCGCCTGCTGCCGCGCCAACCACACGTCTTCCGGGCAGGCAATCAGCGACAAGGCGACCCATTCCGGCCGCAAGTCCGCTGTCGCGAAGGCCCGGAGCAGGGCCAGGTCCAGCGGCGTGATGGGGGCGAAGGGGCTCGGACTGTCCGGCAAAAAAAGGGAGTTGGAGGACTTGAGCGGAGCAGTCCCCTCGACCATCCGAGCCACAACGTATGAGCCGTTGACCTCCTCCACGACAAACCTGAGCCGGCCATCGCAGAACCATAGGCCGTGCTTGGGCGCCAGCTTGGCCTGCAGCTCGTCCAACCCCGGCAGAGGAACCGTGGCGCAGCCATTTTGCGAACTGGGCGGATGGCTCGAAGTCTCGGAGTCCCAGATGACCACGCGATCACCCACAGCCAGCCGCAGTTCCTCCATCGGTCCGGTCCGCGGCCTTGAAGAAGGCAAATCCAGGAGCAACTGGACGGAGATGCCTGTTCGCGCCGCCGCCGCCCGAACCGCCCGCGCGTTCTCGACATGAGGCCGTTGCCGGTAACCGCACGGGAATCGGAACCAGCGGGCGCCCTCCTCAATCGCCCGGCACAGGTCGTCCGGCTTCTCCAGCGTCGGCCCGACCGTGGCCATGACTTCGGGCACTTCCCAGGACGTTAGTTCCTGCTTTTCTGACTCAGACTGATAATTCACTGGCTAAATAAAAACGACTCCAGCCCCACAGTTTTCGGCCAACTACACCACGACCGTAACGATTCTGCAAAAAGGCGTCAAGCATGGATTTCCGAGTTAGCTCCACGCGCTGCTCGATCCCACTGTCGCCGCCCTACTCAAGAAACTCCTCCCCCGTAAAGTTGAGCCGCGACGAGCGAGCTTCCATTATATGGGTGCGATTAAAAGTGTCGGGCGTGCATAACGGATGTCACTCCGGGACCAAGCCTCCGATATGCATGCCCGACGCTTCTACACAGCCGCGTATAATTAACGGGACATAAATAAGCCTGAAATGTCTGTGTTTACCCGGTTCCAGAGCGTGTCAAATGTCCCATTTTCAATGCGCGGCTGTGTAGTCGCACCAAACCGCGTCATCGCGCTGGACAAATCCCCAGGATGAGCTAAATGATCTGCACCTATGTTTGCGCCAATCAGAATCTGGACACAACGCCCTGGGCAGGCCAGGCGCCCGCTGTTGGACCCCGGTTTGCAAGCAACCAGGCATCCAAGGGCCGAGTGTCGAGTGTCGAGGGGCGGCGACTGGTTCCCTCGACACTCGGCCTTCGACACTCGGGTACGGGTGATTTCGATCTGCGGGCCAACCCTCAAACTCCTCTGCCTGGAAGTACTTAGCTTGCTCCTCGGGGCTGGGGTTGCCGCCGCCCAGCAGGACTTCAGCAAGGTGCAGATGAAGGTAACCAAAGTGGCTGGAACCGTCTATATGCTGGAGGGTGCCGGCGGCAATATCGGGGTCTCGGTAGGCGAGGACGGAGTCGTGCTGGTCGATGACCAGTTTGCCCCGCTGGCCCCCAAAATACGGGCGGCCCTCAAAGGCATCACCGACAAGCCGATTAAGTTCGTGCTCAACACGCACTTTCATGGGGACCATACCGGCGGCAACGCCCAGTTCGGCTCGGAGGCCATCATCCTGGCGCACGAAAACGTGCGCAAACGCCTCAAAGAGGGCGGCGTCGTTGCCGGAACCGAGGTCAAACCGGCCTCCAAAGAGGCGCTGCCGGTCATCACCTTCAACGACCGCGCCACCGTCCACCTCAATGGCGAGGACATCCGGGCGATTCACTTTCCCCACGGCCACACGGATGGCGACAGCGTCATCTTTTTCCCGCAGTCCAATGTCGTCCACATGGGCGACGATTTCGTCACATACGGGTTTCCGTTCGTCGATGTGCAGAGCGGCGGGAGCGTCAGCGGCATGATTGCCGGGGTCGAGAAGGTCCTGGGCATGACTCCGCCGGATGTGAAGATCATCCCCGGGCATGGGCCGCTTTCCACGCCGGACGATATGCGCAAATTCCTCCAAATGCTCAAGGAAACGCAGGCGTTAGTGACGGAGGCTGCCAAGCAGGGCAAAAGCGCCGACGAAATGAAGCAGGACAATTTGCTGGCCAAGTATGAGGAGTCGGGCAAAGGCTTTATCAAAACCGGGGCCTGGATTGACCTGCTCTGCGCTGAGGCAACCCGCAAAGCCGCCGCCGCCGCCGGCTACCAAAACCACGGGCACGCGGACGAGCGGAAGTAAGGAATCACCTTGTCATCTCCTTTGATCCTGCCATAATAATTGCTGTTGGTAATGGCTGTTGGCGACGCATTGCAGCACGTGCGGCGCCTGAGGAACCGAGCCAGTGCTTGATGGACAACAAGGCCGATGTGGCGGAATTGGCAGACGCGCTAGACTCAAAATCTGGTATCCGTGAGGATGTGTGGGTTCGACCCCCTCCATCGGCACCATCAAGAATTCGTTGAGGACCTGAACAGCCGCCTGCTGGGCAGCGTGCTGCTGGCCTCGTTCATCGGGGCGTTCGCAGTGCATGCCCTTAACCACCCTGGCGCAGGGCCGCCCTCTCAAATGCGAGCCTGCCCTGACCTGCCTGCCTTCTCAAATAAAAGAGCGGTGCCCGGTTTTGCTTTGCTGGTTTGCGGCCGCCACTTATCTTCCGGCTGTGCCTGAATTGCCTGAAGTCGAAGTGTTGATCCGGAACCTGAGACCGCTGCTGAAGAACAAGACGGTGCGGGAGGTGCGGGTGCGACGCCCTAAAGTGCTGGCGCCAACCCGGCCTTGGCAGCTAGCCAAGGCGCTGGTCGGAGGACGGTTTCTTGAGGTCTCGCGGCGCGGCAAATACCTGCTGTTCACTGTCCAACCCGCCACGCGAGCGGCGCCAGTGCTCGTGGTGGGCCATCTGGGGATGACCGGGCGCATGTACCTGCGGCGGGCGGGGATGCCTCTGCCGAGGCATACGGCGCTGGTGCTGGAGTTGGGACGCGAAGAGTTCATATTCGAAGATACGCGCTATTTTGGACGGTTCACGCTGGATACCGGCGCGATGGAGAGGCTGGGACCGGAGCCTTTGGGGAAGGAGTTCACGGTCCAGTATTTCGCCCAGGCCCTGAAACGCTCCTCACAACCCGTGAAAGTGAAGCTGCTCGACCAACGCCTGGTGGCCGGCATAGGAAACATCTACGCCAGCGAAGCGCTGTTCCAGGCGGGCATTTCTCCGCGCCTGCCGGCGCGCCGGTTGAAGGAGGATCAAATCGCGCGGCTCTGGCGCGCCATCCGCCAAGTCCTGGCCGAGGCCATCGAGTGGGGCAGCACGGTGCCACTGAATTATCCCGGAACTGGCCGGCGGGACCGGTTGTTTTACTTTGGCAGCGCCGACGGGGCCGGGCACTTCAACAAGGAGCGGCTACGCATGTATGCTCGCGCGGGCCAGCCCTGTCCGAGCTGCGGCGCCGTGGTTAAGCGCCTGGTACAGGCCGGTCGCAGCACCTATTATTGTCCCGTCTGCCAGCCCAGGTAAGTAAAGAGCCGGGGATCAGCCTATAGCTTGATTCGAAAAACGAAATGCGTATCAGTAAGGTGGTCCTCCTTTTCTCTTTGCGTCTAGTCATCGTGGCTGCGACGCTGTTTATTACCGCCGGCTCGTTGAGGTTTTGGCAGGGCTGGACCTTTACGGCTCTCTTCTTCATTGCTGCCATCCCCTCGCTGCTCTAATGCTGACGAACTGATCCGCCTCCTCGTTCTCCCGTTCCAGGCAACAGTCGCGGAAGGCGCGGCCACTGCCGCAGTCGCACGGACGCGCCGTTCATGGGGGCGCGACGCGATATTCCTCAAGGATTTGCCACAGCGGCGATTCGAAATCGCCGTAGCCCGACAGCAGGTCTTCGAAGAACTCCAGGCCCAGCAACTCGATGGCGCGCTCAAACAGTTCCGAATGGCCCCGGGCGAGCTTGAGCCACCGGTTCCGCTTTCCGGGTTGCGCGCGGCCGATCTCGAGGATCAAGGCTGCCAGCTCTGCTATCTTTGGCCGGGCATGGCTGCAAAGCTGCTGCAGCCGCGCGAGGTTCTTGGCGGTGATGTTGGATTGATGAAGAAAGCCCAGGATTTCGTCCAGCCGTTCCATTTGGTCGCGCTTCTCGCTTGGCATGCGCTGACAGTCTTTGCAGACGTGGTCGCGATGGCCGTGCCCGCTGAACCGCTCATTGGCACGCACCCGGCCGCACAGACGGCAATAATGGCCCATATCAGCAGCGGATTCTTGCCGGACTTCGGCCAAAGTCAACCCTGCTTTGAGAACGGCTTGTGCTTGAACGGGAAATCGCCGGAACTAAACTCTGAAGGACGAAAGTATGGCAACATCTCGCGCGACTCTTTTAGACAGGTTGGCGGAGCCGGTCATGGCAATCTCCGGCTTGGGCCGCGCCCTGGCACTCGCCGTTGTTTTCCTGGTCAGCACGCTCCTAATCTTTGCCTTTTTCTGGTTCTTCTATTTTGCTCCGCCCCGCAGGATTACGATTACCAGCGGCGCGCCGGGCAGCAGCTTCCAGACAAATGCAGTCAAGTACCGCGAATTCCTTGCGCGCAGGGGCGTCATTCTGAGAGTTCTCCCCTCCGAAGGTTCGCTCCAAAACCTGCAGCGGCTCAACAATCCGTCCATCCGCGTCGACGCCGGTTTCGTTCAGGGCGGGATTACGAACGTCCCGGATCGGCTCAAGCTCGTTTCGCTTGGGAGCATTTCCTACGAGCCGCTGCTGGTTTTTTACAAGGGTTCCAATTCGTTGGCGTTGCTTTCCGAATTGAAAGGCAAGCGGTTGGACATTGGGCCGGTGGGCAGCGGCACGCGGGCTTTGGCACTGGCGCTCCTCCACCTCAACGGCATCGAACCCGGCGGCACGACCGCATTCACCGGCCCGGAGGCCGCCGATCCCGTCAAGGCGTTGCTGGACGGCGCTATTGATGCCGTGTTCCTGATGGGTGATTCCGCTTCACCGCAGCTCATGACCCGTCTCCTGTTGGCACCGGGCGTCCAGCTCTTGGACTTCACGCAGGCCGACGGTTATATCCGCCGCATCAGCTATCTTAACAAGTTGGAACTGCCGAGGGGTTGCCTCGATTTCGGCAAGGACATTCCGCCGCATGATGTCCATCTTCTCGGCCCCACGGTCGAACTCCTCGCCCGGCCCGGCTTGCACCCTGTGCTGTGCGATCTGTTGCTCGAGGCGGCGCAGGAGGTCAACGGGGGCGCCAGTTTGCTCAAGCTCAAGGGCGAGTTCCCCGCGCCGCGCGAGCACGATTATCCGATTAGCGCCGAAGCCAGCCGTTATTACAAATCCGGCAAGAGCTTTTTCTATCGTTCGCTGCCTTTCGGGCTGGCCAGCATGGTCAACCGGATTCTGTTTGTGTTCGTGCCGTTGCTGGTCGTGCTAATCCCCGGCCTGCGCGGCATTCCTTACCTTTTACGGCTGCGGGTCAAGTTGCGTTTCTATAAGTGGTACGCCGCGTTGCTTGGCGTCGAACGGGAGATGGTGGGGCCCTTGACCGAGCAACAGCGCGAGCAGTTAATCGGCCGCCTCGGCGAGATCGAGAAGGCCGTTAGCCAAATGAAAGTGCCCATCTCGTTTGCCGACCAGTTTTACGTTCTGCGCGGCGACATCGCCTCCGTGCGCGAGCGGTTGACAAGCTCTGGCTGAGCTGTGCCTGGATCGCGCTCCCTGGAGAATTCGGGACTACACACCGGACGCGGACGTGGTGGCGAGGTGCAACTGGAAAGGGGGGTCTCAATACATTGGTTTCTAAGATGATATGCTTGCGGACAAACTCCCTTTCGTTCAATGTTCCGTTATGGTCAAGCGTTCACAGATACGCGCCTTCAGCGACGCGGTCGCGCGGAAGTTCCGGCCGCGGAAAATTGTGTTGTTCGGTTCGTACGCCTATGGCAAACCGACGGAGGGCTCCGATGTGGACTTGCTTGTGATCATGCCGCGTACGCGCTCCCACGGAGAAAGGATGTCCGTGCGCATCCTGCAGGCTATCCCGCGCGATTTCCCGCTCGACCTGCTGGTGAGGACCCCGTCGGACGTGGCCAAGCGGCTACGGTGGCGGGATCCCTTCATCTGCGAGTTGGTCGAGAAGGGCATGGTTCTATATGAAGCCGACGACGCGTGAATGCGTCCGGAAAGCGGAGAATGACTTTAGGGCCGCTTGTCAACTCCTGGACCGACGCAAGCGCCCCGTGCCGGACGCCGCCTGTTTTTTTGCCAGCAGTGCGTCGAGAAGTACCTCAAAGCGCGGCTTCTGGAAGCAGGTATCGCTCCCCCTTGGACTCACGACCTCAGGCAACTGCTGAACCTCTGCATTCAAGTCGAACCGCTCTGGTCTTCTTATGGGAAGATGATGGATCCCCTATCCAATTATGCAGTGGACTACCGCTATCCAGGGCACACGGCGACATTGCGGGAGGCCAGGACGGCGCACAGGCATTGTTGCTCTGTCCGTGCTGAAGTGCGGCGGGCTTTGAGGCTTAAAAGGTAGCCAGGCTTTACCTTTCGGCCTGCTGGTCGGCGGGAGGATGTGGATCGAGCGCATGGGTGATGCGGGCGGCAAGGTCTTTCAGATGCATCTGGACCACGGGTTTGGTCCGCGAGAGATCGGTCTTGCGGATTAGTTCGCGGATGGCCTCCAGTTCGGAGCGGGAATAGGCGGGGAGGTCG
>Ga0181524_10000974_pt1 | contig 34125 bp, 28 predicted proteins | sample PEATcosm2014_Bin_34_FD_119761 | JGI IMG/M metagenome (GOLD analysis project Ga0181524, IMG submission 119761) | Peatland microbial communities from MTU Mesocosm Facility, Houghton, MI, USA - PEATcosm2014_Bin05_60_metaG | ecosystem: Environmental > Terrestrial > Soil > Wetlands > Peat | place... | reverse complement strand
GAAGACCTGAATACGCGCCCGCGCACGACGTACCTTGCCGCCGTGCTGAATCCAAATCCTGACTTCGGGTCCGGTGAGGGAGCTTAACGAAGTATGCACGAAGGTCCTGAAGAGACGACGCTGGCAGAGGAGCGATTACTGCCGGGACAACCTCCGGTGATGGTGCCCGGGCATACGTTCGGGAGCCTCACCGACAAGATCGCCGACATTGTGCTCCGGCGTCCGCTGACCCTGGGCTGGTCGCTCGGTGTGGCGTTCTTTGCCAGTGTGGCGCTGCTGCTGCTGTTCGGGGCCACCTACCTGTTTGTTCGCGGCGTTGGCATCTGGGGCATCGCGATTCCGACTGGCTGGGGCTTCGCCATCGTCAACTTCGTGTGGTGGATCGGTATCGGCCACGCCGGCACGTTGATTTCGGCGATTCTGCTGCTGCTAAAGCAGAGCTGGCGCAATTCGATTAACCGCTTCGCCGAGGCGATGACACTGTTCGCGGTGGCCTGCGCCGGCATGTTTCCGGTGCTGCACCTTGGCCGTCCCTGGCTTGCCTACTGGCTGTTTCCTTATCCGAACACGATGGGCGTGTGGCCGCAGTTCCGCAGTCCGCTGGTGTGGGACGTGTTTGCGGTCTCGACTTACGGCACCATCTCGTTCGTCTTCTGGTACGTCGGCCTGATTCCGGACCTGGCGACCATGCGCGACAAGGCGCACCACCCGTGGGCCAAGGCGATGTACGGCATTCTCGCCATGGGTTGGCGCGGCTCGGTCCGCCACTGGAAGCGCTACGAGAGCGCCTACCTGCTGCTGGCAGGATTGGCGACTCCACTGGTGCTCTCGGTGCACACGGTAGTGAGCTTCGACTTCGCGGTTTCGCTCGTTCCGGGCTGGCACACGACAATCTTTCCGCCCTACTTCGTCGCCGGCGCCATCTATTCGGGCTTTGCCATGGTGCTGGTGCTGGCGATTCCCATCCGCCGCTTCTACGGGGTGAAGGACATGATCACTATGCGGCATCTGGACAATGCCGCCAAAATCATGCTGGCCACCGGATTGATTGTCGCCTACGGCTACGCCATGGAAGCCTTCTACGCGTTTTACAGCGGCAACCCGTGGGAAAAATTCCAGACGATGAACCGCATGTTCGGCCCGTATGGCTTCTTTTACTGGCTGCTCATCACCTGCAACATCGTTATCCCGCAGGTGCTGTGGTTTAAGAAGGTGCGCACCAGCCCGATCCTGTTGTTTCTGGTCTCGATCGACGTGCTCATCGGGATGTGGCTGGAGCGTTTTGTAATTGTTGTCGTCAGCCTGAGCCGAGACTTTCTGCCGTCGTCGTGGGGCATCTACGTGCCAACCCGCTGGGACTACATGACGTTCGCGGGCACCATCGGATTCTTCTTCGTCTGCATGTTTATCTTCGTTCGCCTGATGCCGATGATTCCGATCTTCGAGGTGCGAGCCCTGCTGCCGGAATCGGCCGTGAAAGCGGAGGTGGCGGCGCATGACTGAGACTCCTCTCTACGGGCTGATGGCCGAGTTCGACAACCCGACCGAGCTGATGAAAGCGGCTCGTGCCACCTATGCCGCGGGCTATCGCAACATCGATGCCTACACACCGTATCCCATCGAGGAATTGGCCGACGTGATCGGCTTCGAGAAGACGCGGGTTCCGCTGGTGTGCCTGCTGGGAGGCATTCTGGGCGGGCTCTCCGGATACCTGTTGCAGTACTGGATCAACAACATCAGCTATCCGCTGAATATCGGCGGGCGGCCATCCCACTCGTGGCCGGCCTTCATCATCGTGACCTTCGAGATGACTATCCTGTTCGGCGGGCTTTCGGCCGTCATCGGAATGCTGGGGCTGAATGGGCTGCCGGCGCCCTATCACCCGGTGTTCAACAATCCGAGGTTCAGCGCCGTCTCGCGCGACCGCTTTTTTCTGTGTATCGAAGCGGCCGATCCGCAGTTCGACCCCGAGAGCGCGCGGCAGTTCTTGTCGGCTTTCAACACGGTGGATATCGCGGAGGTCCTGGAGTAGGCGATGAAATCCTTCTTCAAACTCCGGCGGAAATGCGCAAGTCTCGCCCCGTCTCCCATGGGCAGAAAACTTGTATGGACGGGGGCGTTTACGGTGCTCGCGGTATTGCTGGCGGGATGCCGGCTTGACATGCACGATCAACCGAAGTTCAAGCCGCTGCGCGAGAACGATTTTTACTCCGACCTGCGGTCGTCGCGGCCGCTCATCGGAGGGACGGTGGCGCGCGGGCAACTGAACGAAGACACCTACCTCCACACCGGTTTCGTGAATGGCAAGGAAGGCGATGTGATGCCGTTTCCGGCGACCAAGGAAGTGCTGGACCGCGGGCGCGAGCGCTTCAATATTTACTGCTCGCCCTGCCACTCGCAACTCGGCGATGGCAACGGCATGATCGTGCAGCGCGGATTCAAGCGGCCGCCTTCATATCACATTGACCGCTTGCGCAAAGCCCCGATCGGACACTTCTATAACGTCATGACAAACGGCTACGGCGCGATGGCGGACTACGCTTCTCAGGTTCCGGTCAGCGACCGCTGGGCCATCGCCGCCTACATACGGGTGTTGCAGTTGAGCCAGAACGCGACGCCAAGCGACGTTCCGGCCGGCGCAGCCATAGCCACGCAGCCTCCGCAGGTCAACGCGAACTGGCCGCCGCCGATGGAGAACACGAAGGCTATGCATGGCGAAGGCGGTGGAGACACCCCGCGCGAAGGGAAGAATCAATGACGGCAGCCGAATTTTCCAAGCAAGATCTTGCTCCGCCCGTAGCTTTGCTCCAGCGCTGGCGCGGCCGCGCGCTGGTGGCCGGAATCGCCAGCGGAATCCTCACCATCCTCGGCGCCTTCGTTTCGCCGGACGAGTTGCTGCGAGGCTATCTGATCGGCTTCATGGTCTGCCTGAGCTTCACCCTGGGTTCGATGGCCTGGCTGATGATCGGCCACATGACGGGCGGCAACTGGTGGATGCTGGGGCGGCGCGTCTTTGAGGCGGCCACCAAGACCTTGCCGCTGGTCACCGCGATGTTTATCCCGATCCTGCTTGGCATGCACCGTCTTTACCTGTGGACGCACCCGGATGAAGTTGCGGGCGACAAGGTTCTGATGGCGAAGGCGTTCTACCTGAACACGCCGGGCTGGATTGTGCGCGCGGTGATCTATTTCACGCTGTGGAATGTTCTCGGCTACCTGCTGACGCGCTGGTCGGCGGAACAGGACGTTGACGATTCGCCCAGAGTTTGGCGCCGGTTGAAGGCCGTCGCGGCGCCGGGCCTGGTGCTGTACGCCCTCAGCGTCAACTTCGCGGCGACCGACTGGGTTATGTCGCTGGACCCGCACTGGTATTCGACCATGTACGGATTCTTGTTCATCGCCCAGCACCTGTTGGCGACCATGGCCTTGCTGATTTGCCTGCTGGTGCTGCTGGCGCAGTTTCCGCCGATGGACGAAGTCTTCCGGCTCGACCGCCTGCACGATTGCGGCAAGCTGATGCTGACGTTGACGATGGTGTGGGCCTACTTCTCGTTTTCGCAATGGCTGATCATCTGGATGGCGAACCTGCCGGAAGAGATCTCCTGGTACCTGGCGCGCATCAACGGCGGCTGGCAGATCGTGGCCTTCATGCTGGTGATCCTGCAGTTCTCGCTGCCCTTTCTGCTGCTGCTTTCGCGCGACCTGAAACGCGACGCGCGCAAGCTGGTTCCGGTGGCGCTGCTGGTGCTGTTCATGCGCTTCGTCGACGCCTACTGGTTGGTCGTGCCCAATCCCATGCCGGGCCCCAGGCACGAGCACATCTATCTGCATTGGACCTACATTGTGGCGCCGATTGCGTTGGTCGGCCTCTGGTTCGCCTTCTTTGCCTGGAACCTGGCACGGCAGCCACTACTGGTTCGAAACGAACCGCAACTTCCAAGACTCTGGGAGAGCAGTCATGCACACTAATCCAAAGCAGAATGGGAGCGGCCCGGAGCACAACCAGCACCCAGAGGTGTCGTTTGAAAAGCGGGACCTGGGAGCGCGCGGAATCCTGTTGTTTTTCGCCGTGCTGTTCATCGCCGGCGCGGCGATCCACCTGGTGGTATGGGGAGTCTACGAAGCCTTTGTGAATGTAGGCGAGACGCGTCAGGCAACGGCGAATCCCATGGCTCCAAGACAACAGGCGCCGACTCCGGGCGTGCTGCAAAATGCCGGCTCGATCAACCTCAAGCAGTTTCCCGAGCCGCGTCTGCAAAACGATGAGCCAACCGACATGAATCGCTTCCTATGGCAAGAGGGCCAGCTTCTGGAGGCCAAGCCATGGCGCGACCAGACCGGCGCCATACATATCCCTATCGCAGAGGCGATGCGGATCGTGGCGCAAAAAGGCTTGCCGGCGCGGCAAGTAGAATCCGCGGGGCAGCCGCCCAACCAGTAATGGCCCAAGCAGTAACAGAAAGAGAAGTAGCGTAATGAGCGGAATGGCAATGACGAAACGATGGGCATTGGCAGCAGCGCTGGTGGTGCTGGCGGCCACTTCGGCGATGGCGCAGTTTCTAAGCGAGCCGAGCGTCAAGGGCGCGCTGCCTCCGGGACTGTCGAAGGTCGGAATCGATCAGCGGCTGAACGAGCAGGTGCCGCTCGATCTGCATTTCAAAGACGAGCAGGGCCGCACGGTCAGGCTTGGCGACTACTTTCACAACGGCCGTCCGGTCATTATCTCGTTGGTTTACTACAACTGCCCGATGCTGTGTGGAGAGGTGCTCAACGGCATGAGCACCGCCTTCAAAGTTCTGAAATTCACTCCGGGCAAGGAGTACGAGGTGGTGACGCTCAGCATCGATCCGCGCGAAAAACCGGAGCTGGCGGCGGCCAAGAAACGCTCCTATATCGAGCATCTGGACCGGCCGGGAGCGGAGGCCGGCTGGCATTTCCTTACCGGCGAGCAGCCGCAGATCGATGCCCTGGCCGACGCCATCGGCTGGCATTACCAGTACGACCCTAAGATCGATCAGTTTGCCCACGCCGCCGGCATCGTGCTGGTGACTCCGCTGGGCCGAATCTCGCAGTACTACTACGGCGTGGAGTTTTCCGCGCGCGACATGCGGCTGGGAATCATCGAAGCCTCCGGCAACCGCATCGGATCGTTGGCCGACCAGGTATTGCTGTACTGCTACCACTACGATCCGCGCACCGGCAAGTATGGCGCGGTGATCTACAACGTCGTGCGGCTGGCAGGAGCCGCGACAGTGCTGATTCTCGGGTCTTTTCTTTTCACCATGTTTCGTCGTGAAGCAACGCGCCGAAAGTTAGAGACAGGACGGGCTTAATCGACTATGTGGTCTAATTTGCCACTGTTTCCGCCGGCCGCCTCGAAGATGGCGCACCAGGTCGACTATCTTTACTTCTTCCTGGTCGGCACAACGGCGTTTTTCACCATCCTGATTGTGGCTATGGTGTGTTTCTTCGCCTGGCGCTATCGCAGAAAGAAGAATCCGGTCGCCACCCAGATCGAGGGCTCCATGGCGCTGGAGATGACCTGGACGCTGATCCCGACGGCCATCGCGATGTTCATTTTCGCGTGGGGAGCGGCGCTTTACTTTGCCGAGACCCGGCCGCCGCGCAATGCCATGGAGGTGTACGCCGTCGGCAAGCAGTGGATGTGGAAGTTCCAGCACCAGGAGGGGCAGCGCGAGATCAACGTGTTGCACGTTCCCGTGGACCGCGACGTGCGCATGATCATGACCTCGCAAGACGTGATTCACAGCTTCTTCGTTCCCGCTTTCCGCATCAAGGCAGATGTGCTGCCCGGGCGCTACACCTCGACGTGGTTTCACGCGACCGTGCCGGGGACGTACCACTTGTTCTGCTCGCAATACTGCGGCACGCAACATTCGGGAATGGTCGGAGAAGTCGTGGTCATGGAACCGGCGGCTTACCAACAATGGGCGGCGAGTGGTTCCGACGGCTCCCTGGCCTCGGAGGGCGAAAAGGCGTTCATGCAGTACGGATGCTCGATGTGCCACCGTGCCGACTACCAGGGACGCGGGCCAAACCTGGTGGGGTTATTCGGCAAGCCGGTGCTGCTGGATGACGGCCGGACGGTGATTGCCGACGAGTCGTACCTGCGTGAATCGATTATTTACCCGGGAGCGAAAATCGCTTCCGGATTCAAGAACATCATGCCGAACTTCCAGGGGCAGATCAGCGAGGAAGAGCTTATCTCCCTGGTGGCATACATCAAGGGACTCGGCACCGGGCAATCGAATCCGCCGGCCACCATGGCCGAGCCCACGGCAGTTTATCCAGTGGGGCCGCAGCCCGAGAAATCGCAGGCGACACCCAGCGGAAAGTAGCAGCGCCACTTTGCCGCCAGCAGGAGCAGACGATACATGGCAACCGCCGTACAACCCGTCGAACAAACGAATTACCTGAACGCCGACTACGGAATCAAGTCGTGGCTGCTCACCACCGACCACAAGCGCATCGCCATGCTGTACCTGATTTCGATCAGTGTTTTCTTCTGGATCGGCGGTTTGTTCGCCATGCTGGTTCGCCTGGAGTTGCTGACTCCGGCGGGCGATCTGATGCAGGCGGATACCTACAACAAGGCATTCACCATGCACGGCATCACCATGGTGTTCTTCTTCCTGATTCCGTCGGTTCCGGCGGTGCTCGGCAATTTTCTTGTGCCGCTGATGATCGGGGCGAAGGACCTGGCGTTTCCCCGCATCAACCTGCTGAGCTGGTACATCTACGTGGTGGCCGGCTGCCTCTGGCTCTACACGATCATCACCGGCGGGGTCGATACCGGCTGGACGTTTTACACGCCGCTGAGCACCGCATTCTCTAACACCCACGTCATCACCGGAGCGCTTTCGGTGTTCATCGCCGGCTTCTCTTCGATCTTTACCGGCCTGAACTTCATCGTCACCATTCACCGCATGCGCGCCCCCGGGATGACCTGGCAGCGGCTGCCCTTGTTCCTTTGGTCGAACTATGCGGCGGCGGTCATCATGGTGCTGGGTACGCCGGTGCTGGCGATCACGCTGCTGCTGGTGGCATTGGAGCGCGCCTTCAACATCGGCGTCTTCAATCCGGCACTGGGCGGCGACCCGCTGCTCTTCCAGCACCTCTTCTGGTTCTACTCGCACCCGGCGGTGTACATCATGATCCTGCCCGGCATGGGCGTGGTCAGCGAAATCGTGGCTTGTTTTTCGCGCAAGCGGGTATTCGGCTACAACGCGGTGGCGCTGGCCAGCATTGGCATTGCGGTTCTCGGCTTCCTGGTGTGGGCTCACCACATGTTCGTCGCCGGCATCTCGCTTTACGCCGCGCTGGTCTTCTCGCTGCTGAGCTTTTTCGTTGCGATTCCGTCCGCCATCAAGGTCTTTAACTGGACGGCGACGATGTACAAGGGCTCGATCCGCTTCGATACGCCGATGTTGTACGCCTTGGGTTTCATCGGCCTGTTCACCATAGGCGGCCTGACGGGACTGTTTCTTGCCTGCCTCGGAGTTGACGTGCATGTGCACGACACCTACTTCATCATCGCCCACTTCCACTACATCATGGTGGGAGGCATGGTCATGGCCTACATGGGCGGATTGCACTTCTGGTGGCCCAAGATCAGCGGCAAGCTGTACCCGGAGGCATGGGCGAAGCTGTCGGCCATGTTCGTGTTCTTCGGCTTCAACCTAACGTTCTTCCCGCAGTTCGTGCTGGGATACATGGGGATGCCGCGGCGGTATCAGTCGTACCCTCCGGAATTTCAGGTGCTCAACGTGCTCTCGACCGCCGGCGCTTCCGTCCTGGCCGTCGGCTACGTGCTGCCGATGATTTATTTCCTGTGGTCGCTACGCTACGGCCAGAATGCGCCTCCGAACCCGTGGAACGCCGCCGGATTGGAGTGGAAAGCGGCTTCGCCTCCGCCGACTTTTAACTTTGACGTGACGCCGGTGGTCACTTGGGAGGCCTACAACTACGACGAGTTGGACAAGCCTCAGGAGGTCCCCATTGCACGCTAGCCAGACGGCGGCCCACGAACTGCGCCACCACTTCGCCGACATGGACCAGCAGCGCGATACGGCGTCCTTCGGCATGTGGATCTTCCTCGTCACCGAAATCATGTTCTTCGGTGGCCTGTTTCTTTCCTACATGCTTTACCGGTTTCTCTATCCCACGGCTTTCCTGGAAGGAAGCCGGCACATGAATATCAGACTGGGCGCGCTGAACACAGCGGTGCTGATTTGCAGTTCGCTGACCATGGTACTGGCGGTCCGCTGCGTCAAGATCAATCAGCGCAAACTGACGGTCATTTTCCTGCTGATAACCATGCTGCTCGGGTTCGCGTTCATGGGCGTAAAGGCCATCGAGTACCACGAACACTGGGTGGCGAGAGAAGTCCCGGGACCGGCATTTCAGTTCGAGGGCACCGACCCGCGACACACGCAGATTTTCTTTTCCCTGTACTTCGCCATGACCGGGCTGCACGCCCTGCACATGATTATCGGCTGCGGCCTGGTGCTCTTCCTGATGATCAATGCCTGGCGCGGCGCGTACAACTCGGAGTATTACAACCCCGTCGAGATCGGCGGACTCTACTGGCACTTCGTGGATATTGTCTGGATCTGGCTGTTTCCTCTGCTCTACCTCATCAGCCACCAGCACGTTGGAGGAGGGTTCTGATGTCTGAACCAATTACTTCGGTCAAAACCTTCACCAGCGTCTGGGTTGCACTGCTGATTCTCACCGGCGTCACGGTTACTGTCGCGTACCTCAACCTGGGAGCCTTCAGCATCGTGGTGGCGCTCGTCATCGCGACCATCAAGTCGATTCTGGTGGCGCTGTTCTTCATGGAAGTGCGCTACTCGCCCGCGATCACCAAGATCGTGATCATTGCCGGCATCCTCTGGCTGCTGATTCTGCTGCTGTTGAGCCTCACCGATTTCGCCAGCCGCTCCTGGTCCCTGGGGCTATAACAGGGCGTTTGTGTATAACCAAGGAGGTTATGCGCTAAGAAGACGAAATGTTGAATATAACCATAGCGATCGCAGCTTCCGGTTTAATTCTCTTTCAAAGCTCATGCGGCTGCGTTTTTCCATACATTGTGTGACGTAACTTAGGGTGTCATATTGAGCGTAGTCGAACAGATTGTGTGCTGTCATGCTGAGCGCAGCGAAGCATCCCGGTTAAACTGTCCCACCTTGCGCGGCCCTGGGCTTTTCGACGAAATCCTTCGACTGTGTCTTTAGCTCCACGCGGCGATGGGATTCTTCGTTCGCTACGCTCGCTCAGAATGACACTTCAAAGATTATTTCGGAATTTCCGGGACAGGATACTGGCCAAAGCTATTCCTTCTCTAAGATCTAAGTTTCAATAACCTCAGTCCAGTTTCACGTAATGTTCAAATCGTGTCTTCCCATCACCCGCGCTGCAGAATCACCACCAGCCGTCGCGGTCCATGCGCGCCCTGCACCAGAATCTTTTCGATGTCGGCGGTTCGGCTTGAGCCGCTGATGAGGCCGACGTAAGAGCTTTGGTCCGGCAGGCCCTTCTCGTTCACCAGGCGCAGGGCCGCCGTGACATCGGGGACGATCTGGCCAACCCCGCCATAGACGATATGCGTGGGCGGCACCACCGAAGCCCCACGGCCGCCGCAATTGGACGAGGAGAGCACCGAACCGGATTGCGCCACAAAGGCTTCGGCCAACGTTACGGTTGCCTGGCAGCTCTCGCCCGGCGCTCCCTGGCTCGACCAGCGCAGGCTGCGCTTGCCCTCGAGCGGCTTGGCAATCTCACGGATGGCGGGCGCGTCCTGCAGAAAGATTTCGCCCTCCGGCAGCGCCGTCAACAGCCCGGCGAGCCGTTCCGCGCTCTCCGCGGTATTGGCGGTTATTACGGCTTCCATGAGATTGGTCTGGCACTCGGCGAGGAATCGCCCCAGAGGGTCGGCAACCGGTTCGAAGATCTCTTCCAGCAGCACCGGAGTCATGTCCACCGGCGGCGCCGGCGTGCGCAACGCCTCGCGAATGCGGCTCAGAATGTGCTCGCGGCTGGGATTTTCAATTTTTGTCATTCCGGTTTCTCCACAACTCGCTGTTTTCTCCACAACTCGCGGAATGATTGCCGCGGCGCCGGCAGCGCTGCCCGGTATTTAGTCCACGGGCGCATCGGGTCGAGCAGGCTTCCGCTCAGCCCCAGCGCTTTGACCATGCGCATACCCATGCGGCTGAGCGCCCCGAAAAAAACGTAGCGCTGCGGCGACATCATCGCCCAACTCCACACCTTGAATCCGGCCATTTCCGCCAGTCCGGGAATCCCGCTCTCCGCTACCTTGCGGCGGTTCTGCAGCAGGTGCAGCGGCAGATCGATGCGCACCGGGCAAACCTCGCGGCAGGCGCCGCACAGAGACGAGGCAAAGGGGAGATGATGAAATTCCTCGATGCCGGCCAGGTTCGGCGTGAGCACACTGCCGATCGGGCCGGGATAGATGGTGCCGTAGGTGTGTCCGCCAATGTTGCGATACACCGGGCAGGCGTTCAGGCACGCTCCGCAGCGGATGCAATGCAGGATTTCGCGCTGCTCGGGATCGGCCAGCAACCGGCTCCGTCCGTTATCGACCAGCACCACGTGGAACTCTTCCGGGCCGTCGACCTCGCCGGCTTTGCGCGGACCGCCGATCAGCGTGCTGTAGGTGGTAATCGGCTGGCCGGTGCCGGAGGTGGCCAGCAGCGGCCAGAAGAGGCCAAGGTCTTCCAGGCGGGGTATCACTTTTTCGATTCCGGTGACGACGACATGGAGCGGCGGCACGCTGGTCGTGAGCCGTGCGTTGCCTTCGTTGGTTGAGATCGCCACCATGCCGGCATCGGCGACCAGGAAATTCGCGCCCGAAATGCCCATCTCGGCGGCGAAGAACGCGCGCCGCAGAAACCGGCGCGCCACCGCGACCAGCTTTTGCGGATCATCCGTGTCGATGGTGGGGTCGACCTTTTCGCGGAAAAGCCGCGAGATGTCTTGCCGGCTGAGGTGCATGGCCGGAGTCACGATGTGGTAGGGAGGCTCATGGCGCAACTGCACGATCCACTCGCCAAGGTCGGTCTCCCAAACCTGCATGCCTTCTTTTTCAAGCGCGGGGGAAAGCAGGATTTCCTCGGTCACCATCGACTTGCTCTTGACGACGGTTTTCACCCCGCGGCGCCGGGCGAGATCAACCACGTATTTGCACGCTTCCTGTGCGTCGGCCGCCCAGAACACATGGCCGCCACGCTCCAGTATCTTCGCCTCGAACTGTTCGAGCAGTTTGTCGAGATTATTGATCGCCTCCCACTTGATCTGCTGCGCGCGGCGGCGCCCGGCCTGCCAGTCGCGGAAGCGGCCTTTGGCTTTGTCGACCGCGATGTCGTAAGAGACCATGTTCCGCTGAATGACCTGGCGGTGGACCAGGTCCGGCGCTTTTTCAGCGGCTTTGCGATGAAACTCCCGCGCGGCTGTACTCATTTGGCCCCCGCAGCCAGAATGCTGGCCAAGTGGATGGTTTTCGCTGCACGGTTGCTATGACGCAGAATTCCCTCCACGTGCATCAGGCAGCTTGAATCGATCGCGGCAACATACTCGGCGCCGCAGGCCTCGATGTTGGCCGCTTTCACGTCGCCCATGGCCGATGAGATCTCGGCGAACTTGACGGCGAACATGCCTCCGAAGCCGCAGCACTCGTCGGCGTGCTGCATCTCGACGAACTCAAGGCCGCGAACGTTTCGCAGCAGAATTCTGGGCTCTTCCGTAATCCCGAGTTCGCGCGTGGCGTGGCACGAGGAGTGATAAGTGACCTTGTGGGGAAACTCGGCGCCCACCTCCCGAACCCCCGCGACGCGCACCAGGAACTCGGAAAACTCATATACCCGGCGGCCGAGCGCAAGCGCCTGTTGCCGCGACTCGCCCTGGAGCAAGTCGGGATAGAACTTCCTCACCATGGTGGTGCAGGAGCCCGAAGGACAGACCACATGCTCGTAGCTGCCGAAGACCTGCAAAAATCGTTCGGCGCAGGGGCGGGCGTCGTCCCAACGTCCGGTGTTGAAGGCGGGCTGACCACAGCAGGTTTGGTCTTCCGGGAATTCGACCTGGCACCCGATGCGGCGCAGAACCGCCGTAGTGTCGAGCCCCACCTGGGGAAAAAGCTGGTCAACAAAGCATGGAATGAAGAGCGCAACCCGCAAGGCCATGCGCGAGATTCTATCGCATTTCAGAAGAGAAAAACTTGCCACAGGCAGGAGCGCGGGATAAACGGGACAAAGAATAATGAGCCGCAGGCATGACCTGCGGCCCAAGTATTTACCATCCGAGTCGAGCCGCGGTCCCCAGCGCGCGCCGTAGTTGCGCGTGTTGGGGTGGAACCCCGCGGCGAGGCCTACGCCGTTGCCGTGGCTACCTTCTCGTCTTCCAGTTCCACTGCTTCTCCGGCGAGCGCCTTGTGCAGTTTGACTTCGTCCAGCTCGTTGCACCATTTCGCCGTGATTAGCGTGGCGATACCGTTGCCGATCAGGTTGGTGAGCGCGCGTGCTTCCGACATGAAACGGTCGATGCCGAGAATAAGCGCCACGCCGGCAACCGGCACATTACCCACCGCCGAAAGCGTGGCCGCGAGCACGATAAAGCCGCTTCCGGTTACGCCCGCCGCGCCCTTGGATGTGAGCAGCAACACCGCCAGCAACGTGAGCTGGTGGAAAAGGTCAAGGTGAGTATTCGTGGCTTGGGCGATGAAAATCGCGCCCATCGTGAGGTAAATGCAAGTGCCATCCAGGTTGAAGGAGTAGCCGGCGGGAATCACCAGCCCGACCACCGACTTGTGCGCGCCCGCTTTCTCCATCTTGTCCATCATGAGCGGCAGTGCCACCTCGGAAGATGAAGTGCCGAGCACGAGCAGCAGCTCTTCCTTGATGTACTTGATGTATTTAAACACGCTGAACCCGTGCAACCGGCAAACCGCGCCCAGCACGATAAAGATGAACATCAGGCAGGTGGCGTAGAAGCAGCCCATCAGCTTGCCAAGCTGCACCAGCGTGTGCAGGCCGTACTTGCCGATGGTGAACGCCATGGCGCCAAAAGCCCCAATCGGCGCCACTCTCATAATCATGTTGACGATCCTGAACAGGACCCGGTTCACCTGCTCGATAAAGGCGAAAACCGCCTTGCCCCTGTCGCCCACCATGTGCAGGGCAAAACCGAAGAGGATCGCGAAGAACAGCACCTGTAGGATTTCGCCTTTGGCGAACGCCCCCGCGATCGTGTCCGGGATCACGTCCATCAGGAATTGCGTCGTCGTCTGCATCTTGCCCGGACCGGTATAGGCAGCCACCGACTTCATGTCCAGCGTGGCGGGATTCACGTTCATGCCCGAACCGGGACGAACGAGGTCGACGACCGTCAATCCGATCACGAGTGCAAAAGTGGTGAGGATTTCAAAGTATAAGAGTGCAATTGCACCGGTCTTGCCGACCTTCTTCATGCTCTCCATGCCGGAGATGCCGAGCACGACGGTACAGAAGATGATGGGCGCAATCATCATCTTGATGAGCTTGATGAATCCGTTGCCGAACGGCTGCATCGCCGCGCCGGTGGCTGGGTAAAAGTGCCCGAGCCATATGCCGAAGGCGATCGCGCAGAGTACCTGGAAATACAGGCTCTTATATAGAGGTTTGCGGCGCACTTCTTTTTTCTGTTCAGTATTTGTTTCCGTCATAGTTGCCCCTGATTGTTACCCAGCGTTTAGATTTGAAAGCATTAACGCCAACCGAGTGGTTCTACTCGCAGGTAGATAAAAATTGAGGACCACCTTGCCGATGGTCCCCGTGTTTCTGAACTCATCCGATTCAAGATTGCTACCGAGCGTTCGCTGTCTGCCTCGTTGCGTAGGCGGTGGCTTCTTTCTCCCCAACCTCGTCCAGTTCGAGATTCTTGGTCTCCGGCGAGAACAGCAGACTGACCCACGTCATGATTGCACCAATGGTCAAAATCACCGCCGGCGACAGCCACAGGTCTTGCTTCTCGATGGCGCCGATGAACGGGATCTTGTGGGCCAACAGGACATAAATGTTGAACCACGCGCCAAGAAGTGCGCCTGCGGAATAGCCGAATCCTACGCCAGTGGCTCGCGTCTTGGTCGGGAAGCGTTCGCACAGATAGGCGGGAAGCATGCCCCAGGCCAGCTTCAGCATGCCCGCCATGCAACAGCCAAGAATCGCCATTCCCAGGTTGCGCGCTACCGCGGCGTGATAAAGGACGTAATAAACCGGAACTGCGAATATCACGAGAAAAACGCAATACCATTGCGTCAGAATCTTTCGTCCAGTCTTATCGGACAGCCAACCATAGAAGTTGTAGCCAAGAAACGACAGGAACAGAGCAAATCCGTAGATCAAGCTGAAGGTCGTGGTGTTGAAGCCCCGCCCGCCCAAGGTCAGGATGCTAGGCAGGAATCCGTACACCGAGTAGTCGGTAAGGAACAGGCCGGTCATGAAGACAAAGACCTGCAAAAAAGCCCACAGTTGCGGTGGCTTGAAAAGTGTGAAGAACGGCGCCTTCTCGACCTTGCCGCTTGCTTTGGCTTTTTCGAACTCGGGAGACTCATGCAGCGTTGAGCGAATATAGAGAGCCAGGAAAACGGGAACCACACCGGTCATGAAGGCGATGCGCCAGCCGTACTGCAGCATGCCGGCGTTGCCGCAAATCGCGGACAATGCGGCTACGACGAGCGCGGCAAAGACATAGCCCAACGGAAAACCCGACTGCACGAAGCCAGCGATTGCACCGCGCCTCGCTCGCGGAGCGAATTCAATAGCGAATGTATGGCCCACCGCGTATTCGCCACCGAAGAAGCACCCCATCAAGAATCGGAGAACGCTGAAGATGAGGTAGGCCCAACCGCCTGCCTGCGCATAAGTAGGCAGGAAGCCTGCGAGAAGAGACATGACGCCGACGCCGCCAATGGTAAAAATCAACAGCCAGCGCCTGCCGATCTTGTCAGCATACGCACCGAAGAAAGCCGACCCCACTGGTCTGGCCGCCATCGTGATCGAGTAAAGCAGCAGAACCTTCGTGTACTGCCAGGCCAGACTTCCACCCGGCGCAATAAATAACTTCGTCAGGATGGGAGCCAGGACCACCACCATCGCCATGTCATAGGCGTCGAGCCCAAACCCGAGAAACTGAGAGACCATCGCCTTCCTGGTATCTTTTGAGAGCGGCTGTTGCGCCATTTCACGCCTCCTTATCTATCTGGGAAAGTATCTGGGATCGTAATTTTGCCCCGCCCAACTTAGCTTATAGATTGGCCTGCGGCGCACTTCTTTCTTTTCAGTGTTCGTTTCCGTCATTGTTGCCCATGATTGCTATCTAGCATTTGAATGTTGAAAGCATTGACGGCAACCGAGTGGTTCGCAGCCGCACTCGAACGCAGGCAACTGAAACCTGATGGTTGCACAACCGAAATACTCCCGTGGGTTGAATCTTTGGTGGTATATATCACAGCATTGTAGGCTCTTTTGTGATGATAGTCACTTCCTCGGGTGACGATTTTGCAAAGAACACCTCTGCGTGATCGCCAAACGAGCCGAACGTGACGGAGCACACATGGATGATCCGCGAGCGGCAGAACCCGCATGGTGAAAATGCCCCCGCCCAGCCACCGCTAAGTCGTCACCCCCGAATTCCACATTAGTGCCATTTTGCAACCACTAAGGTGCCGGTAGAACCTAATATCACAATATGCTGTGACTTACGTCATGGCTAGAATGGTTTTCGGGTAGCAAAGTAGCTGGTCCCGGAAAGGACCAGCTTTGCAAAAGAGGTTTCGTACTCACGAGGTGAAACCCTATCTGTGTCGAAGCTGAAGTTGTTGTTGTTTGGAAAATTCCCCGAAAGGTTTTGGAGAGGAAATGAGGAGAATTATTGCTGGAACGCTCGCACTTACGGTGTTGAGTTCGACCTGGCTGCTGGGCTCTGAAGGAGCCACGAAGGCGAAAAAGCCTGTAAAGAAGGCACCGCCTCCGGTATCAGCGCAAATGCAGCAGATGCAGGATCAGCTCAATCAGCAGCAGCAACAGATCAACCAGTTACAGCAGCAGCTTCAACAGAGCAACTCACAGTTACAGTCAACCCAGTCGCAGCTCCAGTCCAGCGTCCAGCAGGCTAATCAGCAGTCGGCCGCTGCTCAGCAGGCTGCTTCCGCGGCCCAGCAGACTGCCAATAGCCTGAACTCGTCGGTGGTCGATTTGAAGACGAGCACCACCACCATTAATCAGTCGCTGACGGTGGTTCAGAAGGATGTCAAGGAACTGCTGAACCCGTTGGCTATTCGCTACAAGGGCGTAACCATCACGCCGGGCGGCTTCGCCGATGTGGGCATGGCGTGGCGTTCACGCAATGACAATACGTCTCTGTCATCTGCTTTCGGCTCCATACCGCTCAATGGCACCCCCAACGCGTCATTTAGCGAGCTCCGAACTGACGCTCGCAACTCGCGTTTGCAGATCAGTTTTGAGGGCAGGCCTAACGACAACGTTAAGCTGACCGGCTTTATCATGGGTGACTTCTATGGTACTGCCGATCCTGCGACCAACCCTGGCCAAGTCAACTCCTGGCTGCTCCGTATCCGCGAAGCTTACGGGATGGCTGAAATGAAGAGCGGCTTATTCTTCGTGGGCGGGCAGTTTTATTCCCTCTGGACACCTGGCCGTTCTGGCGTTGGCGTGAGAGGCATGATGTTACCGCTCTCATACGAAGGCAACGAAATTGTAGGCCTTCCGTATCAGCGCGGCGCGGCATTCCGCCTTGGCAAGAAGTTCAACTCCCACATCTCGGCTGCCATTGAATTAGATCAGCCCGAGATTAACAATGTCGTGAGCAACTTGACTCCAACCTCACTGCTCGGCACCGAGAACTCCGGGACCCAGTTCCCGGTCGGCAACAACATGCCGGTTCCCTGCTGCAGCCAGGCGTTCTACATTTATCCCGCCTCGGGCCAAGAAAACCCGGCTACAACGGCTCTTACCGGCATTAACGGTGCTGGCACAGCCTTGACGAACGTTCCTTCTGTCGCCGCACTGCAGAGCATTAACGGCGGTTTCTCAGCTAGCCCCGTGCCGGACCTGGTTGCCAAGGTCGCGTGGGATTCCCCAACCAGCACCGCGCACTTCGAAGTTCGCGGTATCGCCCGCTTCCAGCGTTCCGGCGTGGCCCTGAACGCGAACGGTTTGCCGATCAACACCGCTGTCTCGGGCCAGACGACCATCGTTACCACCAGCACGATGATTCCTACGTACTCTGCTGGCGTGCCTGTGGGTAACGTCTACAAGAGCATCGACATGAACTGGACCTACGGCTGGGGCTTGGGCATTTCCGCTGTTGCCCCAATCACCAAGAAGGTTGACTTCGTGCTCAACGCTAACTACGGTGACGGCAGCAACGCCCGGTATAATGGAGGCTCCGCCAACTCTGCCGACTTCACCATCGGAGTGGACAAGAGCGGTACTTACGTACTCAAGCCGGTCAGGGGCTACACCGCATTCGGCGGCTTCGAGCTGCACCCGACGCCGAAGTGGGATTGGTACGTTTACGCCGGCAATGAGTACTATCAGCGCACCAATTGCGGCCAGTATTATTCTGATCCGTACGGACAGTTCAACGCCACTCTTGGCACCGTTAAGCCGGGGGCCTGCATGGGCTACGGCTACGCGCCCACTCTCACCACTAACCCTGGCACCACGAGTCCTAACCGCGACGTGTATGAAGGCACGATTGGATACATCTATAAAATCTGGACTGGCAACTTCGGTACCTTCCAGACGATGGGTGAGTATCAGTACGTCCACCGCGCCGTGTGGCAGGATGCCTCTACCGCAGTCACGTCAAGCCAGTTCAAGGGTCAGTATCATATCGTCGATATTGCCATGCGCTACGTTCTGCCGTAACCTGATGTTTCAAGAGTTACCTTTGGCTGCCGGCTACCCGGCAGCCATTTTTGTTGCAGCCGAGCCTTAGCCCCAATCAACTGTGGGCGGTTTGAAAAGCCCCCGGGCTTCAACCGCCGCGAAAACGCAGAACAATTGGCGATCTGCGGCCTTTAGAGCAGTTCCACGGAAGGTGTAGCCCAGAGGAGGACCCAAGCAACGACGTCATGCTGAGGGACACCGGGGTCCCCGACGGACGCCGTCTTTGCGTCTGTTGGGGTGGCGCGAAGCATCCCATGGAACTGTCCCACGCTACTCCGTGTGGGGCTTTTCGATGAAATCCTTCAGCTGCGCTTCAGCCCCACGCTGTGCCGGGATGCTTCACTGCGTTCAGCATGACACCTTAAAGGCAACTGGCGCAGTCACCGGGATACACCAACTTTGGAATTGCTTTAGTCGCACTGTAGACCAGCTCCTCGGGTCGTTACCGCGGGCCGTCGAGCAGCTTGCGAAGGCGGCGCAGATCAATTAACCTGCTCATGTAGTAAGCGCCTATATGCAAGCCGGGATGGCGGAACTGGCAGACGCAGCGGACTCAAAATCCGCCGACCGCAAGGTCATGGGGGTTCGACCCCCCCTCCCGGCACCAGCAAGACCAAAGACTTGTTTATTTGTCCGGCACCATTCCCGGCTATACTCTTCCCTGCATCGCGGGCCGGAGACGCTCCATGCCGGCCCAATTCCGAGTGAGTGCCTGATCTGCCCTGACACGCGCGACGACGGCGCGTGCCGGGGTCCCCAGCGACGGCCGGGCCGTTGCTGGGGCGGGAGCCCGAGACCCCAAACGGAGGAAATATGCAACCAGCCGCGCACGAAAAGCCGTATGCAGTCGAGTACTACTACAAGGTCAAGTGGGGCTGTCAGGACGAGTTTCTCAGGCTGTTTCGCAAGAATCACCTGCCGCTGTTGATGAAGCAGGTGGAGGCGGGCCGCATTGCTTCCGTCGATATGGTCGCGCCCCGTTTTCACATGCCCGAAGAGGCGCGATGGGATTACCGCGTGACCATCGTCTTCAAGCACGTGGCGAGCTCGATGCAGAAGGATTCCGCCGAACTGCTCAAGCAGCTATTTCCAGACCAGGACACGTTCAAGCGTGAAGAGCAGCGACGGTTCGAAATCATGTTGGCGCACTGGGATCTGCCGATTTCAACGCTTGAGCCGGAAGACCGCGAGCCTGCCGCTGCACCGCGAGGAGAGGCATCATGACCCAGGCAAACCGGATTAGTTCCAAGGCAGCGCAGTTCACTGAATCCGTGATCCGCGACATGACCCGGCAGGCCATTCGCTTCGGCGCCATCAATCTTGCGCAGGGGTTCCCGGATTTTGCGGCTCCCGAGGAGATCAAACGCGCGGCCCAGGAGGCGATTGCGGCCGACATCAATCAGTACGCGGTCACTTGGGGCGCAAAAAACCTGCGCGAGGCGATTGCCCGCAAGCTGCAAACCTGGCAAGGTCTCGCCATCGATCCGGAGACGGAAGTGACCGTGTGCTGCGGATCGACCGAGGCGATGATCGCATCGCTGATGGCTGTTCTCGATCCTGGGGAAGAAGTTGTGGTTTTCGAACCTTTCTACGAAAACTATGGTCCGGATGCGGTCCTCTCCGGAGCCACTCCGCGGTTCGTCACCCTGCATCCGCCGCGTGGGCCGGAGGGCGAATGGAGCTTCGATCCCGCCGAACTGCGGGCGGCGTTCAATCGGCGGACCCGGGCCATCATTCTCAACACGCCCAACAATCCGACGGGAAAGGTGTTCACCCGCGCCGAACTGGAGCAGATCCGCGATCTGTGCCTGGAGTTCGACGTGCTCGCAATCACCGATGAAATTTACGAGCACATCATCTTCGACGGCGCCAGGCACATTTCGATTGCTACCATCGACGGAATGCGCGACCGCACGATCACCATCAACGGCATGTCGAAAACCTATAGCGTTACCGGTTGGCGAGTCGGCTGGGCAGTAGCGCCGCCCGTGCTTACCGGCGCCATTCGCAAGGTGCATGACTTCCTCACGGTCGGAGCTGCCGCGCCGTTGCAGGCCGCGGGAGTCACGGCGCTTTCGATGCCGGAATCGTACTACCACTCGCTGGCCGAGAATTATCGCCAGCGCCGTGACCGGATGCTGGCGGCATTGTTCCAGGCGGGATTTCGCGCCTACACCCCGCGTGGCGCCTACTACATCATGACGGATGTGACCTCATTCGGTTTTGCCGACGATCTGGCGTTCGTGCAGTATCTTGTGCGGGAAGCCGGAGTGGCGGCCGTGCCGGGATCGAGCTTCTATAAATCATCGGCAGGTCGTCAGCAAGTGCGGTTCGTCTTTTGTAAACAAGATGCCACGCTGGACGCGGCCGGCGTCCGTCTGCAGAAACTTGCCGTCAAAGCCAACCGGTAGACCAGTATCAGAGATACTGTATCCTTCGCTGCGGGTGTCATCGTGAGGAGGTTCGCCGCCTTTGGCGAACCGACGTGACGATCTATGCATTTCGCAGGGCGGCACCGAAGGCCGGGAAAAACAATACATGGACCCGTTCACCTCAAGCGCCGTCCTTTGCCGAAAGCAGGGTGCGCTTCACCTCAGAGATGGGTTGTTCCTTCCACCGCCGACTGAAATTCTCCAATGACATGAAAGTCCGGGTGTGCATCCTGTCGATATAAACAGCGCCATTCAGATGATCGACTTCGTGCTGCAGGATTCGCGCGTACCAGCCTGATGCTTCGATCACCCTGGGCTCCCCATTCTCGTCGAGGCAGCGCACGCTGACCCGCCTGAATCGAGGCACGAGCGCGGTAAAACCCGTCAGGCTCAGGCATCCCTCGAAGAATTCCACCTGCTCGTCGCCATGCCCAACGATCTCCGGGTTGACGATAACGTGAAACGGAGTGGGACGACGCTCGCGAGCGGCAAGTTGCTCCGCGCCGATGTCCCGGCTGTACTCCGGCAGATCCTCGATGATCGCCAACTGAATGGACACGCCCACCTGCGGCGCCGCCAGGCCTACGCCCGGCGCGTCCCTGAGCGTCTCATGCATGTCGCCGATGAGTTGCCGAATGAATTCCGAGCGAATTTCCGCGGGCGCAAGTGGCCGCGCCGTTTGGCGCAGCACCGCTTCGCCGACTTGTACCAGCTTGAGCCGCATGAAAGACATTTCAGATTGTAGATGAAGCGGTGAGCCCTCGCCTTTCCGTGACCTGATTGGATACTGTCTGGTCGCGACGGCCTTCCGATTCGAGTGCAGCACCCGCGCAGCGGCCCACGATTACGATTGCCGGAGACGGCAGGTGATCACGGCCGGCAAGCCTGTCGATGTCAGTCCACAGCATCTGCTGGTTGGGTCTGCCGGCTCCCGAGATCACCACGCAGGGTGTACGCGGCTCGATTCCGGCTTCACGCAGTTGCTCGCTCAAGCGGCGGTAGTCGCTGCCCGGCATGTAGACGGCGAGCGTGGATTGGGATGAGACGAGTTTGTCCCACTCGACGGCATCCGCGCCCTCGCCACGGTGCGCGGTCGTGAAAACCACGCTCGATGCACAGCGCCGATCAGTAAGTGAGATTCCCGCGGCGGCGGCTCCAGCAAGTGCGGAAGTGATTCCGGGAACGATTTCGAAAGCAATGCCCGCCTCGGCAAGCGCTTCGATTTCTTCGCCGGCGCGGCCAAGAACCGAGGGGTCGCCTCCCTTCAACCGGACTACGACCTCCACGGTTGTGGCGCAAGAAACCAGCAGCGAGTTGATTTCAGCTTGCGTAAGCAGTTTGCGCCCGCAACGCTTGCCGATGTCGATGATCTTGGCGGCGGGAGAGATCATTGCCAGAATCTCACCTGTGACCAGCGCGTCATGCAGCACGATATTTGCCTGGCCGAGCAAACGTGCGGCGCGCAGGGTCAACAGTTCAGGATCGCCGGGGCCTGCTCCGACCAGAAAAACCTTACCCATGGGTGCCTCCATTGCGGCGGCATGTCTTCCGCACGCTGTTTCGCTCATGCTCATCGCGCCGCACGCGGTGCCGCCGCGAGCGATTGAGCGCCGTGGCCGGGTCGAATTCAAAAAGTGAAAGTGAAAAAGTCGGCATGCTTCAGCCCTCGATTCCGTGCGGCGTGGTGGCCGTCGGAAGATCTCTCGGCACCGGGGCCGTAACCCCGCCTGCAAGGAATCCACGGATCTCATCGTTGCTGTGCCGCGAGAAAAACTGCCGCAGGTTTTCGCCTTGTTGGCGCGAATGGTTATAGACCGACAACAGCCGCGCAATGGCATCGGGAACATCCGAGGCCAGGCAGCGGTATCCGACCGGGCGCGCGATCGACTGCTCACGGCCGACCGCGCCGCCCACGCAGAAGTAGTAGGCATCCGCCATCCTTCCGTCGACCTTGATCTTCTTGCCCTCCAGGCCGAGATCGGCGATCCAATGCTGGCCGCAACTGTTAGGACAACCAGTGATGTTCAGTTTCAACTGCTGATCAAAACCGGGAAGCCGTTCTTCCAATTCCTCGACCACCCAGCGGGCGAAGCCTTTGGTTTCGGTGATCGCCAGTTTGCAAAACTCGGTTCCCGTGCAGGCAATGGCTCCGCGCCAGAAGGGAGAGCCCTCGATGCGCAGCCCAATGGCTTCCAGCTCTCGCGCCAGTGTCGCGGCATTCTGGTTGGGAACATTGACGACGATCAGATTCTGCATGGCGGTGGTCCGCAACTCGCCTTTCGCAAATCGGTCCGCGAGATCGGCTGCGAGCCGCAGTTGTTCGGCGCTGAGGCGGCCACGCAGCACGGCGGCTCCCACGTAGGAATAACCTTGCTGTCGCTGCGCATGAATGCCAACGTGGTCGCGGAAGACGTCGCTCGGTGGATCTTCATGTTCGGCGGGGTCGAGTTCGAAGCCGAGCCGCCGGTTAATCTCCGCCAGGAAGGTGTCGGCATTCCACCCGTGCTTTAGAAAGAGGAATTTCAATCGCGCCTGCTCGCGGCTTTCGCGGAGCACGCCGGCGTCCCTGAATATCTCCGCTATGGAGCGCACGACCGGCGCTGCCTGCTGCAACGGGATGAAAACGTTCAATCTGAGGGCGAGGTGCGGCTGGGTGGAAAGACCTCCGCCGATGCGCAACGAGAAACCATGCTCGTCGCCGTCGCCGCGCCTGCGAATGATGCCCGTGAGCCCGATATCGTTGATCTCGGGATAGGTACACCAGGAGCGGCAGCCCGTAACGGAGATTTTGAACTTGCGCGGCAGGTTGCGAAAATCCGCGTTGCCAACGAAAAAGCGGTTCAGCTCGAGCACCACGGGAGACGCGTCGAATACTTCGTCGCCATCGACCCCAGCCAGCGGGCAGCCGGTAATGTTGCGCGTGACGTCGCCGCATGCTCCCAGCGTGTTGAGACCGGCGTGCCAGAGTTGCTCGATGACATCAGGCAGGTCCTCGATTCTTACCCAGTGCAACTGGATATTCTGCCGGACCGTGATGTCGGCCACGCCTCTGCCATAACGGGCACACAAGCTCGCGATGGTGCGCGCCTGGCCGCTCGACAGAAAGCCGTTGGGAATGCGGATGCGAACCATAAAGAACGGCATCGCCAGACCTTCACCGCCCTTGCCGCCGATGGCGCCCGCTCCATCGCCCTGCGTGTAAACGCCCCAGAAACGGAAGTAGGTCGAAAGCCATTCCGCCGGGATGGAGCCATGTCCCTGGCGGGCGAACTCGCGGATCTCGTCGAGCCGCTCCCATGGATTCAGTTCACGCTTCAGGCGCTCCACTTTCTGCGCCTTGGTTTCCTTCGGTTGCTCTGCCATGATGTTCTCCCCAATACAAAAAGCCCACAAGCCATCCTTCTGGCGTGTGGGCTTTGCGAAACCTGATTTAGATTGCCGCTATGCCACGTTGTCTCCCGCGCCAGACGGTGCTATCCAGCAACACATGCAACAACAGCACATGCTGGCCACCTTTTGACGCGACTGACCACGGAACTTCATCGCCTTAAGGTTATAATCGAAATCGTGGGTGATGGTCAACGTCGCGACCGTTCAATAGTGCAAAACGATCGTGAAACGCGACAATCAAAGCAGCAGATTGGATTCAGCGCACGGTTACCGTGTTGCCAGCAGTTCTCCTCGCGGACAATTCCAACGGGTATGTTCTTCCTGAAGGGGTTAAGGAGGCCGTAGTTCCCCCTGCCAATTTGCCTGTCAGAACGGGGATTGGCCCTGATCGCGGTACACCCACGCCATTGCACAAAAGTCGGGGATTTCTGGAAAGGTTCATGGTCACGCTACAAAAAGTGAAGGAAGCGCGAGAGCGGATCGGCAATTCCGTATTTGTTTCGCCCTGCTCCCACTCGGAGACGTTTTCCGAACTCATCGACAACAATGTCTTCTTGAAGCTCGAGAACCTGCAAATGACGGGTTCGTACAAGGAACGGGGAGCACTCAACAAGATACTCACACTCACCGCCGAGGAGCGCGAACGCGGGTTGATCACGGCTTCGGCGGGCAATCACGCTCAAGCTGTTTCCTTTCACGCCAGCAAAAGGGGAATCGCGGCGCAGATCTGCATGCCGCTGACTACTCCGCTGAATAAGGTGATGTCGACTCGCCGTTACGGTGCGGACGTGATTCTGCACGGGGCGAACTACGACGAGGCTTGCGAGGAGGCTCTCCGCCGTTGCGCCCAGGATGGGTTGACGTTCGTGCATCCATTTGACGACCACGCGGTAATCGCGGGACAAGGGACTCTGGGGTTGGAACTGCTGGAGCAGATTCCGGACCTCGAAGTGGTGATTACCGCAATCGGCGGCGGCGGCCTCATCAGCGGCCTGGCTTGCGCGCTGAAGGAGACGAACCCAAAGATACGGGTCATCGGTGTGCAGACTGCAAGATTGCCTTCCATGAGGGCGGCGCTGGCCGCAAAGCATCCGGTTGTTCTTCCGGTTTCCTCCACGCTGGCGGATGGCATTGCCGTGCGCCGTGCCGGCGACCTTACCCTGCCCCTGGTGCAGAGATATGTCGACGACATTGTGACCGTTGAGGAAGAGGAAATTGCGAACGCGATTCTGCTGCTGCTCGAGCGCGAGAAAACACTGGCGGAAGGCGCCGGCGCGGCGCCGGTTGCCGCTCTGCTTCAGCGGAAGGTCTCATGCATCGGGAAAAAAATCGTGGCGATCGTCTCCGGCGGCAATCTTGACGTGTCGATTCTCTCGCGCATCATCGAGCGCGGACTGGCGAAGGACGGCCGCCTGATCAGGCTGCGCATCCATCTGCCGGACTACCCGGGAGCGCTGCACCGGTTGACGGGTGTGCTCGCACGCCACCGCGCCAACATCGTTGAAACCTCGTATGATCGCACCTACTACGGCGTCAACCTTGGCGATACGGCGATCGACCTGACGATGGAAACGCGCGGGTCCGAGCACGTCGCGGAGTTGCTGGCCGCCCTGGAGTCGGAGAAGTACGATTTTGAACGCATTCAGTAGGGTCGTGCCCTAGTGTGGTGCCCCGGAAATACTTCGCATAACGAAAAAGCAGCAGCTCTCGACGGTTCCTCAAATCGGCAAGACGATCGGCGAGTTGCCCTTGCGCGCGCGCTACAACCTTCTTCTTCTCGCGCTCAAGCACATTGACGATTCGGGTTCCCACCTGGCCGTGAATCCGCCCGATGAGGTCGTCCTGTCGAAAGATTCCGTGATAATCGCAATTGGCGACGTCAGCGACCTGCGACGGGCAAGGGCGGACGCCAACCCCGCGGACAAGACCTCGGGCTGAACCGGCCCTGCGAGTTTTCTCTCCGCCCCCGGTGTTCATATCATTTGAGCCGAGGAGGAAGATCGTTCGCGCCTGCCGGATTCTGTCGAGACCCTGATCGGCGGCAATGTGGAATTGTGACTCTCCGCTTGGCGATGGCTGGTATCATACTGCTAATTCCATTAAAGTCTGAAAGTCGAAATTCTTGGACCAAATGCCGGTGAGCAAAGTCGTACAGCTTCGTTGTGCACCTCCTTCTCGATCCATGTATGCGGGAAGGCTCCTCGCCCGTCTGCTGGTTGTGAGCGTGATCGCGTCGCTTGCTATTCTGGCGGGCTGTGGCAACTCGAATAGCAGTCGTCCGGGCGGAGCCCGCGCAGCAACGGCGCCGCAGGCTATTCCAGTCGGGGTCTTCGGCGCCGAAAAACGCGATATGCCCTACTATCTGACGGGATTAGGCAACGTCACCGCCTTCAACACCGTCACGGTTAAGACGAGAGTCGACGGGCAACTGGTGCAAGTTGCATTCCAGGAGGGACAGGAGGTCAAGAAAGGCGATCTGCTGGTCCTGATCGACCCGCGGCCCTACGAGGTTGCGCTCAGCCAGGCGGAAGCGACTCTGTTCAAAGATCAGGCTCAGTTGCAGGACGCCCGCGTTAACCTGGGGCGTTTCACCGGCTTGTTCGCCGACAAGATCATCCCGCAACAGCAGCTTGATACGCAGCGCGCCACGGTGAATCAGTTGGACGGGCAGGTTCGCCACGGTCATCGACGGCGCCGAGAACGTGCAGCAGGCCGCGTGGATGAACGAGCGCCCCGCGGTCATCGTCAACATTCAACGCCAGCCCGGCGCCAACATCATCGGCGTAGTCGACCACATTAAAGCAATTCTGCCGCAACTGAGTTCGGCGCTGCCCTCGTCGGTGAAGGTCTCCGTGCTCACCGATCGCACGCAGACCATTCGCGCCTCGGTCGACGACGTGCAGTTTGAGCTCATGCTCACCGTCGTACTGGTGGTCATGGTCATGTTCCTGTTCCTGCGAAATCTGTCGGCAACCGTCATTCCCAGTGTTGCCGTTCCGCTTTCGCTGGTCGGGACCTTCGGCGTGATGTACCTGCTCGGCTATGGCCTCGACAACCTCTCCCTGATGGCGCTCACGATTTCCACCGGTTTCGTGGTCGATGATGCGATCGTGATGATCGAGAATATCGACCGCTATCTGGAAGCCGGAGAATCGCCTCTGGAGGCCGCTCTCAAGGGCTCCGGGCAGATCGGTTTCACCATCGTTTCGCTGACCGTGTCGCTGATTGCGGTGCTCATCCCTCTGCTGTTCATGGGAGATATTGTGGGGCGCCTGTTCCGCGAGTTCGCGGTCACGCTCGCCGTGACCATTCTGGTTTCGGCCGTGGTTTCGCTCACCTTGACGCCGATGATGTGCGCCAAGTTGCTGAAGCATAAAGATCCTTCCAGGCAGACCTGGTTTTATAAAGTATCTGAGAAGTTCTATAACCGGGTGATCGAGAAGTACGGCGAAACTCTAACCTGGGTTCTGAAGCACCAGCCCGCAACCCTGGCAATTACGGTTGGAACACTGGTGCTCACTCTGGCTCTTTACGTTTTTGTGCCCAAAGGCTTCTTCCCGGTGCAGGATACCGGCGTCATTCTCGGCATCTCCGATGCGCCGCAGACGATTTCCTTCGCCGCCATGGGCGAGAGCCAGCAGCAGCTTGCTCACGTTATTCTGCAGGACCCCGATGTCGTCAGTCTCTCTTCCTTTATCGGCATCGATGGCACCAATACCACCCAGAACAGCGGACGAATTCAGATCAACCTGAAGCCGCGCGATCAGCGCCAGGACACGGCATCGGAAATCATCCGGCGGCTGCAACCCAAGTTGGAGAGCGTTCACGGAATCACGCTTTACATGCAGCCGGTGCAGGACCTCACGGTCGAGAGCAAGCTCAGCCGTACTCAGTATCAGTATGCGCTCGAGGATGCCGACATCAATGAGCTTGCCCTATGGGCTCCGCGTTTTCTGGACAAATTGAAGCAGCAGCCGGAGCTGCGGGATATCGCCACCGACCAGCTTAACGGCGGATTGAACGCCGACCTGACAATTGACCGCGACACGGCGGCGCGCTTTGGCATTTTGCCGCAGGCGATTGACGACACCCTGTACGACGCCTTTGGGCAGCGCCAGGTTTCGACCATCTTTACCCAACTGAACCAGTATCGCGTTGTGCTCGAGGTGGACCCGCAGTTTCAGACCAATCCGGATGCTCTGAACAGCATCTACGTGCGCTCGCAGACCGGGACGCAGGTGCCGTTGATGTCGTTCACCAAGCTGCAACGTACCAACGTGCCACTGTCGATCAACCACCTCGGCCAGTTTCCGTCGGTAACGCTTTCGTTCAACTTGGCTCCGGGCGCCTCTCTGGGCGAGGCCACCAAGGTTATCGATGAGGTGAAGCGCGAGATTGGCATGCCGCTCAGCGTGCAGGCGGGATTTCAGGGAACCGCGGCAGCGTTTCGCAATTCCCTCGCCAGCGAACCCTGGCTGATTGTTGCCGCAATCGTTACCGTGTACATCGTCCTTGGAGTGCTTTACGAGAGTTACATCCACCCGATTACGATTCTCTCCACCCTTCCCTCGGCGGGCGTCGGCGCGATTCTTGCCCTGTTGCTCACCGGCAACGATCTGAATGTCATTGGACTGATAGGCATCATCCTGCTGATCGGCATTGTCAAGAAGAACGCGATCATGATGATCGACTTTGCCCTGGAAGCCGAACGCCAGGGGGGCAAACCGCCCGAAGAGGCGATCTTTCAGGCATGCCTGTTGCGCTTCCGTCCGATCATGATGACCACCATGGCGGCCCTGCTCGGTGCCTTGCCGCTTGCCCTGGGTACGGGAACGGGCAGCGAACTGCGCCGGCCGCTCGGAATTACGATTGTCGGCGGCCTGCTTTTGAGCCAACTGCTCACTCTTTACACCACTCCGGTCGTCTACCTGGCTTTTGACCGGCTCTCCCGGCGATTCTCACGTTTCAGGGTTGGCAACCGCATCGAGCAGCCCGTAGCAGCGGAGTAGTCATGAATATCTCCGAGCCATTCATCAAACGACCGGTGGGCACGTCGTTGCTCACGCTCGGGCTATTGCTGGCGGGTTCCCTGGCTTTTACTCTTTTGCCCGTCGCGCCGCTGCCTCAGGTCGAGTACCCGGTGATCTATGTCACCGCTACTTTGCCCGGAGCAAGCCCTGAAACCATGGGCTCCTCGGTCGCCACTCCGCTGGAACGGCAATTCGGGCGGATTGCGGGCGTTACCGAGATGACCTCGACCAGCCAGTTGGGATCGACCAACATCACCTTGCAATTCGCCCTCAATCGCAACATCGACGCCGCCGCTCGCGATGTGCAGGCTGCCATTAACGCCGCCCGAGGCACCCTGCCTTCCAACCTGCCGCAGAATCCGACCTACCGCAAAGTAAACCCGGCGGACGCGCCCATCATGATTCTGGCGATGACGTCGGACTCCATTACCAAGCCGGATATGTACGACGCCGCCGACTCGATCCTGGCGCAAAAGTTGTCGCAGGTGGAGGGCATTGGGCAGGTCTTTGTAGGTGGCGCCGCTCAGCCCGCCGTCAGGGCAGAGTTGAATCCGACGCAGTTGAACAACACCGGAGTCGGCCTCGACCTGGTGAGAACCGCTCTCGGCAGCGCCAACGCCAATCAGGCGAAGGGGCAGCTTTCCAGCGCGCAGGAAGCAGTCACCATCAGCGCCAACGACCAGATTTGGAAGGCCTATCAATACAGAGACCTGATTGTCGCCTATCGCAATGGATCTCCCGTAAGGCTTTCGGATGTCGCCACCGTGCAAGATAACGTGGCCGACATCCACACAGCCGGATTTGCCAATGGAAAACCGGCTGTCTTGATGATTGTCTTCCGCCAGCCTGGCGCAAACATCATCGGGACCGTCGATCGCGTCTACGCCTTGCTGCCGCAGTTGCGGGCTTCGGTCTCGCCGGCCATTGATATTTCGGTGTTGATGGACAGGACCACCACCATCCGCGCCTCGGTGCGCGATATCGAATTCACCCTGATCATTTCGATTGTCCTGGTCATCTTTGTGGTCTTCGTCTTCCTGCGGAATCTTTGGACGACCCTCATCCCCAGCGTCTCGGTGCCGCTTTCGCTCATTGGCACCTTTGGCGCCATGTATCTGCTCCATTACAGTCTTGACAACCTGTCGCTGATGGCGCTGGCCATCTCCACCGGATTCGTGGTCGATGACGCCATCGTAGTCATCGAGAACATTACCCGATATCTGGAGCAAGGCTACAGCCCGGTTCAGGCCGCCTACAAGGGATCGCGCGAGATCGGCTTCACGGTGCTCTCGATGAGCACGTCGCTGGTGGCGGTCTTCATCCCGATCCTGCTGATGGGAGGCATCGTCGGGCGCTTGTTCCGCGAATTTGCGGTCACCCTCAGCATCGCCATCGCGGTTTCGCTGGTGGTCTCGTTGACCACCACCCCGATGATGTGCGCAAAGTTCCTGAAGCCTGTCGAGAAGCAGAAACACGGCAGGCTCTATCGTTCCAGCGAACGCGTCTTCGACTGGATACTGGAGAGCTACAGCCGCGGCTTGGGATGGGTATTACGTCATCAGCGATTCACCCTGTTGGTTACCATCGGCACGGTATGTCTCAGCGTCGCCCTATACATCTTCGTCCCCAAGGGCTTCTTCCCGCAGCAGGATACCGGCCGGCTGATGGGCTCGATTCAAGCCGCGCAGGACATCTCCTTCGGCGCCCTGCGGCAGAAATTGTCTGAATACGCAGCCATCGTGCAGAAGGACCCGGCCGTCGATCAAGTCATGGTGTTTTCCGGCGGGCGCGGACTGCAAAACAGCGGCAGCATGTTCATCACCTTGAAGCCGCTTGCAGCCCGCAAGAATACTACGGCGGACCAGGTGATCGGGCGTCTTCGCCGGCAACTGGCGGTCATTCCCGGGGCAACCTTGTACATCCAGGCCGCTCAGGATCTGCAGATCGGGGGACGCCAAAGCGCCTCGCAGTTCCAATACTCGCTGCAATCGGAAAACCTGCAGGAGCTGAGCAACTGGGCGCCGCAACTGCTGGCGCAATTGCGCGCCTTGCCGCAATTGCGCGACGTCTCCACCGACCAGCAGGACAAGGGATTGGAAGCGCATGTCCAGGTTGATCGCGACACCGCCGCACGCATGGGAGTGACCTCCGCCGCGATCGATAGCGCCCTTTACGACGCCTTCGGTCAAAGGCAGGTGTCAACCATCTATCGCCCGTTAAACCAGTACCACGTGGTGATGGAGGTCGATCCGAGCTACAGCCAGAACCCGCAAGCTCTGGACAACATCTATGTCCGCGGCACCAACAACACGTCCGTGCCCTTGGGGTCGTTCGCCAAGTTTGTGCAGTCCAGTACCGCTCTGGGCGTGAATCACCAAGGCCAGTTTCCCTCGGTTACGCTGGCGTTTAACCTGGCTCCGGGAGTCTCTCTCGGGCAGGCGACGGTGGCCATTCTGAATGTTCAGCGCCAGATCGGGATGCCCTCTGACATCCATGCCCAGTTCGCCGGCACGGCGGCCGCTTTCCAACGGTCGCTTTCCAGTCAGCCGTTGCTGATCATGGCCGCCCTGGCCACCGTTTATATCGTCCTCGGCATGCTGTACGAAAGCTATATCCACCCGATTACGATCCTGTCGACGTTGCCGTCGGCCGGCGTCGGCGCTCTGCTGGCGCTGGTAATTACCCGCACAGACCTTTCCGTCATTGCCGTCATCGGGATCATTCTGCTGATCGGCATCGTCAAGAAAAATGCGATCATGATGATCGACTTCGCTCTTGACGCGGAGCGCCGCGAGGGCAAGAGTCCGGAAGAGGCGATCTACCAGGCGTGTCTGTTGCGCTTCCGTCCCATCATGATGACCACCATGGCCGCCCTGCTTGGCGGCCTTCCGCTCGCCCTCGGGACCGGGACTGGCAGCGAACTGCACCGTCCGCTCGGCATCACCATTGTCGGCGGCCTGATCGTGAGCCAGATGCTTACGCTTTTTACCACGCCCGTCATCTATCTCTACATGGATCGCATCCGCTGGTGGGCAGCGCAACGCAAAGCGGGTCGGATTCCATCGATGTTGCCGAAACCCGGCACGGCCGATTAGAACAATTCCACCAAGATTTTGCACACACCTCAGAAGTGTCATCCTGACCTTATCGCAAAACCAGGGATGGTGTATCCCGGAGCCCAGAGCACTCCGGTCGATGCGACCATCAGGGAGCGGCGACCTTGACGAAACGAAAAAGGACATAGCTTCCCTGGTTTTGCCGTAGGAGTGTCATCCTGAGCGAAGCGAAGGATCTGCTGTTCCCCGTGCCACAAAAGAAGCACATTCTTCGCTCCCCTTCGGTCGCTCAGAATGACACCCCTTCAAAATTATTGGCTGGGTGCCCCACATCTGCCGCAGTTAGCAGACGTAGGAGCGGAGTTCGGATGTGTCCGATGCTGCTCGTTATCGGACACGAAATCGTTATCGGACATAAAATTGCCCCACTCGCATGGCGAAATGGGGCAAGTCTTGAGCAGTTGCGCGTGTTGGGGTGGATCAGGCGGCCTTTGCCTGGTTAGTGTCGTCCGGCATGGTAAATGCCTGCTGCTCGGCGAGGTTCCCGATGACCGGCAGTTTGAATATCTGTCCCTGGTAGGCCTTCAACAGGCAGATCACCCATAGCACGACCTCGGCCAGCCACAGCAGGGGCCAGAGTATCAGGGTGGTCCATCTCACCACCGGCATAAAGGCAACAATCCTCAAAGCGAACGACGCAACCATGCACGCAATAGCAAAGAAAATGCACTGGAATGCGTGATAGCGGACGAAGCGCCGTTTGTTATACGGCTCAATCAGCAGAAACACAATGGCCGGAATGATGGTGACGTAGGCGAGCATGCCGGCTACGTTATCGGAGAGGCCACCGCCGGTTGTCGGCTGTGCCGGAGGCGGTGCCGGAACGGCGGCAACACTTGGCGAGGTTCTTCCTACTGATTTCCCGCACGCAGGACAAAAAGCGGCAGTCTCGGCGATCTGGGCGCCACAAGATGCACAAAGCATGATGCTCTCCCTTGGTACATTTAACGCCCATACCAGGGCGACAATGCGCGTCCTCTGTTTGGACGGCGGGCAGGAGCTATTTGGTTTTCCGGAATTCCGCGATCTGTACTCCGTTAGAGTCCATCCACTGCACGCGCTCCTCGCCAGCCAGCGGGTCGCGGTTCCTAAGCTGATGAAAACACAATAGACCTGATGACTCTGGCAACTCGGATCGGTTTGGGGGCACGATTCTTAGACCAGCGACCGACCTGTTCGCCCCGCCAGCACGGCTTTGTTCGGCTGTTGTGTAAGATTTGTCACACCAAAGTGTGATTCGAGGTCTGGACCTGCCCTCTGGAACGTCAGCGTACAATGATGTGAGCGGAGCTGTCATCAACTAAAGAAAGAAGAACTGACTATGGAAATGGTGAGTTTGGAGTCTGCGCAGAAGATCCTCGCTCAGGCTGTCGAGAAGGCGGCCAAGGAATTTGGCCGCCCTATTAGTGTTTCGGTGTGCGACAAGTATGGATTCCAGGTCGCTTTCGCCCGCATGAATAACGCGCCGGTGCGAGGCATCGAAATCTCGCGCCGGAAGGCGTACACTGCTGTCCGGATGGGTATGTCGACTGACGCATTCCTGGCACGGCTCCACAAGGAACAGGTCGAGGCCGGTTTTTTTGGCGACGATACGCTCACGGCGCTTCCTGGCGGCAACCTTCTGAAGGACGCCGCCGGCAACGTTCTGGGCGCCGTGGGAGTGAGCGGCCTTGCGCCAAGCGAGGACCAGTCCATCACGGAAGCCATGGCAGAGCTGGTGAAAACAGGCAAGGTCTAGAACTGGTTGCATGAATATTTCTTTGAAGGGGCACGGCTTACATGACAGCTCTTCGCTACTGCTCAATATGTCTTGGGCCAGGCGACTCCAGTCTCAAAAGAGATCATGTCAGCCGCGCCGTCAAGAGCCAGTAATGGCGCGGGCTTTAGCCCCTAACGGCTCTGGATTTGGCTTTTCCTAATCTTAATTTTCGCAGGGAATAAAAAATGAACAAAATTGGATTTGTTGGTTTGGGAATCATGGGGAAACCCATGAGCAAGAATCTGCTTAAGGCCGGTTACAAACTGGTCGTTTACGATATCGTTCCGGCCGCCGTGGAAGAGGTCAAGAAGGCTGGCGCGGAAGTCGGCGCCTCGCCCAGCGATGTGGCCTCCAAGAGCGATGTCATCATCACCATGCTGCCGAATTCGCCCCAGGTGAAGGAAGTGG
>Ga0181524_10000971_pt1 | contig 34219 bp, 21 predicted proteins | sample PEATcosm2014_Bin_34_FD_119761 | JGI IMG/M metagenome (GOLD analysis project Ga0181524, IMG submission 119761) | Peatland microbial communities from MTU Mesocosm Facility, Houghton, MI, USA - PEATcosm2014_Bin05_60_metaG | ecosystem: Environmental > Terrestrial > Soil > Wetlands > Peat | place... | reverse complement strand
GGCCTTGCTGCCGCCCTCGGGCGGGCGCCGGGGCTTCTCAAACGGCCAGGCGAGCCGCTTCGAGCTATACTGCGCCGCGAGGAAGCTCCTGTTCGATGAAATGGTCTGGGACTGGGCCGAGCGGGCCGCGCTGTGCCACGACCCCGGCCCGCGCGAGCGGATCGAACTGCGCGAGGACAGCATCGACTTCACCCCGGTTAACAATGTTAAGAACGGAAGCTCATGAACCGCAGAGAACACAAAGAGCACAAAGAAAAGGACTCACGGACAGCATCCGCGTCATTCGTCAAAGGACGCGGACAGTCCAAGAACCCTTCGCATCTCTGCGTTCTTTGCGTTCTTTGCGGTTAAACTGCTTTTTCCAGGATCAATCCACCTGCAGACTTATTGACCCATGAGTGCTTCACTTGCCCTTCCTCCCGAAACGACCGCCGCCGCGCCCCACGCCCCGTGCCCCAAGCTCCGCTGGTCGCAGGCGTATGAAAGCCTGCCGGGCGTGCGCAACGTCCACACCATGGACCTGGACGTGACCGAGGCGTGCAACCTCGCCTGCGTTTATTGCTTCAAGTGGCAAAAGAAGCCGGTCCATATCAGCGAGGCGATGGCCAAGAACGCCCTGGACTGGCTGCTGGAGGCGAGCGGGAATTTCACCGGCGAGATCAAGGTCAACTTCATGGGCGGGGAGCCGCTGCTCCGCTTTGACCTGATCCGGAAGATCGTCCCTTACGGCAAGTGCCGCGCGCGGCAGCTTGGCAAGAGGCTGCACTTTGGTTGCACGACCAATTGCACGCACCTGACCGACGAGATGATGGATTTTTGGCGGCGCTTCGGCATGGGCTTTCATTGCTCGATCGACGGCATCCCCGAGGTCCAGAACGCCAATCGGCCGTTGCTGGGCGGGGGCGCGAGCTCGCCCTTGGTGGAGAAAAACGTCCCCAAAATCCTCGCCTATCGGCCCGGGGTGATGGCACGGGCGACCATCACGCCCCGCTCGGTGCGCGCGCTCCTGGAGAGCGCCAAGTACCTGGCCGGCCTCGGGTTCCGCTCGATGACCTTCAAGGTTGCCGTCAACTGCGACTGGAAGCCGGAGGACTTCGAGGCGCTGCGCAGCCAATACGAGCAGCTCGGCGAGTTCTACCTGGAGGCCCTGGTCACGGGCCGGCCGCTGGTCATCGAGGAGCTGCGCAGCGGCATCCGGTCCATCCACTCGGTCGAGGCCAACTCCAGGTTCCCGTGCGGGGCGGGCCGCGGGGTGATACTGCTCGATCCGCGCGGCGAGTTCTGGCCCTGCCACCGCTTCGGGCCGCACCAGTGCGGCGGCCAGTTCCGGCTCGGCCGGATGGGGGAACCATTCAACGACAGGATGAGAAGGGTGTTTCTCGAATACAACGCCGTCGAGGACGCCAAGGCCGGGTGCCAGAACTGCCCGGCCACGCTGACCTGCCGGAGCTGGTGCTATGCCGAGTGCGTGGATTCGACGCGGACCTTCTACGACCCGGGCGGCGAGTATTGCCAGGCAGTCCGGGTCGTCCATAACGAGGTCCTGCGGCTGCATGACCGCCTGAGGTCGAACCACAAAAACATCCTGCTCGAAATGACGAACAAGGAGGAGGCGGGACCGTAGAGCGTGGAGCGTGAGAGCGTGAGAGCGCGGAATGAGTTGAACGAGTGAAACGAGTGAAATCAAGGGCATAAGGCAAGAGAGATTGCGTAACGCTTATGAAACTACGATTAGGCTGGCTGGCGGATGCCGAGGACGCGGACACTTACTCGGCGCGGGAGACGCGGGTGCTATTGCGGGCCTTGGCCCGGAGGAGCGATCTCGTGGCGCTGTGGTTTGCGGTTGGCTCAGGCGAACCCCCTCATCTTTGGAACGGAATCCGGGTTTTCCCGCTGCCCGCGGAGTGCCTGGGTTCGCCCGATTTTCTGCGCGTGCTCATCGGGCAGCAGCGCCCGAGCGTGGTGGTCTCGAACGTGCCGTGGCCCGCATTCCCATCCGGCCTGCGCTGCGTTGCTCAAAGCGGCCTCCCCTGGGTCCACCGCCTGAATCCGACAGACACGGAGCCGCCGACCCTCGCGGGGCTCGAGGCCGCGTCTCCCTCCGGGCGCCGGGTGCTGGTCGCGGGACGCAACGGCGCCGGCCCCGCCTCCGGCGATGCGCTGTGCGTACCCTACCTGAGCGGCCTGGACGCCGCGGTTGAGGACGGCGACGAGCCGACGGCGGTCCTGCGGCGGTTCGAGGAGGCCATTGCGACCACGCTCGGCCCTGGCCGGGGGTGGCGCCCGCGGCCTGCGCCGGACATCCCCGCGGGCGTCGCGGTACCCGCAAGCACACACGAGGGGCAGAGGCGCCCGAGAGGCGCTGGGCTGGATAACGACGGCGCGCCCTGCTTTGTCATGCGGCAGCATTTGTTCTGCAACGCAAGCGTGGCCCAAGTGATGTTCGAGCTGACCAACGCCTTGATCGAATTGGGAGTGCCAACGGTCGCACAAGAGGAGCAGACGGTTTTCTCCAAGGCATATATGCATCGCGAGGACGAGTTTTGGCGCGCCGGCGCGCCCGCCCAGTTTGAAAGGATTCAAAGAAGCCTGGGGCTTGCCTACGATCCGGAGACGGCGGTTACGGTGCATTTCTCGATGTTCAAGCCCGGGGTCGGATGCGCCCGGTTCGGCGTCTTTCAAGCCATGACCCCGCGCGAGGTCCTCTACACGACCGGCAATCACACCGTGACCCCGGAGGCCCTTCGCCAACAGGCCAACGCATTCGAGATGATCCTGGGCCCGTCCCGGCACGTGCTCCGCCCATACCTCGAGGCGGGCCTCAGCCCGAGCCGGGGGGCGGTGGTTCCCCACGGCATCGACCCTGAGGTGTTTTTTCCAGGGGCGCCCGCGCTGCCCTACGCGACTCGGAAGCGGTTCAAGTTCCTCCAGACCAGTTTCCCGTGGGTGGTCGAGAAGGGATTCGACCTGACCATCTCGGCGTTTTGCCGGGCCTTCTCGTCGAAGGACGACGTCGCGCTCATTCTGAGGACCCCGCGCATCCGCCAGCCAAGCGAGCGCGACTCGACTTTTGGGCGGCTGGAGGCCCTGGTGCAAGAAGCGGCGGCCCAGCCCGGAGCGCCGGAAATCCTGCTGGTGGAATCCGACGTCGAACTCAACCGGCGCGGCGGGGTTTACACCGGCGCCGACTGCTACGTGTTCCCGCTGCGGGCGGAAGGGTTTGCGATGACCATCCTCGAGGCGATGGCGTGCGGCCTGCCGGTCATCGCGACACCCTGGAGCGGGCCGGCCGATTTCCTGTCGCCTCGCTACACCCACATGCTGCGCCACTCCAGCCCCGTCCCCGAGCGGTCGAGCGACGGCGCTGTGCGCCGGTTCCACGTCGAGCCAGAGCTTGACCACTTGGTTCACTTGATGCGCCGGGTCTATGAGCAGCAGGACGAAGCCAAGGCCATGGGGCTGGCGGGCGCTGAGGTAGTCCGCTCCGCCTGGACGTGGAAGCACGCTGCGGCCAAGCTGGCGTCCATCCCCGGGCTGGCGATGGCGCGCGAGAAGTATGGCCCGAGCCAACTGGCATGAGTGCGACCCACGCTATCTGCGACGAATGCAGCGCGCCGGTGGCAGCGGATGTCCTGGAGGGCCTCTGCCCAAGGTGCCTCCTGACCACCGCCATGCGCCCCGAGGAATACTCGCAGGCCGAGAACGGCGCGGACAGCCTGAAAGAGGACGTCCGCCCTTCCAACATCCGTTCTGTCTCGTCGCTCGCGGTTTGGCCCATAGGCCCTCGATCTCACTGAGCATGCTCTACGTAAACATGTCCATCGGCTCCGCCTACGGCTGGGGAGTGCTCGGCAAAAACGTCGCCCTGGAGCTTGCCAGGCTCGAGCCGACCCGGATCATCGGCGAGCCTTTCCCCATGATCGCCATTGGGGACGCGCTTGAGTTCTACGAACTGAGCAAGCTCTGCCTGGATGCCAAAGAGGCGGCGACCTTCCTGACCGGCGACACTCCGCGCGTTCTTGACGGCCCGCTCCTCCAAGGGATGAGCGATGAGCGGCTCTTGCCGCGGCGCGCGCATCTGCGCGCCGAAGCGGTCTTCGGCTATAGCGTCTTCGAGAACAACCTGCTCCGCCCGGCATGGATCGAGAACGGGCGCCGCTTCTTCACAAAGGTGGTCGCCGGATCAAGTTGGTGCGCCAAAGTGCTGACTGAAGCCGGCCTCCCCGGCGTTGAGCCTGTGCCGCATGGCATCGACCCCGCAATCTTCCATCCCGCCCCCGACGGAGACCACGGCCGCAAGTTCTGCACCGAGAGCTTCGTGATTTTTTCCGGCGGCAAATTTGAACTGCGCAAGGGCCAGGACATCGTCATCCGCGCGTACAAGGTCCTCCAGGACCGCCACGCCGATGTCATGCTCGTGAACGCCTGGCACAACCCATGGCCGGCCATCTTCGAAACGATGCGCGCTTCGCGCCTGATTCGGTTCGCCCCACGCAAAGGCTCCTTCGTCGAAATAATCAATCAGGTCCTGGCCGACAATGGCATCGACCTGGGACGGGTGATCACTTGCCCGCAGCAGCTCAATTTTGCCATGGCCAGGACCTATCGGAACACAGATGTCGGGCTGTTTCCCAATCGCTGCGAAGGCGGGACCAATTTGGTGCTCATGGAATACATGGCCTGCGGCAAGCCGGTGGTGGCGGTAAACACCACCGGCCATGCGGACATTGTCAATTCCTCCAACGCGTTGATTATCGGCGCCGGGGGCGAAACCACCATCCACGACAACGACGGCATTCCCGTGGCCCGGTGGCCCGAACCGGACCTGGACGAAGCGGTCGACAAATTGGAATGGGCTTACCAGAACCGCGATAGGATGCGCGAGCTTGGCGAGCAAGCCGGCAAGGACCTGGCCGACTTCACTTGGCGCAAGACTGCCGAGGGCTTTCAGAAGATCATTCACGACGCCAGCCGCTGAGGCCCTGGCTGTGTTGCAGAGTAGTCTCCTGGAGCGCGCGGGCAGAGCCAAGCGTCCCGACGAGTTGGGGTTTTATGCACACGGGAGGGCCATGAACGCCGGACGCCGCCCGAGCCAAAGCGGTGTCGCCGCTCCCGCCTTCGCTCGCGAGGACGCGAGCTGCGCGAGGACGGCGTCGACTTTGCGCCGGTCAGCAATTCGTAAGGGCCCCATGGGAGCGCGATTCGAAACGGAGAAGCGTGTGGAGCGTGGAGCGTGTCGAGCGTGTGGAGCGTGTCGAGCGTGTCGAGCGTGTCGAGCGTGTCGAGCGCGGAGCGTAGAGCGTGAGGCCATCGTGGCCACCCTCCGCACTCTCACGCTCCAACGCTCCACGCTCCCACGCTCTCACGCTCCCACGCTCCCCACGCTCTCACGCTCCACGCTCTCCACGTTCCGTCTCCGTGCCTGGCTCCAGAAGCATGGGGCGGCCGGTGTCGGAGCAGATGCCGCGTTTTGAGGCGGCGATGAAATCGAGCATGACTTTGGCCGGCGCGCCGGAGAACTGCCGGCGCGCGCCGGCGAGGGCGTTTTGAACATTGAGTCCGGATCGGAACAGGAGGTGATAGAGTTGCTTCAATTCGAGACGTTCGGCGACGGAAAAGCCGGCGCGGCGCAGGCCGATGGTGTTAAGGCCGCAGATGCCGTTGCCGCCGCGCGCGATTGTATAGGGGGGCAGGTCCTTGCTGACGGCTGAGCCGCCCTGCATGAGGGCCAGGGTGCCGATGCGCACGAACTGGTGGACCAGGCAATTGCCGGAGATGAACGCGCGGTCTCCTACGCTGGCATGGCCCGCCACCAGGGCGCCGCCGGCCAGGATGACATGATCCCCGAACGTGACATTGTGGGCGACGTGACTGTGCTGCATGAGATAATTGTCCGAGCCGATGATCGTGGCCTCGCCCTCGTGGTTCGACCGATGCACTGTCACATGTTCACGAAAGACGTTCCGGTCCCCTATCCTCAGCTCGGTAGGCTCGCCCTTGTATTTCAAATCCTGGGGGGCCTCGCCGATGACGCAGCCCGCGAAAAACCGGTTGTGCGCGCCGATGCGGGTGAGGCCGGTCAGATACACGTGCGGACCGATGACGCACTCGGGGCCGAGCTCGACCCCTTCATCAATGACGGCGAATGGCCCGACGCGGACCGACGGGTCCAGCTTCGCCTTGGGATGGATTACGGCACTGGCGTGAATCACCCAGGAAAGGTGCGCTATCAAGCGCACTTGCCAAGTCAAAAATCCGCGGCCTCGTAAGGTCTCAGTAGCGGTGGGATTTCAAACCACGGATGGACACAGATGAACACAGATAATGCCTAAATCCGTGTCCATCCGTGTCCATCCGTGGTTAAAGAATGCCCGGCCCCGTCATCATTAACCCGTTCCGCGGCATCCCACACCTTGATCGGTTCGTAGAATGTGTTTCGCTGCACCGGGATGCAGCCGGCCTCGCGGATGGCCTTGATCATTTCGGCCTCGGTCTGCAACTGGGGCGTTTTGGCCCCGGCCATGTGGAAGATGAATTCCTCGAGGATGGTGCCGTGGAGGTCGTCAGCCCCGAAGCTCAGGGCCAGTTGGGCCATTTTGAGGCCCAGGCCGACCCAGTAGGCGGTGATATGGCGGAAGTTGTCGAGGTACACGCGGCTCACGGCCAGGGTGCGGAGCATGTCAAAGCCGGTGGGCGGATGGTCGACGGGCAGGTCGTTGTTCTCGGGTTGGTAGGGCAGGGGCACGAATCCGACAAAGCCGCCCGTTTCGTCCTGGAGGGCGCGCAACCGGCGCAGGTGGTCCACCCGGTCGGCGGGCGACTCTACGTGTCCGTAGAGCATCGTGCAAGTGCTGCGCCCCCCCAGCCGATGCCAGGTCCGATGCACATCCAGGTACTCCTCAGCCGACTCCTTGCCTCGGGCAATGGCGGTGCGGACTTCCTTGCGGAAGATCTCCGCGCCCCCGCCGGTGAGCGAATCCAGGCCGGCGGCCTTAAGGGCCAGCAGCGTTTCGGCAACTGATTTTTTCGCCAGCCAGGCCAGGTGTAAAATCTCGATGGCTGTGAAGGCCTTCAACTGCAGGCGGCCATCCAGCGCCTTGAGCGCCTCGATCATGTCCGTGTAGTAGCTGAAGGGCAGCGTCGGATGCAATCCGCCGACAATGTGCAATTCGGTGATGCCCAGGTCCAGGGCCTGGCGGGCTTTCTCGGCCATCTCAGGGACGCTCAACTGGAACCCGTCCGCATCGCGCTTCTTCCGGGCAAAGGAGCAGAAGCGGCAACTCAGGATGCAGTAATTCGAGTAGTTGATGTAGCGGTTGATGATGTAGCTGGCCCGGCGGCCCACTTGGCGCTGCCGCGCCGCTTCGGCAATCGCCCCCAAGGCGTGCAAATCCCGGCTCTCGAAAAGCCGCAATGCATCGGCCTCGGAAATCCGCTGGCCGGCGGCGGCCTTGTCATACAGGTCCCGCAGCTCGCTGCGCTGGACTAAAAAACGCATAGGATACCATTAGCAGAACCCGGGCGTTTGGGCAATTGACACCGGGGTACTTTCATTGTAGAAAGCCACGCCTGATTAACTCATCCAAAGAAAGAAACAAAGAAAAATGAAGACAGCGGTCGTATGCGGGGCGGGGGGCTTTATCGGCAGCCATTTGGTCAAGCGCCTCAAGAGCGAGGGCTACTGGGTGCAGGGCGTCGATGTCAAACTGCCCGAGTTCGCGCCAACGGCGGCGGATGAGTTTCGCGTGCTGGACCTGCGCGAGGAGAAGAACAGCCAGGAGGCGCTGACGGTGCGCGGCGGCAAGCCCGACGAGGTTTATCAACTGGCGGCGGATATGGGGGGCATGGGCTTCATCCATTCGGCGGAGTGCGAGATTATGCACAACAGCGTGCTCATTAACGTCCACACGACCCACGCCGCGGCCAGGCTGGGGGTGGAACGTTATTTCTTTTCCTCTTCGGTGTGCGTCTATCGTGACATGAAACACGGAGAGCCGGAGATGGCGGAGTCCGAAGCGGTGCCGGCCAATCCGGACAACGAGTACGGATGGGAGAAGCTTTATTCCGAGCGGGTGGCCATGGCTTACGGGCGGCGCTACGGGATGAAGGTGCGCATCGCGCGGTTCCAGAATTGCTACGGCCCGGAGGGGACGTGGCGGGGCGGAAGGGAAAAAGCCCCGGCGGCCATCTGCCGCAAAGTCGCCGCGGCCCCGGAGGGCGGAATCGTTGATATGTGGGGTGATGGCAGTGCCGTGCGCTCTTACACGTACGTGGACGACATGGTGGATGGCATTTTCCGGCTCATGCACTCGGGTTTGGAAGGCCCGGCCAACATCGGCTGCCCGCAGTACGTGACGGTCCGGGAGTTGGTGGAGACGGTCGCCGCCGTCGCCAAAAAGAGGATTGTCATCAGGCCCGTGGAGGGTCCGGTGGGGGTCCAGTCCCGGAATTTCAGCAACGCGCGGATTTATTCGATCGGCTGGCGGTCCCGCTTCGACCTGCGCGCGGGAATCGAGCGCACTTATCCCTGGGTCGCACAGCAGGTCGCCGCGCACGGACCTGAGTGATTCGTGGCCGGATGAAGATACTGGTCGTGTATAACACGCAGGTGGATTCGAAATCCGTCTCGGGGGTGATGCGCCTCTACGCGCTGCAGGCCGGTTTCTGGATGGCCCAAGGGCACCAGACTGACTTCCTCCTGGCGCGGGCCTCCTTTCCCCAATTCCGGAAGCTGGCCCCTCCGGCATCCCGGTTCATCGCCAGCGACCGGGTCTTTGATGCGACGAACTACCTGGGCAAGACCTGGCTCTATTTCCCGGCCTATTTGTGGCGCATGCTCACGTGCCACTGGACGCGCCTGCCGGAGCGCTACGACCTGGTCTATGCCACGGGCCAGTTCGTGGTCGAGTTTTACACGGCGATGATCCTGGCGCGGCGGCAGCGGGCCAAGGTGGCCGTCAAGGTGCATCACGTCCTCCAGTTTCAGCCTGGCCGGCGCAGCGCCTGGGACCACTTGTTTCTGGCAGCCGAGCGGGTAAGCGCCAGGCTCATCAACCGCCACGCCGACGTGGTCTTTTGCTCGAACACGGGGATTGCCAGGGAATTGAGCCGCCTGGATGAGTTGTGCGGGGTGAAGCCCAGGACCGTGATTCCCATCGGCGATGGCATCGACCTGGAGGCGTTGATGCAGTTGCCCGAAGAAGCCAAGGAATTCGACGCGGTGTTTCTTGGCCGCATGCACCTGCACAAAGGCGTGCTCGAACTGCCCAAGGTCTGGCAGCAGGTCGTCCGCCAGCGGCCCAAGGCGCGCCTGGTGGTCATCGGCGAGGGGCCGCACCGCCTCCAAAGCCAGCGCCTGTTCGAGGACCTGGGTTTGAGCCAGTCGGTCCTCTTCACGGGCGGCATCGGCGATGCCGAGAAAAACCGCTATCTCAAAAAGGCCCGGCTCGGACTGAGCCTGTCTTACGAGGAAGGCTGGGGGTTATCGGTGACCGAGTTCCTGGCGGTCGGGCTTCCCGTGGTTTCCTACGATCTGCCGGTCTTTCGGGAGGTCTTCCCCGGCTGCTTCGAGTTGGTTCCCCTGGGCGACATCGCCGGGGCAGCCCGGGAAATCCTGCGCCTGCTGGGGGATGCAGATTTGCTCGAGCGCCGCGGCCGCCAGGGGCAGGAATTCGTCCGGCGTTACGACTATCGCGTCTTTGCCGCGCAGGAACTGGAAGTGCTGCAGGGCGTTTGCTCGGGCCGCGGGGCGTCACGCTAAGCCCGGAACGCCCCCTTGAGGCGGTAGCAGCCTCAAGTTCCGGGAGCGAGTGGCGCAGGCATCCCGCCTGCGCCCTGGAGTTCGGACATTATCGTGGCTTGACATCGGTTCCCCTTTTGGACGCGCGAGTGAGGCCGGCGAGGCTTGGGTGGGGGGAGCAGGGGCAAATCGCACCCCCGAAGACCGGCTTTCTTGACATCGCGGCGGGCGTGGCCAACACTGTGCGTCTTATGGCTGAACCAAAAACCGGCGAATTAATGGAGACGATTGCATCTCTCTGCAAGAGGCGCGGGTTCATTTTTCAATCCTCCGAGATTTACGGCGGGCTCAATGGTTTTTGGGATTACGGTCCGCTGGGGGCGGAGCTGAAGCGGAACATCAAGGATGCGTGGTGGCGCTCGATGACGTTGTTGCGGGACGGGGTGGTGGGCCTGGATGCCTCGATTATCATGCACCCGAGGGTCTGGGAGGCCAGCGGGCACACCAGCACGTTCAGCGATCTGATGGTGGATTGCCTCCTGACGAAGAAGCGTTTTCGCGCGGACCAAATCGAGTGCCTGGCCGGCACCGCCTATTTTTACACCGGCGCCGCCGAGGAGGGGACCGGCAAAGAATCCAAAGACCCTTTTTCGGTCCTGATCGCCACCGGCAAACATCCCGGCTACGCGCGGGAGGTCGCCCGGCAGTTTTACCAGCAGCGCGGCCTCAAAGAGCCGGTCCTGCAGGGCGAGCGCTCTGAGCCGGTCCAGAACACTACGCGCTACAACCCCGAGAACGGCTCGCTGCTGACCGAACCGCGCCCCTTCAACCTGATGCTCAAGACCAGCGTGGGCCCGGTTGAGAGCGCGGACAATCTCTCGTACCTGCGGCCCGAGACCGCCCAGGCGATTTTCGTCCAGTTCAAGAATGTGTTCGAGGTGGCGCGGCAGAAGATCCCCTTCGGCATCTGCCAAATCGGCAAGGCCTTCCGCAACGAAATCAACCCTCGCAACTTCACCTTCCGCTCGAGGGAATTCGAGCAGATGGAACTGGAGTACTTCATCCGGCCCGACGAAGCGGTGGAGGCCATTTGCGGGCGCGTGGCCAAGCCGGCCGGGCCAGGGCACCCCGGCGAGCCGCAGCCCGATTGGGGCTGGCAACTGTGGCACCAATACTGGGTGGAGGAACGCCTCCGCTTCTATGAGAGCATCGGCCTGCCTCGCGCATCCCTGGTCGAATACTGGCAGAAGCCCGAGGAGTTGGCCCACTACGCCCGCGCCACCGTCGATGTCCTGTACAAATTTCCCTTCAGCAAACGCGGCCCCAACGGCGAGCTTATCGGTGAGGAACTCGAGGGCATTGCCGCCCGCGGCGATTTTGACCTCTCCCAGCACCAGCGCTTCGCTGGCCGGCCCATGACGGTCTTCGACGAGGAACTGAAGGCCGCATGGCCCAAGCTTGACCCCGCCAAACAGGCCGAGCTGAGCGAGCGGTTTTTCCAAAGCCGCCTCAAGTACCTGCTCAACGCCGAAGGTCCACTGGTTGCTGCCAATGCAGACGCGCGCGGGCGCCGGGATGCCGAAGGCCCTGCCAAAGAGCCGGAGGCTCCCGTCACTAAGGAGGTCCTGGCGGCAAAACAAGCGGGCGAGGATGCCGAAGCCTTGGCCAAGGGCTACTACATTCCGCACGTCATCGAGCCTTCCGCCGGGGTCGACCGCCTGGCGCTGGCCCTGATATGCAATGCGTATTGCCAGGACCAGGCGCCCGACGAAAAGGGCAACCTGGAGACCCGCGTCGTCATGCGCTTCCACCCGCGCATCGCCCCGATCAAAGTGGCCGTGTTTCCGCTGCTTAAAAACAAACCCGAGTTGGTCCAAAAGGCCAGGGAAGTGCGCGGCCTGCTGCGGCCCCACATGTCCGTGTTCTACGATGAGGCCGGGGCCATCGGGCGCCGCTACCGCCGCCAGGACGAGGCCGGCACCCCGTTCGGGGTGACCATTGACTTCGACACGCTGGGTGAAAAAGGCCCGGAACTCAAAGATACCGTCACCCTGCGCGACCGCGACACCATGAAACAGGAGCGGGTCAAAATTGACGACCTGGTGCCGATGCTCACTGCCAGAATCCGTTAGCCTCTTCAACTCTTCGGCACCTTACGCATTACGCCTCGCGAACGACACATCACGTTTCAATCCTCGGATTCCGCCCGCCCCGGCGCAGCCGGCGGCACGCGGGAATCGCCCCTTGCCTCGTCCTCTTCTTCACCCGGTTTGTCCCCCATGGGCACTGATGAAGGCGAACTGAACCCGAAGACCAAGCGGGCGCCGACGCTTTATGCGATTATCATCATAAAGCTGCTCAAAGGGGCTCTGTTCGTGGCTTTGGCTGTCACGGCCTATACCATTTCAGACAACGATCTGCCGGCCGAATACCGGGGCCTGCTCCATATCCTCAGGCTCAACCCGGAGAGCAGAATCTGGGCGCATCTTGCGGCCCAGGTCAGCCAGCTCACGGAGACCAAAGTGCTCGTGGCCGCCGTCGGCCTGGTGCTCTATAGCCTCTTCTCATTCGTCGAAGGCGTGGGCCTCATTTTCCGGGTTTCCTGGGCCGGTTGGCTGGCGATTGGAGAATCCGCCTTTTTCATCCCGATCGAGGTCAACCACCTTTGCCGCCATGCGTCCCTCACGGTTTTTGTCGTGCTCGGTCTCAATATCCTCATCGTATGGTACCTCTACCAGAACCGCCGGCGGCTCTTCCGGCACCATCACCATTGAAGGGCGCATCACGGCAGTTGACGAGAAGCGGCTTCTTGGATTCAATGAAGTTATGAAAATTGAAAGTATGAAGGTGTTTTGCGATCTGGCTGAGACCCAGAGCTTCACCAGGGCGGCGCAGGTCAACGAGGTCACTCAGTCTGCCGTCAGCCAGCAAATCACTTCGCTGGAGCGGGTCTTCAAATCAGCTCTGGTCGAGCGCGGGAAGAGGAAATTCCGCCTTACGCCCGCGGGGGACCTCCTCTACGAGCACAGCAAGCAGATACTTGAAACCTACGCCGCGCTCCAGGCCAAGCTCAAGGAGACCAGTGAAATGATCTCCGGCACAATCCGCCTGGCGACCATCTATAGCGTGGGCCTGCATGATTTGCCCCCGTACCTGACCAAATTCCTCAAGAGCTATCCCGGCGCCAATGTTCACGTCGAATACCGCCATGCCCGGCAGATATACGAGGATGTCTTGAGCAACGTGGTGGACCTGGGCGTGGTTGCCTACCCCGTCCACGCGCGCAACCTGGAGGTCGTCACGCTGCGCAAAGACCCGATGGTCCTGATATGCCATCCAGACCACCCCTTCGCCAAACGAAAGGGCCTCAAACTCAAGGCCTTGGATGGCCAGAAACTCGTCGGATTTGAGCGAGACATCCCCACCCGCAAGGCCCTGGACCGCCTCTTCAAGGAACATCGTGTGACCGTGGAATACGTCATGGAATTCGACAACGTCGAGACGGTCAAACGGGCGGTGGAAATCGATTACGGCCTGGCCATTGTCCCCAAATCGACAATCCGCCAGGAGGTGGCCAATCAAACCCTGGTCGCGCTCCAGTTCGAGGAAGGGGATTTCCCCCGTCCCCTGGCCCTTATCCACACCCGCAGCAAAGTGCTCTCGCCGGCAATGAAGAAGCTCATCGCCCTGCTCAAAGAGCCTCTGGAGGGGTAGCCGGCCGGGGCTTTGTCCCGGAGGGACGTCCGAGAATAGCCCGGCGTTTCAACGCCTTGTCGTTACCCGCATCCTCCGCGCACCTCCACTGATGCTCCTATTGCGGACGAGCAAGCTCCGGCAGGAGCGATATGTTCAGCGGCGCGGCTCTGGCCTCCCTGTTGAAATTCACGCCCGCCGCGCCGCTGAAAAACAAAAAGAACGGTGGGTGGTCATGGTTCTATAAACAGGTCACCCCTACGGGGTTTCTGGCCCTCGGCGCACGCTGGCAGTGGCCAGTCTATGCGTCCGTCGGCCCCGCCTCGGCAACCTCCGTCGGCAGCGTAACGGTGAAGGTGGTTCCATGGCCATATTCGCTCCGGACCGAGACCTCGCCTCCCATCAGGCGGCAGAACTTGCGGCACAAGACCAACCCGAGGCCCGTGCCGCCGAACTTTTTGCCGGTGGAAGGGTCTGCCTGGCTGAATGCCTGGAAGAGTTTGCCCAGTTGCTCGGAGGTCATGCCGATGCCATTGTCGGAGACAGAAAACTGCACGGTTTGGGCCTGGGCATCGTCAAGGAGACTGCGCCGGACTGATAGCCGGATAAGACCCTTGTCCGTGAACTTGGCGGCGTTGGAAAGGAGGTTGAAGAGCGTCTGCCTCACCTTGGTCTGGTCGGCCCGCATCGTGCCGAGGCCTGGCGGACACTCCAACAAGAGCGTATTGGCCTTCCTGGCCACCAGCGGTTGCACGGTGGCGGTGACTTCCTTGACCAACTGCGCCACGTCAAATTCCTCGACGAACAATGTCATCTTGCCGGCTTCAACTTTCGAGAGGTCCAGAATGTCGTTGATCAAGCCGAGTTGGTGCCGCGCGGCGGCGTGGATTTTCTGGAGGTCGGCAAGGCACTGTTTGACGCCGAGCGCCTCGAGGTCTTCCTGCAGCATCTCGCTGTAGCCGATGATGGCGTTGAGGGGCGTGCGCAACTCGTGGCTCATGCTGGCCAGAAATTGCGACTTCGCCTCGCTGGCCGCCTCGGCCGCCTTGCGGGCGGCCTGGAGTTGGGCGTTGTTGGCCACGAGCGCCCTGGTGAGGCGGCTGATTTCCAGATGCGTCGCCAGGCGCGTGAGCACCTCTTCCGGTTTGAACGGCTTGGTCACATAGTCCACTCCGCCTGCTTGAAAGGCAGCCACCACGTCATCAGTGCCCTCATTGGCGGTGATGAAAATCACCGGGATCTGGCGCGTGACCTCCGATTGCTTCAAGGCGCGGCAGGTCTCAAAACCATCGATGCCCGGCATGTTGACATCGAGCAGCACCGCGTCCGGCACGACGTTCCGGGCTATCTCGAGGGCGCTCTGGCCGTCGGCGGCCAGCAAGACTTCGTAGCCTTTGGGTTCCAGGGTTTCGAGCAAGAGGTTCCGATTGGCCGCGATGTCATCCACCACGAGGATTTCGCTTGGGCGGTTGTCATCGCTGGCATTATTCATCTGTCACCTTTCCTAAGAAGCCGGCCACTTCCTTCCAATCGCCGGCCTGGCTCAAGTGCCGCAGGTGCGCAGCCACGCCCCGCTGGATGTCGCCCCCGGTTTCCAGTTCCTCCAGGCATTTCTTGAGGCGGGTCGCGTTGTAGCGCTTGGCCGCATCGCGCAACCGCCCGAGCAAGCCCGCAGGCAGCTTGATGGCGGCAGGGTCGATCGGTTCCCGGGGTTTGCCTTCCGGCGCGGGGGCCTGCGCGGGCGACTCGAACTCCACACCCAAGAATGTCTGCAGGCAAACCGCTATCTCGCCCACGCGGAAGGGCTTGCCGATGAACCCGTCAAAGCCCATGGCCAAATACTCCCGCCGCTCGTGCGCGAATACCGAGGCCGAGAGCGCCACCAGTTTCGCGCACTGCCGGCCAAAGCGTTGCCAAATGAGTTGCGCCGTTTCCCGCCCGTCCATGCCCGGCATCCGGATGTCCATGAACACCAGTTGGGGCGTCGCCTTTTCCAGGTGCGCCAGCGCCTCCGGTCCGCTGGCCGCCAGTGCCACCTCGCAGCCCATGGACTCCAGGATTTGCCGGAGCACGTCCCGGTTCTCGGGCACGTCATCCACCACCAGGATGCGGGCGGTCTGGCCCGGGGCCAATCGCGCCGAGGCCAGCACCTCATGCGACGCGGCGCGGACCACTCCCCCCTCCGCCGCCGGCAGGTCCAATTCAAAGTAAAACGTCGAACCCTTGCCCACCTCCGATTCGACCTTCAGTTCTCCGCCCATCAGTTCGACCTGCCGCTTGGAGATCACTAATCCCAATCCCGTCCCGCCCTTTCTCGCCCCTTCGCCCGCCTGCTGAAATGCCTGGAAAAGCGCCTTCTGTGCCTCGGCTGAGATTCCGGGCCCCGTATCCATGACCTCAAAGCGGTAGCGGCCGGCGTGAATCACGCTGCCCGCGGGGTTAAGGGCAACGCCGATGCGTGAGACCCGGAGCACAACATCGCCATGGTCGGTGAACTTGACGGCGTTGCCCAGGAGGTTGATCAGCACCTGGCGCAGCTTCCCCTCGTCGCCGCGAACCAGCAACTGCGATGGCGCCTCGGACCGATCGTCTGTCGCGCCATCCCCGGGAGACTGATGACCGCGCCTCGTTGCGTCGGCAGCCACGTTCCATTGCACCCGCCACCCCAGCCGCCGCTGGTGGCAGCGCAACTCGAACATCGAAGCCAAACCCCGGACAAACTCCGCCAGGTCGAAGTCCGAGAGCTGCAACTCCATCTTGCCGGCCTCGATTTTGGAAAGGTCCAGGATGTCATTGATCATCGCCAGCAGATGGTCGCCGCTGCGCTCGATGGTTTCAATGGACTGCCGGTACTTGGGGGGCAACTGGGCGTCCCGGCGCAGAATCTGGGAGTAACCCAGAATGGCATTCATCGGGGTGCGAATCTCGTGGCTCATGTTGGCCAGGAACAGGCTCTTGGCCTGGTTGGCGGCCTCGGCGCTTTCCTTGGCGGCGGCGAGTTGGGTGTTGTGGGCCTCAACCTGCGCGCGGGCTTGCTCGGCGGCTTTCCGGGCTTGGTGTTCCTCGCGCAAGAGCTGCTGGCGCAGCCGCTCCGCTTCTCGCCGCTTGGCGCGGTAGCGGCCCGTCGAGACGACCGTGCTCAGAAGCAGCGCCCCGAGGGCGAGGCCGCACGGGACGGCAATCCTCGCATCGCGATACCACAGAGGAACTACCGTAAGCGCCATAGTCGCCGGCTGGGAGTAGTTCAGGTCCAAATCAACATACTGAACGGCGAAGGTGTAGGTGCCCGGCTGCCGCGGAGTCCAATCGAACTCCATGTCGTGGGTTGCGGTTTCCCAATCTCTCGTCTTGGCAAGCGCCTGGGCGGCAACCCGGCCCGAGATCAATTGCCGTCGGAACTGCCACGTTTCAGGCCGATGGTCAGTATCCACGACGCCATAGGTGAGAGTAACGCGAGTGCCTTGCGTAATCGGGCGTAGTTGGGTGAGGTCCGTGTATGTCCTGTCGCTATGGACCGTGATTGTGGGCGTCTGAGGTTGGAAGGAGCGCGGCCGATAACGCACCAGGCGGCCCCCGGAGGAAAACCAAATGGCACCATCTGCGCCTTCGGCGATCTTTCCAACCGCATCGGAGGGCAGGCCGTCTTTAGAGGTGAGCAAGGCCCAAGTTTGGCCATCGTACCGATCAGCGCCGCTCGGGGAGCCAAACCAGAGAATGCCGCGTCGGTCGCGCCGAATCGATTTGCAACCCAAGGGGCCCAGTTCGGGTGCGCCGCTGGCGGACTTGGGAGCGCCGCGCCCATCAAAGCACTTCACCCGGCCCCAATTACTGCTTGCCCAGACTGTCCCATCAGCATCGCAATGCACGGCCAACCCAGCCATTTCGTTTGGCGAGTTAGTGTCCGACCAACGACTGAAGTCCTTGCCGTCATAGTGGAAGAGACCCCCCTGAAAGCCTATAAACCATAAACTCCCATCGGGCGCCGAACTGGCATGAATGAAATTGCCAACAAGCCCGTTGGCCTTGCCGAAAGCGAGAAAGCCCCCGGCGTCGTACCTCACCAGGCCGTCCCGTTTGCCAAACCAGAGAGAGCCGTCGCCGGCGCGATGGATGAGGGTGATCAGGCCGTCAAGTTGTTCACGCGGGGCTTGGAAGGGCAAAAACCGCCGGCCATCGAAGCGGGCTGCTCCCTCCGCCGTCCCGACCCAGATGGTCCCATCGGAGTCGGCATGGATGCAGGTGACGAGGTTGGCCGGCAGGCCATCCCTCTGCGCGTAAGTTGTGAATGCCTGCCCACCCCAGCGCGCCACCCCCCATCCTGGGGACGGTCTCCAGTCCTCCCAGGAAGGAGCGCACCAGATCGTCCCATCGGGCGCAGATTCAACAGACCACACATCTCTCTTTGGGAGGCCGTCTTGTTCAGCGAAAATGGCAAGGGTCTTTTCGTCATAACGGGAGATGCCGCCATAAGTCGCAAGCCAGACTGCCCCGCGCTGACACCGAATATCTATGACCCAATCACCGGCGAGGCCGTCGTCTTGATGGAAATTGAGGAACGATTTCCCGTCAAAACGGGTGAGGCCGTTTCCGCCCCACCCGTGGCTCAACCAGAGGACTCCGTTCTCATCCTGGGCCATACACGTGATGTCAGGAGTCGGCAAGCCCTCGCGCGCTGTGTAGTTGGTGAAGCTCTTTCCATCATAATGGGAAAGACCGTTGGCGGTGCCGAACCAGATGTCCCCGCCCGGCGAGAAGACGATATCTCCGACCTGATTCGCGGCGAGGCCGTCCTTCCTGGTCAATACGGTGCAGCGTTGGCCATCGTAGCGCGCCGCTCCTCCGCTCGTCGCGAACCAGAGGCAGCCATCGGGCGCGCGGCGGATCGTCCTTATGCGATTATCAGGCAACCCATCCTTGGTCGTGAACGGCAGGAACCTCTTTCCGTCGAACCGGGCCGCGCCAACCCCGTTTGGCGATCCAACCCATATATTACCGTCTTTGTCCAGTTCGAGGGCCCAACTGTAGCCTCCCGTCCAGTTTGACGGCAGGCCGTTGGTTGGCGTGTAATTGGTCCAGCGTGAGCCATCGAACCGGGAGACGCCATCCAGGAAAGTGGACCAGACCCCCCCGGATGCATCCAGGCAGATCCTCCACATGCAACTGTCCTGTCCGACACGATCCGCGCGTGGGTAGCTCGAAAATCGCTTGCCGTCAAAGCGGGTAAGCACGCCCCCCAACGTGCCGAACCACATAACGCCGTTGGTTTCAACCGCAATGGAATGGACGTAAGGGCCTGGCACGCCATCTAACACGGTGTAGTTTCTCCAAACCCCCTTTTTGGGCGGAGCCACATCGAAGTTCACGCGCTGCGGGCCAGAAGCAATCTCGATCTCCCGTTGTTCGACGCGTCCGAGGAGGTGGCAGCGAACAGCATACCGTCCCTGTGGCAATCGGCGGAAGCGATACTCGCCTTTTTGGTCGGTCACCTGCACGAGGCCCTCTGCGGGGCCATACAGTCCCCCCGGCTCGATGGTCGTTGGCGGCCTCTGCCTGTGGTCATGGAAAAGGACCTCAACCGGCACAACCTGCTTGGGCAGCCAGTCGGCGCTCCATCTCAGGACGCTATCCGCTTCACGGTTGTGTCTGCAGAACTCGACCTTGATCTCATGATCGCCCTGGCTAAGGTCCGTAACCCCGGCTATTTCCGATATCGCATCTACGCCTCCGCTAATTAGCGGCGGGGTTTCTACGAGCTGCCTTCCGTCGATTGCGAGCCGAGTTTGACGGTTGCCAGAGTTGAAGTAGAAAGTGTATTTTCCCGCTTTGGTAATCCTCATCCAGCCAATCCATCGAACATAAAAGTCCTCACTAAAAGGAGTCTTGCCAAAAGGCGCGTCACTCGTGGAGAAATTGATCTGTGGATCGACGCGGCGAAAGTTGGGGTTCACAACTCCCTCGTCCGGAGGAAAATCATAGACGCTCTCGGAGAACTTAAAGTATTCTGCCATCAATCCGGGTTCGAGGTGAACGCCGGTGGGCTCCGACACAGCGGGTCTGGCCGTCGGCGGGAGAGTCGCTGTACTCAATGCGACCGCCTGGACGACCATATTGGCGAGTGGCGTTCCGTCCAGTGCCGCGGTTCTTCCAAGAATGGCCGTATCATCCGCCAAGACCACGTCCAGTCGGTCCCTCCGACCTGGAGTCGGCGGGAGGTTCGTGCGGACCGGCCACAAGCCCGGTTTGTCCACTGTGAGGGTGGCTGCCGCTCCCTCCCAGACGGCAGTCAACTCGAACTCGCCGGTCGCGGATGTCAGACCGCGCGCCAGCTCCCAACCGTCTTGTTCCAGTTGGACGACGGCCCCGGCCACCGGCTTGCCGGCAACGTCCAGGACTTTGCCCGAGATGCCCCCTTGGGAAGCCCCCTCTGCTGGCGACCGTCCTGCACAGCCGAGCAGAAGGACCAACGCCCACCACAGGTTAGATAGAGCTAAGAGTTTCATCGAGCCGTGCCAGCCCCCTTCAGCCGCCGATCGGCTCTGGAGTTTGGACATTCTCACCGCGCGCCGAGTGCCCATTGAACCCGCGCTGAGAGCGCGCGGCGCACCGGCCCAGGGTAACACCCTGGGAAATCCGGCCTAAGTCGGCTCTTGCGCCCTGCAAGGGCGCACTCCAGGTCATTGCTCGCGCCCATGCAGGGCGGGTTGGGATTGGGCGGCGGTTTTCCCAGGGCGGTTGCCCTGGGCTGATATTCCCGCACGCCGCTGGCGTGCGAAACGCCCGAACTTCAGAGCCGCAGAGCGGCTGGCAAGCCAAGAATCGCTGCATGAAAACGTATTTTGACTACTAACCTAAGCAGCAACTTTGATAGTTCAAATTATTTTTCGCATTTTTGATCGGACGGAGAGTGCGGTGCAGGCCAGCCGCCAATCATTAACACCGTGGCTTCAGCCCGGTGTAAGAAGGCGCCCGGAGTGCTGCAACCGTTGGACGGCGCTGGGTTTTGTAAACCTGGGGCGGTGCCTGGCAGTCGGGGCAATCGGTTTGGGCGAAGCGGAAGGGCACGGCAGGCCGTTGCACGAACAGACACGCCGGGGACCACTCGCGCGCCAACTTCTCCTCCCCTGATGCTGAGGGGGGGTATGCCGCTGGCTTCGGCAACGGCGCTTTGCAGGCAGTGGACGCGCCTTGCGAATTCGGGAAGGCCGTGTCCGCATCCGCGAGAGGCAAGCGGGTCGAGGGACCGCTCCGCCCGGTCCCTTGCTTGCGGGCAGCCGGGCGGCACACCTTCGGGCTGGCGGCTGCGGCAGCGGTTCGATGGCGCGTGCGCCGGCTTCACCCAGAATCAAAAAGTAGCCACCGGTTTTTTCAGCAGAATCAGTGCTCCAGACGCGCCTCCTGGCGGGGCCGCGCTACTGCACCAGGAGGCGGTAGAAGCCGCCGGCGTTGGTGGCTGAGTAGGAATAGGTAATGATGCGGCCGGTCCCGTTGTTGGTTGCCAGGGAAAGCCAGTTGGTATCGGAGAGCCGGTCCGTGTATTGGATGACGTAGGTGAGGTTGCTCACGCTTTGGAAGGAGAAATAGAAGGTGCCGGCCTGGATGGCCGGTTCGACAAGCAAAGGCGCGAAGGGAGGCGCCAGGGACAGTTGGGCTGGGTTGCTGGTTACGGAGCCGGCCGAATTGGAAATGGTGACGGTGTAGGCGCCCGCGTTGGCCGGCCCAACGATGGGGATACTGTAGCTGGCGTTTGTGGCATCGGTTAAGGGGGCGCCGTTGAAGTTCCATTGGTAGGCCAATGGCGCGCCCGTGGCGGCCACGCTGAAGACCGCCCCTTGCCCCTGCGTTGCCGTGAGGCTCGAGGGCTCGGTGGTGATGACCGGCATAGTTCCGACGCTCAGGAAGGCCTGGGCATAAGCGGGACTGAAATCGCCGGAAACCACCACGGTGTAAGTGCCGGCATCGCTTTCGTCAACCCCTGGAATGGCATAGGTGATGCCGACGCCGGAGATATTGGTGCCATCATGCTGCCACTGATAGGTGAAGGCCGCCTCGCCCGAGGCATAGACGGCGAAGTTGGCGGGGCCGCCCAGGGCAACGGTTTGATTGGTTGGAACGATGTACGGCACGGGATCGACAGAGAGGGTGACGATGGCGCTGGTGATGCCGCCGACCGCGTTGGTGATGACGACGGTGTAATTGCCGCCGTTGGTGGCATCTACCGAAGTCAAGGTGTAGGTGAAATTGGTTCCGAGTTGGTTGGTGGCGGCCCCGGGGATGTTCAGAGTGTTGAACTGCCACTGATAGGACAGAGTGCGGTCGCCGTTGGCGGCTTCACCGATGGCGGTAACCTGGAAATAGGCGAGGGTTCTCTCGAAGGCCTCTATGCTGGTCGGTTGCTTGGTTATCGAGGGCAGGATGCTCAGGGAAACCACGTCGCTGGTCACGGCCCCAAGCTTGTTGGAGATGACGACATCGTAAAAGCCGACGTTGGTGAGGTCCAGAGATACAAAGGTGTAAGCGGCATCGATTTGGCCGGGGACGTTGGTGGGGCTCACGGTATCATTGGTGCCGTAAAAGCGCCACCAGTAGTACAAGCGGTCTTCTGTGGCGCCAGTGGCCGAAACGGCGAGGCTGACCGGGACGCCGTTGGTCTCAATGATGCTGATGGGTTGCTGGATGATGGCGGGAGCCCGGGCCAACTCGAAGGCGCCGATATCGGCGCCCTTGCCCAGGGGCCTTTGGACGCCGCGCTGGTCGATGCGGGGGAAGTAGTTTGTGAGCGGGATGGCGTCAATGGCCGGGCTGCTGTTGGAGAGGGCCATGGTCATGGTGTAGCCCCCGTTCCAGGCGGGGACGAAGACCTTGGGGTCGGTATTCTTGATGGTGTGGACATTGGTCCACAGGCGGCTGGCATCGGTCACGAGGTTGTACCCGCCATCGATAATCTTGTCACTGACGGCATAGATATTGGTGCCCAGGCCATTGGTGGGCGCCACGACGTTGGTCGAGAACATGGAGTTCATGACAAAGAGCAAGCCGCCGCCGCTGGCCAGGCCGCCGCCCTGGCCGGCGCCCGCCAGGGGCAGGAGGGTGCCGGCCCCCGAGCCGTTGCTCCCAGCGGGGCCGGCCATGGCGCTGCAATTGGCAAACGTGCAGTTCACCACCGAGACCTGGCCCGTGCCGTAGAGGCCGCCGCCCGCGCCGGTGCCGCCCTGGCCTCCGGTGCCGCCGTTGACAATGCCATCGCCGCCGGTGCCGCCGGAGCCGCCGACGACGGTGTTGGTAAAGAAAGTGCAATTGGTCACTCCGGCGCCCCCAAGGCAGCAGAGGCCGCCGCCCAACCCATTGGGGCCGTTCTTGCCGTTTTGGCCGTTGCCATTGACCTCGGTGCCGCCGCTGGCGCTGTTGCCGCCTCGAACCGAATTGCCGTAAAAGATGCAACTCGTGATGATGGCCTGATTAGGGTTGCTATAGATGCCCCCGCCGGAGGCCGGGGCGCCGGCGCCGCCGCCGCCAGGCAGGCCGGGGATAGCGCCGGCGCCGCCCGTGCCGCCTTGCCCGCCGTTGGCGCCGGTGGCTGTGTTGGCAGCAAAGGTGCAGTTGCTGGCCATGATTGTGCCCTGGCCGGCGGTATAAACGGCCCCGCCGCAGGCGGCCCCGCCCGCGCCGCCGCTGCCGCCGTTGCCCCCGCTGTAACCGCTTGGGGCGTAACTATTGCCGCCGGCGCCGCCAGCCCCGCCCGCGCCGCCAGTGGCGCTATTGTTGGTCAACGCGCAATTTAAGAGCACCAGATGGCCGAGATTGTAAATCGCCCCGCCCAGAGCGGGCCAGCCTGGCGAGCCGTTCTTGCCGTCGCCGCCATTGTTCTCCAGACTGGTGACGCCGCCAATTCCGTTCACCCCGTACAGGGCCGTTGCGTTGTTGCCCGACACCACGCAATTGGTCAAAGTGACGAAGGCGCCATCCAGGATGTAATAGGCGCCGCCGTTGGTGTTTGAGCCGCCGCTAATCGTCAGGCCGATGTTGCTGAAGGTGATGCCGCTATCGACCTGGAAAATCGGCCCGATGCCGCCGCCGGCGATGGCGACGCTGTAACCCTGGGCGTTGAGGATCGTGTCCTGGACGATCTCGATGGGGGCGGTGAGCGTAATGCTGCAGCTCTGGGTGAAGTACACGTAGCCGCCCTGCCCCAGCGCAACGTCCAGATCATTCTCCGTGCATCCGTATACGGGGCCGCCGGCGCGCGCCAGCCCGGCGCTAAGCAGCAACGCGGCCAACGCCAGCCGCGCCAGCCAGCAGGTCATGCCCGAAGCGAAATCCGAGGCGAAATTCGAAATCCCGAATCCTAGCCGGGATATTTCACGATTTCCGCCAGCGGTGAAAGCTCCGTTAGGAGCGCCATGTTTGTAGAAACGCCAGCCAATCGCTCCTTTCTTAAGCTCCGATAGGAGCGGCACGGGTCTGGACGTTGCCGCATCGGCGCAACATGCCGCTCCTAGCGGAGCTTGAGGTTCTCCATACGTTCTGACTATAAACATGGCGCTCCTAGCGGAGCTTTCCTGGACCGGCGCGTGGGCAAGCCGCATGAGCGCATGACATATCCCGGCTAGGATCTCGGATTTCGGGCGCATGATTGGGTGCTTTCTGGGGCGGGGGTCTGCTATTGGGTCTCGAGCACTTCCTTGTCATTGAACTTCTCATCAAGGCTCTTGAGCCGCTCGCTTTCATCCTTCTGGATTTCGTTCTCGGCGTCGCGGACACCGGGCATCTTGTTCTTCTCGGCCCTGGTGGCCAGCGCGGCCACCTCAGGGGTGGGCAGGACGGTGGGGCGGATGAGGACGATAAGTTCGCTGCGGGTTTCGGTCTTGGTGCTACGGCGGAAAATCGCGCCCAGCACGGGGATGTCCTTAAGCACTGGCGCGCCCGAGCAGGTGATGTTCTTGTTCGTCGCGAGCAAGCCGCCCAGGATGATGGTCTCGTGATCGCGCACGTCCACGGTGGTGCTGGCGGTTTTGGAACTGGTTTGCGGCACGTCGCCAATGTTGGCGATATTGACATAGCCGGAGACGCTGTCGATCTGCTGCGCGATTTGCATCACGACCAGGCCGTCTGGGTTAATCAAAGGCGTGACGTCCAGGGTGACTCCGAACTGCGTCTGCTGGATCGAGGAAATGCTCCCAAAGGCCCCGCTACCGTAATAAGTGCCCGCCGGGTAAGGCGTCGTTTCACCTATGAAAATGCTGGCCTTGACGCCGTTCATGGTAATGATGCGCGGGCGCTGGATGATCTTGGCATGGTTGTCGCTGGCGGCGGCAGTGACGCAGGCATCAAGGTCCGCGCCGAGGCGGGCCAGGAAACTGAACCCGCCGGGCAGGCTGCCGGCAGCGTTGGTGGCGGCCCCGGGCACAAAAGTGCCTTGGTTGAGCATGTTGCCATTGTTGACGGTGCTGATGCCGTTGAAGTAATTGCCGATGCCCTGGCCTTTGGCTTCCTGGCAGCTCACGCTGAGGTCCCTCGAGTTGGTTAAATCCACCTCGATGACAACGGCCTCGATCAAAACCTGGGGCGGGGCGATGTCCAATTTGCCGGAATTGGTCCCCTCATCAGCGAGGACCCGTGTCTGGCCGGACACATAGAAAAGGAAGACGGACAGAATAAGGGGCGTGAGGCGCCAAGCCATGCGCGGAACGAAGGTCGTGACGCACCTCTCAAACTGCTCCCGCCCTTGCAGGGCGGGTTGGCCTTGTTCGACGGTTTTCCCAGGGCGGTTGCCCTGGGCTGATATGCCCGCACGCCCTTGGCGTGCAAAGAAACGCCGGCCAATCACTCCTTTCTTAAGCTCCGATAGGAGCGGCACGGGTCTGGACGTTGCCGCATCGGCGCAACGTGCCGCTCCTAGCGGAGCTTGAGGTTCTCCAGACGTTCTGACTATAGACATGGCGCTCCTAGCGGAGCTTTCATGAACCGGCGCGCGGGCAAGCCGCATGAGCGCATCAAATACCCCGGCCAGGCTCTCGGATTTCGGACGCATGATTGGATACTTTCTTTAGCGCAGCGGTCTGCTATTGGGTCTCGAGCACTTCCTTGCCCTTGAACTTCTCGTCAAACTTCTTGATCCGCGCGTTTTGCTCGCCCTGGATTTCGTTTTCGGCGTCCCGGACACCGGGCATTTTGTTTTTCTCGACCTTGGCGGCGTAGGCGGCGACTTCCGGGGTGGGCAGGACGGTGGGGCGGATGAGGACGATGAGTTCGCTGCGGTCTTCGGTCTTGGTGGTGCTGCGGAAGAGGTTGCCCAGCAACGGGATGTTCATGAGCACGGGCACGCCCGAGTAGCTGTCGCTCTTGGTCGTCTCGATCAAGCCGCCCAGGATGATCGTCTCGTGATCCCGCACGGCCACGGTGGCATTGGCGGTTTTGGAACTGGTTTGCGGCACATTGCCAATGTTGGCGATATTGACAAAGCCGGAGATGCTGTCGATCTGCTGCGCGATTTGCAGCACGACCAGGCCCTCGGGGTTGACCAAAGGCGTGACGTCCAGGGTGACGCCGACCTGCATCTGCTGGATCGAGGAATAGCCCCCGTAGGCCCCGCCCCCGTAGTAACTGCCCGTCGGGTAGGGCGTCGTTTCACCCACGAAAATGCTGGCCTCGACGCCATGCGAGGTCTGGATGCGCGGGCGCTGGAGGATCTTGGCCCGGCTGTCGGTTACGGCGGCAGTGACGGAGACATCGAGGTCCTGACCGAGGTGGGCCAGGTAGCTGAACCCGCCCGGCAGGCTGCCGGCAGCATTGGTGCCGGCCCCGGACAGGAAGGCGCCTTGGTTGAGTATGTTGCCGTTGTTGATCCCGCCGATGCCGTTGAAGTATTGGCCGATGCCGTGGCCTTTGGCTTCCTGGTAGCTCACGCCGAGGTTCTTCGACTTGTTCAGGTCGACCTCGATGATAACGGACTCGATCAAGACCTGGGGCAGGACGATGTCCAATTTGCTGATGAGGTCTTTGATTTTCACCATGTCCTCTTTCGAGGCGTAGATCAGGAGGGAATTGGTCCGCTCATCAGCGAGGATTTTTGTCTGGCCGAACACCCGGATTTCCTCGTTGCCGGTGCCGCCGGCGCGGTTCATGATATCGCGGAGCCTGCCCGTGAGGCTGGCGTTGGCCGCGCCCGGCGCGATGGGGGTCGCCCCGGCCATCGGGGTGTATCCGGCGGTGCCGGCGGCCGGGGTGAGGGGAGTCGCCGTGCCCATTGAGGTGTATCCGCCCATGCCGGCGCCGTAGCCCCCCATGCCCGAGTAGCCCATGCCGCCCATGCCGCCCATGCCGCCCATGCCGCCCATGCCCATCCGGTTGCCCATGCCGCCACGCCCGCCGCGCATGCTGCGCCCGCCGGTCGTAGGGGCGCCACCCATCATGGCGCCCCCGCCCGTGCCGCTCAGACTGTTGAGGGCGCTCGCAATCTCAGAGGCCATGGCGTACTTGATCGGTATCATGTCCGAGACGAAGTCCGTAGGGATGGCCACGTCAATTTTCTTGACCATCTCGACCATGCGCTTGACGTTCTCGCTGAAATCGCGCAGGACCAGGATCTGGCTGGCGTCGATCGCCAGGATCGGGTTGGGGACGGTGCTGGCGAAGGGCTGGAGGGCCTGGGAGAGGTCGCTGGGGCGGACGTTGGTGACCTGCATTACATAAGTCACGTACTGTCCGAGCTCGGGCAAGAGATCCCCGCCGCCCTTGAACATCTGCTGGCCAACTCCCCCGGCGCCTGTCGAGGGCACCGCTTTGACGAACTTGTCGCCGACGTTGACCATGGCGATGCCATTCATGCCGAGCACCGCGTCGAGGGCCTGAATGGCCTCCGTCTTGGTGAGGGCGGTTCGGGTGGTCAAATTGATCTGCGGTATGGGCAGACTGGTCGGGCGCAGGATGGTGCGGTTGACCAGTTCGGCATAGACCTCCAGGACCTGGGCCAGATCCGCGAGCCGGAAATCGATCATGCCGGCCGGAACGGTTTCCTCGGACGCCGGCTCAGCGACGGCGGGTGTCGGGGCCTTGGTGGCCGTTGGGCGGGGTGTGGCGCGCGGGACTGGGGGCGCGGTGGGAACTGGTGGTCCGGTGGGGGCGGGGGGCGCGGTGGCACGGGCGGCGCCGGCGGGCGTGGTGGGGCCGGGGGGTTTGGGGGCCGGGATGGCAGGCCGGGCCGGCTGGCCCGAGGGAGCGGGCACGGCAGGCCCGGTGGAGGTGGCCGGGCCTGCCGCCGGGGCATTGGTGCCGGCCAAAGAGGGCGCTTGAGTGGCGCCGCCCGTGACCGGGTTGCTCGCAGGGGCGGGAGTTCCCGGGGCTGGCGGGGGAGTTTGAGCCCACACCCACAGGCCCAGGCCGGTGAGCAGGAAAGCGAAGAGGATTGTTTTCACGGTCGTTTGGATGGAGTATTGGGTAGTTTGGAAGCCGGGGGTGCCGTTGTTGTTCTTAGGAAGGGCGCGGAGGACTTGGGGCCGGGAGCAGCGGCCTTGACGGGGGCAGCCTTCTGGTAGCTGGCCACCAGGGTGATCTGCGCGCGCAATTGCTGACGCGGCGGGTCCGGGCTGAGTGCGATGTCGCGGACTCGAATCATCGAGTTGCTCGAACCCAGGCTGTAGAGGAAGTCGATCAGTTGTTGTTCCTTGGCAGTCACCGTGACGGTCATGGTCTTCTCCAGAAAGAACGGGTTGTTGGTCCGCTCAGTCCCTTGCCTTTGGCCCGAGAGGGTCATAGTGGCAAGGGCGGCCTTGGTCTGAACCTCGGTGGCAAAGTGCAGCGATTGATCCTCGGCCGGCACCTGGTAGGCGTCGCTGCTCAATTCTCTGATCTGCCGGTTGTAATTGCCCACCTGGGCGATTTCACCATTGTACTTTTCAAGCGTCTTCTCAGCCTTTTGCCGGCGAAAGCCGACCCTCTCCCAATCCGAGAAGTGGGGCACCACGAACCAGAAGTTCAAGACCACGAACGCCATGACCGCCACACCTACGACGAGGCGCTTTTCAACCGGGCGCAAAGTATCGAGGTAGGTCTTCACTGAGTCTCCACGCGTTTGAGTTCGAAGACGGCATTCCAGTTGAGGGTTTGGCCGTTGGCGCCGAAGACGCTAAAGGTCATGCTGTCGCTTGTCTTGGCATCGAAAAGGGGCTGGCCGTCTTTCATGTATTTGCGCATGGCGCCATCGAACTCGAGGAGTTCTCGTTGCTGATCGGCGGGGGCGGTGCCGGTGAGGCTTAAGTGCCTGCCGTCCCTGAAATTGTAGCCTTCGAGGGTGACACTGGCGGGGAGCAGCTCGGCCAGGGCCTTCCAGCAATCCAGGGCGGCGTATTTAAGTTCCTGGCGGTCGTTGAGGACTCGGTAGCGTTCCCTGACCTCGCAAGCGTTGGTGTAGGCGGGGGCGACGTCGGCGACCCTCTGCTCGAAGTTGTGAGTGCGGATGAGGGCGACCTCGAGGGCCACCAGGTAAATGGCCACGCCGATGATATAAAGCCCGACCACGGCGCCCAAGCCGCCCATCCACAACCGATCCACGAATTGCTGCTGGTAACGGGTGGCAAACTCGACGGGCAGCAGGTTGGCCTGCGCTTCGGCTTGCGTTGCGCGCGTGGCCGTGAGGGCGGCCATTTGGAGGGCCTGTAACGGGGCGCTGACCTCGACCGGTTGGTCGAGTCCGGCGCGCAAAGCCGGTTCCCATTCTGCGGCCGTTGCCTCATCGGCCACGAGGTGCCAGCTTGGCGGCGTGGTGAGCCAGCCTTCGATCTCGCCAGCCCAGGCGATCTGCATCAACTGTTCTTTCAAGCCCTCGGAGCGGTTGACGGCCGGCAGCGTAATCAGGTCCAGGTTCTGCAGCACCCCGTCATTCCACCAGGCGGCAAGGGCGGTGTTCTTTGTCCCGCCGCTGTTGGGGTAAATCCAGGTGCCCTCCGGGGTGATGCTGGTGGCCTGCAACTGGTCCAGGGCGGGCATCTCGAGCCGGTCCGCCAGGAACCCCTGCCCCTCGAGTTGGCCCAGGAATTCCTCCACGGCGTTCCGGGCGGCGACCATTACGATAACAGTCTGCTGGTTGTCGTGGGCCTGGGGCATGACATAGACGCTCCAGACGATCTGGTTGACGGGCATGGGCGAGAGCTTCTCCAACTGCAGCTCGACCATCGCGACCGTCTCGGTGTAGTCGCTCAACGGGAATTGGGCGACGCGCAGAAATACTTGTTCGGGCGGCAGCCAGGCGATATTGAGCTTGCGCTGGAACAACGAGCGCCAATCTCTGGCGATGAGCCCCGCGGGCAATGGCTCGCCGGGGGCCAGGGCTTGCTCGCGATTCAGGACAAAGCTCCCGTTCCGGGCGTTGAAGTGCCAGAGGTGGCGGTCCTGGGCGCCCACCTCGAGCACGTTGCACCAGTGGACGGCCGCCGCCGAGGTCTTGCGCCGGGCCATCCGCGCAGCCATCGAGGAGGGCGCGCCTGCGGGCACGGCCGCGGGCTTCCTGGACTTGACAAAGCGAACCAGGAGCAGCACGCCCAGGAACAAACCGAATAGGCCGGCGGAGAGGACCGTCGAGAAGGAGGGGCTGGCCCGCCACTTGCGGAAAGTCTCGAGAATACTCGAGCCGGTCTTGGCTGTGCCGGAGGGGGCCGTCTGGGCCGGAGCACCCGTTTTGGCGCCGGCTCGAGGTCCCGGGGCCAGGGCATTAGTCGCCGGCGAGCCGGCTCTAAGGCCGGGCCGCGGCGTTCTCGGGAAGGGGTTGGTCGCCTGGCCGGGCCTGAGGCGGGCGCGCGCCGCATCGAACCCGACATTGGTGGCGAGGCCGGGCTTGGCTCCGGGGCGAGTTCGTGCCAGGGCTGCGTTGGTTGCAGAACCGGCTTTGGCGCCTGGAGGAATCGCATTAGTGGCACGGGAGCCCTGAGGCACGCTTGGAGAAGCGGCGTGAGACACGCCGCTGAGCCAGACCGCCAGGACGGCCAGTCCCGTCCCGGCCGCCAACAGCCCCGTTATTCGTTGCCAATTCTTCATTCCATCACTCCAACTGGGCCTGGTTCGATTCAGGGTTTGACCCACACTTCGGCCTTGGTGTCATCCATGAGGGCGTCGAGGTGTTCCTCGATTTGGGTCACGCGCAGGACCTCCTCGATGGTGGTCGAGCCGGAGCGAACCTTGTTCCAGCCGTCAGTGCGGAGGGTGCGCATGCCTTGCTCGATGGCCTTGGCGGCGATGGTGGTAGCGGGGGCGCGGTTGAGGATGAGAGGGCGCAGGGCTTCGTTGAGGATGAGCAGTTCATAGATGCCCATGCGTCCCTGGTAACCAAGCTGCCGGCATTGCTCGCACCCGGTGCCGTGCCAGAACTTGGCCGTCTCGATTTCGTCTGCGGGAAAACCGATGTGGCGGAGGTAATTGCGCTCGACCTTCTGCTCGGTCTTGCAGTGGGGACAGATGGTGCGCACAAGGCGCTGGGCCATCACCGCCTCCACCGAGGAAGCCACGAGGAACGGTTCAATGCCCATATCTATCAGGCGCGTGAAGGCGCTTGGGGCATCGTTGGTGTGCAGGGTGCTGAAGACCAAGTGGCCCGTCAGGGCGGCGCGAATGGCGATTTCCGCCGTCTCCAGGTCGCGCACCTCGCCCACCATGATCACGTTGGGGTCCTGGCGCAGGATATGGCGCAAGCCCATGGCGAAGGTCAGGCCGATCTCGGGCCGGACGGCGATCTGGTTGATGCCTTTGAGTTCGTACTCGACCGGCTCCTCGATGGTAATAATGCGCTTATGCACGGAATTGATGGTGCTCAGGAAGGCGTAAAGCGAGGTGGACTTGCCCGAGCCGGTCGGCCCGGTCACCAGAAAAATGCCGTGGGGCTTGACGATGATCTCGCGAATGGCCTTTTCTTCCAGGGGCGAAAAACCGAGCTTGTCCAGGCTCAGGAAGATCTTCCCGCGCGTCAGCAGACGCAAGGAGACGCTCTCGCCATAGACGGTCGGCACGGTGGAAACGCGGATATCGATTTCCTCGCCCTTGATGCGGACATTGATGCGGCCGTCCTGGGGCAGGCGCTTCTCGGAGATGTTCATGCCGGACATGACCTTGATGCGCGAGATGAGGGCGGCCTGAAAGCGCTTGAGTTGCGGAGGCATCGGGGTCTGGTGGAGGATGCCGTCAATGCGGTAGCGGATGCGCAGCTCGTCTTCGGCCGGCTCGAAATGGATGTCTGTGGCGCGGTCTTTGAAGGCCTCCCAGATAACCTGGTTGACGAACTTGATGACGCTGGCTTCCTGGTCGCTCTCGGTGATTTCCTTGTCTGCCGGCAAGTCGAGGTCCACGAGCAGATCATCGTTATCGTCCATCTGGCCGAGGGTGTCGGCGCCGACGCCGTAGAAATTCTTGAGCGCCTTCTCGATCTCGGCTTTGGGCGCGAGGGCAAACCGCACCAGCCCGCGCGCGTCGAAGCGCACCGCGGTGAGCATCGCTGTGTCAAAGGGATTGCTCACTGCCACCTGGAGCGTGCCGTCGGTGACCTGGGTCGGGAGGACCGAGTACTGGAAGGCGACCTTGGTGGAGATGCGGTTTCGCGCCTCGGAGGGCACTTTGAGCCTCGGCAGGTCCAGGTAGGGCCAGTTCAGGGCCTTGGCCAATTCCTGCAAAAATGCGTCCTCCGTCAGGCCCCGCTCCCGGCAAATGAAAGCCAGCGGCGTTTCTTGCGAACCGCTCTCCACCGCCACCCGCCAGGCCTTGCACCATTCCTCGAATTTCGCGGGGGTGGCAAGGCCCATCCGGGCCACAAATTCTTTTAATGACACAAAAGCCATCTGTCTTCTCAGTTCATCGCTAGTCTTCTGATACAAAGCAGATTAAGAAAAGTTGCGGAACGGGTCAAAGTATTTGGTTTTGGGGCCTCACTGCGGGCAGGATTTCCAACCGCAGATGAACCCGGATGAACACGGATAAGGCGTGAATCCGTGCTTCAGCGCCCGCGCTTACGACCGCATCCCGAAGGTCGCCCGCACCATCGCCGGCCTGGCGGGCGGCGAGATGGTCCTGGGCATCGAGCGACTGCCGGAAGGCAAGAAGCGCCGCCGGTTGGAGCGGGCGTTGAAATTCCTGCGCGAAGATTACGCGGGGAAAGTGCTCGATTTCTCTGAAGATGCCGCGGTGGAATGGGGAAGACTCGTTGCGCGGGCACGGGGGCAGGGCCGGAATCTATCGGTCCTGGACAGCCAAATCGAAGCCATCGCCGTCCATTTCGCCTATTTTGGAAGAACGGTGGTCTCCTCCCGTTAGGCCCTGAGACCCTCCCGCTACGCGCTGGACCTGACCAGTTGCTGCGCGGGGTCAGGTTAGAGCTTCGACCTCGCGCATAGGGCGGGTCTGGGGTGCCGGGAGGACCAACCCGTGTCCTTCGGCAGCCTTGACCGTGTCGTCCACAATCTCGCAAAGCCTGCCGTAAGCCTCAACGGAAGTGGAGCCGTGACAAACGCCGCCGGCGGGGAACAGGTCGGGGCAGTAACCGACATATAGTTGGTCCTCCTCGCTCCAGCGAACGAAGGTCAAGTACTTATCTTGTGCTTTCATGACTGGATATACCGCAACGCATTGCGGACTTGTTTTTCCTGTTACGGTTGCGCGTCATCGCCATCGTGTCCCGAGATTAACACAAAGCCGGGGAACTTCAAATGTCGGAACTTCCGATGGCTTCCTTTGCCCCGTGCATACGGGCAAACCCGGCGCCTTCGAGGTCCGAAACCAATTGTCGTATCTTGCGCGGCACGCAAGGAAGTGTGTCATGGTGGGAAACCCAATTCCAGCACTTCCCGTTCTCGCTTTTTGACGAAGATGAGCGACGCCGAACCGAAGATCAGCCTGGGCCCCTGCTTCATCCCGCAGGCCCCCCAGCCGCCGGGCCCGAGGCTCGAGGACGAGATCCTTGACCGACAGAGAAAGGGTTTGCAGGAACCGCTTTCGAGTGGCGTTTTGAGGACATGAGCATGGCTGAATTGATGCTCGTGATCGCCGACCTGCCCGCCGAGCAGCAGAGGGAACCCCGCCCAGGAGGTCCAAAGCCAGCGGCAAACTCCCCGGTTCGTAGCGGGCTGGCCAGGAGGTGTTCAGTTGTTAATGCGTTGCACTTCGCTCTCGGTTCTCAAGCCGACCGGTCCGCCCGCTCCCCGCGGCGGTTTCCACGACCCATGACATGGCAAATCGCGCCGGGATACTGGATGCGCAGTTGACGCGGCATGGAGCGACTGTGACCACGTCCGGCCCGCATCGCCAAAGGGAATAACCAATTGAAGGGCTGGCGAGGCACCGCCTCAGACCAGGGTTGACACGAATTTCACGAATTGTCCGCGAATTCGTGTTAATTCGTGCAATTCGTGTCTGCCGAAAACTTGACCTATTTACACCATGTTTTGAACTTCAAGGACGTTGGCATTTGTTGCGCCGCATTGGGCTTCCGGCGAGGCGCGACGAGGGAGCATGTCCTTCACGGACCTGTGACCGAGGAGCAACGAAGCCAGAAGCCCAATGCGGCGCAACCCTCCGGGCGGCATGTCTTTTTGCCTCAGCCTTTGTTGCTCGCTCCTCACAGACCCGTGAAGGGTATGCTCGTCGCTCGCGCCTCGGCTGAGGCAAAAATCCATCGCCGCAAATGCCAACGTATTTGTAAGACACCACACTGGTTCCGCGCGTTCCTCCAGAAGGCCATGCAGGCAGCCGACAACCTGGTCTTCATCGGGCTGGCCCCCGCGTGGTTCGTCCGGGCCCGCCAGGAGGACATGCGGCAGG
>Ga0181524_10000968_pt1 | contig 34244 bp, 39 predicted proteins | sample PEATcosm2014_Bin_34_FD_119761 | JGI IMG/M metagenome (GOLD analysis project Ga0181524, IMG submission 119761) | Peatland microbial communities from MTU Mesocosm Facility, Houghton, MI, USA - PEATcosm2014_Bin05_60_metaG | ecosystem: Environmental > Terrestrial > Soil > Wetlands > Peat | place... | reverse complement strand
TGCCGCTCTATCTCGCGTTCTTCCAGTTCGTGCACAACGCCAGAAAACGTGGAAAAGCGCTGCTGACGGCGCTCGTCGAAGCAATCGTCGCCCCATCACCCCGGAACCCGGGATGAGCCTCATTGAAATGGCGACAATCGGTAGGGAGGGTTGCACGGATGTGCAAGCCGTCTTCGGCGCGAAGAGTTCCTCCGTCCGGTTACTCGTCCAGATCCCGGGGGACGCAGCAAAGATGTCGCGCGCGGCGTTCACGCCGGCCATGGGGTCGATGCCGTCCTTCCGAACTCTCATGTACGCTTACGTCCAAGCCTTTCTCGAGCAGGTCCTGGTGTCGGTAGCATGCAACGGCGCGCACAGCCTCAAAGAGCGGCTAGCGCGTTGGCTGCTCATGATGCGTGACCGCGGTGACGACGACACATTGCAGATCACTCAGGATCTGCTCGCGGAAATGCTGGGTGTCCAGAGGCCAACCATCACGAATGCCGCCCGGGAATTGGAACGCGCCGGTTTGATCGCGCGCGGCCGACGGCAAGTCACGATACTTGATCGGCAGGGCCTCGTTGGGGCATCTTGTGAATGTTATCAGTTGGTCCGGGCGCGCGTCGCTTCGCACCTTCCCAAAACATACGCCTAAAAAAAGCGAGCTCCCACCGCGTCGGTAATATACATTACCGACAACGGCCCCTCGGTAATGTACATTACCGACAAGCCCCCTCATTGAGCTTACAAGTAACAGTGGGGGAAGGCCGACGTATGCTCTCGAGCAAGATCGCATTCTTGCTATCGAGGCTGCGTCCCGTCTTCAGAAGCTATGAGGGAGCTGCTGCCGTTGCGCGAAGTCAACCCACTGGATCTCGTGGAGACGATCCGCGAAGGCATCCTCGTGCTCAAGCCCGATCTGACCATCCGCTTTGCGAACCGCTCCTTCTGCCTCATATTCGCAGTCGCGCCAGAGCATATAGTCGGGCGGAAGCTCTACGAAATCGACAACGGACAGTGGGACATTCCCAAGCTCCGCACCTCGCTCGAAACCGTCATTTCCGGCCGAAAGACCATTGAGGCATACGAAGTCGAGTTTTTCTTCCCGTCAATCGGCCGGCGCATAATGGCGCTCAACGCGCGCAAGGTTCACCGGCGTGGCGGCAAGATACAACAGATCCTCCTGGCGATCGATGATGTCACCGAGCGCGCAAAGCTTGAGCGCGAGCATGCGGCCGCGCATGAGCGTATCGGCATACTGTTGCAAGAGCTGACACATCGGGTCAAGAATAGCCTGCAGTTTATCGCTGCAATGGCCTGGATTGAAGCGCGGAACTGCAAGAGCGACGAGGGCAAGGCTGCGCTTGAGAGGGTCTCGCATCGCATCACAGCCCTCGGGCAGCTCTATTCAAAGCTAAGCAAAGCCGACACCGTTGGGGCTGTGGATGTGGCGACCTATCTGAATGAGTTATGCCGCGACCTGATCGCATCGGTACAAAAGGAAGGCGACACGTCCATCGTGCTCAAGACCGACATCGAGAGCGGGCTCCTGCCGACCGATCGGGCAATTCCGATCGGTCTAATTGTGAACGAGCTCGTCACGAACGCTGTCAAGTATGCTTTTCCAGGCGAGGCAAAGGGCACGGTCATGGTGACGCTAAAGCGGGCGCCCGGGGAGCTTTGGCTGACGGTCGCCGACGACGGGCAAGGGCGCGATCCTGGAAAGGCCGATTCCGGGCTCGGGAGCCGGCTGGTCGACGGCTTCGCCCAACAACTCGGCGGCCAGGTCGAGCGGAAAAGCAACAGCCAGGGTACTACCGTGCGCATAACCCTGCCGTCGCGTGAAGGCTCGTAAGGATCTAAGCGAGCGAGGGGTATCAGCCAGGTGCGCTACCGTCTGCTTTTGGCGCGAACCTGCGGCGTGCGACGTTTCCTCTCGCGGACGCTTTTCGAGGATGAGCGGACTCACTCAGAGCGGCGCCGGACGGGGGAACATGACTCGAAACGGAAGTCTCGGTCGCGAGCGGCTGGAAGTAGCGCGCTCGCCGCGTTGTTTCTCCCTTCCGTCCCTGGACGACCAGCCGCGCGCTCGGATCGGGGGAGGGGCCGAGCGAAGTCGCCGGCGCATTCGTGTCATCTTCGGCTTGCGCATTAACCCAAACCGTTGCAGATTTGGTTCCAGAAAGAGAACTGTCCGGCGAATGCGCGTCGAACGGTTTGAACCGAGATCACGACCAAGCAACCCCAAGCGCCACGGGCGCCTTGGCTTGAGCATCGGAGCCGTGAACAGCCGCGTCGCCGCGGGATGGCGAGCGAGATAGGGCGCGCCCGCTCTGACATTGAACACCCCGCATGCCCGCGCGCGCCTCGCCGAGCCTCGGAGCCCGGAATAATCTTACGCGGCCGGTCGCCCGGCGGCGCGCGCCGCAAGCCTGAAAGGACAGCAATATGACTTGTCTCGCCCGAACCGTTCTCACAGCTCTTTTCATATCTAATCCTTGGGTTATTCAGGCCGGGGCCGAGGAGAATCTCGTAACGATAAGCTCGCCCGCCGACGGCGAGAAATTGGCGGCGGGAAAGACCTACAAGGTCGATTACGAAGTCAAGGAAGCGACCAAGGCGCACCATGTCCACCTCTTCGTGGACGGAGAGGAAGTCGCGAACGGACACAAGCTCAAGGGCAGCTTCCCGCTCGGGCCGCTCAAGGCGGGCGAAAGGCAAATTTGCATCTCCCCCGTCAACAAAAACCACACCCCCGTCGGAACGCGGGCGTGCGTCGCCGTGACAGTCCAATAGGCGCGAAATGCAACTCGACAACGCCCTCTATGCCGGTGTTCAGATCGTCCACAACTTCGGCGCGGCGGCGGTGGTCGGGCTTCCACTCGCCGCGCTGCGCTTCGAGGCGACGGGGCCGACGTTGCGCGGAATTTACTGGCTCGCGCTGCTCGCCTGGCTGGCGCAAAGCGCGAGCGGCGTCGGCTTCGGCATGGTGAGCTATTTCGTGGTGGGGGAACTGCCCGAAATTCACGATCTGGCGCTGGGCGCGCTTTGCGTGAAAATCCTATGCGCGATTCTCTCGATCATCCTGCTCGCGGCCAAGCTCCTAAAGCTCGCCTGGGCGGGTTCGGACCGAGCCGCGTTGAAGCGCCTCGCCGGCCTTGGGAGCGTCGCCCTCCTCTGCGCGGCGATATTGCGGTGGTTTTCCTGAGGCCGCGTTTCTGGTCCCGGTAAGGTTCCGTCCGCCGAATATCGATCGAAGCGCCGCCTCGGCGCGGCGCGCGTTCGTCCGCCAAAATCACATCACGAATAGTCTATCCGGCAACTCGTCCTTGCCGCCCGGCGGGAAATGGCCCTCCAGCAGGCGGGCGGTTTCCTCTATCGCGGCGACATAGCCGTCGGCGACGCGCCCCTCGCGCAGTTCTCCGCGCAGCAGATCGAGCGCGGCGCGCCATTCCTCGTCCGCGATCTTTTCCGCGACGCCGACATCCGCGATGATCCGCGCATAGCGCTCCGCCAGCGAAGCGAAGATCAGCACGCCGCGGCGATCGCTGGTGCGCCCGACGCCTCGCGTGAAAAACTGCTCCAGCGCGGCGCGGTGGGCGCGCGCGCGCTTGATCCGGCGCGGCGTCAGCAACTCGTGTATCGGTGAAAGAGAGAACAACAACGCCGCGGCGATGAAGACTCCGATCTGCGCCGCGAAGATCGCGCGCACCGGCGAATGCGTGAACGCGATAAGCGGCCAGGGCGTCGCCAGCGCAGCGAAACTCGCCCAAAGCGCCGGCACATAGGAATAATCCGACGAGCGCCGCGCCAGCACGCAGACGATTTCGGCGCCGGTCTTTTGTTCCGCCGCGCGGATCGCCTCGGCGACGCGGAGATAATCTTCCTTGCTGACTCGCATCACCAGTCCCCCGAGGCGCCGCCGCCGCCCGACGATCCGCCGCCGCCGGAAAATCCGCCGCCGTCGAAGCCGCCGCCGCCGCCAAAGGAGCCGCCGCCAAAACCGCCCCCGCCGCCGCCGTAACCGCCGCCCAGAGGCGGGAAAATCATCGGCCCGCCGCCGCCGCGCGCGTTGCGCGACATGTAGATCATGATGAACATGAACAATATGAACAGGATGACGGGCGCGAGCTGGTCGATCGTCTCCGACATGCTCTGCTGCGCCGCGCGCTTCGTCCATTCGCTGGTGTCGGTCGACAGCGTCTCGATGATCGCGTCGACGCCGTGCTCGATCCCGCCGCTGAAATCGCCGGCCTTGAAGCGCGGCGCGACCGCCGAGCGGATGATCACGCTGGACACGGCGTCGGTCAAAACGCCCTCCAGTCCATAGCCGACCTCGATCCGCATCTTGCGTTCGTTGGGCGCGATCAGGAACAGCACGCCGTTGTTTTTCTTGGCCAAGCCCAGCTTCCAGGCGCGGAACAGGCCATTGGCGTAGCTTTCGATGTCGGCGCCCTCCAGCGAACTGACCGTCGCGACGACGAGCTGGATGCTGGATTTATCCTCTAAATTCTGGAGCTTAGCCTCGATCGACGCCTTGGCTTGCGCCGAGATGATATTGGCCTGATCAGTGACCCGGCCCGCGAGCTGGGGAAAGTTGAACGCGGCCAGCGCGACGCTGGCCAGGAGGCACAGCGCGATGGCCGGCGAAGCAAATTTAAACACTTGATTCAACTTCATTTATGGCCTCTCCGCGCCGCGTCACGCCGCCTGGCAGCGCTCGCAACGTCCGGCGATTTCCACGACGCGGCTGCGCGGCGCGAAACCCGCCGCGCCGGCGAGCGCCGCGAGTTCCCTGGCGAGGCCGAGCGAGGTCGCCTCCTTCACTTCACCGCATTGTTCGCAAATGAGAAACACGACCGGCTCCTCGGCGCCATGGGCGTGGCCGCAGACGATGAAGGCGTTTTGCGAGGCGAGGCGATGAGCGAGGCCATTGTCGAGCAGATAGCCCAGCGCCCGGTAGACCGAGATCGGCGCGGGGCGTTTTCCCTTTGTGTCCCGCATCATATCGATCATTTCATAGGCCCCGACCGGGCGGTTGGCGCGGGTCAGAATGTCGAGCGCTTGCCGGCGCGCCGGCGTCAGCCCGCGCGCGGCGGAAGGGTGGGGATGGGGTTTTGGGTCGATGCTCATGCGCGCATTTTAGCGCATTTTCCGCGCATCCGCGCGCATGGACGCGCATTTCGGCGCATCAAGCGTTAAAAATGGAAACCGACGCCGAGTCCGCCGCCAAACTGCGACACGCTGGGGTGAGGGTCCGGACTATTTCCATAGATCGGCTCCGGCGATTCCTGGTTGACCTTCGCCTTGGGCGAGAGGGTGATGTCGCCGGCGCGGGTCGAACCCTCCTTGGGCGGCGTCGATCGCGCCGAGGGCACGGGCAGCGCCGCGGGATCGTTCTCGCCAAAGCAAACCGGGTCGTCCTTCCATTTCGCGCGGGGGCAGGGCAGGGCCGCGGCGGCGGCCGGCGCGGGTTTCACCTTGGCGGGCTTTGGCTTTTTCTTGCTCTGGACTTGCGGCGCGTCGACGGACTGCGCCAGCGCCGGCGCGCAGGCGAAAGCCGCGACCAGAATGATAATGAATTTCGCCCTCACGCCGCCCCTCGCCCGCCAGTCGATTATTCAGGATAGAACCGCATTTAGGCGAATTTGCGCCATGATGGCCTTATGTCAAAATCGCCCGCCGGCGACGCCCGTCATCGCTTCGAAGCGCTCAAGGCCTCGAAGCCGGAGATGACATCGAAAAGCTCTTCGTCGATCCCGCTCTGGCGCAAACGATGGAACGCGCCTTTGAACTCCTCCAGCAATTCCTCGATGTTTTTGTCGGCGCGCTGCATCGCCGCCAATCGGCTTGCGTTTTCGCTCGCGAGGGATTCGGCGCAGGCCCGGAACAGCGAAACGAAAAGATATTCCCGGATAAGCCCTCGCAAGGTCGTGGCGCCGGCGCCCATGACCTCGGGCAAGTTCTTGGTGGGCCAGTGACGTTCGACGAGTTTGCTCCGCCAGTTTTCGTCCAAGGGCAGCAATCGTTGGCTCGCGGGATCGTAACCCGCCCCCGACGTGGGGCGGTTATGGAAGATGTATAGTTCCGTGATCGCGTCCTCGCCGTCGCGCGCCTCGCTCTCCGTGAGAATCCGCCCGACCAGCGGCGTGACGGCCTTAATGGAGTTCGGCACGGCGAACAGGCCCAACGGCTTCAAGCCCGCGTCCTCCAGACGCGCATGAGCGCGCTCGCCGACGGCCCAAACCTGGGGTTTCTCTGGCAAAGCGGCGAGGGCGCTCGCGGCGTAATCGGCGATGACGTCGTTAAATCGCCCCACCAGTCCCTGATCCGAGCCGAACACGATGGCGCCAACCACTCCCCCGGTTCGTCCGCCTCCTTCCATCGCGGACGGTTTGGAGGCGCTTTGCCGGAAACAGATGCTCAGCCCCATCTCCACGGCGCGATGGTAGTCGCTCAAGGCGCGCACCGCTTTTTCGTATTGACCGATGTTCGAGGCGGCCAAGGCTTTCATCGTGCGCACGACGGATTGAAGATCGCCGGCGCTACTGATCTTGCGTTGCAGGCCCGCCGCGGTTTCACTCACGGCGTTGCTCCATTGGGCGCGTTATCGCGTTTGTCGATAACAATGCGAATCGTCGCGCTCATGCCTGGCTTGAGCGACAGATCGGCGTTGGGCGCGCTGATGACGATGGCGTTGCTCGCGGCGTTCCCGCTCGCCACTGGCGAGCGGTCTATTTCCGTCACTTCGCCGGCGAAGCGGCGGTTGGGGAAGTTCGCGACCGTGAAGGAAACCTTGTCGCCGGGCTTGCTCTCGCCGATGTCCTTCTCGGCGACCTTGGCGCCGATGCGCAAGACCCCGAGATCCGCCGCGACGAGGAAGAGCGGCGCCGCGTCCGCCGCGACCGTCTGGCCCACTTCAATATTCCGCGCGACCACCGTTCCGTCGATCGGCGAAACGACATTCGTTTCGGCGACGTCGGTCCGCGCCGCGTTCAGAGCGGCCTGGAGCCGCGCCAATGTTTCTTCGTCACGCTCCCTTCGCGCTTGGGCCTGCTCATATATCCCGCGCGATGCGTCGGCCTCTCTGGATCGACGCTTCGCCGCTGTTGCACGACTCTCGAAACTCGCCTTGGCGCGAGCGAGATTGGCGTCGTCCTTTTGCAGCTGAGCTTCGGCCGCCGTTAGTTCGGCCTCGTCCCGATCCACCGCGGCCTGATAGGGGCGCGGGTCGATTTTCGCGCAAAGCTGGCCCGCTTTCACTTGCATGTCGGCGGCGCAATGAACCTCCGAGACGACGCCTGAAACGCGAGCCTCGACCGGCGTCGTGGCCGCGGCGGCCAGGATGCCGGTGGCGCTCAGCGCGCGAGCGGCGGGCGCGCGATTCCGTTCGACGCGCGACACGGCGAACCAGACGCCCGCGCCAGCCAGAATGACGAGAACCGCGACCGCCATTCGCCAAGGGCCGGACCGTCGCCCGCCGGCCGCGCGAGGCGTCGTCTCGGTCGCCGCTCCGGCGCGAGGCGGCTCTGGCTTGATCTTTGTTCGGCCTTCCTGTCCGCCCCCGGGTTCGGGGCCAGGCCCCGCCTTGACTTCGGTTTTGGAGATAAGTCGCGCGTCGGCCTTGGCGTCGGGACTGGACAGAAACGGCGTCAACGCCTCGCGGGCGATTTGCAGGATTGTCGCCCGATCCTGCTCGCTCAATTTGTCGGCCGTGTCGAAGCGCGCGCGCGCTTCCGCCGGTATTTTTTCCGCCGCCTCGATCACGGCGCGTTCGGCGTCGGCCATCCGCTCGATCGGCATGGAGTCGAAGAGCCCCGTGGTCAGCGCCAACAGAACGGCGATTTGTCCGGGCACGGAAACCGGGGCGAATTCCAACTGCTTCAGACAGGCGCGAATGCGCCGTCCATGTTCGATGATCTTGCGCGTGTCCTCGTCGAGGCGGGCGCCGAAGCGGGCGAAGGTTTCAAGCTCCTCGAACTGCGCATAAGCGAGCTTGAGGTCGCCCGCCACCGCGCGATAGGCCGCCCGTTGCGCCTTGCCGCCAACGCGCGAAACGGATTTGCCGACATCGACGGCCGGCAGCATGCCCAGTTCGAACAGCGACGGCGAGAGATAGATTTGACCGTCCGTGATGGAAATGAGGTTGGTCGGAATATAGGCGGATATATTCTGCGCTTCGGTCTCGACGATCGGCAGAGCGGTGAGCGAACCGCCGCCGAGTTCCGGGCGCAGGCGAGTCGCGCGTTCGAGCAGGCGCGAGTGGATATAGAAGATGTCTCCTGGAAAGGCCTCGCGTCCAGGCGGGCGGCGCAGCAGCAGCGAAAGTTCGCGATAGGCCTGGGCGTGCTGCGTGAGATCGTCATAGACGATCAGCACGTCGCGGCCCGCTTCCACGAAGCGCTCGGCGATGCTGGTCGCGGCGTAAGGAGCGATATAGGCGAGACCCGGCGGATCGTCGCCTTCCGTCACGACGACCACGGTGTGATCCATCGCGCTGTTTTCACGCAAGACGGCCACCGCCTTCGCCACGGCGGACGCGCGCTGCCCAATGGCGCAATAGACGCAAACGACATTCTGGCCGCGCTGGTTGAGAACGGCGCCAAGCGCGATGGCCGTTTTGCCGGTCTGGCGGTCGCCCAGAATCAGTTCGCGCTGGCCGCGCCCGATGGGGATCAGCGCGTCGATGACTTTTATGCCGGTCTGGAGCGGTTCGGTCACCGGCGCCCGGTCCATGATGGCGGCGGCGGGGCGTTCAATGGGGAGGCGCTCGCGCGCGGCCAGCGGCTCGCCGCCGTCGAGGGGCCGGCCGAGCGGATCGATGACGCGGCCCAGCACGTCGTCGCCCACCGCCACGTCCATCACGCGGCCCGTGCGCTCGACCGCGTCGCCGGCGCGCAGACGCACGTAGTCGCCGAGCAGCACGACGCCGAGTTCGTCCTCGTCCACGTTGAACGCGATGCCAAGAATGTCGCCGGGAAATGTCACCAGCTCCTCGAAGCCGACGCCGGGTAGACCGGAGACCTTGGCGATGCCGGTGGCGATGCTGGTGATCACGCCGACTTCGCGTGGCCGTAAACGCGGCTCGAATGATTCGCGCGCTTGGCTTATTCCCGCGAACACGGTGTCGAAAGTCTTTTGGAGGCCTTCGGGGTCCATGCTCACGGGCTCCCCGCCTCAGGCTCGGCTTTCTCGTTCAAAAGCTCGGCGACGTCCTCTTGCAGCGACGCGAGATAGTCCGAGATATTCCAGCCGACCTTCTGTCCATTCCCGGCGAGTTCGATCCCGGCGACCAGTTCCGGAGCGATCTCGAAGCGAAGATGAATTTCAGCCGCGCAGATTTCGTCCAGCGCCTTTTGTATCGCCGCGCGCTGCTCCGCGGGCAGGTCGAAGGCGCTTCGAACGAGCGCGGGCCCGGACGCCGTTTTGAGGGCTTCGGCGAGAGCCGCCTTCGCGGGGCCTTCCAATTCCCGCAAGCGGCGAACGAACACTTCGCCCATGCGCTCCTCCAAAGTCGTCGTCGCGAGATCCGTCAGCGCCTTTCGCGCGATGGCGAACACCTCGTTTTGCGTTCGCTCGCCGATGACCCGGCTCAAAGCGCGCGCGTCGCTTTGCAAGGATTGCTGGCGCTTGACGCTCAAGGCGTCGGCCGCCCGCCGGGCCTCGTCCAAAAGCCGCCGACGTTCGGCGTCGACCTCCGCTTCCGCCGCGCTCAAAAGCGCGGCGCGCTGTTGGTCGTACGCCTCGTTCTTGCGCAGGAACGCGTCGCGCTCCTTTAGCGCTTCGGCTTTCTTCGCGTCGGCGTCCGCGAGCTCCGCCGCGATCCGCTTTTCGCGCGCGTCGATGGCGCCGAGGATCGGCTTGTAAAGAAAGCGCTTCAGCAACCACACCAGGATGATGAAGTTGACCGCCTGCGCAAGGACCGTGAACCAGTCGATGAGCATGGACTATTTTCCCGCTGCTTCGGCGACAAAGTGAGTCCAGAACGGATTGGCGAAAATAAGAATCATCGAGACCACGAAGCAGTAAATCGCGATGGACTCGATCATCGCCAGCCCCACGAACAAGGTGCGGGTGATCGTCGTGGCGGCGTCGGGCTGTTGCGCCAGCGAGCTCAACGCCGTCGCGACCGCGCGACCTTCGCCGAGCGCGGGTCCGATGCTCCCCAGGGCGATCGTCAGGCCGGCGGTGACGATTGAAGCAATCGCGATAAGCGTCGCATTATCCATGATGTCGCCTCTTGCTGTCGTGATTCATGAGTCCATGGGGGTGTCGGTTTCGGTTCGCGGCTCGCGGCCGCGCGTGGCCGCCGCGATGTAGACGGCCGCGAGGATCGTGAAGATATAAGCCTGCACCATGCCGGTGAGCAGACCGAGCGCGCTCATCACGATCGGGAAGACGAAGGGCGTGATGGTCAGCAAAATGGCGAGAATCATGGTCCCGCTCATCATGTTGCCGAACAGGCGGACCGCCAGGGCGAGCGTGCGCGAAAGTTCGCTGATGATGTTGAAGGGCAGCATGATGATCGTCGGCTCCGTGTAAGTCTTGAGATATTCTCCGATCCCCTGCTCCTCGATTCCGAACAGCGGCACGGCCACCAGAACGCACAGCGCCAGCGCCGCGGTGGTCGACAGCGATCCCGTCGGCGGCTCGTAGCCGGGAATGATCGTGCAGAGATTGGCGCTGGCGACGAACAGAAACAGCGTCCCAAGAAAGCCAAGGTATTTCTTAGGGTGGCGGAGGCCGACGTCTTCGATCTGTTTCGCGATGCCAGCGACGATGATCTCCAGCAGGTTCTGCCAACGCGAACGCGCCAGGCCCAGGGAAAGATTGCGCGTGACGAGCGTCGAGCCGACGGTTAGCGCGAACATCAGCGCCCAAGTATAGACGATAGTGGCGTTGAGCTTGAAAAACCCGTCCCGCCACAAAATCATCTCATCCGGACTAAGGCGCATAACGGGCCTCCTCCGTGTCGCGGGGCCGGTCTTCCACCGATGATTTCGTCAGCCGCGTGACGACAAGGCGCGCGACGAGAAATCCAAGCAGACACGCGAGCAACCGCTCCCAGCGACCGCCGGAAACAAAGTAAAACCCCGCCAAGGCGACGCTCATCCGCAGCGACAGGCTGCAAAAAAACCAAAGCGCGGGCCTTCGCGACGAAACGCCCTTGCGCACGGTGAACCACAAGCCGCCAAAGAAAATCGCCCCCAGCAACAGGCCCGCCGCCGACGCGGCGGCGAGAAACAACAGCTCACGCATCGCCGTCCTCCTGTTCGTCGCGCATTTGCCGATCCTCGTCGGCCACCCAACGCCATGCGGTCAGACAGCCGATGATCAGGCCGACGATCAGAAGCGTCAGCGTCCACGAGTGGGGTCCGGGATATCGCTTGTCCAACCACAGGCCCAGCGCGGCCCCGAGCACCGTCGGCGTCGCCACCGACCAGCCGATCAGCCCCATCATGCCCAAGCCATACCAGACGCCATGCGCGGCGTTGCGTCGGGCCCTGAGCTTTCGCGCCGCCTTGGCTCCGACCTCTTCCCCGAGGGTGGCTCGCGGCCTCGAGGGCCTGTTCTGGGGCTCATCGGCCATTGTGAAAAGTCGCCATGCGATGAATGATCTCGCCTTCCATTTTCGCCAGCGCCAAACGCACGCTTCGCTCCTGCTCGTTCAGGGATAGAAATTCCCGCTCCACCGCCGCGCGCAATTGGCCAAGGTCCGTGCCGGGAATGGCGTTGCGCACGGAAACGAGCACGTCCCGGCCGGTCTTGATCAACACCCCTTCATCGACGGCGAGGCACTTTTCGCCGCCGCTTTCGGTCTCGTAGATCAAAATTCCCGGCGCCAACGCCGCCACGCAATCGAGTCGGCGCGGCAGGAGTCCGAAAGAGCCGTCGGGCGTCTCGGCGACAACGCGCACGACGTCGCTCTCCTCGACGAAGATCTGGAAGGGCAGGAGAACCGTCAGTTTCATGAACCTCGGCGTCATTCTCAACCCGCGCTCGCCATTTTGATCCCGCTCCCCGAGTTTGACGCGGCTTCGGTTTGGCCAGGTTTCGCCTTCGCCTTTGCTTCGTCGATCGCCCCGATCATATAGAGCGCGTTCTCCGGGTAGCCCTTGAATTCGTCGCGCAGGATGCGCTCGCAGCCGTCCAGCGCGTCCGCCAGAGGAACGAATCTGCCTTCCAGTCCGGTGAACTGCGTGGTCGTGAAAAACGGCTGCGTCAGGAAGCGCTCCAGCCGCCTGGCGCGAGCGACCACATCGCGGTCCTCCCGCGAAAGCTGCTCCAGTCCGAGCATGGCGATGATGTCCTTGAGTTGGGCGTATTGCGCGAGAGTGCGCCGGATCTCCTGCGCCAGCTCGTAATGCCGCGCGCCGACGATGCCCGGCGTCGCCATTTTCGAACTGGATTGCAGGGGATCGATAGCGGGAAAAAGCCCTTCGCTCGCCCGCTTGCGCGAGAGCACGATGGACGCGGAGAGGTGCGAGAAGGTGTGCACGGTTGCCGGATCGGTGAAATCGTCCGCCGGCACGTAGACCGCCTGGATCGAAGTGATGGCGCCGGCGTCCGTGTTGGCGATCCGCTCTTCCAGTTGCGACAATTCCGTTCCCATGGTCGGCTGATAGCCCAGGCGCGACGGCATTTGCCCCATCAGTCCGGACACTTCCATGCCGGCCTGGATGAACCGAAAAATATTGTCGATGAGCAGCAGCACGTCGCGACGCTCGTCGTCGCGGAAATACTCGGCCATCGTCAGCGCCGCGTGGGCGACCCGAAAGCGCGCGCCGGGAGGTTCGTTCATTTGGCCGAAGACCATCACCATATTCGCCAGAACTTCGGCCGCCTTCATGTCGCGGTAAAGTTCCTCTCCCTCGCGGCAGCGCTCCCCGATGCCGCAAAAAATGCTCACGCCTTCCTGTTGTTTGACGAGATTGTGAATCATCTCGGTGAGCAACACGGTCTTGCCGACCCCCGCCCCGCCAAACAGGCCCGCCTTGCCGCCTCGCTCCAATGGCATGAGCACGTCGATGACCTTGATGCCGGTTTCGAAGACCTCGGATTTGGTGGAGCGCCGCGCCAGCGACGGCGGAGAGTGGTGAACGGAACGCCACTCGACATCGGACAACGCGGCTTGCCGATCGATGACATTGCCGAACACGTCGAACATGCGCGAGAGAATTTCCTTGCCCACCGGCGCCTTCAGCGGTCCGCGCGTATCCTCCACGGCCATGCCGCGCGCGAGCCCTTGCGTGGGCGTCAACGCGATCCCGCGCACATGACGCGCATCCAGCTGCGCGAGCACTTCGATGACGATCCGCCCGTTGTCTCCGGTCCGCAGAATCGAATAGATCGCCGGCAAATCCTTGTCGAAGCGAATGTCGACGACGCTGCCGCGCACCGACGCGACCACGCCCAAGGCGACAATATCGGCTGTCTTTTGTTCGAGCATGTTTAGCTCTTTCGGAACGACCGGATCTGGCCGAGGAATAACGCTGACATCGACCCTCGAAGCGCGCGGCTACGCTATTGTACGCCGGGTGAGCGCTCCACATCTGAAACTTCCAATTCGCGGCTCGATTTCAAGGGCTTTGCCGCGACACGCGAGAATAGCCGGGCTTGGAAACTCGTCAAAGCCTCGGAAACTGCCTATCCTGAACTTCTCCGGATATCACGCGACTTGCCTCGCGGCGACGCGGAGGTGGATAACGAACCGGTTCGCAATGACGAGGGCCCGAGCCGAAAGGCCCCCTGGGAGCGGCTGGAAGGGCCAACCATTAGGACAATCTCATCAAGCTCTGGAGCAGACAGTCATCGGGGAGCTACCCTCGTTGGCCGGCGTCCTTGCGCGACTTCGCGAAGGCGAAGGGTGGGATGCGATGTTTCATGTCGTGGCCAGCGCCCCGCTCCTTCGATGGGTCGCCCGCTGAAACCGACGGCCGCGCAACCCGCGGATCAAGGCGGATGCGCACATTAGCCCGCATTCCGATCCGCGCCAAGGCGGCGTCGCGCGCCTCTCCGCCGTCTTTGCGCGGAACGAAGTGACGAAGCAATCCTGGGGGACTGGGCGACTCCTGGCTCGCTTCGCCTTCGGTTCGCAATGACGGTCGTCATTTAGGCGCCGCGTTACGTCGCCGCGATGACGGGAAGGCTGCCGTTCAGCGTCCAATCAACAACCCCAGCGCCAGCGAGCCGGAATTGGCGGCGAGCGAGACCAGTATCGCCCTGTCCAGGCGCAGCATCGCCATCCAGGCGATCAACGCGCCCTCGATGGCGACGACGGCGGCCTCCAGCGTCAGCACCGACGGCCAATAGGGATAGCGCTCGTAAGCCCATAGCGCGAGCGCCCACAGTTGCGGATGGGTGATCGCGGTGGCGGCGGCGGAAGCGGTGGCGACATGCGCCGCGCCGCGGCAGTCCCAGCGCGTCGACCACGCGAGCGCATAGGCGATGGCCGCCTCCACCACGGCCGAGAGGACGAGGGCCTCGAACTCGCTCAGGCCGCTTCTCCCAGCACGTCGACGCCATGCTCGCCCGCGCAAAGCACCGTCGTCGCGAGACCGATGAACAGCCCGTGCTCGACGACGCCGGGGATGGCGGAAAGCCGCGACGCCAGCGCTTGCGGGTCGGGAAGCGCGCCAAAGGCGCAGTCGAGGATGAAATGATCGCCGTCGGTGACGAAGGGCGCGCCGTTTTTTTCGCGCGGCGCGACCTGGCCTTCGAGCCCAAGTTCGCGCGCCGCCGCCTCGACGTGCAACCGCGTCGCCTTCGCGCCAAAGCGGTCGATCTCGACCGGGAGCGGATAGGCGCCGAGCGTTTTCACGCGCTTGCCCGCGTCCGCGATGACGATCATGCGGCCCGACGCCGCCGCGACGATTTTTTCGCGCAAGAGCGCGCCGCCGCCCCCCTTGATGAGCCGCAGCGCGTCGTCGAATTCGTCGGCGCCGTCGACGGTGAGATCGAGCCGCGGGAAATCGTCCAGCGTCGCGAGTTCGAGGCCCAGACGCGCGGCCTGAGCCCGCGTCGCCTCGGAGGTCGGCACGCAAACGACGCCAATCCCGTCGCGCGCGGCGGCGCCGAGCAGATCGACGAAATGCGCGGCGGTGGAGCCGGTGCCGAGGCCCAGTTTCATGCCGGGGCGGATAAAGGTCATCGCGGCGGCGGCGGCCGCGCGCTTGAGGTCGCCGGGGGACGGCGTCGTCATTTCGCGGGCGTGGTGCACACGACGGAGGTTTCGTTGAGCACGAAGCAGATCGACATGAAGCCGGTGCGCAGGTCGACGCGGAACACGCCGGCCTCGCCGGTGTGGCGCGAGGCGATCAACGCATATTCGCCAGCCGGCCCGGCCTTGGCGCCCTCGCCGGCGGGATAGCACAGCGTGACGCCGAAGGGAGAGCCGTCCTTGAGGCCATATTGGCAGGCGCCGACCTCGCCCGTGACCTTGTCGAGCCGGAACACGCGGTTGAGATCGGTCTGCGGCGCGGCGAGAAATTCGTAGGTCGCGGCGCGCGCCCCGCCAAAAGGCGCTAGAGCGAGCGCGAGCGCCAGCCAAGCGTAACGCTGATGTTCCCTGGGCATCAAATCGGCTCCTCGTAACGAATCGGTCGCCGCCATGATACACCGCATTGCGGCGACCTCGGGACAGGGGCGGGGCGCGCGAGTGCGCCGGACGGGACGACGCGCGGCCGCGAAGACATGGTATCTCGATACCTCTTTCGGCAAGCCGCCTGTTTTCTAGCGGTCCAGCGCGATCATGCGTCACAAATTGTTTGACATCGCCCGCGCCCTCGCTTATCGCAACGGCACGGCCGCGACACGCGGCGCCAGCTGGGGCGCGTTCCGCGAAAGTCGACAGACTTTCGCGACCGGGACTTGCTCCGGCATTTTACGCCACGGAACCCAATTCCCATGTTTGGCAAAACCTATTCGGCGAAACCCGCCGACATCGAAAAGAAATGGGTGCTGATCGACGCCACGGGGCTCGTCGTCGGGCGCCTCGCCTCGATCATCGCCCTGCGCCTGCGCGGCAAGCATAAGGCGACCTTCACCCCGCACATGGACGACGGCGACAACATCATCGTCGTCAACGCCGACAAGGTGGTGCTGACCGGCCGCAAGCGCGAGCAGAAGGTCTATTATCACCACACCGGCTTTCCCGGCGGCATCAAGGAGCGGTCGGCCAAGTTCATCCTCGAGGGGCGCTTTCCCGAGCGCGTGCTCGAAAAGGCCGTGGAGCGCATGTTGCCGCGCGGCCCGCTCGGCCGCGTCCAACTCGGCAATCTGCGCGTCTACAAGGGCCCCGAGCATCCGCACGCGGCGCAAACCCCCACGCCGCTCGACGTCGCCGCGCTGAACTCCAAAAATACCCGGAGCGCCTGATCATGGCCGAGACCACACTCTCCTCCCTCGCCGACCTCAACCAGGCGGCCGTCGCCGTCGAGGCGCCGAAATATGTGCAGAAGCTCGACAAGCAGGGCCGCGCCTACGCCACCGGCAAGCGCAAGAACGCCATCGCGCGCGTCTGGATCAAGCCCGGCACGGGCAAGATCTCGGTCAACGGCCGCGACGTGGCGGTCTATTTCGCGCGTCCGGTGCTGCGCATGATCATCCAGCAGCCGCTCGGCGTCGCGAAGCGCACGGGCCAATACGACCTCACGGTCACGGTCGTCGGCGGCGGCCTCTCGGGTCAGGCGGGCGCGGTGCGTCACGGCCTGTCCAAGGCGCTGACCTATTACGAGCCCGACCTGCGGACGGCGCTGAAGCGCGAAGGCTTCCTGACCCGCGATTCGCGCGTCGTGGAGCGCAAGAAATACGGCAAGCGGAAAGCCCGCCGCAGCTTCCAGTTCTCGAAGCGCTAAGCGCTTCGTTACGGTTCGCGAAAGGGCGGCTCATCGGGCCGCCCTTTTTTTATGGCTCGTCGGGAAACAAGCGATATCGGGCGCGCGCGGCTCCCTCTCTCCGTTTTACGGGAAGAGGGTTGGGGCTAGGGGCCGGGGATGTTATCCACGACGCCGAAACGCCCCGCGCGATCGGTCGCCGGAATCGACATCCGAGGCAAAAGCCCCAAACCTCTCATCCCCCCTCTCCCCGCAAGCGGGGAGAGGGGGGAACGCGGCGAGATCGCCGTGCTTGTTTTTTCGAGGATTCTTTAGCTTTGCGGGAGAAAAGTCATGGCCAGGATTTTCATCGACGGCGATAGCGGCACGACGGGGCTCGAAATCCGCGAGCGGCTCGCCGGCCGGAACGATTTGGAGATCGTTTCGATCGCGCGCGAGCTGCGCAAGGACGTGGGCGCCAAGCGCGAACTGCTCGCCGGCGTCGACGTGGCGATCCTGTGTCTGCCCGACGACGCCGCGCGCGAGACCGCGCGGCTCTGCGACGAAATGGGCGCGCGCGCGCCGCGCCTGCTCGACGCCTCGACCGCGCATCGCGTCGCGCCGGGCTGGGTCTATGGCTTCGCGGAACTCGCCGAGGGTCAGGCGGAGCGCATCGCAAGCGCGTCGCGCGTGGCCAATCCCGGCTGTTACGCGACAGGCGCCATAGCGCTGCTGCGTCCGCTCGTCGACGCCGGCCTCGTCGCCGCCGACATGGCGCTGACGATCAACGCCGTCTCCGGCTATTCCGGCGGCGGGCGCCAGATGATCGAGGCTTACGAGGCGAAGCAGGCGCCGCCCTTCGAGCTTTACGCGCTCGGCTTCGAACATAAGCATCTGCCGGAGATCGCGGTTTTCGCGCGGCTGGCGGCGGCGCCGCTGTTCGTCCCGTCGGTTGGAAATTTCCGACAGGGAATGCTCGTCTCGATTCCGCTCCATCTCGACGCGCTGCCGGGGCGGCCCAGGGCGGCGGATTTGGAAGGCGCGCTCGCCCGCCATTACGCGGGCGCGAAACATGTGCGCGCGCTTCCCGCGCCTCCAGCCGCGCGGCTTGACGCGACCGCGTTGAATGGAACCGACGACATGGAGCTTTATGTTTTCGCCAGTGAAGCGAAGCGTCAGGCGGTTCTGGTCGCGCGGCTCGACAATCTCGGCAAGGGCGCCTCGGGCGCCGCGGTCCAGAATCTCGCGCTGATGCTCGGCGCGCGAGGCTGACGCGTCGCTGGAAGGGCCGGCTTACCGTTGCGCGGGCGTCAAATGGCCGAGGCAATTGACGTTGGTGGAGCCCGTGATCGCCGTCGTCCAGCTCGTCGCGGTCGTCGGGCTTTGAATATGGTTCAGCAGCGCCGGAGGGCCGGAGTTCGGATTCACGTACTGGTTGCGCACGGGAGAATAGCTCGTGCGCCTCATCAGGATCCCGCCGGCTGGAAGCCATCCCTTGATGTATGTGCTGAAGTCCAGATTGTAATTGAAGGTCACGTCGGCGACGATCACCGGTCCGAGCGACGGACTCATCGCCGCGTTGGTGAAACTGGTCGGCATGCTGGCCGGGCTCACGGGGGCCACGTCCGCCGCGTTCAAATAGGTGTTCAGCGTGCAGCCCACTCCGTTGCGCAGCGTTCCGCCGTTATAGGAGACCGACCAAGTCACTTGGGCCTGATACGCGCTGGAGGCGTTCTGCGTGATCAGAACCTCGCTGATCGTTATCGTGAGCGGGGTCGCCGACAGGGGCGCGATCAAGGCGGCGCCCGCCAGAAATATCTGCTGCATTTCCGCGTCGGTGATCGCGGCCTGGCCCGAGCCCGCGCCTCCGCCGGTGATTTGTCCGGTCAGATCGGACAACGCGTGGGCGACGAGATCGACCTTGCGCGAGGCGCTCAATCCGTTCGACAGTTCGACGATTCCGAGATAGATCGCCAGCATCAGCGGGAGAACGAAAGCGAATTCGATCGCCGCCAGTCCCTGCTCGTCGATCCCGAACGCCGCCGCGCGGCTCTCGCACGCGGCCCGCGCCCGCCTCCGCCGCATGATCACGGCTCCACCCGAAAGGCGTAAATCCCCATCAACACCGTCACGGTTTGTCCGCCGATCGTGGTTTCGCCGGCGGTGATGGTGGCGATCGACCCGGCCTGAAGGGCGGTGCCGCCGACGATCGCGGCCATCTGGCTCATCGGATAGAGAATGCGCACGACGGCGATGCCGCCGGCCGCCGGCAAGGTGATTGGCGTCGCTTGCGTGTTATTCGCATTGTTATAGAAATTGCCGACGTCGAGCGCTTGAGCGCTGGTCCAGTTCGTCGGGCTTTGAAGGTCCATTCGCAAATTGGCGCAGGTGAACATCCCGCTCATCTGGGGACAGACATAGGTTTGCAGGAAGGTTCCATAGGTGAGGCCGGCGGCCGCGGATTGCGTCAGTATCGCGCGGCTTCCGATCTGGGTGGCTTCCTGCAGCTGCGCGGCTTCGAAATAGACGAGCCCGGTCTGGAAGATCGCGCATAGCAGCCCCAGGAAGGGGACGCCGATCATCGCGAATTCGATGGCGGTCGTGCCGTCCGGGTTCCTCAAAAAGGCAATTCCGCCGATCCCGCGCCGTAGCCTCGCGAGAAAAACACTCTTTTCACCCTGCTCGCGCTTCATGCCGCATTTCCAATAATCACAAGCGATGGCGGACGGCGCCATGCCGATAATTGGCGACATATTGCGCTCAAATACTTGCCGACGTGTTACCGGGCTCGGACCGAGCCGCGGCGCTTCGAGGCTCATTCGTTCCAAAATGGATCAGTGCTTGCCGATCGTCAGCGTGCTTTCATGAAGTTTTATGGAGCCGATCGTTTCCCCCATATAGGCGTGATCGTCGCCGAGATCGACGGCGGCCATGCAGTCCGGGTTGCAGGCGTAGGACTCGCGATGCGGACCGCGATAAACGACGAGCTTGTCGTTGGGATGCACGACGGTGATCGTCGATTCTCCCACCTGGGAGCCGGCGGCGTCGAGCACGATCAAATTCGTCGTGCCGAAGCTCTTCCCGGTTATGACCATCAGCTGATTGTTTCTAAGCATCGTCACGTCGGCGATCAGCGGATTGCCGATCACCAGCGTCTGGGCACCCGGCGGGATCTTCACGACGCGCGCATAGTCGAGGTCGACGAGAATGGGCTTTTCAGTCGCATGCGCGGCGAGGCCGGCTCCGCCCAGCATCATGACCAGGGCGCATCCCAGACGAAGGAGTCCTATATAAAGCGACGACGAAGACTTCATCCGGCTCACCATGGATAGATTGCGCGCGACCGCCCGGGAAGGGCGGTTACGGGGCCCTAAAGCAGACTTAAAGCAGCTAATGGTGAATCTTTACTAAAGGCCGTCGAAGAATGAAGCGCCGCCGCCGCGCTCGCGAGGAAGGCCGCCGTGAAAAACGCGATTCGCGACGTCCGGCGCGATGGCGTTCGAGATAAAGTTAACGAATTGCGCGCGCGGCGCGACAGGCGCGAAGAGAAGCCCGAAACTAGCTGGCGCGCCCGCGTTTTAGGCGCTCGCGCGGCGATCGGCCCGCGCGGTTCAAACGCGCGTCCGGGGACCGCGCGCGGTCAAAAAACGGGGGTTGGCGCGATGTTTTTGGAAAGCGCGAAGATGTTTACCGCTTCGGGCAACGCCTTCGTAACACTCTAAGTGGATAGTCCAATCGTTCCGCAGACGGAGCCAATTTGTCGATCGCGGAACCTGAGTGAACATGAACAATCGGAGCACGGACATGACCACGATTTTTTCCCGCTTTGTGAAGGACGAGTCGGGCGCCACGGCGATCGAATACGGTCTCATCGCCTCGCTGATCTCCATCGCGGCGATCGCCGCCTTCACCGCGGTCGGCACCAAGCTGAGCGCGACCTTCAACTTCGTCGCCGGCCAGTTGAACACCTAATTGCCGACGGCGGCGCGTTCGTCGCCGCCGTTCGGACGGAAGCGGCGCCGGGAGCGGCGCTGCTTTGCCGTCCGCTTGACGGAATCGCCTCGCCGATTCCCATCGCGGCGATCGCCGCCTTCACCACGGTCGGCGGCGCTTCTCTCGCCGCGGATAAACGAAAGCGCCGGCGCTTCGCGCGCGGCGTTTTTTAGATGTGTCGCTTATCCGCGCGGACGAATTTAAGCATCCATCTCCTCTGTATCCGGCGCGTCGGGATCTGAAGAGACGGCGCTTCCCTCGCGCTTCTGGTCCGAGACAGGCAAGCCTCGCCGTCCCTTGCGCGCATCCGCGTCGACGCCGCCGGCCGTGGTTAACGCGCGATCAATATTTACTTCTTAGTCTGTCATTCGACCCACTGGGCCTCGAGCCCTTCCTCGACACACGGGAACCCGTCAATGTTCGACTCCCTGGCGCTGCTTGTGTTTCCGCTGCTGATGATCTTCGCGGCGCTGGCCGATTTGTTCACGATGACGATTCCCAATCGCGTCTCCCTGGTGTTGATCGCGGCCTATTTCATCCTGGCGCTATATCTGCGCGTGCCGCTCGCCACCGTCGGCCTGCATGTGAGCTGCGGCCTCGCGATGCTCGCGCTGACCTTCATGATGTTTCAAATGGGCTGGATCGGCGGCGGCGACGCCAAGCTCGCCGCCGCGACGGCGCTTTGGCTGGGGTGGCCGTCGCTGTTCGAATATGGGCTGGTCGCGTCGCTGATCGGCGGCGCGCTGACCGTCGCCATATTGGCGTTGCGTCACTACGATCTGCCCGAAAAGCTGCTCTCGGTCGGCTTCGTCGCCAAACTGGCGGAGAAGAACGGCGGCGTGCCCTATGGAATCGCATTGGCGCTCGCCGGCCTGATGATTTACCCGCACACCGGCGTCTGGACGGGTCTCGCGCACCTCTAAATATTTGGCGCGCGCCGCGCGAAAATCTTGACGCCGTCCGCCGCCGCGGGCGGCGTTTTTCGTTTGGTCTCGCGCTATCCTTAAGATTTGGGCGGCGGCCGCGACGCCGGGGCTATTCTCCAACCTACGGGCGGATAACGGCTTTCGACCAATGTTTGGAAATTGAAGCAATCGGTTAACCCTAATTTGATGATTATCTCGTTCAATTCAACCTGACCTCGATCAGGCGAAGAATTTGGAACAGCGAAAATGAACAAGGCACAGATCGCCGTATTAGGAGTCGCCGTCCTCGCGGGTGGGGCCGCGTTCATGATCATGAGCCGCCCCGCTCAGGCGCCGGCGCCGGCGCGGCTTCCCGCGGTGGTCACTCCGATCATTCCGACGATGACCGATCAGGTGCTCGTCGCGAAACGCGACCTTCCCTACGGAACCGGGCTCACGGACGCGGATATCGAGTGGGTCGACTGGCCGAGATCGACGATACCCAAGGGCGTCATCACCAAGGGCGAGGCGCCGCGCGCGTTGGAGGATCTGAAAGGATCCTTCGTTCGCGCGCCGATCGGCGCCGCCGAGCCGATTCGGCGCGAGCGACTGGTCAAGGGCGCGACGCCGAGCATGATGTCGACGCTGCTCTCCAGCGGCAAGCGCGCGATCGCGATCGACGTGTCGATCAACAGCACGGCGGGCGGCTTCATTCTGCCGAACGATCGCGTGGACATTCTCAAGCTCTATCGCGACCCGGAGCTGACGAAGGATCGCGGCGCCGACGTGATGGCGTCGGAGCTGGTCGTTTCCAACGTTCGCGTTCTCGCCATGGGTCAGACCGTCGAGACGAAGAATGGCGAGGCCGTCGTCACCGGCGCCACCGCGACCCTGGAGCTCGATCCGCGTCAGGCGGAAATCGTCCTGCTGGCGCAGCGTTCGGGTTCGTTGGCGTTGGAGCTGCGTCCGCTCGTCGACGCCCACCCCAGCGACGGGACCGCCGCGGTCGCGGAATCGCCTGGCGACGGCTCGCTGACCATCGTGCGCTATGGCGTGACGACCAGCCTGCGGGCGCGATGACGATGGCGAGAGCATGGAATTTGATGATGAAACCGCGAATTTCTTCCAGTAACCGCCACGGAGAGCTCCGCATGAGTCGCTTGACGCACAAAGGGATCGGCGCCGCTCTCGCCGCGACGATAAGCGCGACGCTGCTGCTGCTCGCCCCCGCCAAGGCGCAGGAGCGCTATGGGGACAACACGACCGAGCTTCCGAGGTCGACGCGCAGCATTCAGATGGGCGTCGGAAAATCCGTCGTGCTCGAACTGCCGCGCGACGCGGCGGAGATCGTCGTGGGCAATCCCGCCATCGCCAACGCGATCGTGCGGACGCCGCGAAAAATCTATCTCATGGGCGCCGCCCAGGGTCAGACGACGGTCTTCGCGGTCGACGCGCAGGGCCGCCAGTTCGCGAAATACGAACTCAGCGTCGGTCGCGACGTCGGCGAATTGGGTCCGTTGCTGAAAGCCGCGATTCCAAGATCGGAGATCGTCACGCGCACGGTGAACGACACGATCATCCTGACGGGCCACGTGGCTTCTCCGGCCGACGCGCAGCGCGCCGTCGACATAGCCAAGGGCTTCGCGGCGAAAAAGGCGGAGGCCGGCGGCGAGGCCGGCGGAAACGGAAACGTCATCAACGGGCTGATTATTCGCGGCGACGATCAGGTGATGCTGAAGGTCACCGTGGCCGAGGTTTCGCGCACGGTGCTAAAGCAGCTCGGCGTTTCCGCCAATCCCACCAATGGCGCCGACACTCTCTTGAGCGGCGGCTGGGGCACGTTCACCAACAACAACCCCTTCGCCATCAACACGCAGCTCAGCAACGCCGCGCTCACCCTGAAGGGGCCGAACGGCAACTCGCTGACGCTCCAGGCCTTCGAGCGCAACAGCGTCGCGCGCATTCTCGCCGAACCCACGGTGACGGCGGTTTCGGGCGAAATCGCGAAGGTGATGGTGGGCGGCGAAATCGCGGTTCCCGGTCCCGGCAGCTGCGTCGCCACGAACGGCAGCAATATCTGCACCCCAAGCGTCGTGTTCAAACCCTATGGCGTGTCGTTGGCATTCACGCCGGTCGTGCAGGCCGAGGGACGCATTCTGATCCATGTCGGCATGGAAGTGAACGAAGTCGACCCCAGCACTTCCGTCACCTACAGCGGCGGCACGGTGCCCGGCTTCAGGACGCGCAAGAACGAAACGACGGTCGAACTTCCGTCCGGCGGTTCTATCGCCACCGCGGGGCTGATTCAGCAAAACAACAGCGCCGCCATCAACGGCCTGCCAGGACTGTTGAATCTGCCGGTTCTCGGCGCGCTGTTTCGCTCGCGCGACTATCAGCGGCTGGAGACCGAACTGCTGATCGTCATCACGCCATACATCGTGAAGCCCATTCCGGCGAAGGATGTGTCGCGTCCCGACGACCATCTCGCCGATGCGAGCGATCCGCAAGCCTGGCTGCTGGGCCGCATCAATCGTCTCTACGCGGCGCCGAATAATCCCGATCTACAGCAAAACTACAAAGGCCGTATCGGCTTCATTCACGATTAAAACCTAAAGCCGAGAGGATGACTCTTATGCCGAACCACTCCATAGCCGCGGCGAGAAAGCTCGGCGTCGACGCGGGCAGACGCAAAATTGGCGTCGCGCGCCCGGCGGCGCGGCTTCTATCGCTCGTCTTGCTGTTGCCGCTCGGAGCATGCGGCCTGAACAAGGTCGCGATGGCGCCCGAGGTTCCCTACGATTATCACGAACGGCACCCCATCGTGCTGGCCGAGGCGCCGCACATCGTCGACATATTTCCGCCGACCTTCGGCGGTCGCCTCGACCAGGAGAGCGTGCTGCGAGTCAGGGAGTTCGTGACCCGCTACCGGCGGATGGGCCGGGGGATGATCACGGTTCTGGCGCCGACGGGCGGCCCCGATCCGGCGGCGTTGCGCGCCGGCGTCGAAAAGGTTCGCCGCGAACTCGACGCGGAAGGCGTCGGGCGGGCCGTTTATTTCGCCACATATCCCGTTGGCGACGCCGGCCTCGCCGCGCCGGTCCGCCTGTCCTTCGTCGGCATGGAGGCCAAGGTCAAAGGCCGGTGCGGCGAATGGCCGGACGATCTCGCCTCGGGCACGTCGCTGGAGGGGTGGCGGAACACCAGCTACTGGAACTTCGGCTGCGCCAATCAGGCGACGCTCGCCGCGCAAATCGCCGATCCGCGCGACCTCGTGGAGCCGCGCGGCGAAACGCCAGGCGACGTCGAGACGCGCATGCGCGCAATTCAAAAGGTTCGCGCGGGCACTGATCCGGGAACGGGCTGGGCGGCGAAGGCTCAAAGCGCGGGAGGCAATTGATGACCGACCCTATCGTGGAACATGCCGGCGCCTCGCTCGATCATACGGTCCAGATCGCGCAGGTGCCGCGAATTTCGATCCAGGCCTTTTGCGAGACCTCGCAAGTGGCCCAGATCATCGAAAGCGCGGCGGTGGACCGCCGAATGCTGAAGGCGCACATGAAGGTCCACATGGGCGGCGTCGCCGCCGCCATCGAGGCCTTTCGCGGCGCGCCGACGCCCAATCTCATCGTCATCGAGTCGGTCGTCGACCGCGCCGGCCTGATCGCCAATCTCGACGAACTGTCGGAATATTGCGACTCCGGCACCAAGGTCATCGTCGTCGGCCACGAGAACGACATCGCGCTCTATCGCCTGCTGACCGCGCGCGGCGTCAGCGATTATCTCGTGGCGCCGTTCGAGGTGCTCGGCTTCATTCAGCACGTGTCGCATCTCTACAACGGACCGAACGCGGAAACGCTGGGGCGCGTCATCGCGGTGGTCGGCGCCAAGGGCGGCGTCGGCGCCTCCAATATTTCGCATAATCTCGCCTGGTCGATCTCGCGCGTGCTCGAAATCCAGACCGTCGTCGCCGATCTCGATCTCGCCTTCGGCACGGCGGGGCTGGATTTCAACCAGGATCCGCCCCAGGGCATCGCCGAGGTGGTGTTCGCGCCGGAGCGCGTCGACGCCAACCTCATCGACCGTCTGCTGTCGAAATGCAGCGAGACGTTGAGCTTGCTCGCGGCGCCCGCGACGGTGGATCGCCTTTACGATCTGCCGGAATTCGCCTTCGATCCGCTGCTCGACATTCTGCGGGACTCGACGCCTTGCACCGTGCTCGACACGCCGCATCAATGGACGGCCTGGACCCGTCACATTCTGACGAGCGCCGACGACGTGGTGATCGTCGCCAATCCCGATCTCGCCAATCTGCGCAACGCCAAGACGCTGGTCGACGCGCTGCGTTCGTCGCGGCCCAACGATCGCCTTCCGAAGCTGTTGCTCAACAATGTCGGCGTGCCGCGGCGGCCGGAAATCGCGATCCCCGAATTCGCCAAGGCGCTCGAACTCGAACCCTGCGCGATCATTCCCTTCGAGCCAAAGCTGTTCGGGACCGCCGCCAATAATGGCCAAATGCTCGCCGAGATCGAGCCCACGTCGAAAATCGTCGAGACGTTCGACGATCTCGCGCGCCTTCTCATCGGCCGCGCGAATATGCGCAGGTCGAAAAAGAGTCTTCTGGCGCCGCTGCTGGAACGGCTCGGGCGCAAGAAGGCCGGCTAGAGCAAGTTCCGCGAGCGTCGACAGACCCTCGCGACCGGATTTTGCTCCAGCATCTTGATTTTGCGCGAATTCCCCTCGTTCGACCGATTCCGTTCGAACGGAAGGCGCGCTAGCCGGCCGCGTTACGCCGTCGAAAAAGTAGGGATGAACCGCGATGTTCGGAAAGCGTACAGAGATTGGGGATAAAGGCGCGGCGCGCGCGCAAAAGCCGCAGCCCGCTCCCGCTGCCGCATCCAAGACGCTATCTCCCTTTCCGGCGCAGCGCCCGGCGGCGGCGCCTATTCCCGCGGCGCCGACCGAAACGAGAAAGTCCGACGAATATTACATCACGAAGAGCGTGATCTTCGGCGCGCTGATCGAAGCGATCGACCTCGCGCAGCTTTCCAAGCTCGATCCGGAAAACGCGCGCGAGGAAATTCGCGACATCGTGAACGAGATCATCTCGATCAAGAATGTCGTCATGTCGATCTCCGAGCAGGAGGAACTGCTCGACGACATCTGCAACGACGTGCTTGGCTATGGTCCGCTGGAGCCGCTGCTCGCCCGCGACGACATCGCCGACATCATGGTCAATGGCTCGACGAAGACCTATATCGAGGTGGGCGGCAAGATTCAGCTCACCAACATTCGCTTTCGCGACAACGCGCAGTTGATGAACATCTGCCAGCGCATCGTCAGCCAGGTCGGTCGCCGCGTCGACGACTCCTCGCCAATCTGCGACGCGCGTCTGCTCGACGGCTCGCGCGTCAACGTGATCGCGCCGCCGCTCGCGATTGACGGCCCGGCGCTCACCATTCGTAAGTTCAAGAAGGACAAGCTCACTCTCGATCAGTTGCAGCGCTTTGGCGCGATTTCGCCGGAAGGCGCCGAAGTGCTGAAGATCATCGGCCGCGTGCGCTGCAACGTGCTGATCTCCGGCGGCACGGGCTCGGGAAAGACGACGCTGCTCAACTGCCTCACCAACTACATCGAGCACGACGAGCGCGTGATCACCTGCGAGGACGCGGCGGAACTGCAATTGCAACAGGATCACGTCGTTCGGCTGGAAACGCGTCCGCCCAACCTCGAAGGGCAGGGCGCGGTGACCATGCGCGAACTGGTGAAGAACTGTCTGCGCATGCGCCCGGAACGCATCATCGTCGGCGAAGTCCGCGGACCCGAGGCCTTTGATCTGCTGCAGGCGATGAACACGGGCCACGACGGTTCGATGGGCACGCTGCACGCCAACTCGCCGCGCGAGGCGCTTGGCCGTCTCGAATCCATGATCACGATGGGCGGCTTTTCGCTTCCCTCGAAGACGATCCGCGACATGATCGTTTCCTCGATCGACGTCATCATACAGGCGGCGCGACTGCGCGACGGCTCGCGCCGCATCACGCATATCACCGAGGTGCTGGGAACCGAGGGCGACGTCGTGACGATGCAGGATCTGTTCATCTACGAAATTCTCGGCGAGGACGCCAATGGCAAGATCATCGGGCGGCATCGCTCGACGGGCATCGGGCGGCCGCGGTTCTGGGAGCGCGCGCGCTACTACGGCGACGAGGAGCGTCTGGCGGCGGCGTTGGACGCCTCGGAAATCGCCGGGGCGCAATAAGCGGCCGGCGCGTCGCGCGACGCCTGTTTTGTGTAACTTTGCAACTGGAGGTGCGCTTCGATGGAGAACAATGCCGCTCTTGTCGCGGGTCTGATCGCTGTCGTGGTCGCGGCCCTGATGTATGTCATCGCCTATCCGTATCTTTCCGGCGACGCCAAGGCGCAAAAGCGCGCGGCGGCGTTGATGTCGAACACGAAGGAACGCAGCGTCGCGGCGCGGACCAGCGCCGATCCGGCGAAGCGCCGCAAGGCCATCGCCGATACGCTCAAGGAATTCGAATCCCAAAGCAAGAAAAAGAAGGTCACGATCGAACAGCGCATCGCGCAGGCGGGGCTCGCCATCACGCCCACCGGCTATTTCATCGCTTCCGCGGTCGCCGGCGTCGCGCTGGCGGCGATCCTCTTTGTCGTCAACGGCAACATGCTCGTCGTCGCGGGCGGCGCGGTGATCGGGATTTTCGGTTTGCCGAGCTGGGTTCTGACCTTCCTTCGCAATCGGCGCATCGCCAAATTCATCGAGGAATTTCCGGGCTCGATAGACATCATCATCCGCGGCATTCGCGCCGGCTTGCCGGTCATCGATTGCTTTCGCGTCATCGCGAGCGAGGCCCAGGAGCCGGTGCGGAGCGAGTTCCGACAAATCGTGGAGTCGCAGACCATCGGCCTTTCCGTCGGCGAAGCGACGGAGCGTTTCGCCGATCGCATGCCAATCCCCGAGGCGTCGTTCTTTTCGATCGTCGTGAACATCACCCAGAAGTCGGGCGGCAATCTTTCCGAATCCTTGGGCAATCTTTCGACCGTGCTCAGAGACCGCAAGAAGATGAAGGGGAAGATTCAGGCGATGTCGCAGGAAGCCAAGGCCTCGGCGGGCATCATCGGCAGCCTTCCGTTCGTTGTCGGCGGCGCGGTTTATTTCATCAGGCCGACATACATCATGATTCTGTTCGTCACGAGCACCGGCAAGATCATCATCGGCTGCTGCCTGCTATGGATGCTCATGGGCGTTTTAATCATGCGCAAGATGATCAATTTCGACATCTGAGGGAAGACCCGCTCGTTCGTCGTCGCGAGCGTCGAACCGCGGGAGGCTGGAGGGTTAGCGCAATGAATTCGGACGAAATCGTCAGAACAATCGGCGACCCGCAATTGGTCAGCGGCGTGCTGGTGGCGGTCTGCGTCGCGGCGACCGTCTACACCCTCGCGACGCCATTGCTTGGCGGCGACGCGCTGGAGCGCCGGATGAAGTCCGTCGCGGTCGAGCGGGAACGGATCAGGGCGCGCGAGCGCGCGGCCGCCAAGACGAAGGGCGGCTCGCTGCGTCACGAGCACAAGCAATTCATGAAGGAGATCGTCGAGAAACTGTCGCTGTCCAAATGGCTGAACACCGACGACGCGAAGATGCGGCTGGCGAGCGCGGGCTTTCGCGGCCCTGGGGCGGAGACGGCCTTTCTGTTCTTTCGCGCCGTGGCCCCGATCGGCCTGTTCATCGCGGTGGGAGCTTATTTAAGCTTCATCAACGACCACGGCCTCACCTGGCCGCTGCAATTGGCGGCGGCCATCGGCGGCGCTTACATCGGCATCAAATTGCCGGAGCTTTATCTCACGAACACCATTCAGAAGCGGCAGTTCTCGATGAAGCGCGCGTTTCCGGACTCGCTCGATCTGATGCTCATTTGCGTCGAGTCCGGCATGTCCATCGAACACGCGTTCCGCAAGGTCGGCCAGGAGGTCGGCGCGCAATCGCCGGAACTCGCGGAGGAGTTCGCGCTCGCGACGGCGGAATTGTCCTTTCTTCCGGACCGGCGCACGGCCTATCTCAATCTCGTCGCGCGTACGGGCCTCGACGGCGTGAAGCAGATTTGCACCGTGCTGATCCAGGCGGAGAAATACGGCACGCCGCTGGGGCAGGCGCTACGCGTCACCGCGCAGGAAAGCCGCGACAATCGCATGATGGAAGCCGAAAAAATGGCGGCGGGCCTGCCGCCCAAGCTGACCGTGCCGATGATCATCTTCTTCCTGCCGGTGCTGCTCGTCGTCGTCATGGCGCCGGCGGTCATGCAGGTGATGGCTTCGGGATTCTGAGGTCTCATAACGAAACAGACGCGGCGCTCTCGCCGCGTTCCCACCTCTTCCTGTAAAACGGGGAGAGGGAGCCGCGCGCTCCGGACGGCGCGGACAAAAAAATCCCGCGGCGGCTGGCGCTCCCGCGGGATTTTTCGTGATCGTCTCGAACCGCGCCGGCCTTCAGCGCTCCTCGGGCGGCGGCGCCGCCGCCGCGCTGACCTTGCGGCGGGCGGGGGCGTTGGCTGGCGCGGCGGCGATGTCGCGCCAGGTGTTGGATTGCGAAATCATCTGACGGATCGAGGCGACGTTGGCGGCGGCCTCGATCGGCGAGAGATCGCGGCGCGACCATTCCTCCGCTTGCGGGAATTTGCCCTCCAGGGCCAGCACCAGGGAGAGGTTCTGGCGCACGCGCATATCCGCGCCGATCTGGTTCGCGGCGAGCAGGAGCGTCTCCTCGGCGCGCGGCAACTGCCGCGACAGAGCGTAGGAGAGGCCCATGTTCGAGAGGACGGTCGGATCGTTGGGGCGGATTTTCAGCGCCTCGGCGTAGTATTCGCGCGCGGCTTCGTGATCGCCGAGTTCGTCGGCGATGGTTCCCTGCGTCGACACCACCGACCAGTTCGGTCGGTCGGGCGTGTGGGCGCGCGACAGAATGGTGGCGGCTTCGTTGAGCCGTCCCGCGTCGGCCAGCGCCTTGCCATAGGCGCCGAGAACCTCCATGTCCGTCGGGTTCTGTATCGCGGTGTTCTGCAGCACGGCGACGGCTTGCGTATTTTGGTCGAGACCGTGCAGCGCGCGGGCGTAGGTCATCGAGACGACCTTGTCCTTGGGGTTCGCGTCGTAACGCCTTCCCCATTCCTCGGCGAATCGCCTCAGCGCGCCTTCTTCGGTCGGTATTTTGGCCGGCGGCTGGGTCTTGCCGATCGATCCCGTGACGTCGCTCATCCCCTTGGAGCAACCGGAAAGCCCGATGAGAACCGCGAGCGCTGCGGCGCAGGCGGCGCGGCTGTTGCGCTTCGCGTCGGCTTGCGCGAAGGGAAGAGAAGCATCGAAGCGGGCAGGGGCCTTGTTCACGGCGGTTCTTCTCGTTTTTAAGGTGGACTGCGACGTCCAGCAATAAAGAGTTAACCCTAACGGCGGCTTAACAAGGGGCGGCGTCCGTCCCAATTCGAGGCGCCCGCGGCGAAATCGCGAGGAGGCGAAATGGCTGTCGATATCGGTCTGGAGGGAGGGACGCGCGAGGCGATCCCGATTGATTTCGTCGACGCGGCGGATTTTGAGGCTTACGCCGCGCGATTGCCCGAGCGAACGCGCGCCTTCGCGCGGGCTTGCGGCTTCGAGTCCAAGCCCGGCCAATCGCTGCTCGCGCCCGGCGGCGACGGCGCGCTGGAGCGCGTGCTGTTCGGCGTCGAGGCGCAAGGCGCGCGCTCGCGCGACCCTTTCCTGGCCGGCAAGCTCGCGACGCTGCTGCCGCCGGGAGTCTATCGCTTCGATCGCGCGCCTTCGGACCCGGCGGCCGCGGCGCTGGCCTTCCTTTTGTCGCGCTATCGCTTTTCCCGCTATCTCCAGCCGAAGACCGAGCGCGCGCGGCTATGCGCGCCCGAGGGCGTCGACGCCGCCCGCCTCGCGCGGATCGTCCGCGCCGTCGTTTTGGGGCGGGATCTCGTCAATACGCCGGCCAACGACCTGGGGCCGGAGGCGCTCGCCGCCGCCGCGCTGGAACTCGCCGGGCGTCACGGCGCGCAATCGCGGGTCGTCGTCGGCGAGGCGCTGCTCGCCGGGAATTTTCCGCTCATCCACGCGGTCGGGCGCGCCAGCGCGCAGGCGCCGCGGCTCGTCGATTTCGTCCACGGCCCCGAGGACGCGATGAAAGTAACGCTGGTCGGCAAGGGCGTGTGTTTCGACACCGGCGGGCTCGACATCAAGCCCTCCAGCGGCATGCTGCCGATGAAGAAGGACATGGGCGGCGCGGCGGTCGCCTTGTCGCTGGCGTCGATGCTGCTGGAGGGCGAGGTTCCCGTGCGCCTGCGGGTGATTCTGCCGATCGTCGAAAACTCGCTGTCGGCCTGCGCCTACCGGCCCGGCGACATTTATCCCAGCCGCAAGGGGCTTTCGGTCGAGATCGGCAACACCGACGCGGAAGGGCGGCTCGTGCTGGCCGACGCGCTGGCGTTGGCCTGCGAGGACGAGCCCGACCTCTTGTTCGACTTCGCGACATTGACCGGCGCCGCCCGCGTCGCGCTCGGCCCCGAATTGCCGCCCTTCTACACTGGCTGCGACGCGCTGGCGCAAGAGATCGCAAGCGCTGGCGACGCCGCCGGCGATCCCGTGTGGCGCATGCCGCTGTGGGACGGCTACGACAGCGGGTTGGAGGGCAAGATTTCCGATGTCGTCAATGTCACCAGCAACGGCATGGCCGGCTCGATCACGGCGGCGCTGTTTCTGCGCCGCTTCGTCGCCAAGCCCGAGCGCTGGGCGCATTTCGACGTCTATTGCTGGAACCCCTCAACGAAGTCCGGCCGCCCGGAAGGCGGCGACATCCAGGCCGCGCGGCTGCTTTACGATCTGATCGAGGCGCGCGCCGCCGGGAGGAGCGCACCATGAGCGAGACCCTCGACAGGCGGCTGACCCCGGCGCGGCCCGATCTCGCCGCGAAATATCTCGAAGGGCGCGTCGAAGCAGCGCGTTTCGTCGAGGGCGTCGTGATGCAGGTCAAGGAGGGCGTCGTCGACGTGAAGCGCGAGCCGCGCCCCGACGCCGGCCTCGACACGCAGGCGCTCTACGGCGAACTGGTGACCGTCTATGACGAAGAGGAAGGCTGGGCCTGGGGACAGCTCGCGCGCGACAAATATGTCGGCTGGATCGCCGCCAATACGCTGTGGAGCAAGCTCTACGCGCCGACGCATCGGGTGAGCGCGCCGCGAACCTTCGTTTATCCGCGCCCAAACATCAAGGACCCGCCGCTGGTTGCGCTGCCGCTCGGCGCGGAACTCGCCATCGTCGATTGGCGCGATGATTTCGCGGTGACCAGCGAAGGCGGCTTCGTCTTCGCCAAACATCTCGTGTCCTTGGACGCGCCCTTGCCGGATTTCGTCGCCGTCGCGGAGACGCTGATCGGCGCGCCTTATCTTTGGGGCGGGCGCAGTTCGATGGGGATCGACTGTTCCGGCCTCGTGCAAAACGCGCTGCTGCTCGCCGGCGTCAACGCCCCGCGCGACACCGATCTGCAACAGGCCGCGCTCGGCCGGCCCCTCGCCGAAGGGGAGGCGTTGCGGCGCGGCGATCTGATCTTCTGGAAGGGCCATGTCGGCGTCATGCGCGACGCGCGCTTGCTGCTGCACGCCAACGCCGCCCATATGCAGGTGACGAGCGAGCCCTTCGACGAAGTGCGCGCGCGCAACCTCAAGGCCGGCGCCGGCGACGTGACGGCGATCAAGCGGCTGGAGTTTGGATCTGGTGGTTAAGATCTGACGGTTGGGACGCTTCTTTGGGCTCTTGGCGGGGGATGTCGTGGGATGTCGGCAATGCGCCGGAGCGGACATTCAGGCTGCTCTCCAAATCGCTGAGCGCGACAAGGAGGAGAGTTGCAATAGATTGCATGCGTAGTCATAGTTCGCTGTATAGGCTGTGAAAATGGATGGGTTAAGTGACCGGAACAGATTGGCAAAAAACGGTGATTTGGGAACGGCTTGAGGCGATTGGTCCCTCTGCTGAAATTGCAAGACGCTATGTCACAGCGTGGCTTACAGAAGTCGAGACAGTTCTCGCCAAGGGAGCTACTTCCCCCCTCGATTTCACATTGCATGACGACGAGCACAGCTTCAGGGTCGCGCAACGGATATTTGAACTTATCCCAACGGAAACGGCCGAGCACCTCTCGGATTTCGAGTGGAGCCTTTTACTTCAGGCGGCTTATTTGCACGATATAGGTATGAATCCACGAAGAGAGGTACTGCAACACATTCGCCAATACCTTTTGTCAGGCACCCCGGACGCCCGCCTGGGCCAGGAAGCTGAAAAATTGCAACAGTGGTTGGATATTGCGGAGCCAGGCGTTCAGCCACCCGTATACCCAGACCTTCCGGCCGATCAACGCATAGAAAAAGCTGAAGGCTCATCCCGGGTTCCGGGGTGATGGGGCGACGATTGCTTCGACGAGCGCCGTCAGCAGCGCTTTTCCACGTTTTCTGGCGTTGTGCACGAACTGGAAGAACGCGAGATAGAGCGGCAG
>Ga0181524_10000966_pt1 | contig 34253 bp, 32 predicted proteins | sample PEATcosm2014_Bin_34_FD_119761 | JGI IMG/M metagenome (GOLD analysis project Ga0181524, IMG submission 119761) | Peatland microbial communities from MTU Mesocosm Facility, Houghton, MI, USA - PEATcosm2014_Bin05_60_metaG | ecosystem: Environmental > Terrestrial > Soil > Wetlands > Peat | place... | reverse complement strand
TGAGCTTGCCCAGGAGGTCCTGGAGAAAACCGAACGGGCAGGCCCACCCGCAGGCCAGCGACCCGCTGACGGCGGCTACGACCAGCAGCACCCCCAGGAGCAGGTAAGGCATCTCAGGGGCCACCGGCAGCAATGCCGCGTAATTGGCCAGCACCCCCACCGGGCAGGCCAGGGCCGAGAGCGGGCATGAATAACAGTGGAACACGCAGCCCGGAATGCCGTGCAGCCACTGGCCCACCGGCGCCAGCCACAAACCCGCAAACCCCGCCTGCACCCATGGCCGGCTCCGCAAGAGCCTCCGCCCCAGGGCCTTGCCCTCCGACTGCCCACCCTCTCCCCCGCAGGCAGTACAACCCCCCGGCGCGCCCTGATTGTGGACCGTGGACTGCGGACTCTGGACTGTGGACTGCGGACCCTGGGCTGTGGACTGTGGACTGTGGACTGTGGACTGTGGACTGTGGACTGTGGACTGTGGACCGTGGACTGCTTCTCCCCCACAATCAGCGCAACCCCCCGGCCCGCCCGGAGGCCCCGCTGCCGGCTCCTTCGGTTTCTGTTCTAAATTGTCCATTTCGACTTTCGACGTTCGGCTTTCGACCTTGGGACTTCCTGCGTGTCTGGAACGGCCGCGCCACGCGGCCAAGGCTCACTTCACTCAGGTCGGACACGGCGTAGTCGCGCCGGCATCCACGCGGACCTTCCATGTCGGCGCAGAGTACTGTGAGTTTTGCTTGGCCCACCGTTCAAGGGCGGCTGGATCATCGCCCTTGGGCGGCGGAGCCGGGACCAGTTGCTCGGGGAACTGCAGGCCGCCGGCGGAAAAAGCCTTCATCAACTGCGTCTCCCAGGCAGTGCCGCCCTCGACCGTCTCGATGGACGTCAGGTGTCGCGCCCCGCAGACGACCAGGACCAACCCGACCAGCACAGCGGCGAACCCGGCCCAGAAATCATGCCGCTCGAGGTCCCGCAAGGCGGGATTCACTGGCGGTTGTTGGACGCGTCCAAGCATCATCCACAGCCTATGACACCTCCCAGCCTCCCGACAAGACCTTTCAGAAAAGCCGGCCACTTCGCGCTTGTCAATGTTCCCGCAGATGTTATTGTCTCCCGCCTTTTATGAAAGAAAAGATCCATCCGAAATACGTGGATGCCGAAATCCGTTGCGCCTGCGGCAACGTGATCAAGACGCGCTCCACCAAGCCGGTGATTATCGTCGGTATATGCAATGCCTGCCACCCCTTCTACACCGGCCAGCAAAAGTTTGTGGATACGGCCGGGCGCGTTGACAAGTTCCAACAGCGCATGGCCAAGACCCAGGCCGCCCAGGCCGCCGTCGCCGGCAGAAAGAAGCGACGGTAGCCGGCCCTCGCTCCGCTCGCGTGGCCGTCCCGGTTTACTGAGCGCAGGATAGAATTCGCTCCGGGCATTGCGAGTTCCGGCCAGTCTGGCCCTTGGGTTTGAATCATGGACCTCCGCCCCCACATCGAGAAGTTCTTCCTCCGCCTTGGCGAGGTTGAAGCGGCTTTGAGCGATCCAAAGCTCTTCGACAACCCACAACGCGCCCAGGAATTGTCCAGGGAGTACTCGAGGCTCAAAGAGTTGGCCGCCTGCGGCCAGGCATACCTGAAAACCGGCGGCCAGTTGGCTGAAAACCGCGCCTTGTTGCGGGACGAACCTGCGGATTCCGAACTGGCGCAGATGGCCAAGGAAGACATTGCCCGCCTCGAGGCCGAGGAAGGGCGTCTGACGCAGGAACTTTATCGGGGCCTGGTGCCGGCCGACCCCGCGGACTCTCGCAACACCATCATCGAAATCCGCGCCGGCGCCGGCGGCCAGGAATCCGCCCTGTTCGCCGCCGTTCTCTACCGCATGTACACCCGCTATGCCGAATCGCGCGGCTGGAAGTACGAGGCCCTGGATTCCAGCTCCTCGGACCTGGGCGGCTACAAGGAAGTGATCTTCGAGGTCACCGGCACCGAGGTTTACAAACGGCTGAAGTACGAGAGCGGCGTCCACCGCGTTCAGCGCGTGCCCGCCACCGAGGCCCAGGGACGCATCCATACCAGCACCTGCACGGTCGCCGTGCTGCCGGAAGCCGGCGAGGTGGACGTCGAGATCAAGCCCGAGGAACTGGAAATCACAGTGTGCCGGGCTTCAGGCCCCGGCGGCCAGGGCGTCAACACCACCGATTCGGCCGTGCAAATCCTCCACCGGCCCAGCGGCCTGATCGTTCGTTGCGCCGACCAGCGTTCGCAGCAGAAGAACAAGGCCAGGGCCTTGACGGTCCTGCGCTCCCGCCTGCTGGAGCGCCGCGTCGCGGAGGAAAATGCCAAATATGCCGCCCAGCGCAAGGCCCAGGTCGGCACCGGCGAACGCAACGAGCGCATTCGCACTTACAACTTCCCGCAAAACCGCGTGACCGACCATCGAATCGAGTTGACGCTCTACAATCTTCCCGTCGTCATCGAAGGGGACATCGATCCAATCATCGAACCCCTCATGGCCTGGGAGCTGGAGGAGAAACTGGCGGCAGTTACGCGCGAGACGTGAGGCGTGAGGCGTCACCCATCACGCATCGGCTCCTCCATGTCCCTCCCGGCCCCAAACCACCTTCCGCATCCGCATCCGCATCCGCGCGGCATCATCTTCGACTGCGACGGCACGCTGGCGGACACCATGCCGCTGCACTGGCGGGCGTGGCAGACGATTGCCTCGCGCCACCGGTTCACCTTCTCCCGGGACCGCTTCTATTCGCTGGGCGGCGTGCCCTCGCGGGACATCCTGAAGCTCTTGTGCGCCGAGCAAGGACTGACTCTGGACCCCTTCGACGTGGCCCGGGAAAAGGAGGCCGCCTACTTGCCCCTCATCGCGCAAGTCGAACCCATCAATGCCATCGTCGCCATCGCCCGCGAGCATTTTGGCCGAATTCCTTTGGCCGTGGCGTCAGGGGGCACTCGCAGGTCCATCGGGCAGGTGCTCGATCACCTCGGCATTCGCCAACTCTTCCAGGCAATCGTGACCAATGAGGATGTCGCCCGCCAGAAACCCGCGCCGGACATTTTCCTGGAGGCCGCCCGCCGCCTTGGCGCGCCGCCGCAATCGTGCCGTGCCTATGAAGACACCGACCTGGGTCTCCAGGCCATTCGCGCCGCCGGCATGGAGGCGGTGGACGTGCGCCGGTTGCTCGCCGGACATTGACTTGTCGGGGCGACCCGTCCATATTCCGCCCATGGACTTCGATATTTGGCACATTCTGGAAGAATGGGAATACCAGCCGGGAGAAGTTGTCGTCCGGCGGTTCAAGTCCAAGGACGGACGCGATAGAATTCAACTGCGCGTGGATTTGGGTTTGCTCCAGATGAACGCGGAGGGGCGCCCCGACGGCAAACGGCCGTTGGGCTATCCTTCGTTGCTGGAGTATCAGAAGGCGCGGCTCTACAAGCACCTGGCCGCGCATGACGGCAGCGACGAGGGGTTCGTCCTGGGACCTGAAGACTGCGCCAAGCTGCAACTGGAGGCCCTCCAATACCACCACCGCTACATCTGCCTGCTGCAGCTCGAGGACTACCCGGCCGTGATCCGCGACGCCGAGCGCAACCTCGCGGTCTTCGAGTTTGTCGGCAAACATGCCAAGTCTGAGGAACTGGCCATGGCCCTCCGCCAATTCCAGCCCCAACTGATGGTGGTGCTCACCCGCGCTCGCGCCGCGCAGGCCCTTCAGGCCGATGATCACGCGCTGGCCATCCGCCATGCGGAGGAGGGGCTGGAGAAAATTCGCGGCTTTTACCGCGAGCTGGGCCACGCCGAGGCCGCCGAGCAAAGCAACGAGGTCCAGTCGCTCGAAAGCTGGCTGGAGGAGCTGCGCGCCAAGCGCCCCCTCTCGCAGCGCGAACGCCTCGAACGCGCTCTCGAGGACGCCGTCACCTCCGAAGACTACGAGCGGGCCGCCAAAGTCCGCGACGCCCTGCGCAACCTCAAAGCGGCGGAGTGAGGCGGAGGGCGCGGGGCCTCTTCAATTCAGGTCCCAGCCGGTATGCACGTCGCCGCCGATGTTGGGGTTGTCGACGTTGAGCGCCCCGCTGGGCGGCCCGTAGCTGAACCAGTTCGGGTCATAGTAGTGTGGCAACGGGTGTTGCCGGAACACCACCCTCCACAGGGCGGCGTGGAAATCGCCATAAATGGCATTGAGCGTCGGCTGGCTGGTGACGTATGAGCTGTCCTGGTGCTTGTAATGATTGTCCGCGTTCTCGTGATAAACGATCTGCCCGACCGGCTTGAAGAGGTCCGAGGCCTTCAGGCCGGGGGTGAGCACGGTATTGTACCAAATAACGAAGCGGTAGCGATAAGAGCTGTAGCTGTTGTTCGTGTCGATGCTGCCATCCGGCTTGTTGGTCAAATAATTGAATCGGTCGCTCGGGCACCAGAAGACACGCGGGTTGGCCAGAGCCAGGTCCTTGGGCACGCCGCCGTACATGTCGGTGAACTCGACCACGTTGGCCGCGTTCTGTTCGGCATTGGGGCCGGGCAACGCTCCGTAGGACATCGCCGAGGGCACCTTGCTCCCATTGACGTCGGTGTAGAGTGTCAACGCGAGGCCGATTTGCTTGAGGTTGCTCAGGCAGGCGATGCGCTTGCTCTCCTCCTTGGCCTTGGTCAACGCCGGCAAAAGCATCGCCGCCAGGATGGCTATAATCGCGATGACGACCAACAATTCAATCAAGGTGAATCCGATCGATGCAGCCGCGGCTTCAACTTGCCCGCCCTTCCACTCTCTTTCCCGTTTCATATCCAGCCCAATGATCGTGACAGCTTCTCAATGCTTGCTCTTGAGCTTCTCGAGCTCCCGGCGCACCCTGGCCGCCCATTCCTGGTTTAATTCCTGGACCGTCTTGCCGGTGTTGTCGACCCAGATATCGTCGTAGTATTTTCCCTGGCGCAACGCGTCGTTCAACTTCGTGACGATGTGGCGGTCATATTTCGCGGTCACGAAATTGAGGAAATTGGCGCTGATGCGATAGGAGTCGTTGTATTTCGGCTCATACACCTGTCCCCTTTTCGCGTCGCTGTCGATTCGCCGCTGGATATAAGCCGGACCGGCGCCCTGGCTCTGCGGTTCGTAGAGGAACCAGCGGATGTAATCGGGAATTCCCTCGGTCAACCAACCGGTGTTGCCCCGGTTGCGGCCGCCGGCGGAGCGGCGGGCCAATTCGCCAGGAAAGGCGTCCTCGAGCAAGGCCCGGTTCAGACGTTTCAAATCGCTGCCTTCCGGCTTTTCGTCGCGCAGGCTCACGGTGCTGTCCCGCAACGCCACGCCTTTGAAAAGCGCCGCATCATAAATGGCCGGACCTCCGATGACCCTGTTGAGCGCGCCCACCAGGTTGGTGCGCCAGATGAACGCCCTGGGGCCGGGTCCGCGGTAATTCGCCAGCGCCTTGCGCTCGGACGAAGTCAGTTGCCGGCCCAGGGACACTGCGACGGGGTCTGCGTTGTCCTTGAGCTTTTTTGCCAGGGAAACGAGGTTGGTGATGTCCCCGACGGAGAAGTCTCCAGGCGCATTGTTGCGCCGCCCGCCGCCATATTGCTGCACCACATGCACCTCCTCATGCACCAGGGCGCCCACCGCCTCTTTGTCGAGTTGGCCACGGAACCAGACCGCATTGGCTGTGACCCGGCTGCCGCCAGTGGCTGCCACCCCCTGCCCGGGCGCGATGGTCACGCTCCACTTCCTGGGCGGGGTGAATCCCGCGGTGGGCAGCAGGGCGCTGATCTTGGGATACCACTGCGCCAGCACCGGCGCCAGCTTGTGCTCGGCCCAATCCTTCAGGTCCGGCGCCTTGGCAGTGTCAATTGTGATCTCACAGGACCCGTCCGGCGCCTGGATGACAAAGGGGCTTGAAGGGGCCGATGACTCCGGCGTCTCGTTCGTGGCAGGGACGTGGACCGCCGCCGGCGGCGGCGCCTGGGTTTTGCATCCCGCCGCCAGCGCGGCGCAAAACACCGCAAGGAGCAAACTCGATTTCATAGTCAGGCCATCATCCTGAACCACCTTACCCCGCAAGGTCAAAACATTCATGCTTTCCCCTTTCGCTTTTCTCTTTCCCCTGCCATCCTTGCCGTAGTGCAAGCGCCGCGCCGCATACCATGACCTCGCTCGAGAAAGCCCTGCACGGCTTCGCCCAATTCGCCGCCAAACTGAGGGGCGACGAAAAAGATGAAGCCCAGACATTCCTCTTTCACCTCCTCGCCGCCTTTGGGCACGACCCGAACACCCTCCCGGAAGGCTCGACCTTCGAATACCGCGTCCGCTTCCCGGGCGAACGGACCAGATTTGCCGACTTCGTCTGGCCCGGCCGCTGCCTCATCGAGATGAAGTCGCGAGGAACAAAACTCTCAAAACATTACCAGCAGACGTTCGACGCCAGATGAACGATCCCAACCCCGCCCGCGCTGGCCGCTATGTCGGCGTGGGCTACTTCAATGGGGGCCTCTTTGCCGACCCCCAGCCCATTGAACTGGCCCCGGCGGAACTCGGACCCCTATTCGGCGCTGCCAACGAAAGCAACTGGGCCTGCGTCCAACCCGTCATTTTCGGCACCCTCTTTGAATCGAGCCTCGGCAAAGCAGAACGCCACGCACTGGGCGCGCATTTCACCTGCGAGTCTGATATCCAGAAAATCGTCCGCCCCACCATCGTCCGTCCCTGGGACGAGCGCATCGCCGCTGCCAACACTGCCGCCGACCTCGTGTCCCTCCTCAAAGAACTCCGCCAGTTCCGCGTCCTCGACCCCGCTTGTGGCTCCGGCAACTTCCTGTTCGTCGCCTACCGCGCCCTCCGGGAAGTCGAACAGCGCCTCCTTCTCCGCCTCTTTGCCCAGGACAAGCGCCAGTTTGCCAAAGCCGGCCTCGCCTCCGGCATTTCACCCAGAAACTTCTTCGGCATCGACGTCAACGAAAACGCGGTCGAAACCGCCAAAGTAACCCTCATGCTCGCCCGCCGCCTCGCCCACCGCGACGCCGAGAAATTCTGGGAAGACCACGCCGATGAACTGCCCGGCCGGGACACCCACTCCCTGGAATTCGAGCGCGACCTTCCGCTGGATAACCTCGACCAAAACATCCTCTGCGCCGACGCCCTCTTCACTCCCTGGCCCCAAGTCGAGGCCATCATCGGCAACCCGCCCTTTCTGGATGCGCGCCGCGTCACGATGATTCATGGAATGGAGTACACCCAACGTGTGAAATTGGCGTTCCCCGACGTGCCCGGACGAGCCGACTTCTGCGTCCACTGGTTCCGCAAGACGCATGAATTGCTCAGACCGGGCTGCCGGGCCGGTCTGGTCGGCACCAACACGATCCGCCAAAACTACTCCCGCCAGGGCGGACTCGACTACATTGTTGCGAACGACGGCATCATCACCGAAGCGGTCTCAACCCAGGTCTGGTCCGGCGAATCTGCCGTCCATGTCTCCATTGTCAACTGGGCCAAGGCGCCGCGCGGCAAGCCCCCCGGCTTTTGGCTCCCGACGCGAAAGCGGCTATTCACGCAACTCGGCGACGCTAAAGAGGGCGAGTGGCGTTGCGAAGAAGTTGAGGCGATCTCCCCGGCACTGTCGGCAGGGACCGACGTGACCGCCGCAATCGGACTCAGAGCCAACCAGCACCCAAAGCCCTGTTTCGAAGGCCAGCAGCCGGGGCACAACGGCTTCCGCCTCGAACCGCAGGTCCGTCGACAAATGCTGCTCGAAGACAAGAAGATAGCCGAAGTCACCTACCCGTACCTCAACGGCGATGAATTGCTGAGCGGCGCCGCGCCGCGCTTCATTATCGACTTCGGCAGCCGCGCGATGGACCAGGCCGCTCGCTACAGCCTGGCGTTCGAGCATTTGAAGCACAACGTGCTGCCCAAGTGGCAGGCCGATGCCAAAGCGGAGCAAGCGAAGACCGGCAAAGAGGCCAGCGAACACCAGAACCGCCTCCAGACCTGGTGGTTGCTCAAACGCCCCCGCCAACAGATGCTCAATGCTATTCTGCCACTGCCTCGCTATATCGTTTGTGCCCGCGTTACCAAGCGGCCGATCTTCGAGTTCCTCTCATCCAGCATCCGCCCGGACTCATCGCTAACGGTTTTCGCCTTCGCCGATGATTACTCCTTCGGCATCCTGCAATCCGGCATCCACTGGGCATGGTTCGCTGCGAAGTGCTCAACGCTTGCGGCCACTTTCCGCTACACCTCAGACACCGTGTTCGACACCTTCCCGTGGCCGCAATCGCCGGAGCTTGCCCAGATTAAAGCCGTCGCCGAGGCCGCCCGTTCCTTGCGCGCCTTGCGCAGGCAGATCATGGCCGCCAACGGCTGGTCCCTGCGCGAACTCTATCGCAGCCTCGAAACCCGCGGCGCCAACCGGCTCCGCGACGCCCAGACCGCCCTCGACTCCGCCGCCCGCTCCGCCTACGGCATGAAAGGCACCGAAGATACCCTCGCCTTTCTCCTGAGTCTGAATTCGGAACTCGCAGATCTGGAAGCTAAGGGCCAAGAAATAAACCCGCCCGGCCTGCCGGCCTCAATTCCCAATCCTGCCGGTTTTCTCTCCGGCGACTGCATCCAGCCCCCCTGATCCAGTCGGTCGACGAATCCAGCCGTGTGGGAATGCTCGAGAGCCGGCCCTTGCTGCTCCCTCTCCCTCGGGGAGAGGGCCGGGGTGAGGAGGAACGGACTGGCCAACAAAACCAACTTCGAAAAACAGATCTGCGCCCGCCTGAACAATGACAATTCCTGTAACCTTTCCGCCCCTGTCTGCGAATACAACACGGACGGGGCGATGAACGCCCCGCCGGAAATGACAAAACGAAATGATTGTATGAAACGTATCACGCTGTATCTCCCGCTGTTGCTGTCGCTGCTCAGCCCGGCACTGGCCGGCTCCATCCCCAAGGAGCAAATCTCCGCCGACGCCAAGTGGCTCGTCCACCTGGAGGCCGCCCAGTTCCGCGCCACCAAGGTTGGAAGCTTCGTCACCAGCGAATTGCTGGAAAAACAACTGGCGCAGCTCGCCGGGCAAGTCAACGAGAAGGTCAAGCTCGACCTCGACGCCAAGAAAATCATCGCCGGCGTCAATTCCATCACCATTTATGGGACCGACTACCAATCTCCGCCGGACCATGCCGTGTTGTTGATCGGGACCAGCCCCGAGCTGGAAAAGATTTTCGTCGGCTTTCTGGCCGGCATGGTTCTGGCAGGGACCAATGCCCCCGTGCAGGTCACCCAGACCGTGGAAGGCAACGTCACTTTTTATGCCGTCCCGAACGCCGCTTATTGCGCGGTGCTTCCGGGCAAGGTCATCGCGATTGGCCGCTCGCGCGAGGCCACTGAAAACGCCGCCAAGGTGCTCGAGGGTAAGGCGCCAAGCCTGGCCTCAAGCACAGCTTTCGCCGGATTTGACGGCCCGAAGGAGGCCCTCTTCTTCGTCGGCATGGCCGAAGGCTTCAATCTGGGCAACAACCTGCCGCCCCAGGCCAGACTCCTTCAAGTGGCCGATGCCGCCCGCATCGCGCTGGGCGAGAGCTCCGACCATGTCTTTTTGAGCCTTGCGTTGCGCGCCAAAACACCCGACGTTGTCGCCGAAATGCAACAAGTCGTACAGGGTCTCATTGCCATCGGCTCGCTCAGCCAACCCCAGGACAAGAACCTCGGCGCCCTGCTTCAATCAATCAAAGTTTCGACCAACGGCAACATCGTCAACGTCCGCGTCGACTATCCGGTTGACAAAGCCATCGAGCAATTGACCCAGGCGCAGGACAAGGTACTCAAGCACCATGGCAACGCGGGCAAGACCGACCGAAAAGAGACGCCCAAGCCCGAGTCCGACAGCGCCCCGCCAGCCGCACCGACCACGAGATGATTGCCGAGACGCCGATAGTTTCCGCGCGCCGCCAGCCGGAGATGGACCAGGGCGCAACCCTGCCGCCCAGGACCTCGGGCGGGCTGGCGCGCGCGCAGACCGCAGCGGGCTCATGGCCCGCCGAGCCTGTGAACGATTCAGAGCAGCCTGAACTCAGCTCAGAGGAACTTGCCCGCCGCTCCGCGCAAGGCAGCGTGGCATCCTTCGACCAGATCGTGTTGCGTTTTCAATCCCAGATATTCAACTTCCTCCACCTCTCCACCCGCCATCGCCAGGACGCCGAAGACCTCACACAGGAAACCTTCTGCAGGGCCTGGCGCGGCCTGCGCAGCTACAACCCCTCCTTCTCCTTCGCCCCCTGGCTCTTTGGCATCGCCCGCCACGCCGCCGCCAGCCATTTTCGCTCCGCAGAGCAATTCGACCCGCTGCCCCCCGACGGCGGCGTCGTTGACGAAAACCCGGCTGGCCTCCTCGCAACCAAGGACGACTCCGACGCCCTCTGGCGGCTTGCGCGCACGCTCAAACCCAGGCACTGGGAAGTCCTTTGGTTCCGATACGGCGAGGGCTTTTCCGTCGCCGAAACCGCCCATGCCATGGGGACCACCCAAATCCACGCCAAGGTGCTCCTTCATCGCGCGCGCGCCGGACTGGCAAAGCGCCTGGCCGCTCGCGGCTACGGCCCGGCGGCGGCGATGCAACCTCCCGAACGTGGAACCCATACCGTCCCGGCATCGGAACAATGAAAGGCCGTTTATGATCAATTGCTGGCGCTATCGCAGAATCATTTCCCGCAGCGCGGATGAAAATGCGCCGCTCCCGCCCGCTGCGCAGACCCACATTGCGCAATGCCATCATTGCCGCCGCATTTACGCGACCGAACACCAAATCGTCCGCGGCCTCTCCGCCGGCGCCGCCGCGCAGAAACGGCGGCAGCCTTCGCCCTTTCTCCACGCGAAAATCATGGCCCGAATCGCGTCCTTGCAACCCGGCGCCTGCCGCGCCTCCAAAGCCTCCCATCTCCGCCGGCCTCTGGCCCTGGCAACCGCCTGCGTAGTCCTGGCGGCCATTCTCCTCTGGCCCGCGCGGCCCGGGCCTAAGCCCTCTGCCACCCAAATCGTCCAGGTCCAGCCACCGCGCACGGTGCGAACCGCTGCCCCGCCGGCTTGGCCCGACCCCGCGCTGCTGACCCAATGGGCCGCGAACCTCGACAAACCCCTCCAGGCCGAAATGCAGGCCGTCTTCCATGACGCCCGGGGCGCCGTGACCGCCCTCGCCGACAATTTCCTTCCGGAAAAACTCCGCCAGACTCTCCTCGAGGAAACCTCTTCACAAAACTGAGCCGGCCTTCGCTGATGAAGGGCGTTCATAACTGTTCAGCAAGTTGGAACCGTTCCTGAAGATGGTCCGACGCCTCGCCGCCAGCCTGAGTTGCGGGCAAACAACGGTGGTCAACTTGTCCCGCTTTCTGCCGTAATCGGGCTAAGACATTATGGCGAAACCGCCGATATTCTGTTGAGGCGTCACACACCGCCTCAAAGCAACTCGGCCCATGAGCGTGGTCGCCGAGCATGGGGGGAGGTCAGAGAGTTTACCGTGTGCTTTCTGGCCTCCCCTGACTGCTCTTCGCAAAACACGGGCACTCCGGCCTGTCCCATCCCCAAGGCTGGCCGGCGAAAACCCGACGACCAACTTCGCGACCATGGGCGACCTCAACGAGACCGAGCCGTTGGGCAGCATATAAAAGTCGATGGTCCTTGTAATTGAACAACCCGGCCCGCACTCGTAAGTTCGGTCAGACGATGAACACGCCAGCGCAAACTCATGTTTTATGAAAACCTCAGACTTAGTCTTCATTGGCATTAAAGGATCGGTCGTGGCGCTGAACCGTGCCACGGGCCAGCAGGTGTGGGCGACCCATCTCAAAGGCTCCGACTTTGTCAACGTCATCGTGCAGGACGAGACAATTGTTGCCTCTTGCCGCGGCGAAATCTTCTGCCTCGATGCACTCACGGGCAATGCCCGTTGGCACAATCCGCTTAGGGGCTTTGGCTGGGGGCTGGCCACAATCGCCACCGAAGACACCTTGCGATTTGGAAATCCGCCGGTGCTGGCCGAGAAGCGTCGCCGCGATGAAGAGGCGGCTTCAGCGGCAGCATCGGGGGCAGCAAGCGCCTGAAAAAGGCTGTCCGACCACTCATTTGCCTGATCTTCCGGCCAGCGCTTTTTCCGGTCCTGGCGCGACGGAGAACCCTGCCCTTGCCGCAGCATGGGCTGCGGCCCGTCCGAGCGTCCGTCCGCACCGGCCAATCACAAGCCCGCCCTCGACAATCCTGCAAGTCGCGTCTTGATTTCCTTCACCTTGGTTTCCGGCAGGCCCTCCATGTCGTGCAAGGGGATGATCGACAACGCCCACGTCTTGCTGCCGTGGTAAATCGCCTTTTCCACCGGAGGTGTGCATTGAAAACTGACCGCATAGCGGTCAACGCCACCCTTGGCCAAACGATACACGAGCAGATGCTCGTGGTGGCAAGCCACATACCAGTTGTCGCAGTCCAGTTCATGGAGCAAGAACTGGGCGGCTTGGCTCACGTCCATTTCGTCATCCAAGGGCACATCAACTTTGTGCGCGTGATCCATAACTCTCATCCTCAGATGCGGAGTACTGACCGTCCGCTGCTGCTCAATGGTATGCAAAAACCGGCTGGAGAGTCAAGATTTATCCAGGTCAAGGCGCGCACAGAAATGACCGGTTGGAGCCGTCGCTCGACCGCTCATCAAGGCTCTGCCCGCAGCAAATCCCCGAAGGCGGGAAGGAGCTTGAGAGGCAGAGCTTCACGGTCCTCACGCCACGGATTGAGCTGCGGGTCTTCCAGCGGCGCGTAGTCCTTGCCCTCAGCATACAGCAGCGGTGCGGCTGGACCCGTATCGTCTGCATCACGCGCCCATGTCCGTGCGAGTTGGCGGTGAAATTCTCCAGGCGCAGCGATGCCTTGCCGCTGTGCTTGATCTGGGTATCGACGAAACCGATTTCGCCAGGCTGGTCATGAAAGTCGAAGCCCTTGAATCCCCGTCATTTCCCAGGCCCCAGCCGAAGACCCAGACGAAACGGTCGGCGTAGGACTCGGCTGCCCCGAGTTGGACGACGTGGGTGAAGCCGGCCAATAACGCCGCGGACACGAAGATCGCTTTCACGCGGCGCATGATAACAGGCGACCGGGGACTGGTGCAATCGCCTGTTGGACAAGATCGGAAAGCCCGAACCCGGCGTGGAAATCCAGTCAGAGAGGCGTTGGCAATGACTCTGCCACTTGCTTGGGGCCGGTCTGGTTCTCCCGTCCTCGAGTTCAAACGCTCTTGCCGTGACACGTGGACGCCGACGGCTTGACGCGATGGCACAGAAAGGCAATAGTCCGCTCGTGAACATCACTCTCGATGTTGACGATCACGTCCTCGCCAGCCTTCCGCTCGGGCCGGGCGAACGCGAGCGGCATATCCAAATCGAACTGGCCTGCCGCTTTTATGCCAATGGCTGGCTCTCCCTGGAACGAGCCGCTCAGATGGCGACTTTAGACCATTACGCGCTCGGCGTGGCCGTGGCCGATCGGGGTATTCCGCGTCAGTATGGCCTGACCGAGGCCACGGAAGACGTTGCTCACGCATGTCGTTATGAGTGAGTATCAGTATTATGAGTTTCAGACGGCCGACCGCCGGTTGAGCGAGAAAGAGATGCAGGAGTTGCGTTCGTACTCGACGCGCGCCGTCATCACGCCGACCAGCTTTTCCAACGAGTACTCCTTCGGCAGCTTCAAAGGCAACCCGACCGCCTGGATGGAGAAATATTTCGACGGATTCGTTTATCTGGCCAATTGCGGGACGCATGAGCTTCAACTCGCATTGACCGGGACTTGCTGGCTGTGGCCGCCCAGGCAAGCCCACGCACCAAGACGCGCTCAGCCCAACCCGAGGAGGTGGCCGCTTGGGTTGCGCAACTCCCGGCGAAGGAAAAGGACGATTTGCTCCTCCGACTCATGGCGGGGGAGGATGCGGCCCTTGGCGCAGAGATCCGGGCCCGGTTCAATCACAGCCGAGTTGAGAGCAGTCCGGCGCCCGAAGTGCCATGCCGGACCGTGGGAGAACTCCTGGCTGCCGCCGAGGCCTTCCGGTCAAAGCGCCAGCGCAAGGAGGCGCGAAGAGCCGCCGAGGAGAAGGACCGTGCGGAGCGCCTGGCGGCCATCGCCCGGCAAAAGCATCTGGACGCCCTCAAGGGCCGAGAGCCGGAATTGTGGGCCGAGGTCGAGCAACTCGTTGCTACCAAACTGGCCAAGAGCTACGATCTGGCGGTACAACACCTTGTGGATTTGCGGGATTTGGCCGTCCGGGAAGGGGAAGAGGAGAAGTTTTCCCGGCGTTTGGCTCGACTACGCGAGGCCCATGCCCGTAAACCCGCGCTCATCGGACGGCTACAAGAAAGGGGGCTTTCATCGTGAAGCGGCGAAAGCACACAGCCAAAACGAGGATTCCCGGCGCGGCGCCCCGGACCCCGGCTTCCGATCTGCTGGAGCGGCTCAGCCCCGAGGAAGCTGTGGCCGTTATGCGCCTACTGCTCGATAAACATCCGGAGCTGCGGCGGGAAGCAGAGGGACTCGCCATCAAACACGCGTCCTCCCGCTCTATCGCGGACGTCGCCCAAGATGTTCATGATCGAATTACAGGCATTGACCTGGATGCTCTGAACGGGCGCGCCGGCAGGCACTCGTGGGGCTATGTGGAACCGGCGCAGGCCGCCATCGACCTCCTGGCGGAGGCGCTCGACGACTTGGCGGAGGACATGAAGCGGAAGGCGCAACTGGCGTTGGTGCCCGCCGCCGCAGCTTTGCACGAAGCCAGCTAATGCCGCGCGATGGGCGGAGACTCCAGCCGCGTTTGCCGCCTTGCCTGAGGGGCGCGCTGGACTCGGCAGCGCGATGGGGTACAGTTTGGCGTCTCGGTCCCTTCGAGCGAAACACGATGCTGGCGGCCTTCGTAGCTGTACCGACGCCAAAATCTCTCGCCCCGGAGAAAGATCCCCTTTAACCTTCCATTCGTTGAGGAGTTTGCCGCTTTTCGCCTGGTTTTTCCGCAAAGCAATCCAGACTGCGGGCCCCGTGTCTCCCTTTTTCCTGCCGCATCGGTATTCCCATTGCAGGCACACCTTGACGAATTCCAGGCAAGAGTAACCAAACCGGCGCAGGGCGGGGGCGTTCATTCGTCGCTGCTGCTGATTCGTGACCTGTCGGCGCAAGAGGACCCCCGACTGTGGAAGTGGCTTGCCGGTTAAGGGCAAGATCATACTATACGGGCATTAACACTGGTACTCCAATCCCGCAGTCCGCGGGCGACGGCGACCCCACCGCTGCCGACCAACTGCTGGTGCTCGTGTATGATGAATTGCGGCGCCTGGCGGCGCAGAGAATGGCCCGCGAGGCCCCCGGTCAGACGCTCCAACCCACCGCGCTCGTGCATGAGGCCTGGCTGCGGCTGGCAGGCGCGGGCGCTTTGCAATTCGCCAACCGCGCCCAGTTCTTCGCGGCCGCTGCTGACGCGATGCGCCGCATTCTCATAGAGCGGGCCCGCCGCCGGCGGGCGCGGCGGCATGGCGGGGGTTGTGAACACGTCGACGCCGATGAGGTGGACCTTGCCTGCCCAGCCGAGAGCCACGACCAATTGCTGGAGGTGAACGACGCGTTGGAGAAACTCGCCGTCGAATTCCCCCAGGAGGCGGTGTTGGTCAAGCTGCGGTATTTCGTGGGTATGACGATCGAAGAGGCGGCGCAAGCGCTGGAGATTGCGCCCCGCACGGCCAAGTACCACTGGACTCACGCCCGCGCCTGGCTTTTCCACGAGCTGAACGCGGCCTCCGGCTCCGCGGGCGCCGCTGCTCCGTAAGGCGCCCCATGGATAGGGCCGGCCCGGGGGATCGGGTGGAGCGGGGGCCAAGGCCGGCCCTTTGCCCTTTTTTGCGGCGATTTGCGCATTGTTATAAGAGCACAATGAGCGGCTTTAAGCCGCGGCTATGCCCGAACCGGTCCACCAGGAAGCGGTGATTTTGAACACGGCTTTGGAGTTGCCCGCCCGCGAGCGCGAGGCATATCTCAACCAAGCCTGTGGCGGAGACGCCGCCTTGCGCCGGCGCGTCAAGGAACTCATCGCGGCGGCGGAGGCGGCCGGAGATTTTCTGGAAAGCCCCGCTACTGGAGTGCCGCCAAAGCCGGCCGGGGCATCGGCGCCCGGGGTTGACCGGAATCTCCCTACCGGCGGAGGCATCGGCGATCGCATTGGCCATTACAAGTTGCTGGAGCTAATTGGTGAGGGTGGGTATGGAGCGGTTTATATGGCCGAACAGCAGGAGCCAGTCCGCCGCATGGTGGCGCTGAAAGTGATCAAACTGGGCATGGACACTAACGAGGTCATCGCCCGGTTCGAAGCCGAGCGTCAAGCCCTGGCGCTGATGGACCATCCCAACATTGCCCGAGTACTGGATGCGGGGGCGACGGAAGCGGGGCGACCCTAGTTCGTCATGGAGTTGGTGCGCGGGGCCAAGATCACGGACTATTGTGACCGGAAGGGGCTCAACACGCGCGAGCGGCTCGCCTTGTTCATCCAGGTCTGCAAAGCCGTCCAGCACGCGCACCAAAAAGGCGTCATCCATCGAGACCTCAAACCCTCCAACATTCTGGTGACCCAGGACGATGGCGTGCCGATCCCCAAGGTGATTGATTTCGGCATCGCCAAGGCGACCCAAGGCCGGCTCACCGACAAGACACTCTTCACCGCCTTCGCGCAGTTCGTGGGGACACCGGCCTATATGAGCCCGGAGCAAGCGGAGATGACCGCCTCGGGCGTGGACACCCGTAGCGACATCTACAGCCTGGGTGTCCTGCTCTACGAGTTGCTCACCGGCAAGACCCCCTTCGAGACCCAGGCGCTGCTGGCCGCCGGCTTGGACGCCTTGCGCCAGACCATCCTCCACGCCGAGCCGCCGCGGCCCTCAACCCGCCTGAGCCAGTTGAGCCGCGACGAACTCACCAACGCCGCCCGACGCCAGGGCGCTGATGGTCCGCGTCTCATCCACTTGGTGCGCGGGGACCTGGACTGGATCGTGATGAAGGCCATGGCCAAGGAGCGCGCTCGCCGCTACGAAACCGCCAACGGCCTGGCCGTGGACGTGCAACGGTACCTCGCTAACGACCCGGTTTATGCGCGTCCGCCCAGCGCGCTCTATCGGCTGCGAAAGGCCGTGCAGCGCCACAAGCTGGCCTTCGCCGCCGCCGGCGCCATGGCGGCCGCGCTGATCCTCGGCTTCGGCGTCGCCACTTTTGCCGCGGTGCGGATCGCTCACAAGAACCGCCAACTGCGCGAAATGGGCGAGCAACTCCGCAAAGCAAGAGATGAGGCCACCGAAAAGCTCCGGGCGTCGTACCTGGCCGAAGCACGCGCCATGCGTGTCAGCGGACGCCCCGGCCAACGGATGCAGAGCCTCGAAGCGGTGAAAAAAGCGGCGGCCATCCGGCCGGACGCCGCCGCTCGCGACGAGGCGATCGCCGGCCTTGCCGTGCCCGACCTGCGCGCTGCCCCGCAGAGGGTGATTCAGAAGGCTTGGTCCGTGTCCGCGGACTTTGGGCATTACTCTTGGTGGGAGCCTGATGGCACCATCCTGGTTCACGCGGCGACGGACGACCGCGTGGTCGCGAGGCTGACGGCGCCGGGGTTCAGGTTGCGGCAAGTCCTTGACTTCAGCCCGGACGGGCGCTACTTGCAGGCGCGCTATCGGCAGGCGACCGGCGGCGACACGGACCTGGTTTGGGACGTGCTGGCGCAACGAGCGGTGCTCAAAACCCTGCCCGACCTGACGGCTTGGAAGTTCAGTGACGACAGCCGTCTATTCGCGTGTAGCAACCCGGACGCAACCGTCTCGATCTATGGCCTGGCCTCGGCGGTAGAACTCAAGCGTCATCGTGCCACCCGGCGGTTTGCCGAATTTGCCCTCACCGCTGATAGCGCGCGATTGGCGTGTATTCAGAACGAGAGTCCTGAGGTCGAAATCCACGAAGTCGACTCCTGGCATCAAGTCCGCACCCTGACGAACCCCGCCTCGGCGGCTTGCTGCGCCTGGAGCTTCGATGGCCACCGCCTGGCTATCGCCTGCAAGGACTACCGTATCTATCTATGGGACACCGAGACCGGCCATCAATTGGCAGTCCTGCAAGGCCATACCGCGCGCATCGTGAGCCTGGCCTTCAGCCATGCCGGTGACTTGCTCGCCAGCGGGAGCTGGGACGGCACCACGCGCCTCTGGCAGGTCGACGCCGCGCGCCAAATCGCCAACCACCCCGGGGGCGGCAGTTGGCACTTCCAGTTCAGTCCCGATGACCGTTACATCGGCCCCTGGTACGCGGAGGGCAACCGGTGGGGCTTGCTCGAAGTGGTCCGCAGCCGCGAATACCGCAACCTCTACCAGCCGCGCGTGGCTGAGGACAGCTCTGGGCCGGAGTTCAGCCCGGACGGCCGCCTCATCGTTGCGGGGACCGGCGCCCTAGTCTGCTTTTGGGATGGGTCCTCCGGCCGCCGCATTGCCTCTTTCGCGTCGCCCGGCTGCACCAAGCACCTTTTCCGCCCCGACGGCAAAGGGATAGTGGTGCTGGACCGCGCTGGCGGCGTCCGCCTCCGCGCACTCGAGCCCATGGGCGCCTCGAACGCCTGGCGTCTCGGTCCACCCAACCCGTTCTTCACCGCCGAGTGGCTGGGAGACGCGGCCCTGAGCCATGATGGCCGGCGCCTCGCGGTTACCGACGAGGACAATAATGCGTCCTACGTATTCGACCTCGAGCACCCCTCGGCCAGGGTGACGCTCCGCGAGCATCCGCGAGTGACCCATATCGCCATCAGTCCGGATGGACGCTGGGTGGCAACCTCTTCCTGGCACAACCGCCTGCTCAAGGTGTGGGACGTCAGCACCACCAACTGCGTGTTCACCTTCGAGATGCCCGGGCGCGCGCGGGCCACGTTCAGTCCCGATGGCCATTGGCTGGCGGCCTCCTCCAGCGAGTACAGGCTTTGGGAGGTCGGGTCTTGGCGCGCCAAAGGCCCACCGCTGCCGGGCTTCGTGGTTCCCGAGGCCAACCACCCGGCCTTCAGCCCGGACAGCCGCCTGATGGCCCTGCTCCAAGACGGCTACCGCGTTCAACTCCGCGAGACGTGGAGTGGGCGCGTCCTGGCCGCCCTCGAGCCTCCGGATACCGTCCGCAAATCGACATTGCGGTTCGGCCCTGATGGCACCCAACTGGCGGTGCTTGCCCGGGACCAGCAAGTCGAACTTTGGGACTTCCGCGCCCTGCGTGAGGACCTCCAAGCCATGAACCTGGACTGGGACCTGCCGCCCTACCCGCCGGCCAAGCCGGACTCCGTGCCCGGCCCAATCACCCTCGAGATCGAACCCGACCACAAGTCGCCAGCCCGCTGACGTGGAGACCAGTGCAGTCCGCTGGTTTCCGGCGCGTTCGGCGTTCGATGTTCTCCCGATTTGCAAAGCCGTGCCTTCCGGCTGGACCCTGGCGACTTTTACCCCAACGTGGTCGGTGGCTACGGCAGCAGCGTCAGCGGGTCGGCAGCGACGGTTGGCGGCGGCCACACCAATACGGCCAGCGCCTATGGGGCCTATGTGGGCGGGGGCGAGTACAACACGGCCAGCGGCCAATGGGCGGCGGTGCCGGGTGGGGAAGGCAATGTGGCCAGCGGTACGTATGCCACCGTGGCAGGCGGTGAAGGTAACATCGCCAGCGGAAACTATAGCTTCGCCGCTGGAAGGTTCGCCTGGGCGACCAACGACGGCGCCTTCGTCTGGGGGGACGGCACGTCTGCGGTCCTTGGGTCCACGACCAGCAACCAGTTCAATATCCGCGCCAACGGTGGCGTCCGCTTCCTCACCGGGGGGGCGGGCATGACCCTTGACGGCCAACCGGTGAGCACTGGCGCCGGAGCCAACTCGATCACCTCGACCCAGCTCGCGGACGACTTCAACTCGCTGGGCAAGATAACCGGCAACCAAGCGGCCCTCAATGCCAATGGGCTGCTCGTCAACGGCAATTACGTTCAGATCACGGGGGGCAACGCCGCGAATGGGGCCGGCCCCATCCAGGCCTACTTTGGCGGCGATGGCGGCGGCAGCGACGTGCAAATCGGCAGCATGAACAGCAAAATCAGCAACATCGGGTTTTGGAATTCCGGCGCCGGTGATTACATGAGCCTCTACTGCGACTCGCTTAACGCCAACGGCAGCGGGGCCTTCGCCAGTTCGCTCACCGTCGGCAGCGACGCGACTCTCGTGGGAGGGGTGAACCTGGATTCTCAAAACAACAACACCACAGGGGCGCTGACCCCGGGGCTTACTTTTGGCCTTAGCACCGGGGAAGGCATTTCCTCGAAGCGCAGCGCCGGGGCCGAGGGGTGGGGGTTGGATTTCTGGACGGATTTTAAGAAGCGCATGAGCATCATGCAGAACGGCAATGTCGGGATCAACACCACCACCCCAACCGAAACCCTGGAGATCAACGGCACCTGCCGCCTCGACGACAACTACTTCTTCCTCCGCACCGGTAACGACCAGAACAGCGGCCTGGCCTACCGTTCCACCGTCCGCGGGGTGGGGATCGATGGACCGGTCTTGTATGGCAACAGTGGCGGCGCGCTGAGCACGGCAAATAGTGCCTTCGCGCTTCGCTGGGACAATAATGCCAACGTGACGCTCGGCGGCGACGTGACGCTCGGCGGCGCTATGCATGTTGCTGGCGCCGGCGTAGGCACCCATACTGCGGCGTTCATTCATGTCACGGACTCTTCAAACATATATAGTGATTACACGCGCATCGATAATCCCCTCTGTGACGGCAACCCCAACGCCATTTTGCTCGTTACTCCCAACCAAGGCGAGTATACGTCCACTTGGGGTTGGTTTAAGGATACGTACAACGTCATTTACTTCGACCTCAACTTCGCCCCTGGGTGGCTTAACAAGTGGGGGATTGCGGATCAAAATAATGCTGACATGCCTACAGGCGTCCACTTTAACGTATTGGTCATCGTGCCCTGAGGCCCATGACCCATTCGAACCACGAGCCTATTCATACCATGAAAACCGCGCGATTCCTGCTGGCCTTGGCCCTTGTGGCGCCGGCCGCGGCAGTCTCGGCCCAATACTCGATCGATGCGTACCAGGTTTCCGGCGGCGAGGGCACGAGCACCGGCGGCCAGTACTCACTCACCGGCACCATTGGCCAACCCGCCACGGGCCTGTTGAGCGGCGGAGATTACAGCCTGCAAGGTGGTTTCTGGAGCCTGGCGGCCGTAGTCACGACCCCGGGCGCGCCGCTTCTCTCCATCTTCGCCAGCCGCAGCCAGGGCGCCGTGGTCATCTCGTGGCCCGCCGCGGACTCGAGTTTCATCCTGGAGCAGGCGCCCAGCCTGGCCGGGCCCGCCCCAAGCTGGACGGCGGTTCCGGCCAGCCAGTACCAAACTGCCGGCACGAACCTGACGTACACCGTCACGGCGTCCGCAGGAGGACAGTTCTTCCGGCTCCGGCAGCAGTGAGTTGACGCCATTGGGTCATCGACCTGCCGAATTTGGTGAGGACTTCCTTTTCGCGGAAGGGGCCAGCTTGGGTCTGTTGGGCATTGGGCTGGGGCAGGAGATGGGAAATACGGCGGCCAACTTGCCGCCAACTTGTTCATCAGCGGGACGCTCGGCCGGGACCATCCGGGCGCGGATGCCATGCATCGAGTCGCAGCCGCTCGCTTCGCGAGAAACGGCCATTTATTGAGCTTTTTCACGTCTTTTTAGGCGCGGGATTCTCGCGCGATTACTCCTTGCGACCCTCGGGAGAATCGGTAGATTGTTTGACGGCAGCGCGCTTAGCTCAGTGGAAGAGCACTTCCTTCACACGGAAGTGAAAAACCCCTGCTTTCCCGGTGTTTTCGAGGATTTCAAAAAGCGTTTGCCAGTTTGTTTGCCAGTGTTTTCCCGCTTTTTTCGGAAGATCAGTCGCAGGTGAACCTCTTGAAGAGGATGTTCTCTCGCCGCGGGATGGACGCGCATCAAAGCGACCTTCGATGTTCAGGCCTACTGCGACCACAAGGGATTCGGTCGCGAATCAATAGGTGCCCAAGGTCACACGCAGCGTCTCCGGGGCGGAGCTGAAGGGCAGGGAATGGTCGGTTTCGTCTCCGTTCAGTATGCGCAGAGCGCGGAAGGCAGAGGCAGCCGAGTAGTCTTTCCCTTTTCGTGAAGAGTTAGGCTTGCCTCCCAGGGGTTCGGCTTCCTCGACGCGGAGAAAGTCGCGGTGTCCGCCGGACGCCGCCTTGAAGTCCACGGTGCAATAGGCAGCAGTGAGGAAGAATTGGTTTGTGGAAATCTGGGCAACCAGCGCGCGCCCCATCGGTGATGGCGCGGCGGCTGCGGCGTTGTTCGTTGCTGCCGCCCCGGCGCCGCGTCCACCACGTCCGCCAACGGAGGATGACCAATTGAGGATGGCGCTCCAGGCGCCAAAATCGAGAGTTACGGCGCCTTGCCCCGGCTCCTCTTGAACCGCTTTGACTTTGCCCTCGAAATTAAGCTTCGCCACCTCGCGCATGATCGGTTCAAGCATTCGATAGTTCATGCCGACCAGCGCGATTAATTCCGGCGTTGCGCGCGTGTAGTCAAAGCCGAAAGGCGCCCAACCGATGGCTCCGTGCCCGAGGGCGGCAAAGCACATGCGGGAACCGTTGCCGGTCCCACGGGTTTCCGGGATAAACAGGGGGTTGTCGGGCCGCGAATAATGATCCATCACCGCGAGATAACTGGCGGAGTCGTTCATGTAGATGTCGGGGCAGAGAAGATCAATGGCCGGGGCGGCGGCCTTCCAGATGTCCAGCACGTTGTCGGTCGCGCCACCGCTCTCGTAGCTGGGGGGGCGGGGATTGCCAAAGGGAGGGCGCAACGCGACGTTTACGTACATGGGCAAGGGGTATTGGGCCTTGCCGGCCGCGGCCACCTGGCCGACGTAGTGGGCCGTGCAGTAGGCGCAAAAATACTCATCGGCGTCGTCCCCGAAAACCTCCCGCCAGTTGCCGCTGTCGCTTTTGGCCCCGTTTCTGCCGCCCAGCGCCTTCAAGAACTCGGCCGGCACCGGTGCGGCAAACACCTTTTCGGCTGCCGGGGAATAGTCGCGGATGGTGCCGCCAGCTCCCGGCTCATTTTCAACCTGGATCATAATCACGGTGTGGACCGGGTCCACGGATTTGATGTGGCGCATGAGGGCACCGAACGCTTTCATGTCCGCCTTCATGCATGCTTCCGCGAGTGGCGACGGAGAATCAGCGAGCCCACGAGTGCCTGTGATGTGGGTGAACATCTCCGGGCGGCTTTTGGCCCAGAGCGGAATGTAGTGGCCGCTGGCGTTCTTCCAAGTGCCAAACCAGAGGAAAACCAGGCGCACGTTGTGTTCGCGCGCGCCTTTGATCATCAAGTCAACGATCGAGGGGTCGAATTTGCCCTCTTCAGGCTCGAATTGCTCCCAATAAACGGGGATTTCCAGCGTGTTGGCGTGGAGATCATCTATGGCCGCCCAGACTTTTGGGAGCGTGCCCGGCCACGCGCTGGAATTGTGGGCCTGCGCGCCCAGCATGAGGTAGGGAGCGCCGTCCACCATGAACGCATGGTGTCCGTTTGTGGTGATGATTTGCGGCATCGGGTTTGAGGCCCCTTGCACCGGTGCCTGAGCGCTGAAAAGGGTAAGGCCAAGACCGGCCAGGACTGCGGCGTCTAGCCGGCCGTATGAGCGTATGTTGGTTCTAAGTTTCATATTTGATTATATTTCCGGCTATTTTGTTTCAGGGAGCCTTTTTCAAGCCTTCCCATCTCACCTTCCAGCTTCCATCTTTGGGAAAACCGGGTGCATTTTGCTCTGGCGACCCATCCCATCCCGCGGCCATCATCGCCACCGCGTAGAGAAGGCCGCCGTTGCCGGGCAGGTACCAACCGCCGCACATTCCATCCGTCGAATAATTGTTCTTCGCACAATCTTTCAGCAGGGCATCCACCGCGATCTGCGGCTGGCCGGTGCGCGCCGCAGCCATCGCAATCCATGGAAAATCCCAACCCCAGCAACGGTTCCAGTCCCAAATCGTCCAAACCGCGCTGACGGTGCGTTTGGCAATCTGGGCATCCACACCGTCTATGGGCGGCAGCATGCCAAAGACTCCAATCGGATCGGGATGCTCCCAGGCGCGCTTGGTATAGGTGTCGTTCCACTCTGCCGTATGGATGAAGAGCCCATTGGCCGCCGGCAACGGCGCCAGATTGCGGCGGACCTGGTCCCATTGGGGCACTCGCGCCAGCCCCATGCGCTGCCGCCATTCCTGGGCCTTGTCCAGCCCCCAGCGCCAATACGCCAGATCGAACACGGTATCGCTGGTGGTGCCCCGTTCGCTGGGCGGCATGACGAAAGCCAGGTGGTAGATGCCGGTCTTCTCATCCTTGGTGGGATAGTCGGCCATGTCTTCCGCGGTGCCCTGCACAATGCCGGCCCACTTCTCCAGCGTGGCCCGGGTGGGATGCAGGCGATAGTCCAGTTCGGCAAAGAAGATCGGATGCGGTTGCTTCCATAGCAGGACCTGGTTGCCAACCCACGGCGCGGTACGCCCGTCGGGGCCCACGGATTTGCCCCATTTCAAACCCTTGTAGCCGAGCTGCGTGGCTAGATCCCGCGCCACCGGGGTAAAGCGCTGGTAACAGCCAAGGGCCTTGTCAGCCATTTCCCAGCGATCCCAGAGGGCATAGTGGGCCAGGTGCCACCACACCATCTCCATGTGGAACCGGCCGTGCCAGGGGTCGATGCCCACGAGGCCGTTCTCGGAAGATGGCCAACTGCCGGCGGACATCGCCGCCATCAGGTACTGCGACAGTACGATGCGGCGCTCCAGCTCTTTGCAGCGTGCATCGCTGCTGTCGGAAAGATCGATGGCGCCGCCGCCTTTCCAAAAGGTTTCCCAGCGAACGGCACTGGCGGTCTTGGTCTCGGCGCCGGATGGCAGGACGCGCGGCAGCGGATCTGCGGAATAGGCGCAGACGAACGACAGCGTTTTTGACCCGCGGGCCGATACCGTCCAGACATCATGGGTCTGTTGAGGTGCCCCCGCTGACGACGGCAGACGAATGGTGCCCCCCTCGCCGGCCATTAGCGAGGCGTAATAGGTGACCGCATCGACCTTGCGCACAAGATCCACGCGCCGGTCGCCCTGGCGCGTCCCGACGGTGCTATGGCCGGTCGTCCGGTTGAAGTCACCCACCCACGCCCCGTTGTTCATCGAGGGATGGGCAAAGTCCAGCTCGACCTCCAGCTCACCACGTTCCACCAGCGGCGACTCGATGCGCACCGCCACCATATCCAGTCTGGGATGCACACACGTTTCGACGTTTACCTCGTTGCCGTCGATCTGATAATGCGACGTTTGCACGCCGCTCCACAGGTCCAGGGATCGCTTCAGATCGGTGATCTCGCCGGACGCGAGGACACGTCCGTCACTGCGCATCAGGCGCAGGCGGCCCAGGTTCATGATGTGGGGATTGATGGACATCCAGGAGCGAATGGCATCGGTGCCGACGGGGTAAGTATTGTCGGGGCCGGTGTTGCGCCCCTTCTGAAAAGTGCCCGTCGAAGGCACACGATCGGCTGTCCAGCCGTCGGGCAGCGGGAAGGAGTGCCAGCCCCAGTGGGACATGCTGTTGCCGGCGAAGGTCTGCAGCCCGGTGCCGTCGGCGCCAAAGCTGAATTCGCCGTTCCCCAGGGGCAGGTGCTTGGCGGGATCATTCCAGGTGATGTTGTGCCGCGTCACCAGTGCGTGGCGGTCAATTGGAGTGACGTTCTCCGCTTGTAGGGCCACAAGCGGCGTCAGCATCAAAACGCAAATATTGGCAATTGTTTTCATTTTCATTGCTCGGAAATAGTCCCGGTTAAGTGCCCAGCAAGACACGCAGGACTTGGACGGCACCACCAGGCGGAAAGCCAGCTAGCCTTCTAACAGGCGCAGCCCCGGCCCTTCCGGGTCGTCCTTAACCATGCAAGGCGTGTTGAAAACCATGGTGGAACGTTTGCTCTTTTCAAACGCAGGCCAATTGGGGATGCCGGAGTGGTTCGGGTTTCCAGTGCGCGCAAAATTCGCCCACGCACTACTCATATTGGTGGACATTTCCAATCCCTCCGGCGTCAGTCCGGAGTAATTGACGCACTTGTCGGCGTTGTCGAAAACCATCGAGATTTCGGCACTGTGAAACACCCCGGGGCGTCCATCGAGTGCGGGTGTGCGCCAAGCGTAGATATATTCGAACGCCGGCGCGGCGCCAAGTGCCGCTTTCTTTTCGGCCTGCGTCATAGCATTGCGCCGCGTATCCGAGGCAGTCACGGCGGCCCAGATCCCAAACGGGCTCTCCCGTGGGTATTCCTTGCGATACGCTTCGGCAATCGCCGCCGCCTTGTCATGGTAGCGCTCGGTGAGTTTCGCCATCAGTTCCGCATCGGTCATCTTCGCGCTGTCCGGATTGTCCACGCCGGTCACAAACTCGTTCTGATTACTGCCGACGATCATCGGCACGTTCGCCGAGATGGCCGGGGCGGTCTCGCCCCAGTGCGCGGTGGGGATGACCCGTCCATCCACGGTCGGCCCGAAGCCCCCGAATCTCGGAGCGCCGGGCTTTTGGGTCGCCGCTCGGTAGGCCGCAATGAGCTGGTCGGCGGGCACCTTTTGCAGCCCGTCAATATTCGTGCGGTCGAGGCCCAGCTCATTGAGCAGCGCGAGCGCCAGCTTGCTGTTCGGTACCGTGCTGTTACCGCGCCTGTCCATGGCGCCGCTCTGGACGGCGGCCTTGTGGAAGAGGCCTTGGGCCGCGGGCATCGCCATGAGCGTGCTGACTTTCCCGCCTCCGCCGGATTGCCCGTAGATCATCACTTTGCCTGGATGCCCGCCGAAGTTCGAAATATTCTCCCGCACCCATTCGAGCACTGCCACGAGATCGAGCATGCAGACATTCGCCGAATCGGCGTATTTTTCACCGCCCAGCTCCCCCAAGGCCAAAAAGCCGAACAGGTTCAGCCGGTGGTTGGGGGTGACCACCACCACGTCATGGCGGCGCGCCAGGTTCTCCCCATCGTAGGAGAGCAGGTCGTTGCTACAGCCGGCGACGTAACCGCCGCCATGCATATACACCATGACCGGAAGTTTTCGGTTTGTATTGGAGGCGGGCGTCCAGACGTTCAGCCGCAGACAGTCCTCTCCCATTCCTTGCGGGCCGAAGGAACGATACAACAGGAACTTATCCTCATCGCTCTGCGGTTGGTTGTCGCCACCCGAAATGCCGCCCGAGAGCTGTGGGCAGGCGTGGCCATAGGACAGGCAACTACGCACGCCCGACCAGGGTTGGGGCTTGACTGGCGCCAGAAAACGACGCGCCCCGCCCGTGGGGGCGCCGTAGGGAATACCTTTGAAGATATCAGTGCCATTCAGGGAATAGCCCCGCACCTTGCCGGCTGTGGTTTCGACGATCGGTTTCAAGAGCGAGGAAACAGGCGCGCCGACGGCCCCGGCACCCGCCTGCGGCCGGGCCGTGGGCGTGGTTTTCTGCGCCCACAGTCGGGAGCTGAGCAGGCTCCCGGTGGTAACAATGGCAGCCGTCTTGATGACGGCGCGCCGGGTCAACAATAGGTGAGACATACGAATAACGTCGTTTCATGCGGAATCGTAACTATTCAAGTGCCGGTTTGACATGAGTATTAGGAGAATGCGGGTTTCGGAGGCCAAAGGCGAGCAAAAACCCTGGATTACAGTTGCCCTCGCTGCCCGTGCCAGAGTGCAGTTCACTTGCGCCGCGACGGGAGACCCACCGCTGAATTACCAGTGGCTTTTTGACAACCTAATCCGACACGATGGACAGCCCGCTTCGTTCGCCCGAAAAGCCGCCATTTCTGGATTGTCTTCTTCGACTTTAGGTGTTTGCCATTGTTTGCCAATATCCGGCTTCGCATTTTGCCGGCTCGTGATGCCCTCGGTTTCACACTCGCACAAAACGCCGCTGCATTCGCTGGTTTTTGCCGAATCGCTCGCCTCGCTGGGGGATGAGCATCTCCGGCGCGAGGAAGGGGTCATACGCGCGCCCTGGTGCGTCTGACTCCGCCGATTGAAGGTCGGCGCGACGCGATCGGCGGCAGCCTGCCGTTTTGTAGAAACTGGTCGTTTTGGTGGGAATTCTGCAATGTTTCAGCAGAGTAGTCATCCTTTGTCCTTGCAGGTCTGGGGCCGAATCGTTAGGTTCTCCCCCGGTTGCGCGCTTAGCTCAGTGGAAGAGCACTTCCTTCACACGGAAGGGGCCGCAGGTTCAAGTCCTGCAGCGCGCACCAGATTTATTGGGGAAAACGGGGATTTGAGCGCGGTTCCCAAGGTTTTCCCAAACAATCCGGGCCTTTTGGCGGGCGAAAGCGAGCGCAAGATGAAGTTCCCGATGAAGCTCAAATACCGCGGGCGGACCTTGGCCACCATCTACGGCAGGAACGCCGCCGGCTACTACAGGCTTTATTGGAGGGTGCGGGCCGACGGGAAGCCCCGCAGCCGGATGCGTGACTTCGCCAGCTATTCCGAAGCCAAGGCCGAAGGGGACCGGCTGGTCCGGGACCTGGCCAAGGGCTCGCAAGTGACCGCCCTGACGCCTGGCCAGGCCGGCGACGCCGTGGCCGCGCTGCAAGCCCTGCGCGGCTTCTACGAGAAGACCGGGACGCGGAAGTCCCTGCTGGCGGTCGCGTCGGAGTACTGCGAAGCAGCCGGCAAATTGGCAGGGCGGCCCTTGGGCGAGGCGGTGGACGGCTACCTGACCACGGTGGCGTCGATCAAGCGGATGGACCTGGGGCAGGCGGTGGCCGAGTTCATCGCCGGGCGGAAGCACCTTGCCGAGTCCAAGGACGGCAAGCGGCCCAAGCACTCCCCCCGCTACGAGCGTTTTGTCGCCTACTGGCTGAACGAGTTTGCCGCGACCTTCCCCGGCCATGCGGTTTGCGACCTGACCAAGCAGCACCTGAACGCCTACGTCGGCAGGTTCAAGGACCTGGCCCCCAAGACCCGGAACGACCGCCGCGCGGCAGTCAAGATGTTCCTGCGCTGGGCGGCAGCCCAGGACTACCTGGCCCAGACCCACCGGCTGTTTGAAGCCGTGGACTTCAAGCCGGAGGCCGGGGACCCCGCGGTCATTGACTACTACCGGCCCGCGGAGCTGCAGGCCATGCTCGGGGCTGCCGGGCCGGACCTGCTGCCCGTCGTCGCCTTGAGCGGGCTGGCGGGCATACGGATCGAGGAATGCCTGCGGCTCGACTGGGCGGACGTGTGGCGCGTGCAGGGCAAGATCGAAATTGCCTCCCGTATCGCCAAGGGGCGGCAACGCCGGCTGGTGACGATGTGCCCGGCCCTGGCCGCCTGGCTCGAACCCTTCCGCCAGTCCTCGGGGCGTGTCTGCGACAAAACCCCGATGGCCTACAAGAACGCCTTCGCCAAGCTGCGCGCGGGGCTGGGAATCCCCCCGCGCCGGAACGGGCTGCGGCACGCCTACATCACCTTCCGCATGGCCTTGGACTCGAACGAGAACCTGACGGCGGCGGAGGCCGGCAACAGCCCGCAAATGATACACGACCATTACAGGGCTTTGGAAACGGCGGCTGAGGCCCAGAAGTGGTTCGCCGTGGCGCCGCAGCAGCCCGGCAACGTCATCCAATTCGGCGCGGCGACCGCCGCAAACGTCAACGCCAAACCCTGACAGCTATGGGACGACTCAAGAAACCCTTGCGAGTGAGCTACCTGAAAACCCTGGACGAGGGACGGGAGGACTTAATCCGCGAACTGGAAAAGCTCTACCCCCGGTGGGGCGAACTGCCGCCTCGGCTCGTGCCTGGGGCGTCAAGCCCGGTGAAGCGGCAGCCCTACGAAGCGGTTGCAGCAGTGGCGCGGCATCCCGAAATCCTTGCCGACGCCCTCGCCGGGAAATACGGGGGCGCCGAGGCAGGCGACTTCGCCCTCGTGTTCAAACGCTACCCCGACCAGGCTATCCAGGCCCTTAACTTGTACCGCGGCTGGCAGGAGGAGCGCGAAGCCAAGCGGGCAGCAGAGCAGGCAGCAAAGACCGCCAGGAACGCCGCTACACAATCCGGGGCGGTGAGGACGTTTCTGTCCAATGTTTGCTGCGTGGTGGAAGTGAGGGTGGACGCGAAGGGCCGCTCTGTCCCGACGAGCTTCAAGCCGGCGAACGAATTGACCGCCGCCGACTTCGTGCCTGACGGCCGCGCCCGGCCGCCCGAAACAAAAGCCTTCGATGTAACAGACCTGACGAGCGGCGAGGTGCTCGCTATCAAGGCTTGTGCAGTAACGGCGATTGCGCAGGAAACCATGAAGACGAAAACAGGCGTGAAAGAAGATCAGTTTTTATTGGCCACCGTGCCTGGACGTTGGAGGCTTCGCCCCGGCATCAAGTACGTCAGAGTGACGGAAATGACCGACAAGGAGGTCGCCCAGTTTCTCACGCGACCGGGTTTGAGCGTGACGCCCGACAGCGTGAAGACCGAACGCAAGCGCCAGTCGCGCCCTGCGGCAAAGGGAAAACTTTGAGGGCGTTTTAGGGCGTTTTCAGGGTGGGGTTTTTCCCTCTGCCGCGCTAGGCAAGGCTGGGCAGTGGGGCGCAAAATAGGGGCATGTTAAAGGCAAAACATGCAGACCAGTCCGCCGCGCAGCAAGAGCCGCAGTCTGGCTTCCTTACCATCCCCGAGACAGCGCAGATGTTGCGCATAAGCCGCCGTAATCTCCAGTACCGGATCGCGGCCAACGAGATCCCGCACGTCAAGCTCGGGCGCAGGACCCTCCTGCATTGGCCCACCGTGGAGGCCGCGGTCCTCCGTCAGTCGCGAGGAGGCGTGTCGTGACGAAGCAGTTGCCCGATTGGCTGGCCACCTTGCTGGCGACACCGCCCCCAGCCGGGCAGGGTGTCCACGGCTGGCTGTTCCGATGCGCCCGGCAGCTACACAATCACTATCCGGCGCCGGAGATTGTCCGGCTGCTGGCCGACCACGTCGCCCATTGCGGGCGGGCCGTATCGCGTGCCGAAATCGAGGAAGCCGTCGCCAATTCGCTGCGGTGCGCCTGGCAACCGCGCGGATCGAGTGCGGCCCCCGTTGCGCCCACCGTGCGCAAGTGGCCGGAGCCGGACCTGGCCCGCATCGAGGGTCTGGCCTACGGCGGCCCCGGCTTGGTGGACTTGTGGGATGCAAGCCCCATCCGGATCGAGGATAGCGAGTCTCACACGGAGAAAATCATTGACGCCCTGTTCCCCGGCAACCCGTTGCTTTGCTGTAGGAAGTCACAATCAGAATTTGACACGAGGCCCCGCGAACAGTGGCGGGGTGAACTGGCCCGCTTGGCGTTCCTCGTACCCTCGCCAATGTCCGCCCCCACCGGCACGACCAAAGACGGGCGCGTCTCGGCTCACACCCTGGCCAATACCGGCCCGCGGCGCTACCTCGTGGTCGAGTGCGACTTCTCCGTGTTCGCGCGCGACGGCAAGACCGAGACCGCCTATGCGCCGATGTTGCGCCGGCTGGCCCAGGCCAAGGGCGGCGACATGCCAGGCTCGATTGCTGATCTGTGTGCGGCCGTGCTGTTGCACTTGGCCAAGTACGGTCCGCTGGTCCTGGCCGTCCACTCCGGCGGCAAGAGTCTGCATGGGTGGTTCCTTGTCGAAGGCCAGCCCGACGAAAAAGTCGCCAAGTTTTTCCGCTACGCGGTGAGCCTTGGAGCCGACCACGCGACCTGGACACGGAGCCAGTTCGTGCGAATGCCGGACGGCCGCCGCGACGACGGCAAAGAGCAAGTCGTGTATTTCTTCAACCCTAAACCGTTGGAGGTTGTTTGTGGACGATGACTTTTTGAGCGTGGCCGTGGTGGGGGACGTACCGGACGTGGGGGGCGGAAACGACACCCCCGATGAGGCGCCGCCACGCCCGCTGCCCGAGCGCCTGGAGGAGCGACGTTTCCGCGCCGGGGCAAAGCCGGTGCTGGCAGTGCCGCGCTACTCCATCGGTGAGACGCCCATCTGCACACCGGGCAACATTACCACAATCTCGGCACTGCCCAAAGCGGGGAAGACTGCCTTCGTGGAGGCGCTCATGGCGGCGGCTATGACGCCGGGAGGCACGAGCCGTTCCAGGCCCGAACAAGCCGACTGCCTCGGGGTGAACGGGCGCAACCAGGACGGCGGGGCGCTCATCCACCTCGACACCGAGCAGAGCATGGTTGACCACTACTCCCTCGTCGAACGCGCGGTGCCCCGGGCGCTGCTCAGCGAGCCGCCGCCTTGGCTGCTCTCCTACGCCATGGCGGGGTTCGCCGCGGTGGAGGCCCGAGCCGCCGTCCGCCTGCTGATGGAGCAGGGGGCCGCGTCGTTCGGCGAGCTTTTCGCGGTCTTGCTGGACGGTGTCGGCGACCTGGTCTGCGACGTGAACGATCCGGCGGAGTGCAACGCGCTTGTGGGCGAACTCCATTCCCTGGCCATCAAGTACAACTGCCCGGTGGTCGCCGTCATCCACCTGAACCCAGGGACCGAGAAAACCCGAGGGCACCTTGGCAGCCAGCTTGAGCGGAAGGGCGAGACAAACCTGCGGCTTGAGAAGGAGGACGAGGTCGTCGTCGTCTGGGGCGACAAGAACCGCCGTGCGCCCATCCCCAAAGACGACGGGCCGCGCTTCACTTGGTCGGCGGAGAAGCGAATGCACGTCAAGGTGGAGGAAAGCGCGGGCGAAACCAAAGCCGTCGCCGAGAGGGAACTGCTCCTGGCCGAGGCGCAGTCCATATTCGGCGCCGCCAACAAACCCGCGCTCCGGTGGGGTGAAATGCTGGCGGTCCTCATGACGGAAAACAAGCTGTCGGAAAGCGGCGCCAGGAAGCGCATGGCGAAGCTGATGAGGGGCGGAGTCATAACCAAGGATGTCGTTGGCCAGTGGAGGGTTACGCCGTGAACGCCCCTACGCCCCACCTACGCCCTTTTAGCGCCCCTGGGGCGTTACGCCCCTACGCCCCCGCCCCTATATATAGGGCGGGGCGCAAGGGCGTAGGGGCGTACCCCGCACCGGCAGCCCAACGACCGGCAGCCCTGGCACCCCAGGCTCCCGCGTCGCCGGAGCTCTTGTGGAGGGCCGCCATTCATGAGGCGGCCCACGCAGTGGTTGGCCGCCTGCTGGGCGCGTCCGCCTCGCCAAAGGTCTTCGATTGCGGGGCCGGCGTGACGGAGTTCCGCCATTGCCTGCCGAGGGAGTGGATGAACGTCGTCAGCCTCGCCGGTCCCCTCGCGGAAATCGAGTTTGGAACCCTCGGCTCGCACCTTAACCTCCCTCAGCCAGCCGACATCGCGGCCTGGGTCGAGCACCAAATCAAAACGAACTTCTCTGAGATGAGCCCGAGCGACGCGCGGGACTTGCGGGACACCCCCGCCGCCAGCGTCCGCGAAGCGGTCAAAGCCGCCGAGGTTTTTCTTGAAAACCATCGCGACGAGATTGTGGGTCTAGCCCGCTCCCTTTTCGGCAATCCGCGCAACCGAGAGGCCGATGCCGCCGATGAGGCGCGGTGGGCAGCTCGGAAGGAGAAGGCAGTCGCCGCCGTGCGGGCGCGGTGGAGCGGCGGGAAACCTGAAAAATTTGACGAGGTCCTTGAGGCTGAGGCAAGGCGCGTGCTGCCGACAGTTGCGGACGCAGACGCGGCGGTCGCGGCGGTGATGGCGTCGTTTGACCGTCAAGTGGAGGAGCTCGCCTTTCGCATCTCATGAAGCTTTACGAACTACTCTTGGTCGCGGCGCCGGGGGATTGGCCACGTCCCTTGGAGGACCGGCTGCGCGGCGCGCTGCTGGTGCTGCGCGAGGGTTACGGTTTGCGGTGCATCTGCATCAAAGAGGTTTCGATTTCCCGACCTTGTGGCAGCGGTATCACAAGGTGCGGGCCAAGGCAGACCGGGCTGCATCTCCTGTCGCCCGGTTTGCCCCTTGATTTCCTCGTCAAAAACGGCGGGGATGAACACAGGAGAAACGACAAATGAATGACACGGAAAAAGCGAAGGCGGAACTGGCACAACACAAGGAAGCGGTCCACACGGTGCTGGCCGAGTTGGAAGCCGCCGAGGCACAGCACGGCGCCGCGAACGAACTTCTGGCGAAGCTGAGGGCGGCGTTGCCCGAGCATCTCCGCCGGATCGATCCGTTGCGTCCCGAGGACCTGCG
>Ga0181524_10000963_pt1 | contig 34299 bp, 32 predicted proteins | sample PEATcosm2014_Bin_34_FD_119761 | JGI IMG/M metagenome (GOLD analysis project Ga0181524, IMG submission 119761) | Peatland microbial communities from MTU Mesocosm Facility, Houghton, MI, USA - PEATcosm2014_Bin05_60_metaG | ecosystem: Environmental > Terrestrial > Soil > Wetlands > Peat | place... | reverse complement strand
CTCGCGCGTCAGGTCGATCGCCTGTTTCAGCTTGGCCTTGCCGAGCTTGGCGCGATGCGAGCGGCCGAGCGCCGCGTCCTTGAGGGTTTCGGGGGTCCAGCCGGGCCGTTTGGCGCAGGGGCCGGAAGAAAAACGCGCGTTATGCGGCCGCGCGGCGGGCGTGTTCGTCATGATGTGCCATCCTCTCAGATGGGCGCCTCTCGTTGGGGAGAGGTGTCCCGCCGTCGCTGCTACAAGACGACGGCCGGAATGGCAAGGCGAAAGTTAGGCGAAAGTTATGGAAAGGCTTGTCGAGGCTATCCGCGCCGCTTGCGTCGGCCGCCGCCGGCGCCGCCCATTCCGCCCGACGGCGGCGCGCTGGAATCCCCCTCGCTCGTCGGCGCGGCGGGGTCGCGCGCGCGCTGGTAGCGAACGCCCGTGAAGAACAGGATCCGCGCGTCTTCGTCGCGCGCTGCGTGGTTTCTTCGCTCCGGACCCCCCGCGGGCCGAAAAAGGACTAGCTCGCCCATAGCCAAACCCCGACGGCGCCCAGCGCCATGTCGCGCTTCGCGCCACGCCCGTCATTACGCTCAGGGAAGGTTAATACTACGTCAACGAGATCGCCGTAATCTGACGCTGTTTCGTCCTGGCAATGTGGAGCGCGTCTGTTGGCCTCGGAACTCTCTCCGACCGATCTGCCTTTCCTGGCCGCGCTCGCGCGCAGCCCGCGTCCCGCCGACCGGCTGCTCTGGTTGCGCGTCGCGACCGATTACTTTCTGACCCGACCGTTCCAGACGCGCGCCGGCGCGGCCGAGTTCGCCGCCGTCCTGTCCGAGGCCGTCCGGGACGCCGACGACGCGACGCGCTGTGCGATCGCGCGCAAACTCGCGCCCTGCGCCGAGGCCGCCGACGTCCTCGCGAGCCTCGAATCCCGTGGCGGCGAAGCCGCGCTCCACGTTCTGCAATTCGCCGCCGTCGCGCCGCGCGAGCGACTCCTCGCCGCCGCCGCAGGCGACAACGCGCGCGCTTGCGCCGTCGCGCGGCGCGACGACCTCGACGCCGAGCTCGTTCGCATCCTCGTCGATCACGAGGACATCGAAGTTCTCATCGCGCTCGCCCGGAACCGTCGGGCGCCGATCGAACCGCGGCTTTTCGCCGCGCTCGCCCGTCGCGCCAACCAGCGGATCGAGGCGGCGCCGGATCGGCGCCTCGCCGGGGCGCTGCTCGATCGCGAGCCTGTGGGGCTGGAACACGCCGCACTGTTCCTCGAAGCGGACCGCGGCCGGCGCGCCCAGATCATGACCGCGGCTCAACGCGCCGCGCTCGGCGGGCCGAGGCTCCCTGTCCGGCGCGAAACGACGCAAGCGATCGCGCGGCTCGAGCGATTCGCGCTCGAGGCCGAACCCGAGCGCTTCGCCGACGCCCTCGCCGAGGCGCTCGAATGCCCGCTCGACCTCGCCAAGAGGATCGCCGGCGACGTCTCCGGCGAGCCGCTCGCGGTGGCGCTCGCGGCGCTCGGCGCGCCCGACGACGTCACGGTGCGCGTCCTGACCTCGCGCGATATCCAGGACGGCGCCGATTATCGCCGCGTCGGCGCTTTGGCGCGTCTGAAAGACGCCTTGAACCCGGCGGCCGCGGGACTGGTCACGGCGGCGATTGTCGGCGATGCCGCCCGGCCGCGCGCCCGTCACCAGCCCGTTCTCGATTCCAGCGCATCGGCGACGCCGAGCCGTCCGCTCGGCGCGGGCGCGCACGACGCCTCGACGCGCGCCGAGCCGCGCACCTGGATCAAGGAGACCCAATTGACCCCCGCCGCGTTGCGCCGGCGGCGCGCCTTCGCTTTCGCCTCGGGGCGGCGACTTCTCGACGACCGAGCCTAGGCGCTCGGCGCGGCGCCGCGGCCTAGCGCGCGCTGGGCCCCAGCGGCGCGCCGTCGATCATGATCTCGCGATCGGCGGGCCATTTCAGGCGATAGGCGAAGCGGATGTCTTTCGATTCGCCCGGCTTGAGGTCGAGCGTCCAGCTCATCACGCCGCGCTTGTCGCCGACCTGCTTTTCCGTCGGCGGCGTCGTCAGCGGCGACAGATCGACCGATATCGCGGTGTTCTCCGACACCGGCATCTGGTCGATGATGAGCACCTTGATCGGGAAAGCGTGCAGATTCTTGACGCTGGTGGCGAACTCGCGCGTCTCGATCTCGGTCTGGTTGTACCAGGTCGGGTCGTTTTCCTTGCGTTTGACCGGCGCGCGCTGAACCTTGACCTTGTCGTCGCCGCCGAACCCGAGATCGACGGCGTCGCCGGGCGCGACGAAGCCGATCCGGCTCTGGCCGACGTAGGCGCCGTCGCGCAGCAGGGCGACTTCGCCGGGAAGGATCGGCGCGTCCTCGGCATCGACGAAATGCGCCTGGACGTACGCGGTCGGATCGACCCCCGGGACGGTCTTCACCGCGAGCGTCGGCTGCGCGACCATGCGGTCGAGCACGAAGGACTTGCGCGCGCCGTCGCTCGCCAGCGTGACGCGTCCGGGCGCCTTGAATTGCGCGGCATAGGCGTTGGCCTGCAATTGCGCCGTGGCCTCCTGCGCGACGATCGGCTCGGGCGGAGGCGCGGGGACCGCCTGGGGCGCCGCCGCGTCGAGGCCGAAGACCGCTCCGGCCGGGGCGGCCCTTCCCTTCGCCATCGGCGCTTTGCCGGCTTCGGCGACCGGCGCCTCGGGCTGCCAGAAATCGATTCTTTCGCCCCGCACGTCGACGATGTCGACGGCGCGGGCGACGCGCGCGGTCGAGACGGTGAGCGCGACGTCGCTCCAGTCCTCGCCGGTCGTCTGGGAAATGCCGGCCCGGCGCGTCAGCGTCAGGCTGTTGGCGTCGCCCGCGGTGTTCAGCGCCGCGTCATAGGCGGGAACCCAGCCGACGCCGGCGACGCGATAGGACAGGATGAGCGAAGCGTGCGCGCCCCGAGCGGCCGCCAGCGCGACGCTCGCGGTTCGCTCGGCCGCATCGGGCCGCGGCCTCTGACGCTGGGCTTCCAGCGCCTTGATCTCATCGTCGAGCGAGCGCGCCTTGTCGAGCGCCGGGCGCAGGTCGGCGCCGACCTTGGCGAGCCCCGCCTCGACGGCGTCCCAAGCGGCCGCCCAGGCGCCGACCTCCAGAGGCTTGGAGTCGGGCGACAGCTTTTCCGGTCCGCTCTGCGAAAAGCGCACGATCATCGCGCGCTTGGCTTGCAGGGCGTCGATGGTCGTCTGCAGGGCCGCGCGCTCGTCGCGAAGCGAGGCGATCTTGGCGGCGAGCGCGTCGTCCGGGGCCTTGGCGCCGGCCGGCGCGACCGACGTTTCGACCGCGCCGATCGTCAGGGCCGCGTCGGCTGCGCCCTCCAGGCGCAGCGAGGCCGGATCGAGCCCGAGCGGCAGCCCCCGGAACACGACGACGTTGTCGCCTTGGGAAAGGTCGACGGCGGCGACCCGCGTGACGATCGCGGCGTCGGGATAGACGGTCACCGCGTCGACTTTGGAGGCGGCTTCGATCTCGGCGGCGAACGCGGCGGCCGAAGACATCGCCGTCGCGGCGACAGTGAAAAGCGAGCGGGCGATCATGCGCATGGCGGCTCCTCGGACGGTTGCGATTCGGGACGAGAGGCGCATGACGCCCCGCCGGCGAGGCGAAATTACGGTCCGCGCGCGGCATTGTCGCGACCTCGGGCGCCGCGCGCGCCCCGCCGCGCTCAGCCGAGGAAGCTCAGCGCCGTGGGCGCGAGATAGCCCAGCGCCATCAGCGCGGCCCCGATCGCGCCGAGGCCGACGGCGAGCCAGGCCAGAGCGGTCATGCCGGTGATGATCGCCGCCGAAGCGAGGACGATGGCGATTTGCAGCGCCCCGCTGGCGTATTCGAAATGCTCGAGTTTGTGGTTCGACAATTCGCGCCCCTCGGCGGCCGCCTTGGCGCGCTCCTGGATCGCGTCGAGGCTGTCCCCGGGGCTCTTCGGATCCTTTTCGAATTTCGCCACCGTGGCCTTCCAGTCCGCGATCTGCTTTTCGTACGCCTCCTGCGCCTTGGGGTCGCTCGCCGCGGCGCGCTCGGCCTCGAAGGCCTGGGCGGCGGTTTCGGCGATCGTCGAGCGGACCTTCTTGGCCTGGTAGAAATTGTAGAGATCGGACGATTCGATGTTCTGTTCGGTCGCGCGGTGTTCCGCGTTCTTGGCGCCGGCTTCGGCCAGAGCGAGAAAAAGCGCGAGGATGGCGATGATCAGCGCCACCTTCTTGTCTGCGGATTCGACGGCGTCTTCGAGCGGCTCGGCCATTGTTTCTCCCATGCGGCTCAGCGGCGCCGCCGGCGCCGCGAGGCCCTCAGCTACGCAGATTCGCGCTCGCTTGAAAAGCGTGGCCTATCTCTCGGGAGCCATCGGCTGGCCTTGCAGGACCTTGCCCGCCGGCGCGGGGTGCGACGCTTCGCTCGCCCCGACGGGATGCGGCTGAGCCTCGCGCCGGTCGAAACCGACGAAATTCGACGGCTCCGCCGCGGCGGCCCCCCGTTTGCCCTTCAGTCGCGCCACGTCGCGCCCCAAGCGCGCGATGGCGTCGCGAAGCGCCTGATCGCCCGCCGCGCCGGCGGGCGAGGCCTCGGCGGGGCCGGCTCGCGTCGCGTCGACTTCGCGCTGCAGCTCGGTCCGTTCGGCGCGCAAGGCGCCTTCCGTGATCGCGTGCGCGGCCGCGACCCGGCTCAATTGATCGGCGAAATCGCGCCTGGCGGCTTCGACCTCCCGAAGCGCCGCGTCGCGTTCGGCAATGCGCGCGAATTGCCGCCCGCTTTCGAGCAACGCTTCTTCGCGCGCCGTTTCGCTGCGCGACAGCGCCGCCTCCGCTTCGCCGAGTCGCGCGCGCGTCGCGGCCAGATCGGCGGCGAGCCTCGCGCCCTGAGCCATCGCCGCGTCGAGATCCGCGCCGAGCCGGTCGGCCACGCCCGCGCGGTCGGCGAGCGCGGCGGCGAGGCGCGCCCTTTCCGTTTCGCCCGACGTCGCCGCGCTCGCGGCGGCGCGCTCGCCGTCGGCCAGCCGAACCTCGAGCGTCGAGACGCGCGTCTGCAACGTCGCGATCGTCACGCGATTGCGATCGGCCTGGGTTTCCAGATCGAGCCGGCGCGCTTCGGCCGCGGCGAACGCCGCATCCGACGAATCGCGCTGAAACGTCACGTCGCGAAGCGCGAATTGAATCGCGCCGAGTTGACCGCGCAGTTCGCGCCCCTCGCGCTCGAGCGCGCCGATCTCCTCCCGCTGCGCGGCGATCTCGGCGGCGACCTCCTCGAGAGCGGCTAGGCGGCTCGCCTGTCGCCCGATTTCGATCCATCGCCGCGCGGCGACCTCCTCGACCGCGCGCAAGCGCTGCTCCAGACGCAGTTCATCGACGGCGTGTTGGGCGCGCAGCGCGTCGCGCTCGGCGATCGCCTGCGCTTCGGTCAAGGGCGCCTGCAGGCGCGCCCGCGCCTCCGCCAGGCGGCGCGCGCGGCGCGTGATCGCCGGCGCCGCAGCCAACGCCAGCAGCGCGGCGACCAGAAACCCGATGCAAGAAAATATCGCCTGCTCGATCACTTTCGTCTCAGTCCGAGGCCGAAAACGGCCGACATCATCGCATGACGCCGCCGATCAAGCAAAGAGCCTCGCAGGGATAAAACGCGCAAACCGGTCAGAACGGGTTCCAGGTGGCCCGCGGCGTGAACTTGAGGTAGCTGAGATTGACGCCCAAGCGGGCGCCGACGCCCGAGCGGATCGGCACGACGATCACGTTGTCGGCCCCGAGCGCCGTGAAGCCGAAGCCACCGACGAAATAGGCCGAGCCGTCGATGCCGCCAAAACGACGGAAAATCGCGTTCACCGCAGGCAGATTATAGACCAGCATCATCGTTCGGTCGCCGTCGGCGCCGGCGTCGAAGCCGATCGACGGACCCTGCCAAAAGATCTTCTCGTCGCCCGCGTTGCGGGTGTACATCTTGCCTTCGCCGTAGCGCAGGCCGCCGACGAAGGCGGCCGAAGCCTCCTGGCCGAGGATATAGCCGTTGGGCAAGCCCCACCGCCGGCCCGCCTCCTGCACCGCCTCGGCGAGCCCGCGCGAGACGGCGCCAAAGAAATGATGGCCGCTTTCGACGATTTCGTCGAGGGAGAAGGGAGCGGGCGCGTCGGCGAGCGCGGGACGGGTGAACGCGACGGCGCTCGCGGCGACGGCGGCGCCCAGCAATTCCCGGCGCGTCAAACTCGACATCGCAGTTCTCCCCCTTTGCCCGTCGACCGTTCGGCCGCGCGCGTCAGCCTTCCCGGCAAAAAGTGTCGGCCTGATGGCGAATCGCCGGTCCGACCCGCGCTCGCGCAAGACTATCGTCGCGGCGCGTTGACGTCATCTTAACGATCCCCAAACCGCGCCGCCAGGCGCGGATCGCCCCAGGCGACGAAGCCGCCGTTGCGCAATCCCGCGCTCGCCTTGCCATAGACCAGCGGGCCGCCCTCGACCGAGAGCACGACGCCGCCGGCGGCGCGAAGCACCGCGTCGCCCGCCGCGGTGTCCCATTCCATCGTCGGGGCGAAGCGCGGATAGACGTCGCCCTCGCCTTCGGCGATGACGCAAAACTTCAGCGACGACCCCGCCGAGCGGCGCTCGCCGACGGGCAGTCGCGCGAGGAAGGCCTCGGTCGCCGGATCGCCGTGCGAGCGGCTCGCCAGCGCGACGAGGGATCGGGGCGCCGGCCGCGCGCGCAAGGGCCGCCACGAGGCGGCGTCCGGCAGATCGGCCCCGGGGAGCGCCGAACACGCGAAGGCGGTCTCGCCGCCGAACCACAGGCGTTCGAGCGCAGGCGCGTAAACCGCGCCGGCGACCGGGACGCCGTCGTCGACCAGCGCGACGTTGATCGTGAACTCGCCGTTGCGGGCGATGAATTCCCGGGTTCCGTCGAGCGGATCGACCAGGACGAAGCGTCGGGCGACCTCGATCGCCTCGCCCGCCGCCGTCGCCTCCTCGGCGACGATCGGGATCGGCGTCGCCAACCGACGCAGGCGCTCGCGGATGACCGCTTCGGCCCGTTCGTCGGCCGCGGTCACCGGGCTCCCGTCCGGCTTGGCGCGCGCTGCGGCGCCGCGTCGATATTCCTCCATCACCGCCGGGCCGGCCGCCAGGACGATCCGGGCGAAGAACCGTGCAATGGCGTCGCGCGATTCGCGCTCGAGATCGAACGGCCGCGCCAATCCGTCCGCGGTCATCGATAATCCGTCCTTCGCATCGACGTCCTCATTGCGCAGTCGCGGGGCGCCTGCGAATCCGATAGAATCGCCACGCGCCCGCTCGCGTGATTCGCCGCGCCGACGGCGGCTAAGACCACAGGATCAGCCCCATGACAATTGCCGCCCTCGCACCGATGGACCTCGCCGCTCTGCTTTGCTCGCGCGTCTGCCACGACGTGATCAGCCCGGTCGGCGCGATCGTCAACGGTCTTGAAGTCCTCGAAGACGAAAAAGACCCGGAAATGCGCGAGGTCGCGATCGAACTGATCAAGAAGAGCGCCGCCTCGGCGTCGGCGCGGCTGCAATTCTGTCGATTGGCCTTCGGCGCGGCCGGCTCGGTCGGCGCGGCCGTCGACACCGGCGACGCCGAAGCGGTGATGCGCGGCCTCATCGCCAACGACCGCACCACCCTGGCGTGGAACCCGGCGCGCCAGTTCGCGCCCAAGAACAAGGTCAAGCTGCTGCTCAATCTCGGCCTCATCGCCTTGTCGGCGATACCGCGGGGCGGCGTCGTCACCGTCGATTTCACCGGCGCGGACGAAACGCTCGCCATCCGCGTCGAGGCCAAAGGGCCCAACGCCCGGCTCGCTCACGGCGTCGCCGAGCTCGTCGCCGGCCGATCGGAGAGCGGCGTGGTCGACGCGCACACCATCCAGCCGTTCTTCGCCGGGCTCGTGGCGCGCGATTGCGGCATGGAAGTCGCGATCGTCGTGGGGCCGGAAACGGTGACGCTCGAAGCGCGGCCCGTGATCGCGGTCGCCGCGTGACGAATCGTCGAGCATCGCATTTCAACGCTTCTTAACGAGAGGCGGTCATGATCGCGCCGCGGTCGGGGGCCGGGACGGCGCGTGATCGGCGAAAAGGGGGAATGAAATGAAACAGGTGCTCGTGGTCGACGATTCGCCGGTGATCCGGAAGATCGCGCGCCGCATCCTCGAAGGCATGCGTTTGAGCACGTCGGAGGCGGCCGACGGCCGGCAGGCCCTGGCGGCCTGTTCCTTCTTCATGCCCGACGCCATTTTCGTCGACGGCGCCATGCCGGTGCTCGACGGCTACGAATTCCTCAAGGAGCTTCGCGCCATGCCGGGCGGCGACAAGCCCAAGGTGGTATTCTGCACGAGCGAATACGACGTCGCGCAGATCGCCCGCGCGATGCACGCCGGCGCCGACGATTTCATCATGAAGCCCTTCGATCGCGAACACATTCAGTCGAAGTTCGAAAGCATCGGCGTCTGCTGATTCGAAGCGCCCGCCGAATCATTCCGAGATCGGCGCCTCGCTCGCGATGACCGGCGCATCCCCGCCTTCCTCGTCCGCGTTCACTCCGCCATGGAAGCCGTAAGGCGAGCGTAAGCGCCGCCGACGGCCGCGTCCGGGGAAGCGCCCGTCCGCCTGCGGCTCGACGCGAGGCGCGCCGGATTCGACCGCTTCGCCCGGCTCGGCGGCGTTTTCGACGATCGGCGCGGGCTCGGCCTCGCCGACGTCCTGGGGTCCGACGATGCGCGGCGCCGCGGTGATGAACGAGGGCAAAGCCGACGCTGCGCCCGGCGCTTCGGCAGGGGCCGGCGTCTCGCGCGGCAGCGACGGTTCGCGGTAGGGACGGAATTCGCGCGGTCGCCCGTCGCGCCCCGGCTGGCCCGGACGATCCTGCCGATCCGAGAACGGGCGATCGGGCCGGGGGCCGCGATCCTGGTGACGGTTGCTCGGACGGTCCTGGCGACCCTGATACGCGCCGCGATCGGCCTGGCCCTGGCGGTCGCCCTCGCCCGGCGCCCGTTCGGCGTAGGGCTGGCTCGCGGACGAGGCGATCGGGCCGGGCTGCGGCTGGTAGGGCTGCGGCGGCGGCGCGTAGGGAACGGGGGCGCGTTCCGGCGGCGAGGCGAAACGGTCGGACGGCCCGCCCGTATCGTCTTCGTCCTCGATTTCGTACGTCTCGCCTTCGCCGGGCGGGCGACCGCCGCCCTGGGCCTGAAGCTGGGCGGCCTGGGCGGCCGCGATCAGGCGAAAATAATGCTCGGCGTGCTGAAGATAGTTCTCCGCCGCGACCGGATCGCCGCCGGTGTGCGCGTCGCGCGCCAATTGCAGATATTTCTCCGCGACGTGATGGGCGTTGCCGCGGATCTTAACGTCCGGACCGTTCGACTCGTAAGAACGCGTCAACGGATTGGGGCCGCGCCGATTGTTCGACGGGCGACCGCGCATCCGTTTATTTTGACCAGGTCTCATTGTTTGTCCTTTGATTTACCTTGACTCCGAATTGATTCGGACGGAATGCGCGCGCGCCCCCGGACCCCGCGCGATCGAAACGCGCGGCGCGGCGAAACCTGGAACGGCCCATTGCAACATCGCGGATTGGGTTCTCGCAGGATCGCCCTGCCTATCCTCGTCGCCTCCGCGCGCCGATCGCCCCATTGATCGGCCGCTTGGCGGTCCATCGAAAATACGGCTGTTTTGGCTTCGCAGCCCGTCGCCGGTCGCGAACCCCCACCGGTTGCGTCCGCAGTTCGGCTCGCTCTGGAAACCGAGCGTCGCCGACGCTGAGCGTTCGACGACGAATCTATAATTACCTTAGCTCCTTTTTGACCCCTCGCCAAGAGGCAAGTTGCCTGGGCGGTCTTGCGCGGGAGGAAGCCGCCCGTCGTCGGCGGCGATCCCCGCCGCCTTCAGGCAGCGCCAGGCGTCGGCGGCGTCGCCGGCGAAACGGACGAGATCGAGGTCCTGCGGGCCGATCATACCGGCTTCGGCCAGCGCGTCCCAGTCGACCACCCGGCGCCAATAGCCTTCGTCGACGAGCACGATCGGCATCGCCGGCGCCTTGCCCGACTGCACCAGGGTCACGAGCTCGAACAATTCGTCGAACGTGCCGAATCCGCCGGGAAAGACCACCAACGCCTTCGCGCCCATAGCGAAATGCATTTTCCTCATCGCGAAGTAGTGGAACCGGAACGTCAGCGCCGGGGTGGTGAAGCGATTGGGCTCCTGCTCGCGCGGCAGCGTGATGTTGAATCCGATGGTCGGAGCGCCCGCCTCGAAGGCGCCGCGATTGGCCGCTTCCATCGCCCCTGGGCCGCCGCCGGTCGCCACGACGTTGGGGAACGGCGGGCCGCCCCGCGCCGCGCCGCCTTCCAGCGAAGCGAGCCGCCCGAACGCGCGCGCCTCGGCGTACCAGAAGCTCTGCCGGCCGGGCCCGTCCTGGCGAACGCGCGAAGAGCCGAAAACGACCAGGGTCGAGGCCACGCCAAAACGGCGAAGCGCTTCCTGGGCCTTCTGATACTCGAGCTGAAATCGCACACCGCGCGTCGAATCGCCGAGCAGGAAGTCTTGATCGAGCGCGGCAAGGCGATAGGCGCTCGAGGCGACTTGCGCGGCGTTCGCGGGAGCCAAATCCGTCATGGCGTCGTTTCGATCGCCCAATCCATTCACGCGCGTTCGACGCCGGAGCGCCCGCTCAGTTGTCCAGGCGCGCGCCTACGCCTTCGGCGGGGTCGCGATAGCCCTTGGGCGGGTCGGTCAACCAGTCGCGGTCCGGCTCCGGGCCGAGCACGGTTTGCGGCTTCTTCTGCAGCCCGACCCAGGTGAGCGGGTTCCAGTTGATCGACGGAGGCGTGCTCGTCCGGCACGTGTCGCCTGGCCCGTTGTCGCACGCGCGCCCGCTGGGGCCCTGGCCAGCCGTCGCGCTCACCGTCACCACCGTGCCTTGGTTGGTGAGCGGCTCCTTGCGCATGCCCGGCGGGATGAAGACATACTTCGACTTCTCCTCTTTCTCTTTCTTGCGCCGCTGCACGTCCGGATCGACCGGCCAGGCGGCGTTGCCCTGGATCGGCGAGGCGGCGGGCGGCGGCAACTCGACCTTGGGCGGCAGCACGAGCTTGCCGTGGTCGCGGTACTCGATCGGCTGCTGGTCGCCGTCGCCGCCGAGGCCGAACATCGAATAGATGCCGACCCAAAGCGGCGCTTCGCCGTCGTCGCCGGCGCGCGCGGGCGCCGCGCCGAGGCCGAGCAACAGCGCACAAGCGGCGCAAGCCGCGAGGCGGCGTGCGCCAATTCCTCCAAGCGTCAGAGACGGCATGGCCGAAAACCCCTTATCTGTCCGCCACGGCGCGCCGAGGGCGCGGCGGGACGACCTACCCGCCCACTCGTTCGGGCGACAATCCGGCGATTCGATGGCGAACCCGCTCCGCGACCTTCGTCGCGCGGCGGGCCGGCCCATCGATTTGCCGTTCCTTAGCACGAAAAACCGAAAGAGGGGACCCCCGCCGCCGCATCAAGGCGGCCGGCCCCGGTTCGCCGCGGAGCGGTTCGGCGCGGCCGAGACGAACAGCCCGTCGAAAACCAGCAGCGCGACCCCGAGGTTGATCGCGGCGTCGCCGAGATTGAAGACGAACAATTGCCGCCCGAATGCGTGCAGGTCGAGGAAATCGGCGACCGCGCCGTAGGCCAGGCGGTCGCAGCCGTTGCCGAGCGCGCCGCCGATGATCGCGCCCAGGCCGAGACCGACGAGAGGGGCGCGCGCGCGCCACAGCCACGCGGCGAGCGTCGCCGTCACTGCGAGCGTCAACGCCAGCAGGAGCCAGCGGCCGTCGGCCGACGTCGCCGCGAACAGGCTGAAGGAAATGCCGCGGTTCCAGCGCAGCGTGAAGTCGAGGAACGGGAGAAGCGCGAACGGCGCGCCGCCCTCGCGCTCGAAAAAGCGCTCGACCGCGAATTTCGACGCCTGGTCGAGGGCGAGAACGCTTAGCGTCGTCCACGCGCCGAGCGTGCGCGCCCGCATCAGGCCCGCCGCGCCGCGTTCAGTTCGCGCAAGGCCGCCGCGTCGCGCGGAGATATGTCGGGAAACTCGGGATCGGCGGTCTTCGGATCGAAATAACGCCAGGAGCGCGCGCACTTGATCCCTTTGGCGCGCTCGACGACGACCGCGACGCCCGGCGTTTCGGCGAGCCGGAACGCGCCTTCGGGCGCGCCGGCGCTTCGCTCGATCGTGATGTCCGACGTGATGCAGACTTCGGCGAAATCGACGCCTTCGAGCGCCGCCGCGAGCCCTGCCTCGCCGACGAAGACGCGCGGGCTCGCCTCCAGCGACGAGCCGATGCGCTTGTCGGCGCGCGCGATCTCGATCGCCCCGGTGACGACCGAACGGACGCGGCGAACCGTCTCCCATTTCGCCGCCAGCTTCTCGTCGCGCCATTGCGCCGGAACGACCGGGAATTGTTCGAGGTGGACGGAGCGCGCGTCGGCGTCTCGCGCGCGCCACGCCTCCTCGGCGGTGAAGACGAGGATCGGCGCCAGCCAGACGGTCACGGCGCGAAAGACGTGATCGATCGTCTCCAGCGCGCCGCGGCGTTTAGCGCTCGAGGGCGCCTCGCAATAGAGCGCGTCCTTGCGGATGTCGAAATAGAAAGCGGAGAGATCGGCGTTCATGAACGCCGACAGCGCCGCGATGACGCGCGCGTAGTCGAAATCGGCGTAGGCGTCGCGCACCTTGGCGTCGAGCTCGCCGAGGCGATGCAGCATCAGCCGCTCCAGTTCGCCCATGGCGGAGAGGCCGACCGCGTCGGCCGGCGAATAATGCGCCAAGGTCCCGAGCATCCAGCGGATGGTGTTGCGCAGCTTGCGGTAGTTGTCGCCGACGGTCTTGAGGATTTCCGGGCCGATGCGCTGGTCGTCGGAATAGTCGACGCTCGCCACCCAGAGGCGCAGGATGTCGGCGCCGGAGGCCTTGATGACGTCCTGCGGGAAGGTCTGATTGCCGAGCGACTTCGACATCTTGCGGCCCTTCTCGTCGAGCGTGAAGCCGTGCGTCAGCACGACGTCGAAGGGCGCCCGGCCGCGCGTGCCGCAGCTTTCCAAGAGCGAGGACTGGAACCAGCCGCGATGCTGGTCGGAGCCTTCCAGGTACATCACCTCGTCGGCGCCGCCGTCGATCTTGCGGCGGATGCCGGCGAGACCGGGGAAGTGGACCGCGTCCTCGAGCACGAAGGCGTGCGTCGAGCCCGAATCGAACCAGACCTCGACCAGGTTGTCGATCTTGTCGTAGTCGTCGGCGTCGTGTGTCTCGCCGAGGAAGCGCTGCTTGGCGCCCTCGGCGAACCAGGCGTCGGCGCCCTCCTTCTCGAAGGCGGCGGCGATGCGCGCGTTGACCTCGGGATCGTAGAGAACGTCGTGTTCGCCCTTGCGCACGAAGATCGGCAACGGCACGCCCCAGGCGCGCTGACGCGACAGCACCCAGTCCGGCTTGCTCGCCACCATGCCGTTGATGCGGTTCTCGCCCGTCGCGGGGACCCAACGCGTCCGCTTGATCGCGTCCAGCGCGATCGCGCGCAGGGTCTGGCCGCCCGGCGCGGCGGCGTAGGGCCGATCCATCGCGAGAAACCATTGCGGCGTGTTGCGGAAAATCACCGGCTTCTTCGAGCGCCAGGAATGGGGATATTGGTGCTTCAGCCGGCCGCGCGAGAGAAGACGCCCCGCCGCGACGAGCGCCTTGATCACCGCCTCGTTGGCGTCCCCCTTCTCGCCCTTGTCGGTTATCACCCGCCGCCCTTCGAAGCCGGGCGCCTCCTCCGTCAGGGCGCCGTTTTCGTCGACGGTGTAGGGAATGCGCGTATCGACGCCGCGCTCGGTCAGGCGCCGGCCGTTGGCCATCCACAGCTCGAAGTCCTCGCGCCCGTGTCCAGGCGCGGTGTGGACGAACCCCGTGCCCGCGTCCTCGGTGACGTGATCGCCCTCGAGCAGCGGGACGACGAAGCCGTAGCCGAGCGTCTGCAGCGGGTGGGCGCAGGCCATCGCGGCGAGCGCGTCGCCGCCGACCTCGCCGACGAACTCGTAGGCCGCGACCTTCGCCGCGGCGAAGACGCCAGGCGCGAGCGATTGCGCCACGATGTAGGTCGCGCCGACCTTCGCCCAGTTGTCGGCCGGCGCCTCCGTCACGCGGTAGCGGCCGTAGGCGATGCGCCTGGAGAAGGCGATGGCGCGATTGCCCGGCAGCGTCCAGGGCGTCGTCGTCCAGATGACGACCGAAGCGTCCTGTCCCTCCACAGGGAAGGCGACGTACACCGTGTCGCTGGTGTGCTCCTCGTATTCGATTTCGGCCTCGGCGAGCGCGGTCTTCTCGACCACGCTCCACATCACCGGCTTGGAGCCGCGATAGAGCAGGCCGTTGGCGACGAATTTGAAGATTTCGCGCGCGATCTGCGCTTCGGCGGGATAGCTCATGGTCGAGTAGGGATGGTCCCAGTCGCCGACCACCCCCAAGCGCTTGAACTCCTCGCGCTGCACGCCGATCCAGTGTTCGGCGTAGGCGCGGCATTCCCGGCGGAAGGCGACGATCGCCGCCGGATCGGAAAAATCCGGCTTCGCCTTGCCCTTCTTGCGGTAATGCTCCTCCTCGACCTTCCATTCGATCGGCAGGCCGTGGCAGTCCCAGCCGGGCACGTAGTTGGAGTCCCTGCCCGCCATCTGCTGCGAGCGCACCACCAGGTCCTTGAGGATCTTGTTGAGGGCGTGGCCGATATGAATGTTGCCGTTGGCGTAGGGCGGGCCGTCGTGCAGCACGAATTTCGGCCGCCCCTCGGCGCTTTGGCGCAGCGCCGCGTAGAGCCCCTCGCGCGCCCAGCGCGCCAGAATCTCCGGCTCCTTCTGCGGCAGGCCGGCGCGCATGGGAAAATCGGTCTTCGGCAGATAGAGGGTCTGCGAATAGTCGGGAGCCTCGGCGGGCGCGTCGGTCATGGAAAATCGAGCCGGAAATGGTGAATGGCGGAGCGCTTCGCGCTTCGCGCCGATCCGATTAGATGATTTGGCGCGAATCGCCAAATGGTCGGGCGGCGAGGGCGGCCCGCGCGCGCTCCATGTCGCGCGCCATTTCCGACTTCAGCGCGTCGAGCGAGGCGAATTTTCGCTCTTCGCGCAGGCGCGCGACGAAGTCGACCTCGATCTCCTGACCGTAAAGGTCGCCGTCGAAGTCGAAGAGGTGCGCCTCCAGGAGGGGCGCGCCGTTGTCGGCCGTCGGGCGCACGCCGAAGCTCGCGACGCCGCCATAGGTCCGGCCCGCCGCGCGCACACGCACGGCGTAGACGCCGTAGGCGAGGCGATTGGTCGTCTCCAGCTCGACGTTGGCGGTGGGCACGCCGAGCGTGCGCCCCAGCCTTTGGCCCGGCGCCACGACGCCCACGACCGCATACTCGCGCCCCAGCGCCCGCGCGGCGGCCTCCACGTCGCCCTGTTCGAGGGCGCGGCGAATCGCCGAGGACGAAATCACTTCGGCCGGCCCGGCCTCGCGCGCCTCGACCTTGTCGATGACCTCGACGTGAAATCCGAAACGTTCTCCCGCCCGTGCGAGGAAGTCGGGCGTGCCGGAACGGGCCTTGCCGAAATGGAAATCCCAGCCGACGACGACGGCGTCGACGGCGAGGCGCTCGATCAGGACCTGCTCGACGAACTCCTCGGCCGTCAATCCGGCCAGGGCGGCGTCGAAGGTCAGGAACACCGCGCCGTCGAGGCCGAGCGTTTGCAAATCGCGCGCCTTGACGGCGAATGGCGTGAGGCGAAAGACGACCGGGCGGCCGGCGAAATAGTCGGCCGGATGCGGCTCGAAGGTCAGCACGGCGCTCGGCGCGCCGCGTTCCCCGGCCAGCGCCTTGGTGCGCGCGATCACCGCGCCGTGGCCGCGGTGCACGCCGTCGAAATTGCCGATGGCGTAGACGGCCCTTTCCAGTCTCGGCGGCGGACGCGTCGGGTCGATCGCGAGCGCGAAAGCGGGGTTCGGCGAGGTCCGTTTCAACTGTGCATCCGTGGCGGGGCGCTTGGCGCCGAAGCGCGGGGAAACTGCCCCGACGCGGCGACAGGGTCAAGACGGCGCGGGCTTATCGGGCGAAGGGGGCACGCTCAACACGCCTTCGCCGTCGAGCACGAGCTTGCCGTCGACCCGGCATTCGCACAGGAGCCGCACCCGACGCCCCTTCGGCGTCAGTTCGGCCACCTCGACGCTGACGTCGATGACGTCGCCGATCTTCACCGGCCCGCGAAAGTTCAGCGTCTGCGAGATGTAGACGGCGCCGGGGCCGGGGAGCCGCATGCCGATGACCGCCGAAATGAGGCTCGCGGTGTAGAGCCCGTGGACGATCCGCTCGCCGAAACGCGTCTTGCGGGCGAAATGCTCGCTGAGGTGGATGGGATTGTGATCCCCCGAGAGTTCCGCGAAACCGATCACGTCCTCGTTCTCGACGGTCTTGCGCAGCGTCTCGCGCATCCCGACCTTAAGGTCCTCGAAATAGAGGGTCTGAAAGGGGAGCGTCGGCATTCGCTTCGCAGTCCTCGATGACGGGCGCGCTCGCGCGCGAGATTTAAGGCGTCAGCGCGCGCATGGCGGCGACGGGGCGGAGGTTTTCGCGCTCGAACAGGCTTTGCAGCGGGTCCTGCGCCCCGCCCCTCTCCGCCTCCTCGAGGTCTTGGCGGTGGATGCCGGCGACGACGAACAGAGCGTCGAGCCCCTGGCCCGCCGCGCCGGCGATGTCGGTGCGCATCGCGTCGCCGATCGCCAGCACCCGCGAGCGGGCGAGCGGCGCTCTTCGCGTCGCGCTCGCCGACGCGAGCGCCGCCTCGTAGATCGGCGCGTGCGGCTTGCCGGCGTAGATCGCCTCGCCGCCGAGCGCCTCGTAAGCCTCGGCGAGAGCGCCGGCGCAATAGACCAGATCGGCGCCGCGGTGAACGACCAGGTCCGGATTGGCGCAGACGAACGGCAACCGCCGCGCCGCCATGGCCCTCAAGCGCTCGACATAGTCGTCGGGCGTCTCGACCCGGTCGTCGAACAGGCCGGTGCACACGACGTAGCTCGCGTCCTCGACGCCGACCAGGACGGGCCGGGCGCCGGCCCGAGCCGCCGCGGCCTCGAACAGCGAGAGATCGCGCGGCGGCCCGACGTGATGGACCGGCGCCGCGCCGCGCTCGGCGACGAGCTCGATGGCGACGTCGCCGGAGGTGACGATGGCGTCGAAGGCCTCGGGCGAGACGCCGAGGCGGACGACCTGCTCGCGAATCGGCGGGTTCGGCCGCGGCGCGTTGCTGATCAGCACGACCGCGCCGCCGCGCCGGCGGAACGCCGCCAGCGCCTCGGAGGCGGGAAGAAAGGCCTGCCGGCCGTTGTGCAGCACGCCCCAGACGTCGCACAGGATCGCGTCGTAGCGATCGGCGATGGCGCTCAAGCCTTCGATGAGCGGCACGCGCGGGAAAGGGGGAGGCGTCGTCATGGGCGAAGGGGGCTAGGTCCCCGGCGGGATCGTGTCAAGCGGCGGGGAGGCGGGACGGCGCCTCGGTTCGACTTGCGGCGAAGGCGAAGCGGATGCTGGGGCCGCGGCTCAAATGGACGCTACGCCCCGACCGCAAGTTCGCTCAGAAATCCCAAAGCAGTTTGAATAAACGCGTCATTACTGTCGCCCGCGACCATGTGCCCCGAGTTCGACACGACTTCAAGTCGCGCGTGGGGAATATGTTGCAGGAAATGCGCGACGCTCTCGTCGGAAACGACGTCGGACGCGTAGCCTCGCACGAGCAGCGCGGGCGAGCGAATTCGCTGCGCTCGCTCGATCAAGTCCTCTTCCAGCGTGTTCAAGTATTCCAGCCAACGCTCGCCGGACCGCGCCAAAGCCGCACGCCCCGCAATAAACCGAGGGTCCCAGTGCCAGCGCCATTTGCCGTCCGCGCCTTGCTTCACGACTTTGCGCAGACCGTCAAACCGGCGTGAGCGAGAGCGTGCGGGGTTGTACGTCGCGATGGCGTCGGCCACCTGATCCAATGTGTCGAAGCCGTCGGGATGAGCCGTCATGAAGTCGAATATGCGAAGCACGCCATCGGCTTCCAGTCGCGGCGTTACGTCCACGAACACCAAACCGTCCCACTGCTCGTCGGGAGAAACATCGTTGGCGATGATCAAGGACAGGCCGCCCATCGAGGCGCCGACGCCCACGACGGGTCCTGCAGGCGCAAGCCTTCTGCGGACCGCCGCCAAATCGAGCGCCATGGCCTCGAGGCTGTAGTCTCCATTCGGCGCCCACGCGCTGTCGCCATGCCCGCGCGCGTCGTAAGTGATGACCGTATACCCTTCCCGGGACAACGCCTGCGCAGCGGCGCTCCAAGAATGTCGTGTTTGCCCCCCTCCGTGCATCAACATCACGGCGCATTTGGCCGGTCCCTCGGCGGGGAAGACCTCGGCTACGAGTTTGACGTCAAAATGACCGTTGAGCTCGATGATTTCGGATGCGGACATGTCGATCACGCTGCTGCTCGTAGACTTGTTGACAATATGGCGCCTGCGATCGAGGCGCGAAAGTCCCCGATTTCTGGCCTAGAGCCTATCGCGCGAAGTTGCTGAATTATGCGCCACAGGATCGGCCGGCTTCGGATCGCAGGCCGAAATTCAAACTGACCTACGGCCGCCGGCGCTTGACGGCGCTCGCCGGCGCCGCGACAACGGGGCCGCGCCACGCCAGGGAGCGCCCGCCGATGACCGCCGCCGATCCGCCGCCGACCATTGCGTTTGACGATTTCCTCAAGGTCGACGTGCGCGTCGGCACGATCGTCTCGGCCGAGCCGTTTCCGCAGGCGCGCAAACCGGCCTACCGCCTGACGATCGACTTCGGCCCGGCGATCGGGGTGAAGAAGTCCTCGGCGCAGATCACCCGCCATTACCGGCTGGAGGATCTCGTCGGACGCCAGGTCGCCGCGGTGGTCAACTTTCCGCCCCGCCAGATCGGGCCGTTCATGTCGGAGGTGCTGACCCTCGGCTTTCCCGACGCGGACGGCGAAGTCGTGCTGATTCGCCCCGATCTTCGGGCGCCCGACGGCGGGCGGCTGTTCTGAGCGCCGAGCCGCGGCGATTGCCCGCAGGTTCGCGCCTCCGCCTTGACGGCTTCGCCGGCGGTTCCTAACTATCGGTCTTACGCGCGTTTTCGCCTCTCTCGCACTTTAGAGGAAGCCATGTCCGCCACCGCCAAGGTCACCGACGCCAATTTCGAGACCGACGTCATGAAGTCGAGCGAGCCGGTCGTGGTCGATTTCTGGGCGGAATGGTGCGGCCCGTGCCGGATGATCGCGCCCGCGCTCGAGGAAATCGCCGCCGAGATGAAGGGCAAGGTGAAGATCGCCAAGTTCAACGTCGACGAGAACCCGAAGATGTCCGCCCAATTGGGCATTCGCTCCATTCCGACCCTGATGGTGTTCAAGGACGGCAAGCGCGTCGCCACCAAGACCGGCGCGGGGCCGAAGAGCGAACTGGCGCGCTGGATCACCGCGTCGGTCTGATTCTCCGCCGAACCTCGATCCTCGGTGACCACCGGCGCTGCGCGCGCCGGCGTTGTCGTATGCGCATCGCTTCGCCTTGACGCGCCCGCCGGCCGGCGGGACAGTCCTCGTCCCCGGAGGCGATTCGCCGCCTCGGCTCGCGAGAGGATCATCATGTCCGCCACCACCGACGTCACCGACGCGAGCTTCGAGGCCGAGGTCATCCGAGCGAGCGAGCCGGTGGTGGTCGATTTCTGGGCCGAATGGTGCGCGCCGTGCCGCGCGATGGCGCCCTCGCTCGAGGAACTCGCCGCCGAAATGCGCGGCAAGGTGAAGATCGCCAAGTTCAAGATGGACGACAATCCGAAAGTCATCAGCCGGCTGGGCGTCCGTTCGGCCCCCACCCTGATGATCTTCAAGGGCGGCCAGCCGGTCGCCGTCAAACGCGGCGCCGGCTCGAAGCGCGAATTGGCGCGCTGGATCGCCGCTTCGATCTGACGAACCGCGGCGCTCAGGTGGGAATGCGCAGGGTGGCGCGCAATCCGCCCAGCGGACTCGTGCCCAAGACGATGTCGCCGCCGTGCGAGCGCGCGATGTCGCGCGCGATCGCCAGCCCCAGTCCCGAGCCGCCTTCGTCCTGGTTGCGCGCTTCGTCGAGCCTCAGAAACGGCCGGAACACGTCCTCGCGATGCTCCGGCGCGATGCCCGGCCCGTCGTCGTCGACGTGAATGGCGACGAAGCGCTGCTCGCGCGCGGCGCGCACGACGATGGTCGGAGCGTGGCGCTGCGCGTTGGCGATGAGATTGCCCAGGCACCGTTTGAGCGCCAGCGGCCGGACCTTGACGACGAGGTCGCCCTTCGCCTCGACGCCGATCCGCGCGCCGTGGCGCTCGGCGTCGGAGCGAAGATCGTCGAGCGTTTCGCGCAGGTCCGTCGCCGCGGTCGGCTCGCCCGCGTCGCCGCGCGCGAAGGCGAGATAGGCTTCGAGCATGCGCCGCATCTCGTCGACGTCCTTCTGCAACGGCTCGATTTCCGCCGATTCGTCGATCACCGCGAGCGACAGCTTGAAGCGCGTCAGGATGGTGCGCAGGTCGTGGCTGACGCCGTTGAGCATAGCCGTGCGTTGCTCCGAGGCGCGCTCGATGCGCCGCTTCATCTCGATGAAGGCGTAGCCGGCTTGGCGAACTTCGCGCGCGCCGCGCGGATGGAATTCGACGTCGCGCCCCTTGCCGAAATCCTCCGCCGCGTCGGCGAGGCGCAGAATCGGGCGGATCTGGTTGCGTAGAAAGAGGATGGCGACGGTGACCAGCACGATCGAGGCACCGAGCATCCAGAGAATGAAGATGTGGACGTTCGCCTCGTAGGCGAGGCTGCGGCGCGTCACGAAGCGCAGGACGCGGTCGCCGAACTCGACGCGGATCTCCATCAGTCCCGAGCGGCCGACGGTGTCGACCCAGAAGGGCAGGCGCACTTGCTGGGCGAGTTCTTCGGGCAGCGCGCGGGTCAGCGGATCGAGCGAGGTGAAGAACGTCCGGGGCATTTTGGGCGGCAGCGGGCCGGCGGGCATCACCTCGACGTCCATGCGGAACCGTTCGCCGGCGATCGCGCGCAAGCGCTTGTCGTCCCCGCCGGGCGGAATCGCGGAATAGAGATCGACCATGGCGCCGACGTCGCGCGCCACCGCGCCCGACAGGCGGTGCGTGACGAGTTCCCAATGGCGCTCCATGAAGACGTAGGCGACCGCGGTCTGCAGCAGAACCATCGGCACGATGACGATCAGCAGGGAGCGCGCGTAGAGCCCCTTGGGCAGGATGTCGGCGAGCCCGCGCGCGCCCGTCCGCCAGGTTCGCCTCAGCCGCGCGAGCGCCCGCAGCGAGGCCGTCGGCGCCGTCGCGTTCATCCGTCGGCGACGAGGCGGTAGCCGGAGCCGCGCGCCGTCTGCAGCAAGACCGGATTGGCCGGATCGTCTTCGATCTTGCGGCGAAGCCGGTTGATCTGCACGTCGACCGTGCGCTCCTGCGCCGCCGCGCCCGATCCCGACAGCGCCTCGCGCGATACGCTCGCGCCGGCGTTGGCGCAAAGCAGGCGCAAGATCTCGCGTTCGCGCTCGGTGAGGCGCACGATGTCCGTGCCGTTGCGCAGTTCGCCGCGCTCCAGGGAGAAGGCGAAGCGTCCGAAGCGGACGACCGCGCCCTCGGGCTTGACCCCGAAGGCGCGGGTGCGCCGCAGAACCGAGCCGACGCGCAACAGCAATTCGCGCGGCTCGAAGGGCTTGGCGAGATAGTCGTCGACGCCGATCTCGAGGCCGCGCACGCGATCGGCGGCCTCGGAGCGCGCGGTGAGCATGACGATCGGCACTTCGGAGCGCAGGCGCAGGCGAGCCGCGAAGGCGAAACCGTTTTCGCCGGGCATCATCACGTCGAGCACGATGATGTCGAACGCCAGGCTTTCCAGGAAGACCTGCGCCTCGCCGGCCGACGCGGCGACCGTCACGCGATGGCCGTGCTTGCTCAGATAGGTGGAAAGCAGGTCGCGCAACCGCCGGTCGTCGTCGACCACCAGCACGTGAGCCGCATCGTCCTGCGGCGCGGAATGCGTCGCGCTCAAGCCTTCCTCCGGGGGCCGGCGCCGATCAATTCGATGACGCGATCGCGTTCGGAGGCGTCGATCATCGCGATGAGGAACTCGGCCGCGTGTTCCTTGCCGCCCGGGCCGAGGCGCTCCATGGCGCCGGAAAAACGCCGGGTCTGCAAATGCGCGAGCTCGCGAGCCAGCTTTTCGCCTTCCTCCGTAGCGTAGAGCTGACGATGGCGGCGATCGAGGGCGCCGGCGCGCGCGTCGATGAAATTCTTGGCGATCAATTCCTTGAGCACCCGGTTCAGGCTCTGCTTGGTGATCTCGAGGATGTCGAGCAGCGCCGCGATGGTCAAGCCGGGATGTCGGCTGACGAAGTGCAGGACCCGGTGATGGGCGCGGCCGAACCCATAGACCTCCAGCAGACGATCGGCGTCGCCGACGAAATCGCGGTAGGCGAAGTAGAAGAGCTCGATGAGATCGTACATCGGCGCGGCTTCGCGCTCGGACGCCGGGCGCGGGCTCGGTCGGGCGCTCGTGCGCGAGGTTTCGACCATTAGGTCAGCATTGTTGACATATTACGGCGCCCCTGCTAGGGATTGGCCACGCGAAAGCGGCTGGGCTATTTAATCCGGGCGCGGACAAAATCAAAACCGCCCCTTCGCAACCCGAGGAGTACGCCATGGCGGGCCAGACGTTCGACGATCGAGATGGATGGATTTGGTTCGACGGCCAGTTGACGCCGTGGCGCGACGCCAAGGTTCACGTCCTCACGCACGCCCTGCACTACGGCAGCGCGGTCTTCGAAGGCGAGCGCGCCTACGGCGGCGCGATCTTCAAGTCGACCCGGCATTCCGAGCGCTTGAAGGAATCGGCGCGCATTCTCGATTTCGAAGTGCCCTGGAGCGTGGCCGAGATCGACGCGGCCAAGGCGCTGACGCTCGCCAAGAACGGCTTCGCCGACGCCTATGTGCGTCCGCTGGCCTGGCGGGGCTCGGAAATGATGGGCGTCTCGGCCCAGCACAACACCATCCATCTGGCGATTGCGGCGTGGCAATGGCCGAGCTATTTCGACCCCGCCCAGCGCATGAAGGGTATCCGCCTCGACCTCGCCGACTATCGGCGCCCCGATCCGGCGACCGCGCCGTCGCGCTCGAAGGCGGCGGGCCTCTATATGATCTGCACGATCTCCAAGCACAAAGCGGAGCGGCGCGGCTACGCCGACGCCCTCATGCTCGATTGGCAGGGCCGGGTCGCCGAATGCACCGGCGCCAACGTCTTCTTCGTCAAGGACGGCGTCGTCCACACGCCGATGGCCGATTGCTTCCTCGACGGCATCACCCGCCAGACGGTGATCGAACTCGCCCGCCGGCGCGGCGTCGAGGTGGCCGAGCGCCGGATCGCGCCCGAGGAGCTGTCGAGCTTCAGCGAGTGCTTCATCACGGGAACGGCGGCCGAAGTGACGCCGGTCGGCGAGATCGGCGCGCACAAATTCACGCCCGGCGCGCTGACCGCGGCGCTGATCGACGATTACACCGCCGAGATCCAGCCCAAGTCGAAGGCGGCGTGAGCGGAGTCGGTCCGGCGCGTCGGCTCAGCCCGCCGCGCTGACGAAACTGTCGAGCACCAGCTTGCGGCCGGCGCGATCGAAATCGACCGTGAGCTTGGCGCCGTCGACCGCGACGACGTTGCCGTTGCCGAATTTGACGTGAAACACGCGGGCGCCCGCGGCGAAAGCGGAAGGCGCGTCGGTCCGCGAGAGCGCGTGGCCTTCGATGACCCGCCCCGTCGCGGGTGCAGCGGCCTCCTCACGCGCCGCGCTTTCCCGGGCGCGCCGCCAGCCCGGCGTTTCGTAGCGCGAGGCGAACGAGGATTCGCGCTCGAAACGCGAGACGCCATAGCCGCCATGCGCCGCGCTCGACGCTTCGACCACTTCGACGTGATCCTCCGGCAGCTCGTCGATGAAGCGCGAGGGCAGCGAGGTCTGCCATAGCCCGCGCACCCGCCGGTTGGCGGCAAAGTAGATTTTGACGGCGCGGCGCGCGCGCGTGATCCCGACATAGGCGAGCCGCCGCTCCTCCTCGAGCCCGGCGCGACCGTTCTCGTCGAGCGCGCGCTGATGGGGAAACAGCCCCTCTTCCCAGCCCGGCAGGAACACCATGTCGAATTCGAGCCCCTTGGCGGCGTGCAGGGTCATGATCGAAACGCGCGCGCCGCCTTCGCCGCTCTCGACGTCCATGACCAGCGAGACGTGTTCGAGAAAAGCCGCCAGCGTCGGGAAATCGCCCATCGAGCGCACGAATTCCTTCAGGTTTTCCAGCCTTCCGGCGGCGTCCGCGGTGCGTTCGGCCTTCCACATGTCGATCAGGCCGCTCTCCTCGAGGATCGTCTGGGCGAGCTCCTCGTGCGGCGCGACGTCGATCTGCGCCGACCAGCGCTCGAAGCTGGCGAGCAGGTCGCGCAGGATCTTGCGCGGCCGCGCCTTGAGCTCCTCGCTTTCGACCAGCACGCGCGCCGCGCGCATCAGCGAAACGCCGGCGCTGCGGCGATAGGCGTGCAGCACGTTCAGCGTCGCTTCGCCGAGGCCGCGCCGGGGCAGGTTGTAGATGCGCTCGAAGGCCAGATCGTCGTCCGGCTGGGCGACGCAGCGCAGATAGGCGAGCGCGTCGCGGATTTCCGCCCGCTCGTAGAAGCGCGGGCCGCCGATCACCTTGTAGGGGATGCCGAGCGCGATGAAGCGCTCCTCGAACTCGCGCATCTGGAACGAAGCGCGCACCAGAATGGCGATCTCGTCGAGGGACACGCCGGCGCGCTGCGCCGCTTCGATCTCCTCGCCGATGACGCGCGCCTCCTCCTGACTGTCCCACAGACCGCTCACCGTCGGTTTTTCGCCGAGTTCGGCGCTCGTATAGAGCGTCTTGCCCAGGCGATTGGCGTTGTGGGCGATCAGCCCGGCGGCGACCGCGAGGATATGGCCGCCCGAGCGGTAATTGCGCTCGAGTCGGATGACCTCGGCGCCGGGAAAATCGTGCTCGAAGCGAAGGATGTTGTCGACGTCGGCGCCGCGCCAGCCGTAGATCGATTGGTCGTCGTCGCCGACGCAGCACAGATTGCGATGCCCCTGCGCGAGCAGCCGCAACCACAGGTACTGCACGACGTTGGTGTCCTGATACTCGTCGACCAGAATGTATCGCCAGCGATTTTGATACTGCGCCAGAATCTCCGCGCGCTCGCGAAGCAGGCGCAGGCTCTCGAGCAGCAGGTCGCCGAAATCGACGGCGTTGAGCTCCTTCAGGCGCGCCTGGTAGGCGCCGTAGAGCGCGCCGCCGCGACCATTGGCGAAGGCGCCCGCTTCGCCGGGCGGAACGTGGGCGGGATCGAGGCCGCGATTCTTCCACGCGTCGATCTGGCTCGCCAGCGCGCGCGCCGGCCAGCGCTTGTCGTCGACGTTCTCGACCTGCAGGATCTGTTTGATGAGGCGGACCTGATCGTCGGCGTCGAGGATGGTGAAATTCGGCTTGAGCCCGACCAGCTCGGCGTGACGGCGCAGGACCTTGGCGCCGATGGAATGGAACGTGCCCATCCACGGCATGCCCTCGACGACGCCGGTCAGGGCGCCGACGCGCTCGCGCATTTCGCGCGCCGCCTTGTTGGTGAAGGTGACCGCCAGAATCTCGTGCGGCCTGGCGCGGCCGGTGGCGATGATATGGGCGATGCGGGCGGTCAGGACCCGCGTCTTGCCGACGCCCGCCCCGGCGAGCACCAGCACCGGCCCGTCGAGCGCCTCGACGGCGCGGCGCTGCTCCTCGTTCAAGCCCTTGAGATAGCGCGGCGCGGCGCTCGCCGCGGCCCGCGCCGAAAGGCTCGTCGTTCGAACGACGGCGGTCGCCTCGGGCGCGGCAGGATCAAGACGGACGGACGATTGGGAAGTCTCGCGGCGCATGGCGAATCATGCGTCGCCGAGCCGCCCCGCGCAACGGAAAAAGACGATTCCCGGCCCCGGCCGGTCAATTCCAGTGATTGATCTGAATGGCCGCCGGCGTGAGGATGGCGGCGAAGAGGCCGGGCAGAAAGAACAGGATCATCGGCACCGTGAGCGTCGGCGGCAGCGCGGCCGCCTTCTTTTCCGCGGCGGTCATGCGTTGATCGCGGCTTTCCTGGCTGAGCACGCGCAGCGCGGCGCCGAGCGGCGTGCCGTAGCGCTCGGACTGGATCAAGACGGTGGTGAGGGAACGAACCGATTCGAGCCCGGTGCGGGCGTTGAGGTTTTCGAAGGCGGTGCGCCGATCCGGGAGATAGGACATTTCCGCCGCCAGCAGGGTCAGTTCCTCCGCCATGTCGATGCTCTCGACCCCGACTTCCGCGCTCACCTTGCGCACCGAATGTTCGATCGACATGCCCGATTCGGCGCAGATCAACAGGAGATCGAGGGTGTTGGGAAAGGCCCGCTCCAGGGACTTCTGCCGCTTGGTCGTCGAATTGCGCAGATAGAGTTCCGGCGCCTTGACGCCCAGATACATCGCGAACATGACGAAGCAGACCCTCATCGGCAGCGGCTGCGTCCATTTCGCGATGACGAAGATATAGATTCCCGCGAACAGCGCGAACGCGATCGGCGCAAAAAGTCGGAACGTGACGAAAGCGTACTCGGCGCCGGCGCCGCGGAACCCGGCCTGCGCCAGGGTCTCCTTGGCCTTCTCCGTGCTCAGCCAGCTCGTCAGGCTGAGCGCGTCGACGAGATTCTTCAGCATAGTGCTGGGCTTGGCGCGCAACTGTTTCTTGCCCTGGCTGTTCGGGCTGGCCGCCAGCCGCTCGCGCTCGCGCAGGCGGATGCGTTCCCGCTCGGAGCCGACCGCCTTGATGCGCCGCGACAGATTGTCGGTCTGCAGCAGCGGCACGATCACCACCAGGATCGTCGCCGCGCAGCCGAGCGCGGCGAACAGCAACGCGATGAACTGCCAATCGCCTAGCTTGTTGAGAACCGAGTCCAACATCGCGCTCGTCCGATCAAAAGTCGAAGCTGACCATCTTCTTCATCATCACCACGCCGATGCACATCCAGAATATGGCGATCGCCGAGATCATCTCGCCGTGCTGCGTGGTCCACAGCAGACTGATGTACTTCGGCGAGGACAGGTAGAGGAGGCCGGTGACGACGAAGGGAACGCAGCCGATGATGACCGCGGAGGCCTTGGCCTCCATCGCCATCGCGCCGATTTTTCCCTTCATTTTCTTTCTCTCGCGCAGGGTTCGCGACAGGTTGCCGATCGCCTCGGCCAGGTTGCCGCCGGCCTTGGCCTGGATGCCGATGACGATCGAGAAGAAATTCGTCTCGCTGACCGGCACGCGTTGCGCCATTTTCTCGACCGCTTCCGACAGCGGCAGGCCGAGCGCCTGGCCCTCGACGATCTTGCGAAATTCGGACCGCACCGGCTCGGGCGTTTCGTTGGCGATGATGCGCAGCGTGTCGCCGAGCGGCAGGCCGGCCCTGATGCCGCGCACGATGATGTCGAGCGCATTGGGGAATATCGCGACGAACTTGTTGATGCGGCGCGCGCGAAGCCGAGCGAGCACGAGGTTGGGAAGTCCGAGACCGCTCATCGCGACGACCAGAGCGGCCACCAGCGCGCTTCCCGACTTGACGTAGACCAGACCGCCCAGCGCGACGGCGATCGCCGCGAAGACGATCAGGAACTGGCGACGGGGGATCGACAGCCCGGCCTGCTCGATGCGCGTTTGCAGATCGGGCCCCTTGCGCTTCGCCTTCTTTTCCAGATCCTTGATGTTTTCGGCGATCTGCTTTTTCTTCGCCGCCCGGTCGATCGTGGCGACGTTGGCCTTCGCCTCGGGCTTCTTGACGGCCGCGCGGCGTTTTTCCGCGCGCGAATCGCCGCCGGCGAGCGCGAACGCCAGACCCCCGCACGCGAGGATCACGCAGCCCGCCGCCAGAACCAAGTTATTGACCATCGCTCCCACGTCCTGCGTGTCGAGGCGCTAAGGCGCTTCTTTGAGTTCCGAGGCGTCGAGCGCCGCGGCGAGGCGCTGCTCTTCGCCGAAATAGCGCGCGCGGTCCCAAAAGCGCGGCCGACCGATGCCGGTCGAGCGATGCCGGCCCTTGAGCTTGCCTTGCGCGTCCTCGCCGAGGACTTCGTAGACGAACAAGTCCTGGGTGATGATGACGTCGCCCTCCATCCCCATCACCTCGGTGATATGGGTGATGCGCCGCGATCCGTCGCGCAGACGCGCCGCCTGAATGATCACGTCGACCGAAGAGGTGATCATCTCGCGAATAGTGCGCGAAGGCAGGGAATAGCCGCCCATCGTGATCATCGATTCCATACGGCTGAGCGCCTCGCGCGGCGAATTGGCGTGGAGCGTCCCCATCGAACCGTCGTGACCGGTGTTCATCGCTTGCAGGAGATCGAAGGCTTCCGGCCCGCGCACTTCGCCGACGATGATTCGCTCGGGACGCATGCGCAGGCAGTTCTTGACGAGATCGCGCATCGTCACCTGCCCGGCGCCTTCGAGGTTGGGCGGACGCGTTTCCAGACGCACGACGTGCGGTTGCTGCAACTGCAATTCCGCCGCGTCTTCGCAGGTGATGACCCGCTCGTCCGGTTCGATGTAATGCGTCAGACAATTGAGCAGCGTCGTCTTGCCCGAGCCCGTGCCGCCGGAAATGACCACGTTGCAGCGGACGCGGCCGATGATTTTGAGGATTTCGGCGCCGGTGGGCGAAATCGAGCCGAAACGCGTGAGCTGATCGAGCGTCAGCTTGTCCTTCTTGAATTTGCGGATCGTCAGCGCCGCCCCGTCGATCGCCAACGGCGGGGCGATGACGTTGACGCGCGAGCCGTCCATCAGGCGCGCGTCGCAGATCGGCGAAGCCTCGTCGACGCGCCGGCCGACCTGACTGACGATGCGCTGGCAGATGTTCATCAACTGGGCGGAGTCGCGAAACCGGACGTTGGTCAATTGGATCTTGCCGCCGACCTCGATGAAGCAGCGCGTCGGCCCGTTGACCATGATGTCGGCGATGTCGTCGCGCGACAGCAGCGGCTCGAGCGGCCCGAAGCCGAGCACGTCGTTGCAGATGTCGTCGAGCAGGTCCTCCTGCTCGGAGATCGACAGGACGAGGTTCTTGATCGTCACGATCTCGTGGACGATGTCGCGAATTTCCTCGCGCGCGCTCTCGGAATCGAGCTTGGCCAGCGCCGCCAGATCGATCGCCTCGATCAGCGCGCCGAAGATCATCGATTTGGTCTGAAAATAGTTGTCGGAGCGGCGTTCCGGCTGCGCCAGAGACGGCAGCTCGGCGCCGACCGGCGACTTCGTCGTCTCCGGCCGGACCGCGGGCGCGCCCGCCGAGGGCGGCGGCTGGACGCTCAGTCCGGGATTGGAACGCTTACCGAACATGCTCTCTCTTCCCTGCGTCTGCGGCCGCCAGGCGGGGGTCGCCGACCGCGAGCGTCAACGTTTGTCCTGTCTCGATGCGCGGTTCTCAAGCCTTCTTCCGAACGAACTTGGCGATGAACGGATCGAGAATGCCGCGCTTGGCTTTGCGCGCCTCGCCGCGGCCTGCGACCTCGTTGGCCAGATCGGCGAAGATTTCGGCGATTTTTCCCTTCGGCTCGATTTCGGCGATCATCTGCCCGTTGTTGGCCGCCGCGCCGAAGAGCTTGGCTTCGTGAGGGATGACGGCGACCGGCTCCATTTCCACGGTCTTGGCGAAGTCCGCCACCGAAATTTCCGGACGCCTGGGCATGCCGACGCCGTTGATGACCAGATGGGGCGGATGGTCGTTGGGGCGCGAGCCGCGGATGTTGTCGATGATGTTCTTGGCGTTGCGCAGGTTGGCGAGGTCCGGCCCGGCCACGACGACGACTTCGTCCGAGCCGACGAGCATGCGACGCGTCCAGCCGTTCCAGGCGTGCGGAACGTCCAGAACGATCCAGGGCGCCGAGGCGCGCATCGTGTCGACGACCGAATCGAACGACGTTTCCGAGAAATCATAGAGGCGATCGAGCGTCGCGGGCGCCGCGAGCAAGCTCAAATTGTCGCCGCACTTGGACAGAAGGCGGTCGATCAGCGTCGCGTCGACGCGTTCGGGCGCGAACACCGCCTCCGCCACGCCTTGCGGCGGATCCTGATTGTAGTCGAGGCCCGCCGTGCCGAAGCCCAGGTCGAAATCCGCGACGATCGTCGCCATTTCCAGGCGCGTGGCGAGCGCCCAGGAGAGATTGTGGGCGATCGTCGACGAACCGACGCCGCCCTTGGCGCCGACGACCGAGATCACCCGTCCCAGCGGTTTGGCGCCGGGCGTACGAAAGAGGTTCGAGATCGCCTGGACGAACTCGACCGCGCTGAACGGGGCGACGAGATACTCGCTGACCCCGCGCGCCATCAACTGCCGGTAGAGCACGATGTCGTTGACTCGGCCCAGGATGACGACCTTCGTTCCCGCGTCGCACGAATGCGCCAGCTCGTCGAGTTGCTCGACGAGCAAATCGCGGTCCGCGGTCGCCTCGAGCACGATGACGTTCGGCGTCGGAGCGTGGCGGTACGCCTCGACCGCCGCGGCCGCGCCGCCCATGTTCTGCTTGACGTGGGTCTTGCTCATGCGCCGATCGCCGATCGCCGCCTGCACGAGGGCGGCGGTTTCCGGGGTCTCGCAAAAGGCTTGAATGGAGACGCGAGGAACCGGATCGATCTGCGGAATCGTCGGCGCGCGCGGGGCGGCGGACGACTCGGGCTGCTCGACGGACTGCACGCGCATGGCTCAGCCCCCCGTCCCGACTTGGCCGATCGCCGTGTTCTGGGTCTTCCAGGCGGTGCCGGGATCCTTGCCCTCGCGCACGTCGCCGATCGCTCGCAAGCGCATCGACACGTCCGGCGGGTCGCTGGAGCGCGACTGCGCGAGATCGCGGGGATCGTGGACCTGAGCCGCGAGCGCGGCCTGGGTCGCGCAGCCGAAATTCGGGTAGGATTCGTTGTTCCAGCCCTCGGTCGAGCTCCCCGAGGCCAGGTCGGTCGGCCATTGCCCGCACGGCGTCGGCACGACCGCCTTCAGGCCTTGAAAGATCAGGCGCACCGGCGCGGCGCGCGTCCCATCGCGCACCGGGTAGACGCCGACGCCGACGTATCCGCGCAGTCCCGTCGCGGCCAGGGCTCGGCGAATCTCGTCGACGATCCGGCGGTCGCTCTCCCTTCCGCCCGCCGGCGCCAGAATGGTGATCCGGCCGACGCCCAAATCGCGATAGCGTTGCGCGAAGCCGCGAATGTTGGCGACCGATTGCCGGTCGAGGCCGGCGCCGACGGGATAGACGTCGAGCGTCGTCGGCGCATCGGCCAGAACGATCGGATGACGCTGGTGATAGTCGTCCGGCGCGATCGAACCCACGCCGGCGTAATCGAGATTGCAGCCCGCGAGCGGCGAGGTCGCGAGACCGGCGAGGACGAGCCAAACCGGAGGCAGGGCTCGTGAGCGACGGGTGGTTGAGTTCCTCGACATGGTGGGACTCTCGTTTGAAGGGGGCGGCGGCATGGTCTCGTTTTCGCTCAATCGGTGATGAATCCAACCTTGCCGGAGTAACCGGGCGTCGGCTGCACGGCGCCCGTGCTCGAATAGATCCGGTTGACGCGCCCGAGCAGCCAGGACTGAGGATCGCTGGCGTCGGAGTAATTGGCGTCGGGCCGCGCCACCTCGCGCGGATCGATCGCATGCACGATGTAGGGCGTGACGGCGATCAAGAGTTCGGTTTCGTCGCGCAGGTAGTCGCGCGAGCGGAACAGGGCGCCGAGGATCGGAACATTCATCAGGCCGGGCACGCCGTTGATCGCCTGTTGCGTCTTGGTCGAAATGAGGCCGGCGGTGACGATCGAGCCGCCCGACGGCAATTCGACCGTCGTTTCGTTCTTGCGCGTGCGGAAGCCGGGAACCGGCGCGCCGAAGATCGTGATCTGCGTCGACGTGTCGACATCGGTCACCTCGGTGGCGATGCGCAATTGGATGCGGCCCTGGGAGAGGACCACCGGCGTGAAATTCAGCGTGACGCCGTAAGGCTGCTGGACGATCGTGGGCGTGCAAACGTTGCCGGAGCAGCTTTCGCCGTTGAGGATCGGGATCGTGCCGCCGGCGAGGAACTTGGCGCTTTCGCCCGAGACGGCGGTGACGGTCGGTTCGGCGAGGGTGCGCGCGACGCCGTCGCGTTCGTACGCCTCGAGCGTCGCCGTCAAGCTCTTGCCGGCCGAGAGCCAGCCCAACGCCGCTGTCGCCCCGCCCAGCCCGCCCCCGTTGACGGAGAAAGGGTTGTCGATCTGGAACGAGTTCGGGGCCTTCCCGACGCCCTGCATGTTGACGCCGAGCTGCTTGACAATGTCGCGGCGAATTTCGGTGACGGTGACGCGCAGGCTGACCTGATCGAGGCCGCGGATGGTCAGCGAATTCACGACCTTGCCCTGAACCTGCCTGCCGTCGCCCCCCTGCGTCGCCTCCTTGGTCTCGCTGAGAAACCCGGAGGCGATGTCGAGCGCTTTCTGCGCATCGCCGGCCGAAGCGACGGAACCGGTGAGAATGATCGATTCGGCGACGGTGCGAACGTGAATGTCGTTGCCCGGAATCGACGCGTTGAGCAGCGCCGCCAGTTCCCCGACGTCGCGGCCCACCGAAATCTGCAGAACCGCAATCTTGCGGCCGTCCGCGGCGAGCGCGAAGATCGAGGTCTGACCGGGCCAGAGGGTCGAAACGTAGATGCGGCGCGCCGAGCGCACCACCGCGTTGGCGACTTTCGGCTGACCGACGAAGATTTCCGCCGCGTCCTCGGGAAGATCGACGATCACCGAGCGGCCGACGCCGAGCTGCAGGGTCGTGACCGAGCCGTCGGCCAGGGTCAACGACGAGGTCGCCGCCGCCTGCCCGGACAGCGCCGCGCTCTGCGGCCCGAGCGCGACGAGCGCGACCAAAGCGGCGATCGACAGCGCGGCGCGACGCGCGAGGCGATGTCTTGTCATGCGGCGAACCTCAACCCCGGACTTTGCCATAGGCGTCCTCTTTCATCACCGCGCCGCCGCCTGCGGCGCGCCGTAGCGAACGATCGTCAAATTGTTGGGCCCGGCGCCGTTGACGTCGCCGGTCGTCTCGGCTTGGCCGGCGCTGTCGGCCAGACTGCGCAGGACCAGGTGCAGGTTGGAGTTGGCGGCTTGCTGGGCGAGGATGATCAATTCGGCCTGGGACGGGTCGAGCTCCAACGTCGCATTGGCCCCGACGACGACCTTCTTGCCGTTTTCCTCCTGGACGTTCTGTCCGATGGCGAGAATGCGGACGTTGGTCAGGATGGTTCGCGCGCCGATCACCGGGACGCCGCGGGCTTTCGTCGCTTCCTCGTCGTGAAAGATGGTGATGACGTCGACGCGGTCGTTGGGCAGGATGAAGCCGCCGGCGTAGGAATCGCCGACGTTGTCGATCTTGATCGCGACGGCGCGCATTCCCGGCGGCAGGATCGCCGACATGAAGCCGCTGTTGCCGCCTTTGACCAGCTTGTCGCGGCGCATCGGCTCGCCGCGCAGGAACGCCTCGCGGGTCAACGAGCCTTCGACGTCCTCCTTGACGTGAGGACCGCTCGACTTGGCGATCATGTATTCCGAGAGCGCCGCTTTGGGCCACGCTTGCCAGGCGATCGAGGCGTCGGTGACCTCCGTGCCCATCGGAATGTCCTGCGCCGCGACCAGCACTTCGTCGGTGTCGACCTTGGGCGCCGCGGCGACGGCGGCGGGCCGCGGCGGCGGCGACGAATTGTTGAACAGGACATAGGCGGCGCCGAAGGCGACGACCGTCGCTCCGAGAACCGCGATCTGCACTTTGTTCATGAACTCGAGCCCTTTTCGCGCCCCGTAACCCAACGTGAGCCCAATAAGAGCAGCCAATCGTCAAATTACGGTTAATCAGGCGTATCTAACTGATTACCGAACGATGAAGGGCGCGCGCGCGACGCGGCGCGCTCCGCGCGCCTTCCGCCGCGCCAAATCGGGCGCTTACAGGCTCGCCGCGGCGTGCCAGATCTGCGTCTGGGGATACAGCATCAGCCCCGCCGCGGCGAGCGCGATCCCGTAGGGGACGCCGGTCTTGCGGTCGTGCAGCCGCGCGATCCATTCGTGGCGGGAAAGCCAGGTCGGCAGCACGAAGCCTCGCGCCAGCAGAATAAGGATGGTCAGCGCGCCTCCG
>Ga0181524_10000961_pt1 | contig 34318 bp, 13 predicted proteins | sample PEATcosm2014_Bin_34_FD_119761 | JGI IMG/M metagenome (GOLD analysis project Ga0181524, IMG submission 119761) | Peatland microbial communities from MTU Mesocosm Facility, Houghton, MI, USA - PEATcosm2014_Bin05_60_metaG | ecosystem: Environmental > Terrestrial > Soil > Wetlands > Peat | place... | reverse complement strand
GCTGTCCGGCGTGTAAACCGCCTGCGCCGTCGTGGCTGCCGCGGGCATCGTGAACGTGATGTCCGATGCCCCATCAGGCTGGTCCACGCCGTTCACCGTCCAGAACGAGAAGGTATATCCAACTATCGCCGGAGCCACCAGGTTCACGCTCGTATCGTACGCGACGCTCGGCACCGTGTACTCCGTCGTCCCGCCGTCGCCGGTGCCCGAAGTAATGACGATCCCGGTCGGTGGCGTGGATTCGACGGTCAGCGCGTACCCGCTCAGCGCGTACTGCGCCACGGCCAGGCTGTTCTGCCCGAAGACCTCGATCCGGTCGTTCCCCACGTCAACCACATAGACATTCCCCTGGCTGTCGACCTCGATGCCTTCGGGGGAGTAGAGCTGCCCGGGACCGGAGCCATAGCTGCCCCACTGGCTGACGTAAGTGCCCGCGGAGGTGAACTTCTCGACGCGGTCGTTATCCGTGTCGGCCACATAGACATTCCCCTCGTTGTCAACCGCCACGCCTGCGGGATTCGTGAATTGCCCAGGGCCGCTGCCCACGCTGCCCCACTGCGTGACGTAATCCCCTGTAGAGGTGAACTCCTCGATGCGGCTGTTTTGGTCGTCGGCCACATAGACATTCCCCTCGTTGTCAACAGCGATGCCTTCGGGATCCTCGAATTGCCCGGGGCCGCTGCCCGTGCTGCCCCACTGGGCAACGTAAGTGCCGGCTGAGGTGAACTCCTCGATGCGGTTGTTGTGCGAGTCGGCCACATAGACGTTGCCGCCACTGGCGACAGCGATGCCTACGGGAGTCTCGAATTGCCCGGGACCGCTGCCAAAGCTGCCCCACTGGGTGACGTAAACCCCCGCGGAGGTGAACTCCTCGATGCGGCTGTTCGACGTGTCGGCCACGTAGACATTGCCGGTGCTCGCGACCGCGATGCCAGAGGGGGAATAGAATTGCCCATCGCCGCTGCCCGAGCTGCCCCACTGGGTGACGTAAGCCCCGGCGGAGGTGAACTCCTCGATGCGGTTGTTGTTCCAGTCGGCCACATAGACATTGCCGCCGCCGGCGACCGCAATGCCCCACGGGGACGAGAACTGCCCATTGCCCGTGCCCGAACTGCCCCAGGAGGGCAAGCCGGCGGGGGTCGTGAACGTCACGTTCTCCTGCCCGGCAGTCTGCGCCACGCCGTTCACCGTCCACTGCGAGAAGACGTACGCCCCGCTCGGGTCGGTCGCCGGGGCCTGGAGATTCACACTCGTCCCCAGCGTGACGTCGGCAACCGCGTACTCCGTCGTCCCGCCGTCACCGGTGGTCGAACTGATAACGAGCCCGGTCGGCGGCGTGGATTCGACACTCAGCGCGTAGCCGCTCAGCGCATACTCTGCCACGGCCGTCGAGGTCGTCGCGGGCATCGCGAACGAGATGGACTGCTGCCCTGAAGTCTCGTCCACGCCGTTCACTGTCCACTGTGAGAAGATGTAGGCCCCGCTCGGGTCCGTCGCCGGGGCTTGGAGATTCACGCTTGTCCCCGGTGTGACGTTGGCAACCGTGTACTCCGTCGTCCCGCCGTCACCGGTGGTCGAAGTGATAACGAGACCGGTCGGCGGCGTGGACTCCACCGTCAGCGCAGTGGCCGCTGTCGTGTACTGCGCCACCGCGAGGATGTTCTGGCCGAAGATCTCCTGGATGCGCTCGTTGTCCGTGTCGGCCACATAGATATTGCCCGCGCTGTTGAGAGCGACGCCTGCGGGATACTCGAATTGCCCGGCACCGCTGCCCGCGCTGCCCCACTGGGTGACGTAAACCCCGGCGGAGGTGAACTCCTCGATGCGGCTGTTGTACGTGTCAGCCACATAGACATTGTCGGCGCTGTCGAGAGCGACGCCTCCGGGGTATTCGAGTTGCCCGTTGCCCAACTGGGCCTGGTAAGTGCCGGAGGAGGTGAACTCCTGGATGCGGCTATTGAATGTGTCAGCCACATAGACATTGCTCTCGCTGCTGACAGCGATGCCTGCGGGAAAGTAGAACTGCCCATCGCCGGAGCCCTCGCTGCCCCACTGGGTGACGAAAACGCCGGCAGAGGTGAACTCCTGGATGAGGTTGTTGTCCGTGTCGGCCACATAGACATTGCCGGTGCCGGCGGTGTCAATGGCGATGCCTGTGGGGTCGCTGAACAGCCCATTGCCGCTGCCGGAGCCGCCCCACTGGGTGACGAAAACGCCGGCAGAGGTGAACTCCTGGATGAGGTAGTTCCCCGTGTCGGCCACATAGACATTGCCGGTGCCGGCGGTGTCAATGGCGATGCCTGTGGGGGCGCTGAACAGCCCGTTGCCGCTGCCGTAGCCGCCCCACTCGGTGACGTAACCCCCGGTGGCGGTGAACTCCTGGATGCGGTAGTTCTCCGAGTCAACGACATAGACATTGCCGTTGCTGGCGACAGCGACGCCTGTGGGGCCCTCGAACTGCCCTTCGCCGCCGCCCGCGCTGCCCCAGGAGAGGAAACTGGCGGGTGCCGCGAACGTGACCGACTTCAGGCCGGCGCCCAGCGTCGCGCCGTTCAACGTCCACTGCGAGAACGTGTAGCCGGCAGGGTCCGTCGCCGGGGCTATCAGGTTCACGCTCGTCCCGTACGCGACGCTCGGCACCGTGTACTCCGTCGTCCCGCCATCGCCGCTGGTCGAAGTGATGACGATCCCGGTCGGCGGCGCGGACTCCACGGTCATCGTGTAGGTGTTCACCGTGTACACCGCCACCACCGTGTTGGCCGCGGTCATCGTGAGCGTAATTTCCTTCTCACTCGCAGTCTGGGCTGTTCCGTTCAGCGTCCAGTACTCGAAGGTGTATCCGGTCGGGTCCGTGGCCGGCGCCTCCAAGTCCACGCTCTTCCCGTACGCGACGGGATCGGCGTAGTTCGTCGTGCCGCCGTAGCCCGTGTTCGAACCGATGACCACCCCGGTCAGCGGCGTGGACTGAACGCTCAGCGTGTAAGTGTTCACTTCGTATTGCGCCGCCGCCGTCGTGGCCGCCGCGGTCGTCGTGAACGAGACGGACTTATTCGATGGAGTGATTGCCAATCCGTTCACCGTCCAGTACTCGAAGGTGTATCCGGTCGGGTCCGTCGCCGGCGCTGTCAAATTCACGCTCGCACCTGCCGCGATGTCCGGCACCGAATAGTTCGTCGTCCCGCCGTCGCCACTGGTCGAAGTGATAACGATCCCCGTTGGCGGCGTGGACTGCACATTCAGCGTGCTGACCGATGTGTACTGCGCCACCGCCGTCGTGGCCGCGGCCGTCGTGAACGTGATCGCTTGCTGCCCGGCAGTCTGAGCCACGCTGTTCACCCACCACTGCACGAAGGCGTACTTCGTGGTCGGGTCGGTCGCGGGGGCCTGCAGGTTCACGGTCGCTCCAGCCGCGACGCTCGACACGGTGTAGTCCGTCGTCCCGCCGTCGCCCGTGCTCGAGCCGATGCTCAGCCCGGTCGGCGGCGTGGACTGCACATTCAGCGTGTTGACGGCCGCTGCCACTGGGGAGAGTTCGTAAACCGTGCCATAATAAGGAGAGACGGCGCCGCCGACGGGGCTTGTGCCGTAGAGATTGCCGCTCCCGTCCATGATCAAGGCCGACCCGGGGTCCTCCCCGTCGGCCCCGCCCAGTGGAAACGACGCGAGCGGGGTGAGCGTCTTGCTCCCGCATGCTAATTCGAACACCAGGCCGATGCCATAACCGCCGTATTGAGTCGTTCCATAGAGATTGCCGCTGGCGTCCATGAGAAGCCCGCCAATGGGCGATCCGTCGTCGTCTCCGCCGCCAAACGAGCAGAGCGTGGTGATCGTGGGGTTGCCGGCCGCGATGCTGGCGGCCGTGATTTCGAACACCGTGCCCCACGTAGTAGGGCCGCCGAACGAAGTGGTGCCGTAGATATTGCCGTTGCCGTCTACGACGGGCGTCCCCTCGGCCGTCTCCCCGGTGGGACTGAAAACCCCCCCGCCAGCGAACGACACGAGCGCGGTGATCGTGGAGCTCCCAAACGGCAATTCGTACACCGTGCCGGCGCCATTAGCGCCGCCCTGCCATGCCGTTCCATAGAGATTGCCGAACTGGTCCACGGCGAGCCCGCCATGGCAGCCTATCCCGTTGGCTCCGTTGAGCGAGGCCAGCGTGATGATCGTATCGGTCCCGACCGCCACTTCGAACACGGAGCCGTCGTTACTGTCGCCGCCCAGGTAAGTTGTCCCGAAGAGATTGCCGCTGCCGTCTATGAGCAGGTCGCCATAAGAGCCTTCGGATCCGCTGGCGAACGAGGCGTACCAGGTGATCGCCTTGCTCCCGGCCGCCACTTCGAACACCGTGCCGGCGTTATTGGCGCCGCCCTCCGTCGTCGTTCCATAGAGATTGCCGAGGCCGTCTATGACCATGCCGCCAAAGGGACCGGCGCCGTTGGTGTCGTTGAACGAGGCCAGCGTGGTGATCGTGGGGGTGCCGGACGCGATACTGGCGGCCGTGATTTCGAACACCGTCCCATAGCCACCGCCCCGGACCGTTGTGCCGTAGAGATTGCCGCTGCCGTCCATGACGAGATTACCCGCCGTGGGCCCATTTCCGTTGGGTCCGATGAATTCCCCCAGAACCTTGAGAGTATAGGTGTATGGCGGCGCCGCAGGCGTCACGGTGAAGAGCGCCGAGGTGGCGGCGGTCAAGGAGCCGTCAGTGGCCTGAAGCGTATAGGGGGTCCCTGCCGCGGTGACGGAAAGGGTGTTGAAGGTCGCCACGCCGTTTACGGTCGCCGCGGTCAGCGTCCCCTTGAGGGTTCCCGGCCACGGGGTGCCCGGGCTGACGGCCACGGTTACGTTCGAAGAGGGGCCGGTCGTGACCACGTTGCCGCCGGCATCCTCGACAGCCACGGTCACCGGCGGGGTGATCGTGCTGCCGGCCTGCGTGTTGGTCGGCCCCTGGACAAAGGCCAGTTGCGTCGCCTGACCCTGTGCCGTGAGGCAAAGGATGCAGACGCCTGCCACGAAGGCGAACAGGGGCGCCAGTCCGATCCGCCGCCGACTCCGGCCGACTGAGAAACCTTGCAAACTCCGCTGGTAATTTCTCATTGTCCTCGCTTCTTTCGTATGAAAAGACGCAGTGTCAGGATGGCGGCTTGTTGGCTACTCCGACCGCTATTCGCAAGCGCTGCCCCTTGGCCGCCTGCCGATTTGCATCAGTCGTCCCCATCTATATTTTGTACTTCTTCAGAGTCCTTGAGTCAAGAAAATTCCGGTTCCGCTCATCGGCCGGCGGGCAGCGCGGAAGGTTGCCGGTTTCGGCCAAGACCGGCGCACCTGGAGCGGCCCATACCGGCGCGGGCGTGCCGGAATATCTCGCATCACCAGCGCCCCGCGGGGCTCCCGGTCAGCGGTTTTTCGGCGGCCGGAATTTGGAAAACAGTTCTCGGGCGCAGGTGCCCCAACCGTGGTTCGGCGGAGAGTATTGCACGGCATGTTACCGCATCTTCACCAGTGTGCGCCCCTCCACGACGCCCTGCATCTCCCCGATCGGGATCGCCGTCAACCGGACTTCCCGCACTCCGCAACACCCCCGCGCAGTGAGCGGACATTCCCCTCGCCGCGCAACAGATTATACTACAGCGTAGCATACCACGACGTGGTATACCAGGTTCAGTGTAACGTACTCGAGCGCTACTGTCAACAACATCTCAAAAAGAATTTTCGGGGTAATGAGATGGAGTCAGGTACTCAACAACGGGCAATCTGACTTTTGACTTGATAGACTGCGGCCTGAATGGGTTCGCGAGAGAGGGGGCGAGGCAGGCGAAGCGGCACGGTCGGCGACCAGGTCACAATGTTCACCATCGGAGCTTCGGGGATGGGCGCCGAAGTGAAGCTGCAGGCCTGGACGAGGACGGACTCCTTCGCGGCATCGAGTTCCTTGACGATGGCGTCGGTGCAGCCGCCGTGCGGAGAGAAGTACACGGCGATCTGCGGCGCAGGCTGGTCGGCAGCCATCGGTGCGCCGGCGCATACTGCCCGGACGGCCCCAGCGACCAGAATCGCGAGAACGCCAATGTGCCTCTTGTTCATGCGGCCGATCCAAGTACCTGGCAAGAGCCGGAAGGATAAGCCGCTACTCTTCCTTGACACCCGCTTTTGCACTGGCAGGGACAGGGACGCCTCACCAGCCGAAGCAACGATACGGGTCGTCCCATGCCTCGACCTGATCCAAATACAGGCCGTCAAGCCACCGCTGCTCCGGTTTGGCAGGCAGGACCGGACTGCTGAAGCGCGCCAGGAGCGGAGTCGAGCCGGCGACGCCCAGGCCGGCCAGGGCGCGCGTCATCACGAAAGAAGCCCTGCGGTATGTCCGTCTGAGGTTGTACTGCTCGTAGAAATAGAACCGATAGCCCTGGGTCCCCTCCTCGAAGCTGGGGTTGACGATCACGTTCGCCGGGGCCGCCGCCGCGGACTGAGGGCTCCATGGGACGTACTCCCCTTCGTATAACCGGAACATGTCGGCCCTGAAGCAGCCGCCGTCCTGCATGCAGGCGACATACGCAAGCAGGCCGCTCGGGTAAGGCTTTTCGCACTTGAAGGTCATGTGCAGGTCGGTCCATTGGCCCTCCGGGAGCACGGTCTCCGGACCTCTCATGACCGTGTCCCACGCCCCGCCGTAGCGCTGGACATCCAGCCATGCCGTGACCGGCCCGCCCACGCCTTTGAGTAGGACGGCGAACGTGTACGTCTTGCCGACCTCCGGCGCCCATGGGACTTCCTGGGCCGGCGCGCCGCGAGCCTGACTGGGGGGCGCGGCCGACATGCTCGCCTGAAGCTGCATGCCCCATGGAGAGGCCGTCCCCATAACCACCAGGGCGCTTCGCTTGCCATCTGCGGCGTCGCCGGCGTCCACCGTGAAGGATGCCACAGCCCCCTCCGCCGTCGTGACGGAGTACGGCGGCAGTTGCCAGAAGACGACGTTCGCGTCCTGCGCCTTCGCAAGCACCCCGTCGCCGACGACCTGCGCCCCGCCCGTGACGAGCGGGAGCTGCAATGCCGCCGCGTTATAGACGTCCGCCGGCCCGATGCCCGCCAGCAGCGAATCCCCGGCAGACGGCTCGAAGAATGTGGAGATGTGCTCCTCCTTCTTCATCTGAACCGCCGGAAGAAGCGACTTGGCCTCTTCCTCGTCCAGCCCCAGCGCCAGAACCCGCCCGCCGCCCTTGATGAACTCTCCGACCGCCCGGGCGTCCGCGGCGAGCTTCTTCCCCCCGCCGGTCCCGACGACGAGGACTTCGTCAGGCGAGAGTTTCCCGGCCTCGTACGCAAGCGGGACGATGCCGGAGCGCCTCAGATGCCGCTGGCCGGCCGGGTCTCCCACATAGATCGCTTTTCGGTCCGTTTCGGTCGCTTTCCAGCCTGAAACGTACCGGAAAATGTTCCCGACAAGCATCTCGGCGGCCGGGTCGTTCTCGGTCCGCCCTGTGACGTCCATCTGGCAGAACAGCGCCATCCCTTTGCCTTCGCGGTACACCATCAACGGGCTATATTCCAGGCTCCAGCCGCCGTCCAGGATCGGCATGAAATCTCCGCGGGCCGGTTTCTCGATGAGGACCGACGCCACGTTGCCTCGGCATCCGCATCGCCAGATATGTGACACCTTAAGTCCGCACCACTCCACCTTGTCCTCTTCGTACGCGCCCGTGAACGGGTAGGTTATGCGCGGCGGCGCCAGCGTCGCCGTCCCGCGCCAATCGCGCAGGTTATCCGTCTCAAGACCCGCAAGGAGCGGGCTGTCCGGCACGCGCTCGAAGACCCGCCTCAGCCCGTATTCCTCGGCGCGGAACCCGAGCCGTTTCGTCAGCGCATCGCAGGTCTGCTCGAAAACGATCACCCGCAATCCGTCGCGGACTCGCATGATGTCCGGCGCAGGGCCGTCCACCATCAGCGCGCCCTTGCCGATGACCAGGATGTCGTATCCGCCCAGGTCCGCCTTCGCGTCCACCTCCTGGTACGGGACCTTCATCGCCCCGAGCAGCTTGCCGGTCTCCCCCTTCGGATCGAATAAGGCTATCTTGGCGCTCAACGACGGGGTCTGCCGGCGCGGCATGACGTCAATCTGGAAGGAATCCTCCTGGCTCTCGCCCGTGCCGAACTTGACCGCAGCGGTCAGCTTGTAATGGCCGGGCGGCAGCCCGGCCGGGACCGCAAAGTTCGCCGGAATCCGTTCCTGCTGGCCGGTCTCCAGTGTGCCCTTCCTGGCGCCTGCCGGCGCGCCCGGCAGGTTCGCCGACCACGCGCAATCGAACGTCACCGGGACGCGCGAGTTGTTGATGATGATCACCTGTTTCGCAACGGTCTCCCCCGGAACGAAGTTGTGGTCCTTGCTGGTGAAAGATTCCGGCTCGCCCGCCGGCTGGGTGGAGGGTTTGCCCGCGATGTAGGCCAGGAGCGGCATGTTGTTGCGCAGGAGCGCAGTCCCCGCCGGCGTCGGGGTCCAGTCCGACTGCTCGAAGTCCGTCGGCATGGACATGAAAATCCCGTGAGCGTGATCAATGTAATCGGGGCTGAACCCCGGCTTCTGGAGGCTGTCCCAGGAGACCTTCAGAACCTTGCGGCCCATGTCAATCCCGCTGCGCACCGTCCAGTAATCCGCGTACTCCCAGCAGTTGATCGCCGAGATCCCCCACGTCCGAAGCGCGCGCCAGTTGTCGGTGACGTACATCGCCAGAACCGGCTTGGTCGCGTCAAGATCCTCGCACTCGACCGGGTAGTCCCAGCGATGCCAAGTCGCGCCGGCGCGAAACTTGGCGCTCTCCCAACGCAGGTCTCTCTTCTCCTGCTCGCTGATCCGGAAAGCCGCGTCGCCTGTGAACTGCGAGTTCCACTGCGCCACGCACAGCTCCCAGGGGACGTCGGCATTGCCCCAGGCCCGCCGGCCGCTGTACCAGCCGCGGTACATGGTGAAATCCCACGAGAGCGGCTCCCCGTACTCGCACAGGAAAACCGGCTTGACGCCCTTGGCGCCAAAGGACTCGAACCAGTCGTCCATTTCCTGGATGGGAGCGAAGTTGACGTAAAAGTTCGGCGACATCATCTCGCCCAGGTCGCAGGAGCCATGGTGGCAGATGACGCGCGTGACGTCGAACCGCTCCACGATCGCCTGCGCCCGCAATGCGGACCGCGCGTCGCTCGTCAGCCACGAGGCCGGGGACCTCGTCTCTTCCTGCTTCCACGGGTCGGTGAGGCAGTCCATCATGTCCGGGTTGTTCCAGCCGAAGTGGTAGCCGACGCCGTGGTTCACCGCGTACGCGACCACGGACGGGTGGTTCTCCGCCACGCGGCGAACGTAGTACTCGGCGTGGCCCGCATAGCCGTTGGCCTGGTCCGCGTCAGGAGCCCCCCAGTCGTAAGCGAGACAGTTCGGCATCGGAAGCGCAACGAGCATTCCGACGTCGTCCGCCGCCCGGAGGACCTCCGCGTAGCTCAGGTGCGAGCCCGGCTCGCAGCCGTAGTTATGGCCGTACACGAAGTTGACGCCGAAGCTCTTCATCCGCAGCATGGTCTCCTTGGCCGCGTCATACGTCGCCGTACCCGCTTCGCGCAATGCATTCTCCAACGGAAGCACAAAGAAGAAGATGCGGCTGCCGTTCAGGTAGAAGTCGCGCCCGTTGATCCAGATCTCGCGGAACCCGATCCGTTCAGGGGCGGCGACGTCGAGCGTCTTGGAATCGGCCCCCAGCAGCGACAGGCTGACCTGGTACATGTTTTCGGGCGTGTTGGTGTCCCAGAGCTTCTCCGGCTTCCAACTGGAGGTGAAGGCGAACCGGCCGGAACCCTTCAGGTCGGCCGCCGTGAAGGGCTGGCTCGTGAATTCATGGTTGGGAAGCCCCTCGGCGGAGACCTGCGCCTTCAGGACGTACTGCGCGGCCGGGGCCAGCCCATCGAGCCCCGCCTCGAACGTGATCTCCCAACGCCGCACCGAGGTGTCCACCTTGATGCGCGAGATGCGAGGTCCCATAGGCACGCCCGCCAGCCAGAGGTCACCGCACAGCCCGCAACGTTCCACGCCGCCCTGGACTTGTTTGGACCGGAATGTCCCGCTATTCGGCAACATGACCGTCTTCAGCGGCAGGGCGATAACCAGCATGCTCAGGGTCTGCGTGGCGCCCGGCCGGCACTGCCCGGTCAGGTCCACCTCGCCTCCCGGGAAGCGCAACTCGCCAGCCTGCTTGGCGTCGAGGTAAACGGCCGCGTAGGAATTGAGGCAGTCCACGGAGAGCGTAATCCGCCGCCCGGCCCAGTCGGCCGGAATCGCGATTTCACGCTGGTACCAGGCCGCGGTGACGTTAGCCAGATCAGCGTCCTTCCATGCCGGATTGGGAATGACCGTCTGGCAGTTCATCTGCATGTAGTTCTGATGCACCGGCCAGGGCCCGGGCGTCTTGAAGTAACCCCAGTCGCCTGCCGGCACGGCGTCCATCGCGCCGGTCGCCGGCTGCCAGAGCCACAGGCCGTTGATGCAGATCCGCTCGCGCGTCGGCGTGGCGTCGCGGTGCGCCTTCGATATGTCCCAGACCGCCTTGACGCCCGGCGGCAGCGCTGCATCCTGGCCGAATGCGTGCCCCTCAGCCGCCAGGAACGCCGAGACGACCAGCGCGCTCATCGAGAACACTCGTCCGGCAGACATCGGTCACCTCCTCTCGCTGGAGCTTCATTCACCAACTGACAGAATAGCGCGGCCGTTTGCAGGACTCTATCACGAGGGGCTGACAACCGCAGCCCCTCCGACAATGTGACTTGGACTGACAATCTGCTTGGTTTTTTCTACATCTCCGTGTGGGGCTGGCCGGATGAATTTTTATCATGAGACCATTACCCCGTTGATAATCCGGCAGTCTGTCAGCCCGCCTTCTTCAGCGTGCGTGTGACACTGCTGCCGGCCTGGAGATCCTCGGGCAAGACGAAGCGGACAGCGCTGACGCCGGGTCCGGCCGGGGAGCAGCCTTCGCCGACCAGCGCGCGGTCAATGGTCACGGTCACGGTAAGTGGTTCGTTCTTGGGGTTGGACACGCTGATCTGCAGTCCTTCCCCCGTCTGGCGGCAGAGGAGGAGGCACGGCTGGTCCACGGAGAGTTCCCAGCCGCGGCCACCGGCGAGCTTCTCGGGTCGGTGGAACGCCGCCTCCAGCAACTTGAGACCATTATGGCGCACCGCCTGGATCGCCGGGGTGTTGCTCAGCACCTCTAACTGTCCGACCTCCTCTTGCGCGGCGGCCCCCTTGCAGTCCGGCAGCACAATGTACTCGTAGCTGCTGCCGTCGGGGTTCTTCCCATGGGCGATCCAGAGGCTGAACACGTTGAGCGTCACCCGCGCGGCCGATCCGGTGCCTATGTCCGCCCAACTCCCGGTCTGCGGCCCGATCTTCACGTGCACCGGCGTGCCGAGCGGGAAGGCGTAGGTAACCGAGTCGTGCTGCACCCAGCGGACCCCGTCGAAATCGTACTCTCCGCTGGCCAGCGGCTCCGCCTTGTCCGCCACGGCCACGTTCCCTGCCAGGAGACACTGGTTCACCGAGGTGAGCACCGGGTCGCCGGTGGGGCAGGCGATGCCTGCGCCCAGGCAGACGAACTCGTTGTCGAAGTAGAACCAGGCCTTCTTCGCGGTGAGCGCGTCGTACCGCAGATCCATGGCCGCCATGCCGTAGAGACCATCGGAGACGCCGCCCACGAAGCTGGTCTTGCCGTTGCGCCGCACCTCGCTGGGCACCAGCGGCTCGGGCCGCTGCTCGCAGGTCGTGCCGGGCACTCGACGCCAGTCCCACACCGGGAAGATGTCGCGGTACTCCTCGCCGGTGCGGTAGATGAAGGCGGCGCCATCGGCGATGTGGTGCGTCTGCTTGTTATCGCCGTCTATGAAACCATCGGTGTTCAACACGCGCGTCGAGTACATGCGCGCCGACGTCAGGTAGCCCACGCGCTCATGCGCCATGTAGTCCGACTTCCAGAAGTAGCGGTTTCCCACGAGCGGCGGCGCCGCCGGTTCGCCGCGAAGGCGAGCGGCAAAGTCGGCCAGCTCCTTCTGGCGCGGGCCCGGCAGGTTCGCCAGGCGCTCTACGCAGCGCGCCAGGCCGCCGATGGTCCTTCCGCGCCCCACGATACTCCGGCCAATCACCCCGTAGTCGTAGATTCGTCCGCGGACCATCCACTGCGTGCCGTCCAGCACGAGGCGCTCCAGGAGTTGAATCTGCTCAGGCGAGGGAGCGAAACGGGTGCCTTGAGTGAACTCGATCCAGCGCGTGCAGTCTTCGGTGAAGCTTGCGCCGTATCCGCCGGTGTAGAGCAGGGCGTGGTGCTGGTGGAAGCTCGCATCCGCCTGGATTCCTTCGTGGTTGGGACCTGCGACGTGTATCTCGGCAAAGAGCGGTGCCATGGCGTCGCTAACCACATCCGAGGAATGCTGCAGAAGACCGCGATAGACCTGGTTGGTGGCGACCCATACCAGGTTGGCGCCGGTTTGGGAGCCCGCCGCGTATGGCGCGCCAGCAACCGCCTCTTTCCTCAGAGTGGATCGGTCGAGGATCCCTGCGCCCCTGGCCACCTGCTCGGGAGTCAGGTCCTTCTCCAGCATCAGGAGGGTCTCGCCCAAGGTCTTGGGTGTCCCGATCATGTTCCACCACCAGTTGGCGGAGTCCTGGAAGTCGTGCTTCAGCCAGTAGTCGAGCGCCGACATCAGCTTCGCCTTGAGCGCCGGGCTACCCTTCGTCGAGGCGTCGCCGCAGCAGTAAGCCATAGCCATGTCGCGAACGCGCGAAAGGTGCTCAAACGTCTTCCAATGGGCTTGCGCCTGGTCCTGATAGTCCACGTCGGGCCACGACCCATCTGCACCAAGGGTCTGGGCGGCGCGCTGTCCTTCCTGTGAGGCCCGCTGTGCTACATCGGCCCCATTGGGCTGCAGCGACGCGAGCAGTCTCTGTTTCAGAAGATCCATGTCTTTGTCTGCCGCCACACTCGTATTCCCGTATGCGTTCCCCTGGCCGGTAGCCGGATGCCCCCCGGCAAGGAGCAGCCCTCCGGCGGCGAGCAGCAAAGCACAGAAGATTTTCGCCAATGATCGGGTCATTGTCAGCTCCTTCTCCATCCGCAGCGTCACGCCCTCTTGCGCCGCCGTTTCGAGGAATCTACCACGAGGGGCTGACAACCTCAAGGGGCACCCAGGCGATCCATCGTCTCGACGGTCCTCATTCGATCCCCTGAGCCGACTGGCCGGCAGTCAATTCAGAAACTGCGGGCGGAAACCAGGAACCCAGGCAATCGGAACTTGGGACGCAGGGGGCGCTTGTTACGGTGAAAATGGGAAAGGAAGCGGGCCGCCGGCATGCTGCGTCGGTGCTGAATGCGCGACCTCCAGCCCCCAAGCCGGCGTGCTGCTGGTTTGCGTTGCTGTCGCGTTCGGTACTCCAAACGAGAATCGAACCGCGCGCAGAGGCGTTGTCGTAACTCCTTGTCAATCAGCAACCGAAAAGCTGGCAACCAGGTAGGGGGTAGTTGCCAGCTTTCGCAGAAAGAGAGAGAAACGAGGCCGATTTACGCGCCAAGAGGCGCGAAAAGGTGCGTGGCTGGTTGCCAGCTTTTTCGGCGCGCGGTCTGACGACCACGCGACAAACCACGCGAGTATTGGCCGTTGACACGCAAGGGCCGCCGCGGTATCTCGACCGGCCTTTTCGCGCCGGAGACGTTTCGCTCCGGTCGAGTGGTGAACCAAACGATACTGTAATCGAACTGTTCTCTGACCTATTCGCTCACGTTCATAAGACACGCCTCACCCGTCGCGATGTGGGAAGTCCCCACTTCATCGCCGGATGCGACAATGGCTGTCGCATCCGGCAAACGTCTATGTCATCGCATGAACGCTTCAGGGTGCATCAGTACAAGAGCTGGTTCAGCGTTTCTGCCTTCGGCCAGGCCGATTCTTGGTGGCTTACAGGAATCAGCTCCTCGCACCGCGGGCTATAATACGCTAACGTCCCGTGCTCGTACGCGCTCTCAGGCGCCACCCATACCTTCTGGCACATCGGGCATATCACACGCGTGAAATCAACGCCTTTTATGCTGGTGGTGACCTCTTGCCTGCTGCAGTCCGCGCAAGTAGCAAGAGGTTTGGAAGAGACCACCTCTCCGGCAGTTTGACAGCCGCTCATCAGTATTGCGCCGGCAAACAGCGCAACCAGTGAAAGTGTCATTATGTTCCTCATGATACACCCTCCAAGCTAACCCGCTTCCTCAATCTCGTCCCTCTAATTTAAGAGTATCACACAGAATGCGCTTGTCAAACAGAAAACGCGGGCGAGTCATTTCCGGCCGCGGCATCAGGGCCATCTCCGCAGCTCCACCCGCCCGCAATGCTTTTTCCGGTCCGAAAAGCCCCATTTCATATAGCCTCCGGCGGGTTCTCCGGCGCGCCATCGGCACGACTGTTGGGGTATAACTATGTTGAAGGAAGAGGATGTCGAGAGAGGAAGATGGGGCAGAGAGGGGCCGACGAGGGCTGCCTGGTTCACGGATCGCGCGACGGTGCCCGGCGTAGAAACGCGAAACCCTTGCGATTACTGTCCCATAACGCGCACGGCCCGCCAGCACGTGCTGACGGGCCTTTTCGCGCCGGAGATGGTTCGCTCCAGTGAATTGGTGAAGGGAAACGTACTCGGTACAAAACACTCTCTGAAAACACGCTGAAAAGCGTCGGGGCAACCAGCACAAGTTCGAACCGTCGGGCACCGATGTCGGGCCATTTCTGGCCATCTTTTTGAAGCCTTCGGAACCGTATCTGATCACACCGCAGCGTCTTATAGCACTCTCAGCATGATGCAGTTCGGATAACGGCCACTGAACGGCTCGAACTTGGCCTTGCCTCGGTCCAGGTCGGCCTTCACCCATAGTCGAATGCGCCTGCCGGTCTACCGGCGTTCTTCGATCCCGGAGAATATTCTTGAGCGAGTGGTGACAAATCGGTAACATTTGCTCGCTAGACTCGGTCGTGGATTGGGTGACCGGGTTTTTTGCGAAAGGAGCAAGCGATGCGTGCGCAATGGTTGGCGATCGTGGGGCTGGCGGCGGTAAACTTCTCGGCGGTCCGCGCGGATACGCCGGCGGCGCAGTTGGAGAAGGGCATCTTCCAGCAGGAGACCGCCGGCGACCTCGACGCGGCGGTGAAGGTGTACAAGCAGATCGTGGACGAGGCGAACGCGAACCGCCGCTTCGTCGCCGAGGCGCAGTTCCGCATCGGCGAGTGCTATCAGAAGCAGGGCAAGAAGGCTGAGGCCGAAGCGGCCTTCCGGCAGGTCGTCGTCTCGTACCCGGATCAGGTGGAACTCGTCGCGAAGGCGCGCAAGGAACTCGGCGAGGCGGAGCCGGCGCGTGCGCCGAAGATCGTCAGGACCAGCCCCCTTGCGTTCGCCAATGATGTCTCTCCGGCGCTTGATAAGATCACTGTGACATTTGATCAGGAAATGGAGGACGGCTGCTGGGCTTGGGTCAATGACGACTACTTGGGCAGTTACCCTAAAACCAGGGGCAAGCCGTATTACGACGCCGCAAGGACGACCTGCACGCTGCCCTGCACGCTGGAGCCCGGCAAGGTCTATTGGGTGGGGATCAACGAAGCGCAGTTTACTGGGTTCTCATCGGTCTCCGGCATACCGGCGCCGTCCTACGTCATCCTCTTCGCCACGCAGTCCGCCGAGGGCAAGCCGACGCCGATTCCGGAGGAAGCGTGCCAGGAAGCACGGCGGGTCAGCAACACTGAGTCGTCTTCTACTGTGAATGCGCGCATCAGGAATATGAGGGATACGGCAAACGCAAAGCTTCTGGATCTTATGTGGTCCATGGACATGGAGGATTTCGCCGCCGCCACCGCGCAGGCGAAACTGGCGGCCGAGAGTGTCAAGGATTTGCTCGAAGCCGTCCAGGGCACGAAGGGCGCGCCGATCGTCAAGCCGGCGCTCGATAAACTGGTCATGGTTTGCGATATGCTGGAGAAGAAGGATTTCGTGCGGGCAAAGAGCCTGTGGGAGGATCTGAACGCGCAGTCTCCTGCCATTTATCAGGCCTTCAAAGACGCACTTGAGGCGAGTCATGTGGAACTGCCTGCAAGGGCCGTTGTGCCGACTGTGCCGGCGGGCGTCACACGGTTGTCATACGTCAAGGACCGCAGCGAAGCCAGGTGGAGCCTGGGCGGTTCGGGACATGCGGTCCTGTTCGAGAGAACCGCTGAGAAAGCTACGGTGACTGCGGTGCAGATTTTCGCCAGCCGCTACGGGACGTCCGTGGCGCCGACAGAGGACTTCCACGTATATCTCTTGAACGAAGACCGGACTGTAATCGGCGATTTCCATTTTCCCTACAGCACAATTGAACGGACAGTGGCGATGCGCTGGTACAATCTCCTGATGGTCCCGCCGGCCGCCGTTCCGCAAAAGTTCTATGTGGCGCTCGATTTCAATCCGACTGAGTACAAGGGCATTTACCTCGGACTGGACAGCGATATCAGTATATCCCATTCGTTTGTCGGCCTGCCGACGAAAGGCTACAAACTCGTGGACAAGAATTTCGATTGGATGGTGAGACCGGTCCTGGCCACGGGCAAGAACGATAACGCGGCAAAGTAGCACCGACCCAGAAAGGAGCATCCCATGCACATCGCAAGAATTGCGCTGATCGCGGCGCTGGCATTCGGACCGGCGGCGTTCGCCGAAGAGACGCCGTCGGCTATGCTGGAGAAGGGGATTTTTCAGGAAGAGACGGCCGGCAATCTCGACGCGGCGGTGAAGGTGTACAAGCAGATCGTGGACGAGGCGAACGCGGCGCGCCACGCCGTCGCCGAGGCGCAGTACCGGCTCGGCGTCTGCTATCAGAAACAGGGAAAGAAGGACGAGGCGCAGGCGGCGTTCCGCGACCTCATCGCCGAGTACGCCGACGAGAAGGACCTCGTCGCCAAAGCGCAAAAGGAACTCGGCGAGGCCGCGCCTGCACCGATTGCGGCGAAATATGAGCCGCTCGAACTGAACCCCGCGCCGTGGCCGGACGGCGAGCTGATGGTGCTGAGCGTCGAGACGAAGACGGGCATGGACTTGGGCAGGATGTTCTACACCGCCAGGCGACTGGATTCGCACAGCGAGCCGGTTACACCAGCGCTTCCGCCGACGGCGCTCTCCGACACGAACCGTAAGGGCGGCGAATGGCGGATCGAATCCTACCAGGTCATCCCCATGAACGATTGGCGCCAGTACACTCGCGTTGACGCCGACGCGATGACCTTCGCGCCGATGACCGGCCGAACGAAAAACTCGATGGGCGACTTCCGCGCCGCCTACCAGCCCGGCAAAGTCGCGCTCGAAGTGACGCACGACGGAAAGCCGACGACGGTGGACATTCCGGTCGAGGGGACCGTGTACGACAACGAGCAGGTGATCTACCTCCTGCGCAGGCTCCCGCTTAAGGAAGGCTACACCGCGCGGTTTCCGATCTTCCCGGTTCAGGGAGGAGCCGTCGTCGAGTGCCGCATCCGGGTGGAGGGGCGCGAGGAGGTCGAGAAGATTCCCTGCTGGAGAATGGAACTCACAGTCATGAACCAGGGCGTGGCGGCGCTGACGCACCAACTCTGGTTCGAGGCGGAGGGGCCGCGCCGCCTGGTGAAATATGACACTGGAACGGTCCTTATGAAGCTCGCTTCCGCGTTCGCGCAGCCCGGCCAGCGCCTTGATCTCGAGGTCGGCCTGAGCCTCGCGCTGCCGCCGGGATGGTTTGCGTTCGCGGACCACTTGATGCCGCAGCATAAACTTAGCCTGCAACTGCTGCCGCCGGAACTCAAAGCCTGGGCGGTCTTCACCGGCGCGCAACGCCCGGCGGATATGGATGCGCGCAAGATCGCTGATGGCGACGTGACGGTCCTCAAGGGCTATTTCAAGAACTACGCCGTCCGCGCGGACAGTTGGGCCGACATAACCGTCTCCGGCTTCAAAGGCGTGCGCTACGTCGCCGACTACCAGGATAAAGACCTCGCAATGGTCGAGTACCGAACTTACATTCTCACTCCGGAACTGGTGGTGTGGTTCGTGTTCCGGGTTGAGAAAGACCAGTTCGACAAAGAGCGGCCGGAATTCGACAAGGTCGTCGAGAGCTTGCAACCAGGTGCGGCGAGAGACAGCGGCAAGGCGAAGTAATGACGCGAGCGATGATCGAGACGGGACAGCGGCGGGAACTCTGGCTGGCGCTGTTGGTGCTGGCGGCGGCGGTGCTGGTGCCGACGGCGTTCGTGTTGTGGTTCATGGCCGCGGCCATGCGCAACGAGCAGGCGGCCGTCCGACAGCAGTTGACCGAGGTCTACCGCCAGCAGGCGCTTTCGGCCTGCCGAAAGATCGAGGCGCACTGGGCCGGGCGGAAGGCGGCTTTGTCCACACTAGGCGGTCTTATGCCGAGCGTATTGGCCCAATGCCTGACTCTGGCCGACAGCGCGGTGATCTATGGCCCGAACAAGGAGTTATTCTATCCGATCAGCGACGAGACGATGATCGTACCTTTCGATCTCGGCCCCTATTGGCCCGCCGCTGCTCGGCTGGAGTTGGAGTTAAATCAACCGGACCAAGCGGCCGCATCTTATGCGCGAATAGCCTCGACTGCCAAGGAGCCGCGGCTGCGCGCCCTGGCGCTGCTCGCTCAGGCGCGTTGTCTGGCCCGGTCAGGGCACAAGGCGGACGCTTCGGCGATCCTCGCGAAGCTCATTCAGTCGGACGAGCTACGTCCGACGCATGATCTTTCCGGCCGACTGATCGTTCCGAATGCGATGCTCCTAGCACTGGAATGGACGGACCCTTCGTCGCCGGAGCGCAAATCGTTGGCCGCTCAACTGGCCGCCCGGTTGACCGACTACAATGGGCCGACTCTGCCCTCCAGCCAACGGCTCTTCCTAATGGAATCGCTCGGGCCGGAGAACGCAACGCCGGAAATCCAGCAATACGCCGCTGCCGAGAAGCTGGCAGCGCAGTACGCGGACGTGCCAGAGCCGCCGCCGTCGCCAACGTCTCTGACGCCGACGCGTATCGCAGGCGTCTGGCAATTGTGTACGGCCGACGGCGGGCTGATCGCACTCTGCCGGGAAGAGCGAATTGTCCGAGAGTCCGACCAGTCGCTCGGGCCGGACTTGACCACGAAATGGACTCGCCTCAGTCTCTCCAAACCTGGCTCGCCGTCGGCCACAGAAGAGATACCATTCCTCTCCGTGCCCGTGTCGGGCACGCTGAACGGCTGGATGCTGAATCTCTTCTTGAGCGGGCCCGCCTCCTTCGCAGAGGCGGCGCGACGCCAACACGTGCTGTACCTATGGACCGGTGCGGTCGGCATCCTGTTCATCTTCATCCTGGCGCTGGCGATCACGCTCTACCTCGCGCGGCAGATGCGCCTCACGCGGCTGAAGAACGACCTCATCGCGACCGTCTCGCACGAGTTGAAAACGCCGCTTTCCTCGATGCGCGTGCTGGTGGACACGCTCCTCGAAGGCCGCTGCACCGGGCCCGATCAACAACGCGAGTACCTGCGCCTGATCGCGGGCGAGAACCAGCGCCTCACGCGGCTGATTGACAACTTCCTGAATTTCTCACGAATGGAGCGCAACCGGCACGCCTTCGTGTTCGCCGAGGTCAAACTCGACGAGGTCGTCCGCACGGCGGCGGAATCGGTCCGCGAGCGGTTCAACGTGCCGCACTGCCGGCTCGAAGTGGACGTGCCGCCGGATCTGCCGGCGATCATTGCCGATCGCGATGCCCTCGTGACGGTGCTGCTGAACCTTCTCGACAACGCGTGGAAATATTCCGGCGAAGAAAAAGAGGTATCCGTCCGTGCGCGCGCAGCCGATGGCGAGATCATCCTCAGTGTGCAGGACAATGGCATCGGCCTTTCGCAGCGGCAGATCAGGCGCATCTTTGCGCCCTTCTACCAGGTGGATCAAAGCCTGTCACGGCGCGCAGGCGGTTGTGGGCTCGGACTGAGCATTGTGCGCTTCATCGTTCGCGGGCACGGCGGACAGATAGAAGCGGCGAGCGAGCCGGGCAAGGGAAGCGCCTTCACAGTCCGGCTGCCCGTGGCCGGACCGACTGAAGCACCCGAGGCGCCCGCACATGGCAAGTGAGAAAGTCCTCATCATCGAAGACGATCCCACACTGCTTCGTGGGCTGAAGGATAACTTCGCCTTCGAGGGCTACCAAGTGCTGACCGCCTCCGACGGCGACAAGGGCCTAGGCATGGCGCTGAACGCCCGTCCGGACCTGATCGTCCTCGATATCATGCTGCCGAGCGTCAACGGATACGAGATCTGCCGGCTCATCCGCAAGGAAAAGCTCGACATGCCGATCATCATGCTGACCGCCAAAGGACAGGAGGCCGACATCGTCCTGGGGCTGAACCTCGGAGCGGACGACTACGTGACGAAACCGTTCAGCATCAAGGAACTTCTCGCGCGCGCGGGGGCGTTCCTTCGCCGCCGACGGCGCGACGACGCGGTCCTGGAGCGATTCGGGCAGTTCGAGCTGGACCGCTCCTCGCGCCGGCTGAACCGGAAGGGAAAGGAGATCGCGCTCTCACCGAAGGAGTTTGAGCTGCTGGCTTTTCTCGTGCGGCAGACCGGACGTGCCGTCACGCGCGATGCCATCCTCCGCGCGGTGTGGGGCTACGACGTCTTCGTCACCGGGCGCAGTGTGGACCGGTGCATCACTACTCTCCGCCAAAAAATCGAACCGAACCCTTCCCGGCCAACTTTCATCCGGACCATACGCGAGGTCGGCTACCGCTTCGAACCGCCGGAATGAGGGAGAGCGCGCCGGATCGTTCCACTTATGGCTCCCGCCGGACGGCACTATCACTCCAACGGCGTGGGGAAATCCATCTGCCACACCCGAATGAGCAGGGGTTCGCGGCGAGCATTCGGCCATCGTCCCCCGCGACTTGTGGGACAAGGTCCACGCCATCATGGCGAAGAGCCAATACTGGGGCCGCATCGAACATCGCACCCCGTCGCGGATTCAGTGTCCGCTTTTTGTCCGCTTTTTGTGTGCTTTTTTCGTCAGCCGTCCCCTTTTTGTCCACTTTTGTCAACTCCGACGACATCCACAGGGCGTCGTAAATGCAGAGAGGCCCGCCAGATGCAGCACTGGCGAGCCTCTCCGTGAGTGGTGAAGGGAAACGTACTCGGTACAAAACACTCTCTGAAAACATGCTGAAAAACGCCGGGGCAACCAGCACAAGTTTGAACCGTCAGGGACCAGCGCCGGGCCTTTTCTGTCCGTATTCTCGGTGTCTTCGGAAACGCATCTGATTGCGTCGCAGCACCATATAGCATCTTCAGCATGATGAGGTTAGGCTAATGGCTGCTGAGCGGCTTGAACTTGAACGCAGCGGGGTGCGCTCCGTTCCCTTCGTCTTAGACCCAAGTTGCAGGATGGAATTGCCCTACAGGTGAAGTTCATCGCCCAGGACTTGGCTCGCTTCGCGGCGTGACGAGCCGCTGACCTACCCTCCTGAAGCGTCGGTTGACTCTCCAGAGATGGTTTGAAACCGCTGCGCCCGCTGTAGCGATCTCTTTCGTAAGGAGAGAGCGAAGAACGGCGCGATGGTAATGTCTTTCGCACGTCATCCCCAGGGACAGATCGCCCCCGTATCAGCCATGATCGGCGCCTTGCGACCTTGTTCAAGACTGGTAGATTGCCGAAAAGCTGCTTGACTGGTGCGAGCCTAGCCATCAGAATACGTCGCTCGACTGCTGACCGTCGTGTGGAGGCGGCCCAATAGCAAATTTCAGCTTAAAGCGGATTTCATCGTCCCTGAGGGAGTGCGGCTGCTTGCCTTGCCGGCTATGGCGGGGTTTTACAGTGAGGGCCATCGTGTCGGCGCTGTTGGTCCTGGCTTCGGGCAGGCTGACGGCGGGCGGAGAGATCTCCCTTCAGAATGATTCCTGCGTCGTCGCCTTTGACCCTGTCACCATGGCTGTAAAGTTGCGCTGGGGCGATCAGCCGGCAATCCTGGCGTCTGCTCCCCAAACCGGCCTTGGGAGCGTAACCGGCATGGAAAGAAGCGCCACCCGTGCTCGGTGGTCGCTGCCCGAACGAAAGGTGTCCGTCACATTCGAGCTGGATGGGAACCGTTTACTGGCCCATTTCCTGGCTGGGGAGCCGGGCGAGTTCACTTTCCCGGTCATCCCCGAGACGGTTTCGGCCAAGGGCTGGATTCTGCCCTTCTTTGAGGGGGTATATGCCCCGTGTGGCGACGACAAATGGGCGGCGTTCCTCACCAGTCGCGGCGAAATGAACACCACAGCTGATCTGACCATGCCCTTCCTCGGGCTGGATCACGGGCATGCTACGCTGACTTGCATCCTGACCAATCCGTTCAACAACCAACTGGAGTTTCGACGAGGCCCGGAGCAGGCGCTGCGCGCGCGGCTGACCCATCAGTTCACCCGTAATCACCCGATGAAGGAATATGGGGTAATCTTCGAGGTGGGAACGAACTCACTGGTCGAGCCCGCTCGCCTCTACCGGCAGTGGCTCATCCAGCGGGGCGAATTCGTCAGCTTCAAGGATAAGATCCGGAAGACGCCTGAGGCCCAGAAACTCTTGGGCGCCGCGCACGCTTATCTTTGGGGCCACGAACTCCTCACCCAGGCCGACGTGACCGACTGGAAGAAGTTCGCGCGCGAGATCAAAGTCCAGGGAGAGGCACCCTCCGCGTCGCCCGCCAAGCGGCTTTGGTCCTTGATGAAGCCGGAGGTCAGGGACTGCGTGACCCAACTCGTTCAAGCCGAATCGGCGGATAGATACATGAAGTCCCTAATCGCTGACGACCTCAACCGCTTGCTGATGGAGCCAAACCTTTACGACGAAGTGGCCTGGCGCGGCATCGCCCTGGACACGGAATGCGCTACCTTGTTGAAATCCGACCGGGCCCGGTTGAGCCAGGCGGACCTGTGCCGGCTGAACTCGCACTTGCTGGCAGCCGCGTTTCCGAACCAGTTGGCCAGGCCTGATGCGTGGGGCGACGGCACCTCGCCCAAAATGATCCGGCAACTTGCGGACGCAGGCTTCGACCGCCTTTGGCTCGGCAGCGATAGCTGGGATGGTTTTCTCGACCGCCCGGAAACGGTTGCTGCGGCGAAGAAGGCGGGTTTCCTCATCGGCCCCTACGATTCCTATGACAGCATTCATAGCCCGAACGAGCCGGATACCTGGGAAACCGCGCAGTTCGACGCGGCGCTGTATGAAACCGGGGCCATCGTCAATGCCGATGGCAGCAAGCGCCGCGGATTCGAGCAAAAGGGCTTCCTGCTGAGCCCCGACGCGGCGCGGCCCTTCGTGGAGAAACGCGTCTCGGGTTTGATGGCCGCCTTCCATGCCAACTCCTGGTTCATTGACTGCGACGGGTTCGGGGACTACTTCGACGATTACTCGGACCAGCACCCGGCTACGCAGCAATCCGACATGCAGTCCCGCATTTCGCGGATGGCGTGGATCCGCGACACGTTTGGCGCGGTGATCGGCACCGAAGGCTGCTCCGCCGGCGTGGCCGGAACCATTCACTTCGCACACGGCGTCTTGACCCCCGTCATCGGTTGGGGCGACCCTGACCTGACGAACAAGCAATCGAAGCATTACCTCGGGGCCTATTATCCGCCGGAGGAGCCCCAGGTTTTCTTCAAGCCCGTGCCGATCAAAGAGGAATACCGTTACATTTACTTCGAGCCACGGTTCAGGCTGCCGCTCTTTCAGACGGTGTTCCATGATTCGGTGATCGCCACGCACCATTGGTCATTTGCCAGCCTCAAGGCGGAGGACCAGGCTAAGACCGTTGAACTGCTGGAGTTGCTCTACCAGGTGCCGCCGCTATATCACTTAAACGTGCAGGAGTTTCGGAAACGCGCCGCGCAAATCAAACGGCACTACGAGTTCTTCTCGCCCCTGCACCGGGAGACCGCGTTGTTGCCCATGACCGGCTTTCAGTGGCTCACCCCAGATGGCGCCGTCCAACGCACCACCTTTGGGGACAGTATCGAGATGGTGGCCAACTTCGGCCCCAGTGACTTCCAGTATGGCGACACGATGCTTCGCGGGCAAAGCATTTTGGTCAAACGAAGGGACAGTGGGAAGACACGGACGTATACCCCATAGAGAAGAGGACTTCTTACCTAATATTCCATGTCTTAGCTCGCCGGAGAGGGAGAAGAAGAGAGCAGAGAAGGCCCAAAACGCGCGCGGCAAGTTGCCAGCTTTGACGATGTCCCAACGTGCGCACCACGCGAGAACTCTTGTAGATATTGGCCCATAACGCGCAAGGCCCGTCGGCGTGTACCGACGGGCCTTTTCGCGCCGGAGAGGTTTCGCTCCGGCCGAGTGGTGAACCAAACGATCCTGAAATCAAACATTCTCTGACTTATTCGGTCGGGTTTTTAGCCTGCGGTTCAGCGGTGATCGCTGCCCAAGCGGCAATCTATCCGATTTCTTCCGCATCTCGGAGCACGTTACCCTAGGTCAGTTAATGTCATGACAGGCACGCTGATTTGACTGTCGAGCGACACGGACAACCGTGCGGCCAGCAAACACACCGCGCTGGAACGGCGTAAGTCTCGTCGGCGCCGTGCGTTAGCGCGTTAGCCACAGTCGTCGGCAGCCTCAAAAACCGCTGCCCGGCGCCAAATCTTGCCCCAATCCGTAGCGAGGAGTTGTTCAGCCATCCTGGCAGCGTGCGCCGGCGCGCCTGGCAGTCCGTTTCCTTCGGTCGAGGTCGAGGCGGGCGTCCGCGACGGTATCCGTCGTCACTCTGACAACAATCTGGCGGCCGCGGCCGTCGTGGACGCCTCCATGGTGGACGAGATCGCCCTCTGCCCTGCCGGGTCCGCCGAAGTCCCAAGGTCAACGCTCGTTTCCGAAGCAACCGACGAGATGGTGTAGTTGGTCGTGCCCCCCTGGCCCGTGTCAGAAGTGATAACGATCTCGGTCGGCGGCGCGGAGCCCACCGTGAACATGTTACTGTTGACCGTGGGCTGCGCTGTCGCCGGTGTGTTATAGGGGTCACTCAGGGATGGTGTACAGCGCCACCGCCGTCGTGTCCCCAGTCATCGTGAACGTGATCTCCTGCTGCCCGAGAGGCTGCGCCACGCCGTTCACCGTCCACTGCACGAAGGTGTCCGAGGACGGGTCCGTCGACGGGGCGATCAAGTCCACGCTCGCCCCGTACGCGACGCTCAGCACCGTGTAGGTTGTCGTGCCGCCATCGCTCGTGCTCGAAGTGATAGCGGTCCCGGTCACTGGCGAGGACTCCACGCTCAGCGTGTAGCTGGTTCCCGTGTACAGCGCCACCGCCGTTGTGTCCGCAGTCATCGTGACCGTGATCGTTGCCTGCGCGGCAGTCTGCGCCACGCCGTTCACCCACCACTGCACGAAGGTGTCCGAGGACGGGTCCGTCCCCGGGGCCGTCAGGTCCAGAATCGTCCCATTCGGGATGCCGGGCACCGCGTAGTTCGTCGTCCCGCCGTAGCCAGCGACCGAACTGATAACGACCCCGGTCACCGGCGCCGACTGCACGTTCAGCGTGTAGGATGCGTACTGCGCCACCGCCGTTGTGGCCATCGCGGGCATCGTGAACGTGATCCCCTCCTGCGCGGCAGTCTGCGCCACGCCGTTCACCGTCCACTGCAAGAAGGCGTCCCCGGACGGGTCCGTCGCCGGGGCCGTCAGGTCCACGCTCGTCCCGTACGCGATACTTGGCAGCGTGTAGTTCGTCGTCCCGCCGTAGAAGTCCGAAGTGATAAAGGCCCCGGCCACCGGCGTGGACTGCACCGTCAGCCCGTAGGTGTTTACCGTGTACACCGCCACCGCCGTCGTGGCCGACGCGGGCATCGGGAACGTGATTTCCTTTAGGCCCGCGGTCTGCGTCACCGCGTTCAACGTCCAGTAAGCGAAGGTGTATCCAGTCGGGTCCGTGTCCGGAGCCACAAGGTCCACGCTCGACCCGTACGCGACGCTGGGCATGATGTACTCCGTCGTCCCGCCATCGCCGGTGTCCGAACCGATGGCCAGGCCGGTCGGCACCGACTGCACGTCCAGCGCGTAAGTGTTCGTCGTGTACACCGCCACCGCCGTCATGGCCGACGCGGGCATTGTAGGCGTGATTTCCTTCAGGGCCGCAGTCTGCTCCGCCCCGTTCAGCGTCCAGTAAGCGAAGGTGTAGCCGGTCGGATCCGTCGCCGGGGCCACGAGGTCCACGCTCGTGTTGTACGCGACAGTGGACACCGTGTAGGGCGTCGTCCCGTCGTCGCCGGTGCCCGAACCGATGCTCAGGCCGGTCGCCGGCGTGGACTGCACCGTCAGCGCGTAGGTGTTTACCGTGTACACCGCCACCGCCGTCATGGCCGCCGCGGGCATCGTGGGCGTAATTTCCATCGCACCCGGCGTCTGAGACACGCCGTCCAGGGTCCAGTACGAGAAACTGTATCCTCCGGTCGGGTCCGTCGCCGGGGCCACCAGGTCCACGCTCGTCCCGTACGCGACAGTGGGCACCGTGTAGTTCGTCGTCCCGCCGTCACCGGTGCTAGAAGTGATAACGATCCCGGTCGGCGGCGTCGACTCCACCGTCAGCGCGTAGGTGTTCGCCGCGTACACCGCCACCGCCGTCATGGCCGACGCGGGCATCGTGGGCGTGATTTCCTTCACACCCGCACCCTGAGGCGTACCGTTCAACGTCCAGTAAGAGAAAGTGTACCCGGTCGGGTCCGTCGCCGGAGCCACCAGGTCCACGCTCACCCCGTACGCGACAGGGGGCACCGTGTAGTCCGTCGTCCCGCCGTAGACGCCGCTCGAAGTGATAGCCACCCCGGTCAGCGGCGTGGAGTCCACCGTCAGCGCGAAGGTGTTTACCGTGTACGCCGCCACCGCCGTCAGGGCCGACGCGGGCATCGTGGGCGTGATTTCCATCAGGCCAAAAGGCTGAGGCGTGCCGTTCAGGTTCCAGTAGGAGAAACTGTATCCTCCGGTCGTATCCGTCGCCGGGGCCACCAGGTCCACGTTCGTCCCGTACGCGACAGTGGGCACCGTGTACTCCGTCGTCCCGCCGTCGCCGGTGTTAGAAGTGATAGCGATCCCGGTCGGCGGCGTGGACTGCACGTCCAGCTCGTAGGTGTTCGCCGTGTACACCGCCACCGCCGTCGTGGGCGCAGTCAGCGTGGGCGTGATTTCCATCGCGAGCGCCGTCTGAGCCACGTCGTTCAGGGTCCAGTAGGCGAAACTGTATCCTCCGGTCGTATCCGTCGCCGGGGCCACGAGGTCCACGCTCGTCCCCCACAAGATGCTCGACACTATGTAGTTCGTCGTCCCGCCGTCGCCGGCGCCGGTGCCGGAAGTGATAACGATCCCGGTCGGCGGCGTGGACTGCACCGTCAGCGCGAAGGTGGTTACCGTATACACCGCCTGCGCCGTCACGGCCATCGCGGGCATCGGGAACGTGATTTCCTGCTCGCCCGCACCCTGGGCTATGCCGTTCAGGGTCCAGTTGGAGAAAGTGTATTCTCCGGTCGGGTCCGTCGGCGGAGCCACCAGGTCCACGCTCGTCGCGTACGCGACAGTGGGCACCGTGTACTCCGTTGTCCCGCCGTCGCCGGTGCTCGAAGTGATAGCGATCCCGGTCGGCGGCGTGGACTGCACGTCGAGCGCGTAGGTGTTCGGCGTGTACTCCGCCACCGCAGTCCTGTCACCGGCCATAGAAACAATGACCAACTGAGACGAGACAGTCGCGGGTGTGGGAACGCCGGGGAAGTATACCGCCCATTGGAAGAAGCTGTATCCTGTGGTCGGGTCCGTCGCCGGGGCCATCAGGTCCACGAGCGTCCCATACGGGATGCCGGTCACCGTGTAGTCCGTCGTGCCGGCCTGGCCCGTGTCCGAAGCGATACCGATCCCCATTATCGGCGTAGACTGCACCGTCAGCGTGTAGGATGTGTACTGCGCCACCGCCGTTGTGGCCATCGCGGGCATCGGGAACGTAATCGCCTGCTGCGCGGCAGTCTGCGCCACGCCGTTCACCGTCCACTGCAAGAAGGTGTCCCCGGACGGATCTGTCGCCGGGGCCGTCAGGTCCACGCTCGTCCCGTACGCGATAGTGGGCAGCGTGTAGTTCGTCGTCCCACCGTAGAAGTCCGAAGTGATAACGGTCCCGGTAACCGGCGTGGACTGCACGTTCAGCGCGAAGGTGTTTACCGTGTACACCGCCACCGCCGTCATGGCCGACGCAGGCATCGTGGGCGTGATTTCCATGAGGCCCGGCGTCTGAGACACGCCGTTCAGGGTCCAGGAGGAGAAACTGTATCCTCCGGTCGGGTCCGTCGCCGGGGCCATCAGGTCCACGCTCGTCCCGTACGCGACAGGGGGCACCGTGTAGTTCGTCGTCCCGCCATCATTCGTGCTCGAACTGATAACGATCCCGGTCGGCGGCGTCGACTGCACCGTCAGCGCGTAGGTATTCGGCGTGTACACCGCCACCACCGTCGTGGCCACTGCGGGTGCGGGCATCGTGAACGTGATTTCCATCGCGCCCCCTGTCTGAGACGTGCCGTTCAGGGTCCAGTAGGAGAAACTGTATCCTCCGGTCGGGTCCGTGGGCGGGGCCACCAGGTTCACGCTCGCCCCCGGCGCGACCCTCGGCACGCCGTAGTTCGTCGTCCCGCCGTCGCCGCTGCTCGAAGTGATAACGATCCCCGTCGGCGGAGTGGACTGCACCGTCAGCGCGTTGTACTGCGCCACCGCCCTCGTGGCCGTTGCGGGCATCATGAACGTAATGGACTTCTGCCCGGCAGTCTGAGCCGCGCCGCCCACCGTCCACATCGAGAAGGTGTACCCGGTCGGATCCGTCGCCGGGGCCGCCAGGTTCACGCTGGCACCGTACGCGACGCGGCTCTTCGTGTAGTTCGTCGTGCCGCCGTCGCCCGTGGTCGAACCGATGCTCAGCCCGGTCGGCGGCGCGGATTGCACCGTCAGCTTGTAGGTGTTCACCGTGTACTGCGCCGCCGCCGTCGTGGCCCCTGCGGGCATCTTGAACGTGATGGACTTCTGCCCGGCAGTCTGAGCCGCGCCGTTCACCGTCCACTTCGAGAAGGTGTACCCGGCCGGATTCGTCGCCGGGGCCGCCAAGTTCACGCTCGTACCGTACGCGACGCCGCTCTGCGTATAGTTCGTCGTGCCGCCCTCGCTGGTGCTCGAACCGATGCTCAGCCCGGTCGGCGGCGTGGACTGCACCGTCAGCGTGTAGGTGTTTACCGTGAACACCGCCACCGCCTTCGTGGCCGTCGCCGGCATCGCGAACGTGATGTTCTTCACGCCGGCAGTCTGAGCCGCGCCGTTCACCATCCAGTTCGAGAACGTGTACCCGGCCGGATCCGCCGCCGAGGCCGCCAGGTTCACGCTCGTACCGCACGCGACGGCGCTCTTTGTGTACTTCGTCGTGCCGCCATCGCCCGTGCTCGAACCGATGCTCAGCCCGGTCGGCGGCGTGGATTGCACCGTCAGCTTGTAGGTGTTCACCGTGTACTGCGCCACCGCCGTCGTCGCCGCTGCGGGCATCTTGAACGTGATGGACTTCTGCCCGGCAGTCTGAGCCTTACCGCTCAGCGTCCACTTCGAGAAGGTGTACCCGGTCGCCGGCGGGCCGTACCCGGTCGTCCCTGGGCCGTACGCGGCCGCCGCCGGGGCCGCCAGGTTCACGCTCACCCCGTACGAGACGCTCGACACCGTGTAGTTCGTCGTCCCGCCGTCGGCCGTACTCGAAGTGATAACGATCCCGGGCGGCGGCGCCGACTGTACCGTCAGCACGTAGGTGTTCGCCGTGTACACCGCCACCGCCGTCGTGGCCGACGCAGGCATCGTGGGCGTGATTTCCATCGCGCCCGCCGTCTGAGACACGCCGTTCAGGGTCCAGTAGGAGAAACTGTATCCTCCGGTCGGATCCGTCGCCGGGGCCGCCAGGTTCACGCTGGCACCGTACGCGACGCGGCTCTTCGTGTAGTTCGTCGCGCCGCCATCGCCCGTGCTCGAACCGATACTCAGCCCGGTCGGCGGCGCGGATTGCACCGTCAGCTTGTAGGTGTTCAGCGTGTACTGCGCCACCGCTGTCGTCGCCTCTGCAGGCATCTTGAACGTGATGGACTTCTGCCCGGCAGTCTCAGCCGCACCGTTCACCGTCCACTTCGAGAAGGTGTACCCAGTCGGATCCGTCGCCGGGGCCACGAGGTTGACGCTCGCCCCCGCCGCGACGCTCGGCACGCCGTAGTTCGTCGTCCCGCCGTCGCCGGTGCTCGAAGCGATAACGATCCCGGTCGGCGGAGTGGACTGCACCGTCAGGATGTTCACCGTGTACACCGCCACCGCCGTCGTGGCCGACGCGGGCATCGTGGGCGTGATTTCCAACTCGCCCGCCGTCTGGGGCGTGCCGTTCAGGGTCCAGTAGGAGAAAGTGTATTCTCCGGTCGGGTCCGTCGCCGGGGCCACCAGGTCCACGCTCGTCCCGTACCCGACGCTCGGCACCGTGTAGTCCGTCGTCCCGCCGTCGCCGGTGCCCGAGCCGATGCCCAGGCCGGTCGGCGGCGTGGACTGCACCGTCAGCGTGTAGTTGTTCGCCGTGTACACCGCCTCCGCCGTCATGGCCGACGCGGGCATCGTGGGCGTGATTTCCATCGCGCCCGCCGTCTGAGACGTGCCGTTCAGGGTCCAGTAGGAGAAACTGTATCCTCCGGTCGGGTCCGTCGCCGGGGCCACTAGGTCCACGCTCGTCCCGTACGCGACGCCCGGAATCGTGTAGTTCGTCGTGCCGCTCTCGCCCGTGTCCGAAGTGATAACGATCCCGGTCGGCGGCGTTGACTGCACCGTCAGCGCATAGGTGTTCACCGTGTACACCGCCACGGCCGTCGTGGCCGCTGCGGGCATCGTGAACGTAATGCTCTTCTGCCCGGCAGTCTGCGCCGCGCCGTTCACCGTCCACTGCGAGAACGTGTACCCAGTCGGGTCCGTCGCCGGCGCCGTCAGGTCCACGCTCGTCCCATACCCGACACTCGGCACCGTGTAGTTCGTCGTGCCGGCCTGGCCCGTGTCCGAAGCGATAACAATCCCGGTCGGCGGCGACGACTGGACCGTCAGGGCGTAGGTGTTCAGCGTGTACTGCGCCACGGCCGTCGTGGCTGTGGTTATCGTGAATGTGAGAGACTTCGCCCCGGCGCTCTCCGCCGCTCCGTTGACTGTCCACTCCGAGAAGATGTACCCGGTGGGATCCGTCGCCGGCGCCACGAGGTCCACGCTCGTCCCGTACGCGACGTCGGGAACCGTGTAGTTCGTCGTGCCGGCCTGGCCCGTGTCCGAAGTGATAGCGATCCCGGTCGGCGGCGTGGACTGAACGGTTAACGCAGCAGGCCCCTGGTACTCGTAGGCGCCCATGTCCACCGTCCCGTCCACGATTCGCGGATTGCCGTCCAGATCCGTCGTCACGCCTGGCGGAACCGCAGCGCTGTTGCCTGTGCCTATGCAGGGGCTGCCGGCCTGCAGGCGGTAATTGCCTGTCGTATCCGGCGCCGAAGATGCAGCAATAGCCGATACGAACAGCGGGTCCGCGGCGATGTTGTTGCCGCCGTCCGTGCCGATAGAACTGTTCCATCCGCCCCCGCTGCCGCCGCAGCCGGTGATGTCGCAGTAGCTAAACGTGGGGGTAGAAGAACCCAGGTTGTAGACTTCCGGGGCTCCCGACGCCGCGTAGTCATCCCACATGATGCAGTTCGTGACGGTCGGCGAGGCAGAAACGATGATCATGCCGCCGCCCCAAGCCGTGGCTGAGTTGCCGCTGAACGTGCAGTTCGTGACGGTCGAGGAGGACTCCTGGATGCACATCCCGCCGGCCCCGCTCGCGGGTCCGGCGGCCGAGTTGCCCGTGAACGTGCAGTTTGTGACGGTCGAGGAGGAACCCGAGTCGCACATCCCGCCGCCACCGCCGCCGGAATCGGTGGTCGAGTTGCCGGTGAACTCGCAGTTTGCGACGATCGGGGAGGAATAAACGTAGTTGTACATACCGCCGCCTAAAATACTGGCCACGTTGCCACTGAACGTGCAGTGCGTGACGGCCGGAGAGCACGAATAGTTGAACATCCCCGCGCCGCAGTTATCAGGGAAGCCAGACGCGTTTGCATTTCCGCCTGTAATCGTGAATCCGTCCAGAATCGCGGTCGCGTTGAGGCTGATCCCGTTGTAAGAGGTATCCTGATAGAACACGTGGTAGCAGGTGTTCCCGCCGGACAGTGTGGTGACGTTCGTCGTCCAGTTGCGCTGGCTGAGCAACGTCTCGGTTCCGGCGAACCCGCCGTAGATGCTCACGCCGTTGATCATCTCGAAATGGTTCCCCGCCACGCCGATGCCGCGCCCGTAGTCGCTCGTCGGCGCATACGTCCCAGCCGCTACCCAGATCTGGTCGCCCGATGCGGCCGCATTCAGCGCCGATTGCAGGAGCGTGCAGGCATTGGTCCAGGAGGTGCCATTGTTGGCGCCCGTCGCATTAGCGTTCACGAACCACGTGGTTGCGAACGCTCCAGGGGAGAAGAGCCACGCGGCGGCGAGGACGGCGGTTATGAGCCACATGTTCCTTGCGCGGCTGGACTGACGCATAATGGTTCATCCTTTCCCTGGCAAGAGCGGGGCGTGGCCCATTCTTGCGACGATGAAACCCTAGGTTATCGATGGCGGTTTTTCGGCGGCTCGGATTTGGAAAACAGTTCCTGCGTGCGGTTGTTTCGAACCGTGGTTCGGCGGAGAGTATTGCACGGCATGTCGCCGTATCTTGGCCAACATTCACTCCTCTACGAGGACCCGCACGTTGTCGCTTTGGGTCGTCGTGAGGCAGCCCTGGCGCTGGGTACTGTATACTCTTGCGGAGGAGTGCTGTCAAGGAAATTCTTTGAGAGACAGTGGAACCAGCTTGACACGGGCGGTTTCATAGCCCATACGTTTTACTTTAGGCGAATGTCAGTGGGAGGACGGCTCTGCGATTCTTTCAGGGGGTGTTTGGAGCGAGGAGCGGACAATGTGCTCCGTGCAGTAGGCGCGCACCTCGTCAGCGTAGCTCATATCGGTCACCTTTCAGAGGTTATCACCCTTCGTCGTTGGCCGACCAGCAGAAGACGATCTCGCCTGTCTCCTGGGTCACAACGATGATGTCGCTGCTGGCGACCATGCAGCAGTCCGCCGGGCGCTCGGCGTAGGCGATCCAGCAACGCCGAAGCATCTCCGTCGGCAGGCCGTGTATGCGCGGTCTTTGGATCATGAACTCCTCCAGTTCCGGGATGGTGAAGACCTTCTCGATCCCCTCTCAGTTCGGGCACGGGTGGGCCGCGAGATATTCTTCGGCGACTTTCCGGGCGTCCTGGCGGGTGACGGGAGGCACGGTCATTCCTTCGCCTTCCGCTCGTAGTGCACCGAATGCTCCAGGTGTTCCTGCCAATTTTTGGCATGCTTTTCGGTGACCTGTGCGTCGCCATGACCGCAGCACCTGCAACGCCTGCTCAAGAAGTATGGCATTTGGCCGATACTAACATTGGATATCCGCTGAGGAGCGGAATTCTGGCTGAAAGGGCAAACACATGCGCGGAAAATTCCTTCTAGTGCTCCTGGTCATCCTGGCAGTGGCGTCCGGTTCCCCTGCGGTGGCACAGACCTACATGCTGACCGTGCAGTCCGCGCCGCCGACCGGGATCGTTATCAGTTCGGACACAGACGAGAGCGGCACGACGAACTACACGGTGCCGAGCGTTACGTACGGGACGAGCGTGAACCTTCAGGCGCCGGCGACGGACCCGGCCGGATACATCTTCTCGCAGTGGGTGGTGAACGGCGCGGCGCAGCCTGCGGGGCAGAAGGGGATCACGTTCACGATGACCGCTGCCACGACGGCGGTGGCGGAGTACACGCCAGCCACCCATACGCTGACCGTGCAGTCCACACCGCCGACCGGTCTGAGCATCGGTTCGAGCACGGGCTACGGTGGGACGACGAACTACACGGTGCCCAGCGTCGCCTGCGGCACGAGTGTGAACCTACAGGCCCAGGCGGTGGAACCGAGCGGGTACGTCTTCTCGGTATGGACGCTAAACGGCGCGGCCCTGACTGCCGGACAGAAATCCGTGACGTTCTCGGCGGTCGCCTACGCCACCTGGGGCAGCTATGGCAACGGTAATGGGCAGTTCGACTGGCCCTTTGGCGTCGCTGTGG
>Ga0181524_10000958_pt1 | contig 34415 bp, 22 predicted proteins | sample PEATcosm2014_Bin_34_FD_119761 | JGI IMG/M metagenome (GOLD analysis project Ga0181524, IMG submission 119761) | Peatland microbial communities from MTU Mesocosm Facility, Houghton, MI, USA - PEATcosm2014_Bin05_60_metaG | ecosystem: Environmental > Terrestrial > Soil > Wetlands > Peat | place... | reverse complement strand
TGGGTTTGGGCCACTTTGAAGGACGCGGCTGGCGCGGCTTCCACCATCACGCCACGCTCTCGATTGCCGCCTACGGGTTCCTGGTCGCTGAGCGGAGCCGTTTTTCCCCCTCTGCCCGCGCCGCCCATCTTGAATTACCAATCCCCGCACTCCCGGAGAACTTCCAGCCCCGCGGCTCGCATTCGTCCGCAGCGGCAAAACCCATGCTCCATTGCCACCCTGCGCATTCTGCTGGCCCGTTCCCTGCTCAAGCAGCTCTGCCGATGTCCGTTCTGTGGTGCTCGTAAGTTATGACACAGTAGTACTAGGGTCCAAATTTTTCGCTGCCAGGGCTCCTTGGGGCTGACGCCTTGACCCACATTCGGAGGCGGCCCGACAGGCCGATCGAGAGGAACGGGCTAGCCGAAGCGGGCTCGCTTGACGGTCTGGCGGAAGTCTTCACCGGTCATTTCGACGCGGACGCACATCTCGGCGAGGCGGGAGCGCATGCGGTCGCCGATGCGGTCGCCGAGGGTGGGTTCGCGGGCGGCGCGTTCGGGGTCAGTGAGGCCGCCGCCGGCTGCGGGCAGGTCGGGGTAGTTGGTGGTGATGATGGTGGTCTGCTTGTCGTTGTAGCGCGTGTTGAGGATGAGGGCGACGGTGTCCCAGATCCACTCGTTGGGCTTCTGCGCACCCAAATCGTCGAGCACCAGCACCTCGGCGGCAAAGACCGGCTGGAGCAGTTCGAGCTCGGTGGTGTGCACCTGGGGGTTATAGCTGTTCTGGATGTTCTTGAGCAGCTCACGGTAGTCGCAGAAGAGGCCCTTGACGCCGCGTTCCTGGACCAGGCGGCGAAGGACGCCCACGGCGAGGTGGGTCTTGCCGACGCCGATGGAGCCGGTGAAGAGCAGGCCCTTGCCGGCGGTATCGACGGGGTAGGCCTCGACGAATTTGCGGGCGGTCAGGTGCGCGCGGCCCAGCGAGGAGTCGGCGCCGCGAAAGGCGGTCTCATAGCCGTCCAGGGTGTAATGGCGGTAGCGCTCGGGAATGTGCGCGGCGGCCAGGCGGCGCTCCTCGCGCACCATCTCCTGGCACTCGCAGGCGCGGGAAACCCATTGTCCGGAGGCGTTGACCACCCGCACCAGCCCGACGCCATCGCAGATTTGGCAGACGCTCATCTGGATTCAAGCGTAGCGCATGTGGCGGGGGGACGCGGCGGTGCAGGTCCGGGGCCTTATTGTGGAAAAGGTATTCGCCAACGTCGAACGCGACCTCTTTGCCCGGTTTTGTATAATTCCGGTCAATCGTATGTCGGAATTCACTGAACTTCCGGCGGGCTCAACGGTGCGCGGCCTGCGCCTCGGAATCTTTGCTGGATTTGTTGCGTGCCTGTCCTACCCGCTGGCCGCCTTTGTTCCTCTACCCATGCGGGCCACGGCTGCAATTGCAGCCTGTTTCGGCCCTGCGCTGGCCCTGGCGTGCTTTGGTCTGAAGGGGTTGCTGGATGTGGAGAAACGAACGATTTCAAGTGCCCTGGGATTGCTGCTGAATGCGTTGGCCGGCGCGCTGTTTTCCGCCATGGCCCTGGTGCAAATCGCGGTCGGCTCCCTGGTGAAGGATGGGAAGGTCTTGCTGACGATGAACGGTATCTGGCTCGGCCTCGATAAAGCATTCGATGCTTACATCGGTTTGGGAACCATCTTCATGGCGATCGCCATGTGGCGGCATCCCAGGTTCGGGCGAGCGATTGCAATCTCCGGGGTAACCATCGCGGCAGGGCTGCTGGCGCTTAACTTCTATACCTTTCCGGCGCCCCCGGCGAACGCAGGGCTTTTCGACCCAGGGCCGGTGATCGGCCTTTGGTATCTTGTAGTCACAATTCAGATGGTCCGCTCGCTGGCCTGGGCGAAGCGCCGTTCGTCTGCCGTTGACACGGAACCGCCCAGTTGACCTACCGCCGGCTTGCCGATGGGAGCGATGCCGGGCAAGCCGGCGGCACCGGGCTCATTTACGGTCGCGATCCCACTCAAAGAAATGGAGAGCCTTCTCATGAATCGAATCGTTCTACGCACCGCCTTTTACCTTACCGCGGCTCTGGCCGGGCTGCTCGTTCCGGCCCGGCTCACAGCCCAGGAACCAGTGAACTTGCCGGAAACCAAGGCGCCGCCCCCCACACAGACCGCGCCGCCCGCCAATGCCGCGCCGGAACTGACGCCGTCAGGGCATCCGCAGGATGCTTACTGGACGGCGCACGACAGGCAGTTGCTGACCGATTTCGGATGGCTGTCACGATTCAAGGAGGACAACGTGAAGCTGGGACCGCCAGCTCCGGGCGAAGACCGCGTGGTTTTCATGGGCGACTCGATCACCGAGGGCTGGAAGATCGAGGGGCCGGATGGGTCATTCCCCGGCAAGCCGTACATCAATCGCGGCATCAGCGGACAGACTACGCCGCAGATGGTGCTGCGCTTCCGCCAGGATGTGATCGCGCTGAAACCGAAGGTGGTGGTGATTCTGGCGGGCACGAACGACATCGCCGGGAACACCGGGCCGATGACCCTGGAGCAGACGGAGGACAACCTGGCCTCGATGGCGGATCTGGCGACGGCCAACCACATTCGCGTAGTGCTGTGCTCGGCGCTGCCGGCCTTCGACTTTCCCTGGAGCCCAGGGATGAAGCCGGCGGGCAAGGTTGTGGCGCTGAACGCGTGGATCAAGGCCTACGCGGCGGAAAACGGTTACGCTTATGTGGACTACCACACGGCGATGAAGGACGCGCGTGACGGGCTGCCGGCTGCCTTGAGCACGGATGGGGTGCATCCACTGCCGGCCGGGTACGCGGTGATGGCGCCGCTGGTGGAGGCGGGGATCGAGAAGGCGCTGAAAACAGGGAACAGGGAATAGGGAACAGGGAACAGTTTCCGGCGGGAATTATCCAGCGTTGGTTGCCAGCGACCGATGAGCGGAAAAGGGGAGGCTTTTCCTATTCCCTGTTCCCTGGTTCCTATTCCCTGTCCAGTCGCGATTGCTAAACCGTTCAAATGCCCCTACAATGGAAGGGAAGGATTGCAGGAAAGGTTTGTCTTCAGAGATGCCCAAGGAAAAGATTCATCCCCATTACGCCGCGGTGCGGGTTATGTGCGCCTGCGGAAACAACTTTGAGACCCGTTCGACCCACAAGGGCGACATTCACGTGGAAATCTGCTCGGCTTGCCATCCGTTCTTCACCGGCAAGCAGCGGCTGGTGGACACAGCGGGGCGCGTGGAGCGGTTCCGCCGCAAGTATGCCAAGGCCAGCGAGGTTACGCCGGCCAAGTAACCGGCGCCGAGCGAATCGGACAGGGACGATTGGGCCTCCGCTGCGGCGGAGGCCTTTTCACATCATGGGTGGTGCGAGAATGCCTTTATGATCGCCGTGCAGGTCCAGCACTTCTCAGGTCGAGCGAGAGATTTCCTGAAGGGGATGGAGAGCCTCGTAAGGGAAGACATTTACGTTCTCAACGACCAGATTCTCAATTTCAAGTACTCAACGGCTCTGCTTAGCATACACTGTGCGATTTCATATAGCGATGCCTTGAGAGCTGGCCTGGGATGTACTGACGTATCGTCGGACGATCATCGCAACGCCGCGATGGATTTGAGATTGCGCCTTACCGATAGAAAGTATGAAAATCTGAAGGGCGCGGATCGGCTCGGAAAACTTCTATCCAAGAAGAACAGCATCGCCTATGCATCTGAAGCAACTCGAGAAAATGAGATCGAGGATATTGTGAAACATGCTGAGCGTTTCACAAAGTGGGCAGAGGAAACAGGTAGGAGATTGAACATTGAGGGGTGGTGAAATGAGTTCAATTCAAATGATGCATGACTTGGGCAGGGGCAGGGCGAAGAACGCTGTGCAGGATTACTTGATTCACAAGCTCCTTTTCCCTAAGGTCTATCTGGATGCCGAATTCAATGGTAAGAAAGTGGATGTGCTTGCCATCGATCGAGAGGGCACAGGCGACGTTCATGCAGTCTATATCGTTTATCAAGGAACGAATGTTGAAAACGCATTGGAGACTGTCGTTGCAAATATCGTAGCCCCTCCACCACCGGCGAAAATTCTCCCGCATTTTCTCTACGCCGCGGTCGTGAATAACGGGCCAGGCGCCAGCAAGTATGTTCCCTCAGAGCAGATCATTCAGAGGTCCTTTGCCGAAGATGGCGTAGGTCGAATGGGAATCCTGTATGTAGATTTATGCGACGACGATCCCAAGTTTCAGGTCCGGGTTATTCTCAAGGCGGAGCGCTTCCGGTCCTCGAAGGAGATTGTCGAACTTGCCGACCGGTTCGTTGCCGAGCACACGGCAAACTGGGAGATCCGCGAATAGGACGTCCGTCGGGCGGTTGAAATGGCTGGCAAGGGCTTTACCGTGAAGAAGGACTGGGACAATCCCAGGGAGCACCAGATGCCTGCTGAAGCGCGGGTGCCGGCTGAAATGCGCCTGGGTGCGGTGGTGGTGACTCCAGCTACCGTGCTGGCTCCCATGGCCGGGGTCACGGATACGGTCTTCCGGCGGTTTATTCGGCATGCCAGCTTGTTCACGGCCGCTTTGACGACACCGGACAAGGAGTTGATTTCGGTCAATTTCCCGGAAGAACACCCCTCAGGGGCTAAAGCCCGCGTTGATTTTGCTGCATTTGCGGCACCACGCCTCGACCCTGAAGGGTACCCCGGCACCCGGTCGTCCCCTGATACAGACCGTCATTCTTCCTCGGGCTGTTCAGACGCAAGCCAGGCCGGGATGGGGGTCGAGGCGCCGGTGACGAATGCGCAGTCGGGCTGCGGGTTGCTGATGACGGAGTTCACGTCAGCGGACGGGCTGGCGCGGATGCGGGAGAGTAAACGGCGGCGGTACCTGACCTTCTATGACGACGAGCACCCGATCGGGGCGCAACTGTTCGGGTCGAATGCGGAGACTCTGGCCGAGGCGGCGCGGATTGTGGAGGAGACCGGGTTCGACATTGTGGACCTGAACCTGGGCTGCCCGGCCAAGCGGGTGGTGGGCTGCAACGGCGGGTCCGGCCTGCTGAGGGACCTGCCCAAGATCGGCGAGATCTTTCGTTCGGTAAGGAAGGCGGTGACGATTCCCTTTACCGTGAAGTTCCGCATGGGCTGGAACGAGAAGCAGATTGTGGGCGTGGAGCTGGCGCGGATGGCCCAGGACGAGGGGCTGAACGCCGTGGCGCTGCACGCGCGGACCCGGGAGCAGGGCTACAGCGGCCAGGCACAATGGGAGTGGATTGCCCAGGTGAAACAGGCGGTGGGGATTCCGGTGATCGGGAACGGCGACATTCGCACCCCGGAGGACGCGGCGGCCATGGTGGCGCTGACGGGCTGCGACGGGGTGATGATCGGGCGCGCGGCGCCGGCCAACCCGTGGATCTTCAGGCAGATCGCGCAGTATACGGCCACCGGCAGCTACGAGCGGCCAACGGTCGAGGACCGGTACCGGATGATTCGCGCCTATTTTCAAATGCTGTTGGCGGAGGCCGAGGCGACGAAGGATTTGCCCCGCGACGGCCGCATGGGCGAGACCGCCGGCAAGATGAAGCAGTTTGCCACCTGGTTCACGCACGGCGTGCCGGGCGGGGCGAAGCTGCGGGCGGCCATCTACCAGGCGCGCACCGGGGCCGATGTGCTGGCCCAGGTGGAGCTGTTCTTTGCGGCGCGGCGCGCGGCTGGCGTGGATTCCGGGCCGGATTCCAATCTGGAGCTTGAGGCCGGTGAGCCGGGAGCGTTTCCGGATGCGGCGCTGGCCTGCGACTGAAGACCTTCCATCCGAGCCGGGGAAGGTTGCGAATGTGTGGCCGTCGAATGGGCCAGATGCGAATCGTTCTGACGCAAAGACAAGAACTCCAGGGAAGCCCTGATACACCCCTATTGTGAAACTTTTTCTGGTCAGTACCACATCTTCGAGCCGGCGGCACGAGCATTTGGCAGCATTGCGGCCGCTACCCGAATTGACTGTTTCTTAAAGAACGATCACTGCTGGTCCATCCTCGGTCTCATGCTTCACCGCTTCGAGAGCCTTGTTCGCGTCCTCCAGTGAGAACGTGGTGACGCGAGGCCGAAAACTTAGATCGTGAGCCAAGGCGAGGAAATCGCGCGCATCCTGCCTGGTCATGTTGGCCACACTGCGTATCTGGCGCTCGCCCCAGAGCAGCTTGTCGTAGTCGAAGGCGGGCATCTGATCCAGGTGAATGGCGTTTATGGCGACCACTCCCCCTTTGCGCAGGGCGGACAAAGCGCTGACGACGACCTTTCCGCTGGGAGCGAAGGTGATGGCGCGATCAAGCTCGGTGGGGGGCTTTGCGTCTTCGTCGCCGACCCATGTGGCGCCGAGCAACTGAGCTGCCTTGCGGTGAGACTCGCCGCGGGTGACTACATAGACCTCGCAATCCCAGGACTGGAGGATGCGAATTGCCAGCGTAGCCGAACTCCCAAAACCGAAGAGACCGACGCGCTCCCCGCGCTGGACTCCTGCAACCCGAAGGCTGCGGAAACCGATGATGCCTGCGCATAGCAGCGGGGCGACGTGGGAATCGTCCAGGCCCTCCGGCAAGGGAATCGTGAAGTCAGCTTGAACCGACGCGTACTCAGCGTAGCCACCGTTCACCGAGTAGCCGGTAAATACGGGATGATCGCAGAGGTTCTCCATGCCGTGGCGGCAGAACCAGCAAACGCCATCTACACCGCCCATCCAGGAGACGCCGACGCGCGTTCCGATCGGCAGATCCGGGGTTGCGCCTTCCACCACCTCGCCGACGATCTGATGACCGGGGACGATGCGCGGCCGGATTGGTGGGAGATCGCCTTCAACGATGTGGAGATCGGTGCGGCAGACGCCACAGGTGATGACCTTGAGCAGCACCTCTCCGGATTGTGGCTGAGGCCGTGGGAGATCTTCAATCGAAACCCAACTTCCGGGAGTACTTGACTTGGAATCAAATACGGCTGCTCTCATCGCAAATCCTCCGGGCACTAGCTTACTCTTGGGAGCGGACGTAGTCATCGGCGGTCCTTCGCCCTTAGCCAGAGGCTGGCAGAGTGCGATAGCGCCAATCGGCCGATGCTGCGGCGTTTGCCGGTATGAATCCGCGGTCCGCGCGATTAGTTTAGGGATTGTGCACGAGCTAGAGCTGAATCCAACCTCTGAGGGTTCTCGAAGAGTTTCGCCATTTCTCCGCTCTTGCGAAGGGCGTTTCTCGCCATCTCAGAGGTCGAACGGTACCTTACCCAGGCCACGCCGATCGCGGTGAGCACGGCGCAACCGCATGGACTGCCAAAAGGTACGACGGCGCAGGTGTTCGTGACCGGGGTGCTGGGCAACAAGGCGGCGAACGGCCTGTTCAGTATAACCGTAACCAGCGCGACTTCGTCCTTTGCGTGGGTAATCGTGCGCCAAGCAAGGCTCTATCACTGGACGGAGGATGCGAAGAGACGCGTGCCTTCGCTTTTCACCGGGGACAAAAGAGACTGGCCCGCGGCGGATTTACCACCGGTCAACTCGTAGCACAGGGAACGATTTCGCATGCCTGCGGAAAGGAATCGCCGCAAGCCTGCCCCAAAACAGCCTGGCCCAAAGCTGGATTGACGGCGGCTCAAGCCGCGCCTTTTCAAAATGCCAACTTATTCGGAAACTCCCTACGGTCGCGCCAGGGGCAGGCGGATGGTGGCGCGAGCGCCTTCACCGTCTTCGCGGTTGAGAAGGCTGATTTCGCCACCGTGGGCGCGAGCGATCTGCTGGGCAAGCGCCAGGCCGACGCCGCTGCCGGCGGGCTTGGTGGTGTAGAAGGGGACAAACAGATTTTCCGTGTTGGCGATGCCCATGCCGCGATCTTCGATGGCGACCAGAAGGGCGGAATCGGCGATGCGCCAGGTGGTGCGCACTGGCTGGGCGCCATTGGCCAGCGATGCGTCCACGGCGTTGGCCAGCAGGTTGATGAACATCTGCTCCAGCTGGTCGGGATCGGCATGGAGCACGACCGGCGGGCCGGCTTCGAGTTGAACCGGGAGACGCTGTTCGAGAAGGACAACGCGCTCTAGGAGCGGCCCGAGCGGCACGGGCTTGAACTGCGGCGGGGGCAACTGGGCCAGGAGACGATAGGATTGCACGAAGCGGTGGAGCGCGTCGGCGCGGCTCTCGATCACGCCCAGGCCGCGGCGAAAGTCGTGCAGCGTGGCGGGGTCGCCGTCGATGGAGCCTGTCTGGCCCATCTGACCCGTCTGGCCCATCTGGTCCACCCGCGCCAGCAGGCTGCCGGCGATGGACTTGATGGGCGCCAGCGAGTTCGACAGTTCATGGCCGAGCACGCGAATCAGCCGCTTCCAGGCGATCTGTTCCTCTTCCTGCAGCGGCAGGCTCACATCGGCAAGCAGCAGCAGCGTGTGCGGCGCGCCGTCCTGGCGAAAGAGGGCCTTGCGCAGGAGCCATCGCGTGGGTTTGCCGCCAAAAGAGTGGATGCTCTGGTCCGGCGCGGCAAGCAGATCTTCGAGGCCGAGAGCGTGGGCGGTGTGGCCGAAGCAGCGGGCATGGGGCAGGCCCAGCAGCTTGACCCCGGCGTTGTTGACCAGTTGGAGAAGATTTTCGCGGTCGAAGGCAAAAAGCGGCGCGTGCATGACCTCAAGGATGCGGGCCAGCAGAGCCGTGGCTTCAAGCGAGCGCACGCGCTGCTTCTGCAACAGATCGGCCAGTGCGTTGACCTCCGCGGCCAGTTCCGCAAACGCGTCCTGCGTGCCGGCTCCGCGGGCGCGGAAAGAGTAATCGCCTTCGCGCAGGGAGGAGACGACGTTGGAGAGCGTCTGCAGCGGGCGAATGATCCCTTCAATGAGCGCCGCAGCCACCAGCACGAGGTAAAGCAGCAGGCAGCCTGCGAGCAGCAGCGCCGGCGCGAGAGCGATTGCCCCCTGGTAGAGAAAGACCGCGGCGAAGACGAGCGCGGGCAGCACCAGCAACAGGCAGTAGATCCACGCCCGGCGGACAGCCGGGCGGCGGCGGCGCCTGCGGACAGTCTTTTCAGAGGCCATATTTTTCGATGCGGCGATAAAGCGCGGCGCGGCTGAGTCCGAGGGACTCGGCGGCCTGGGAGATGTTGCCATCGCAGCGGCGCAGCACCTTGCGGATGAGCAGGGCCTCGACGTCGTCGATGCTCATATTCTCAAACGACTGCGGAGCAGACCGGGCGGCTGCAATGGCGAGATTGACCGGCTCGACCTCCTCGCCGCGGCAGAGCAGAACGGCGCGCTCGACGGTGTGCTCCAGCTCGCGCACGTTGCCCGGCCAGGGATACTGCATCATCTGCTGCATGGCGGCGGGAGTGAAACCGACGACCTGCTTGCGATAGCGGGCGCGGTTGCGGTTGAGAAAGTGCGCGGCCAGAAGCGGTATGTCCTCACGCCGGTCGCGCAACGCGGGCAGGTGGATTTCGACGGTGTTGATGCGGAAGAGCAGGTCCTCGCGGAAGTTGCCGGCCTTGGCTTCCTCGTGCAAGAGGGCGTTGGTGGCGGAGAGAATGCGCACATCGACGCGCCGGGTTTGCGAGGAGCCGACGCGCTCCAGTTCACCGGTCTCGATAACGCGGAGCAGCTTGGCCTGCTGTCGCAGGGGGACGTTGGCGATCTCGTCCAAAAAGAGCGTGCCGCCGTTGGCCAGTTCGAAGCGGCCGATGCGGTCGGTGCGCGCGTCGGTAAAGGCGCCCTTCACGTGACCGAAGATTTCGCTCTCGAAGGTTCCTTCGGGCAGGCCGCCGGCGTTGACCGCCACCAGCGGGTTGCGCGCGCGGGGCGAGGCGGCGTGAAGCAGCTTGGCGACGATTTCCTTGCCGGTGCCGTGCTCGCCGGTGATGAGTACGTTGGCATCGGAGGGCCCGACCTGCGCAATCAGCTCGAGGACCGGCTGCATGGAGGGCGCGCCGGCCACAAACTCCGGCATGCCTTCGGCGCGCAGAAGGCGATTCTCCAGCTCCAGTTGGCGCGCGCGGCGCAAGGCGTGATGCAGCTCGGCGTGAACGCGGATGAGGGAGATCAGGCGCTCGTTCTCCCACGGTTTTTGGATAAAGTCGCGCGCGCCGCGCTTGATGGATTCGACGGCCAGGTCGATGTTGCCCCAGGCGGTCATGACGATGACCGGCAGGCGCGAATCATACTCCTGGATGCGGGCCAGCAGATCGAGGCCCTCCTGGCCGGAGGTGGTGTCGCGGGTGTAGTTGAGGTCGATGAGCAGCACATCGTAGTCGCTCTGGCTTAGCGCCTCGAGGAGCAACCGGGGCGAGCGGACGCAGTCCACCGCCATGCCCTGCGGGGCGAGCAGCAGCTCGACGGCCTCAAGGATGTGCGGCTGATCGTCGGCAACCAGCACGCGGATTCGCTCTTGCTTACTGGGAATGGTCCGCCTCCACTACGCCGGCTTTGGCGTCGGCGATCGAGATGCCGTATTCCTCAAGAATCGAACCGGTGGCGCGCCGCACCTCGATGCGCGCCTTTTCATAGGCCGTTTCGGCGGTCACCAGAGCCGACTCGGCCAGGGCCAGGTCGTGCTCGGACGAGAGCGTCTGCTGATTCGATCCCACGCCCAGCTTTTGTTCCTTCTGCATGATATCCAATGTCTTCTGCGCCAGATCGCGGGCCTTGCGGGCCGCATCCACGCGACTGGACCCTTGCTCCAAAGCATAGCTCGCGTTGCGCACCTCGATGCGAATGCGCTTCTTCAACTCTTCCAGATAAACCTGCGACTGGCGGTACTCGAGCTCGGTGCGGTACTGATCGGCCTTGGCGATGCGGTTGCGCAAGGGAACGCTCAACTGGAGGCCCACCTGGTACTCAGGCGACGAGTAATTCAGCGCATTCTCGACCGTTCCGCCGAAGCCGCCAGGGGCGTTGGTGCCGGCGTTGTTCAGAGGATTGGCCGTGCCGCCGTATCCCGTGCCCGCATAGAAACCGTACACGGAGAGCGCGGGCAACAGCGCGTTGCGCGCGGTCTTTCGGCTGAGTTCGCTGTTCTGCAGAACCAGGCTCGACTCCTGCAGTTCGGTGCGATTCTTGAGCGCATCCGCAATCATATCCTGCACCGGCTCGGAGATGGCCTGAACCGGGTTGCCGATGTGGTCCACCGGGACCACCGGCATCTCCTGCAGGATGGGGTCGTCGAGCGAACGGGTAATGGCGTTCTTCATGTACAGTTCTTGCAGCTCGAGATTGGTGCGGGACACGGTCAGATCCTGCTGGCGATTGGCCACCTCTGCCTCCGCCTTGAGCACATCCATCTCGGGAATCGCCTGCAGCTCAAGCTGTTTGCGGCTGGTATTCAGCGTTTCGGTGGCGAAGGCCACGGAACGCTCCTGCACCTGCTCGTCATCATAGGCGCTCACCAGGTCCCAGTACAGATCGCAGATCTGAGTCACGGTGGAGATTACCTGGGCGCGAAAGGCGATGTCGGAGACTTTCTGGTTGGTTTTGGCAATGCGCAGGTAACGCAGGTTGGGCCCAAAACCGAAGCCGGCCAGTAGTTGCTGCTGCATGTAGACCTGGACATAGGAGGTAAGCACCGGATTCAGGTTGATATTGGGGCTGTTGGTGGTTTGACGCTCGTTGTTCCATGCCACCTGGAGACTGCCCCCGGTGGGAAACGCCTCCTGATAGGCAAAGTTGCCCAGAAAGGTGTTCTCGTGGATGACCGGGATGCCGTAGAGCGTCTGGTTGGGCAACAGTTGCGTGAGGTGATCCACATATGTCTGCGCTTGGATATACGGGTCGTAGGTCGAGACCGACGTGCCCGTGCCCAGGGTGGACGTGACCAGACCCGAAGCCCCGGCTCCGGCGCCGCCGGCGCCGCCGGTAGTGCCGCCGGCGCCCGCGCCTGCGCCTCCCCCGAATGCAACGCCAGCGCCGCCGGGCGTGCCCGACACCACGCCGGTATTGACTCCGCGCACCGAGCCGCCCGCCTGCGTACGCAGAATGTCCATCTGTGCGATGGGTATGTTGTAGCGCGCGATGACCAGATCGAGGTTGTTCTCAAGCGCCAGATCGATGGCGTTGTGCAGGGACAGATAGAGCTTGCCGTCCCGCACCAGCGAATCGAGGCGCAGAGAGTTCGCCAGGCTGGGCGGCCCTACGTTGGCGCCGCGATAGGCGTTGATGGGATTGCGGGAGGGCCGCAGCATTTCGTTAAAGGGAATCTGCGCGGAACGAGCCTTGGCAGGCGCGGATTCCGGTACGGGCTTCTGTTGGAAGGCCGTCGCGGGCGCCGTAGACGGCGGGACAGGCGGCTCCACGGCGAAGGCCAGGTTCACCTGCAACAGGAGAATCGCGGCTGCGGCCTGCGCGCATTTGGCCAAATTCGGCTCTCGATGGTTCAGCTGGGAGTAGTTCACTTGGCGCTGACCTCCGTTGTCCTTGCTGCAAGCGTTTCATCGCGCGTGAGCCAGCCGTCGCGCAGTTCCAGGATGCGCCTGCCGTAGCGCGCGTTCTGCTCGGAATGCGTGACCTGCACGATGGTCGTGCCGGCGCGGTTGAGCTCGCAGAAGAGCTCCATGATTTCGCGGGCCTGCGTGGAGTGCAGGTTGCCGGTGGGCTCGTCGGCCAGTAGCAGCGCCGGAGCGTGGACCACGGCGCGCGCAATGCCCACCAGTTGCTGCTGCCCGCCGGAGAGCTGCGAGGGGAACAGATCCTTCTTGGCAACGATCTGGAACCGGTCGAGAATGTCGGCCACCATCCCCTGGCGCTCCTTGGCGGGCAGGTTCTTGTAGGAGAGCGGAAGGTCGATGTTTTCCGCCACGGTGAGATCGTCCAGCAGATGATAGCTCTGGAAGACCATGCCGATGCGCTGGCGGGCGAGGTCGGCGCGCTGCTTGCGATTGAGCTTGTGCGCGGGAGTCTCGTCGAACCAGTACTCGCCGAGCCAGCCATCGTCGAGCAGGGCAAGCACGTTGAGGAGCGAGGACTTCCCCGCCCCGGATGGACCCATCACGGTGACGAACTCGCCTTCCTTGATGGTGATCCCGATGCGGCGCAGCACCCAGGTTTCGGTGTGGCCGGTCTTGTAACTGCGTTCTACGTTTTTCAGTTCGATCATGTGAGTTACTCCGATCGCAAAGCAAGAACAGGGTCGACCGCCGCGGCGCGGCGCGCCGGCAGCCAGGCGGCAATGAATGAGGCCGCGGCAAGAACAAGAACCACCGCGGTGAAGGTGAGGCCGTCGTGCGCCTGTACGCCATAGATGTAGCCGCTCGTGAACTTGACGGCAAACCAAGCCAGCAGGCCGCCAATGGCCAATCCGACGCCGACAAGCAAAAGGGCACGGCGCAGAACGAGCGAGAGGATGTTGGCCTGCGGCGCGCCCAGGGCGATGCGCAGGCCGATCTCGCGCGTGCGCTGGGCAACGGCGAAGGAGAGCAGACCGTAAAGGCCGACGGAGGCGATCATCAGCGCCAGCGCGGCAAAGCTCTCCAGCAGATGCGAGATCAATGTCTGGCTGCCGAAGGAGTCCTCCACCGCTTCGTGAATTGTCTTCACATCGGTTGTGGTCGCATCCGGATCTACTTCATGCAGAGCCTTGTCAAACTGCGCGCGCAGCGCGTCGGCGGGAATGGCGGCGCGGATGGCCACCTGCATGAACGCGGCGGCAATGCCGTAAAGCGGTGTTCCAGGGTCGGTCTGCGCCAGGCAGAAGTACATCTCCGGCCTGGTCGCGTCGGTGACCTTGGTCTGCTTCACGTCGCCGATCACGCCCACAATGCGCATACTGGCAAATGGTCCCTTTTTATCCATTCCGAAGGTGTGCCCGATCGGGTCCTGGCCTGGCAGAAACTTATTCGCGAACGCCTGGTTGACGACCACGACCGGAGGCGAGGTGGATGAGTCGGCCTCCGTGAAGAAGCGACCGCGCAGCATGGGAATCCCCATCGCTTCAATCAGGCCGGCCGAGGCCAGCCGCCCATCAAATGTGGGCGTCTTGTTTCTGGGAGTGTCCTTGTGATCGAGATCTCCCGCAATCATCACCCCGAACTCCGCGCGCAAAGGCAAGACCGAACTGAGCGCGGCCACCTGGACGCCGGGGATGGCGCGCAAGCGATCAAGCAGCGGCAGATAGGATGTGCGGACGACATTGGTCGTCTGATTGGGCGTTCCCTCGAGTTCTTCGAGCTGATGCGACCCCTGGTTGAGAATGACGCCGCCGGTGAGAACGTTCTGCTGCGAAAAACCCAGCGGCACCTGGCGCAGCGCATGGATGGTGCGGAGAAACAGACCGGCGCCCACGAGAAAAACAAGCGTCAGGGCAAGCTGCGCCACGACCAATGCTTCACGGGTGCGATTCTGGCCGGCCGATGCGGTGGAGGTGACGCCGTGAAGGCTGTCCTGGACGTTGCGGCGCATGGCACGCAGCGCGGGGAACACGCCGACCACGCCGGCGGTGACAAGGGTGAGAGCGAGCAGGCAAAGAACTACGCGCCATTCCAGATGAACGGCGCTGGAGAGCTGACGCAGATTGCGATCGATCTGCCGCCACAGCAGCTTGATGGCGGTTTGTCCGAGGAGCAATCCGAACACGCTGCCGATTCCACTGAGCAGGAGACTTTCCACGATGGTTTGTTGCAGCAGGCGGGCGCGGCTGGCGCCGAGAGCCGAGCGCACGGCCTGTTCGCGGGTACGCGAGACGGCGCGGGCCAGCATCAGGCTGGTGACATTGAGGCAGGCAAGCGCCCAGATGCCGAAGACCACGGCGTAGAGCAACGCCAACGGCTTGCGCAAATGCTGATTCAGCGACTGCTGATAGCCGGTGGCAGCAATGCGCGTAGGCATATCGTCGCCGTTGGTCACTTCTTTTGCGATGATGGCCTGTGTCCGGCTCAGGGCCGCGGACAGTTGTGCCGCGGTCATTCCTTCCGGCAGTCGCGCATAGAGATCGCCTAAGATCACAGAATCGCCGCTCATCGCCGAGCGGCTGGCCGCGCCCAATGCGGCTGGCGACCAGATCTGCATGTCATCGCCAAAGGGAAATGAGAAGCCCCTGGGCATGACGCCGAGAATGGTGTACACCCTTTCCTTGATGGTGAGTGTCTTGCCCACGATCTGCGGATCGGAGTGATAGAGCTTGCGCCACACATCCTGGCCGAGGAGGACCACGCGATTGCGCCCCGGCTCGTTCTCCTCATCGCGGAAACTTCGGCCCAGCATGGGCTGCGCTCCCAGCATTGAAAGCAAGCCCGACGTCACCTGCAAGTGTTCCACCTGGAAGCGCCCTCCGGGTCCCACGACGCTGGCCATGGAGTCGTCGAACTTTGCGCCTATTTGCAAATTTGCTCCGACGGCGTCGCGCAGTTGCAGCATGTTGGCGTAGGTCATTCCGTAGTACGGACGCCCGCCGGAGAACTCGACGGTGACGATGCGATCGGGCTGCGCGTAGGGCAGCGGGCGCAACAGAATTCCGTTGAGGATGGTGAAGACGGCGATGTTCGCGCCAATTCCTAACGCCAGCACGGCAACCGCCGTAAACGTGAATCCCGGCGACTTGCGCAACTGGCGCAGCGCGTAACGAATGTCCTGAAGCAGCGTGTTCATCCGTGACTCTCCTCGATGGCGCGTTATTCCGTGCGCAGAGCCTGCATGGGTTCAATGGAAGCGGCGCGGCGGGCGGGCAGCCACGCGGCGGCGGCCACGGCAACGGCTAAAATGCACAGTGCGCCGGTGAGCGAAAGCGCGTCCAGCGGGCGCACGCCAAACAATACCGCAGCCTCAAGACGCGCGGCGGCCAGAGACAGCGCGGTTCCTACGCCCAAGCCGATGGCGGCCATGCGCGCCGTATCGCGCAAGACCAGCCAGGCCGCGGCTTGGCGCGTTGCCCCCAGCGCCATGCGGATGCCGATCTCGCGCCGCCGCTGGGTTACGCGGAAGGCCAGGAATCCATAGAGACCAACGACGGTGAGAGCCAGTCCGATGAGGCCCAGCGCGCTGACCAGTTCGGCCATCATTTGGTAATTCCCTGCCGAGTAGCGGATGAGTTCGGGCAGAGAAGTGACAAACATGGGGTCCAAAAGAGGGTTGGCGTGGATGAGCACCTGGCGCGCATCCTGAGCCATGGACATTGCGTTCTGGCGGGTCTCAAGCACAAAGGTGAGTTCGCCCATGTTCGAAAGATGGGCCTGGTACTGCTGAAACGGGATGTAGAGAAAAGACTCGGGCATCTCGCCAATCTGGATGATGGGTGCGTCCTCCGTGACGCCCACCACGCGCGCGTCCACATGGCCGTCGGCTAAGCGCACGACCTGGCCGATGGGGTCCTGGCCTGGCCAGTATTTCTGCGCCATGGTCCGGTTGACGAGCACGGTTACAGGCGCATCAGCACTGTCGGCCTCAGTGAAGCCGCGACCGCGGACGACCTGCGTGCCTGTCACATCCAGGAAACCCGGACTCACCGCGTTGAATTTGATTTCAACCGGATCGCGTAACTCGGGATGGCTGGGTAGCAGGGCCTTGACCGCGATGCCACCCTCGGAAGGCATGAGCGGAGAGCGGATGCCATAGGCAACATTCCGGACGCCGGGCAAAGCATGCAGATTCGCCTGAACGGTGTCGCGCATGGCGGCTTCAGGGTCCTGTGTGAAAGCGACAAGCACCTGGTTGCGAGTGAGGCCGATGGACTGCGTGCGCGTGTTCAGGAAGCTGCGCACCAGGGCGCCGGTCGAGACAAGGAGCGCGAAAGAGATGCCGATCTGCAACCAGACCGCGGCGCGGCGTAGCACGGGCGTGCGGCCCGTCACGCGTCCGGCCATGCCCTGCTGGAGCGCGGGGAGCAGTTGCGAGCGCGCCACCTGTGCGAGAGGAACGAAAGCCAGCAACAACATGGTGGCCAAAGCAAGGCCGCCGGCCATCAGGAACACGCGCCAGTCCATCTGGAAGCGGGCCGTGTCACCGAAGGAGGTGAGCATGGCCGGCTCGGAGACGAGCAAGCGTGGAAGCAGGGCTGCAAGAACGGCTGCGAGAGCGAGGCCCCCGGCCCAACCCAGCGCGCAGAGCACGAGGTTCTCAATCAACAACTGGCGAGCGACGGCCCAGCGCGTGGCTCCCAGGGAGAGGCGCATTGCAACCTCAGAGGCGCGGCCCAGTGCACGCGCCATCAGCAGGTGCGCGACATTGACGGTGCACAGCAGCACCACGCCGCCCACAATGGCAAAGAGAACCAACCCGCTTGCTCCAGCCTGAGCCATGCGATAACGAAAGTCGGAAATAGCGCGCGCACCGCGGCCGCGATTGTCGGCAGGATCGGCAATCTGGAGAGCGGAGGCCACGGCCGCAACTTGATCGTTGGCCTGGGCCACAGAGGCGCCGGGAGCGAGACGGCCGAGCAGATTGAACCAGCGGAATTGTTTCGAGGTGAGCTCGGAGGGATCGACGACGGCGGCCCAGGTTTCAGCCGGCATCCAAAGGTCGCGGTCGCTGTTGGGATCGATGTCGCGAAAATCCGGCGGCAGCACGCCCCATACGTCCACCTGGCTGACGCCGTTCTTGCCGTGGCGCAATGGAATCTGACGGCCGACGATGTTGCGGTCGGCGGCAAACTGGCGCTGCCAGCAGCGATAGCCGAGCAGCACGCCGGGGCGTGTGCGCAGCATCTCCGCATCATGGGCGGTGAAAATGCGTCCCAGAAGGGGATGCACGCCCAGCACACTGAAAAAATTGCTGGAGACCACGTTGGTGAGCAGCAGGGTGGACGTGCCGTCGGGTTTGGGCATCAGGCTGCCGCGCCCGCCCAGCGCAACCAATCCCGCAGACGAGCCCTGGAAAGCGTTGGCCCGCTGGTTGAGCGTCAGGTATTCGGAGTAGGTGAAGGCGCCGTCCTGGTCCTGCGCCGAGGTGGAGAAGATGCGCACCAGTTGGCCGGGATGGGGAACGTGCATGGGATGGAGCCAGAGTCCGTCCATGAGGCAGAAGATGGCCGAGCTCGCGCCCAGTCCCAGGGCCAGCGTGAGCACCGCCGTGAGCGTAAAGCCCGGCGCGCGGCGCAACTGGCGGAGCGCGTAGCGAAGGTCGTGCGGCAGCGTGTTCATTGCATTTCTCCTCCAAGGCGCGTTACTCCGTGCGCAGCGCCTGCATGGGTTCAATGGAAGCGGCGCGGCGGGCGGGAATGAAACCTGCGGCCGTGGCGCAGAGGACGAGCATGAAGGGCGCGCCGGCAAGGGCCGTCCAATCGTAGCTGCCCACGCCATAGAGCAGGCTCTTCATCAGATATCCGGCGTAGAGCGCGGCGGGAATGCCGAGGACAAGGCCGATGAGGATCTGCCACAGCACGCCGCGCATGACCATCGTTACTACGCTCGATCGCGTTGCGCCCAGCGCCATGCGAATGCCGATTTCGCCGGTGCGGCGGGCCACGAAGTAGGACATGACGCCGTAGAGTCCCACCGAGGCCAGAATGAGCGAGAGGATTCCGAACAGACTCGTGAGTTGGGCAATCAGCCGGTCCTGATTGAAGTTGCCGGCCACCTGCGCATCGAGGGTGCGGAGATCCATAATGGTGAGATTGGGATCTACGCCGGCCAGCGTGCGGCGAATGAGCGCATCGGCATTCTGCTGCGGGCCGTTGAAGTTGAGAACCATGGCGTTGATGAACATGGATTGCGTCTCGGTCGCGATCATTGACGGCTCTTTGTAGCCGGCGAACTGCTGGGGGAGCGGGCGCAGATAGACGGGGCGCGTAGGATCGCGCGGGTCGTTCATCTTGAAATCGTGGAAGACGCCCACAATCTCAAAGCTGCCCGAATACTTTGGGTCGTCGATGCCGAAATGCTGGCCCACCGGGTCCTGGTTGGGGAAGAATTTGTTCACAAAGGCCTGGTTGACCACGACAACCTGCGGCGAAGTGGCCGTGTCCTGCTCTGTAAACCCGCGACCGCGCACCATGGGCACACCGATGGAATCGAGGAAGTGGGTGCTGACGCGATCCCAGGTGGAGCCGCACGGAGAGTTCGGTCCCGGAGCGGGATGGCCTTGCTGGATGACGCATTCGCCCCAGTTGTCGCCCTCGAGGGGGCTATAGAGAGCCATGCCAACACTGGTCACGCCGGGCAGCGCGGAGAATCGATTCTCGATCTCGCGATAGAGCGCGGGGATGCGGTCGATGGTGTATCCGGCGCCGGCCGGATCAAAATGCAGCACGTAGCGGTTGGCCGTGGCGATGCCAAAGTTCTGGTGCTCCACATTGACCAGCGATTTGGTCATCAGGATTGCGCCAGCCAGCAGCACCATGGACAGTGCCGCCTGAAGAACGACGAGAGTCTTTTGCGGAAGAGAAGACCGGTCGCGCGTGGAGCGGTTGGCGCCACGCAGCACCTCGGCCGGCTGCGCATGGGAAGAGAGCCATGCGGGTCCGGCGCCAAACAGAATGCCGGTGACCAGCGAAACAAGAAATGCGAACCCGAGAATGGGAAGAGACGGACTGGCACTGATGGGCATGTTGTGGGCATCGGGGAATGCAAGCGCAAGGATGGTGTGGGAGCCGGCGTAGGCCACGGCCAGCCCGGCCAGGCCGCCGATGCAGCTCAGGAGCACGCTCTCGGTAAGGATCTGGCGGATGACACGTCGGCGTCCCGCTCCGAGGGCCATGCGCACCGCCACCTCCGCGCGCCGCGTTGTGGCGCGCGCCAGCATCAGGTTGGCGATGTTGGCGCAGGCGATGAGCAGGACCACCGAGGAGAGGATCATCAACATCTTCAGTCCCGTACCCGCTTCCTGCTGCAGGGTCTGGATGCCGCCGCTGCCGGGCGCGAGAACGACATGCATCTTGGGGATGATGGCCGCCCCACCGTTGGCGGTAAGCATCGGGCGCGTATAGAGCCACTGGCGCAGCGCCACGGTGAGCTTGGTCTGCAATGCGCCGATGGCCGTTCCAGGGCGCACTCTGCCCAGCGGATAGAGCCAGTGGGACTCCTGATGATGGAGGACGGAGCTTTCCCCAGAGATATAAGGGCTACTGTTGAGAGGCATCCAGAAATCGGGAGGACTATCGGTAACGCGATCGCCGAAGAAGGCGGGCGGAGCGACGCCGATGACGGTGAAGGGCCGGGCCTGAATGAAGATGGTCGATCCGACAATGGTTGGATCAGCAGCGTACTCTCCCTGCCACGCCCGGTAGCTGAGCACCGAGGTGGGCGCGGCCGAAGGCGTGTCGTCGCTGTCCAGGAAAACGCGGCCCGAGTATGGTCCCACGCCAAGCGTGGAGAAGTAGTTGCCGGAGACGAATTCGCCACGCAGAGACTTGGCCAGCGCATTTCCCCGGCGCACGCTCCACTGCCCCTGCCCGGCTTGCACAGCGGCCAACTGCTCGAACTCCGGCGTGGAATTCCTGAGGTACTGGTAGAGGTCGTAAGAGAATATGCTGAAGTCGCCGGTGTCGCCGGCGTCGCCGGGAAAACCGCCATCGACGCAGCAGTCGTCGGTGTCGCCGATGCGGTAGAGACGCGAGGGATCGGCGACCGGCAAAGAGCGCAGCAGAATACCGTGGACGAGCGTGAAGATGGCCGTGTTTGCGCCGATGCCGAGGGCGAGCGTGATGACCACCGTGATGGTGAAACCCGGCGACTTGCGCAACTGGCGCATTGCGTAGCGAATGTCCTGAAGCAGCGTATTCATCCGCGTCTCCTTTTGCGCTCTACTCGGTTCGCAGCGCCTGCATGGGTTCAATGGACGCGGCGCGGCGCGCGGGAACGACGGAAGCCGCGAGCGCGAGCACGAAGATAGAGATGGCCGCCAAAGTCAGGACGAATGGGTCGAGAGGATCGACCTGGAACAGCATCGAACGCAGCAGGCGGGTCGCGAATACGGCGGCGATCGCTCCGATGCCGCAACCCACCAGGCCTAACTTGGCGCCGGAAACAAGGACCAGCCGCATCACGCTGGAGCGCTGCGAACCGAGCGCGAGACGAATGGCCAGCTCATGGGTGCGCAGGGCCGCAGAGAAGGCGATCACGCCGTAGATACCGAGCAACGCCAACAGTACAGCAGCGGCGGCAAACGATGAGATGAGCACGGTCGAGAAGCGGCGCGAGGCCTGGCCCTCCTCAACGACGCGCTCCATGGACTCGACATGGATCAGCGGGAGCTGCGGATCGATGGAGCGGACGACGGCGCGGAGGGAGTCGGCCATCTGCTCCGGCGGCAGTTGGCCGCGCAGCGCAATGGAACCGTAATTGCCGGTGAGCATGTCGGGAGGAGCGAATGAGCCGATTGCAGCTTTGAACTGGCTGGCGGGCGTGTAGAACTGATTCAGCGTATCGGCATCGGCTGAAGTTTGCTTGATATCGGCGATCTCTCCCACGACGGTCATCCAGGGCAGGGGTGTTTCCGGCACTCCAACTTTCAGTCGTTTCCCTATGGGGTCCTGGCCGGGCCAATAGCGCTCTGCGAGAGTACGGTTGACAATCACCACCAAGGGAGCGCCCGCACGGTCCGCCTCGGTGAAGTCGCGTCCCCGCAGGAGAGGAATGCCCGCGGCGCGGAAGTAATCGCCCATCAATTGGGGAAACCAGGCCAGAATGAGGCCGGCGCCCTTGGGTGGGACGTAGCCTTCCGGAACGAAGACGGTGCTGCTGTTGCCTCCCCCGATGGGCAGCAGTGTGGTGACGCCCACAGCCTGCACGCCGGGTAATTGGCGAAGCTTGCTCAGCAGCGCCGAGTTGAATGCGTCCACGGCAGCCTGGGTAGAGTATTGCTGGTGAGGCAGTCCATAGAAGGCGGTAAGAGTGTGATCGGTGTGAAAGCCGAGGTCGACCGAGCGCAACCTCTCAAAGCTGCGCAGCAGCAGGCCGGAGGCGGTGAGCAGAACCAGGGCGACGGCGAGTTCCGCGATTACCAGAGCCGAGCGCAGGCGCCCATGGCCGCTGCCTGCAGTGCCGGTTCGCCCACCTTCTTTGAGCGCGTCGTTCACGCCGGTGCGCGCGGCGGCAAGAGCCGGAATCAGCCCGCAGAGCAGGCCGGTGAGAACCGCCAGCAGGAGCGCAAAACCGACCACCTTCCAGTCAAGACCGATGGAGCTGATGCGCGGCAGCGATTCCGGCAACAGGCTGACGCCCACTTTCAGGGCCGCCGATGCAAGAGCCAAGCCAAGCAGCCCGCCACTGACACTCAACATAAGCGCCTCGACAAGAGATTGGCGCAGGACGACCACACTACTGGCGCCTAGCGCGAGGCGCACCGAGATTTCGTGGCGGCGGCGAATGACGCGCACCAGCAACAATCCCGCGAGATTGGCGCAGGCAATGAAGAGAACCACGGCAACGGCGAGGAAGAGCGTGCGCACCAGCGGCCTCGCCTCGGCAACCGTAGCCTCGTTAAGCGGCTGAACAAGAGCATGAATGCGCAGGCTGCCCATGGCAGGAGGAAAGTTGCGCATAATCTCTTCGACCGCCGGCTGCGCATCCTCGAGGACCCGCGCGAGTGTCACGCCCGGCTTCAAGCGGCCCACCATTCCGTAGTTCCAGCTTCCCACCCCGTTGACCAGTTCGCCCTGGGTAAAGCTCATGGGCACCCAAAGCTCGCTGCGGTTCAACTGCCCCGCTACCAGCGGAAACTCGAATTCGCGCGGCATGACGCCAATGATTTCGTATGGTTTGCGATCGAGGAGGACCTTCTGGCCCAGAATGTGCCCATCGCCGTGGAAGCGGCTGTGCCACATCTGATAGCTGATGACGGCCACCTGCTGGCTGCCTTCATCTTCCTGCTGCGTAAAGGTGCGGCCGATCAAAGGCGAGACGCCGAGCGCCGGGAAGACGCTGGCGGTGAAGCGCGCGGCGCTGATCTGCGCCGGTTCGCCCAGGCCGGAGAGTTCATAGCCGGTTTGCTGATAACCCCCAAGACCGGAGAAGACGTGGGTGTCGCGGGCATAGATGCGAACCGCGGGCGCCGTTGCGCCGGGCGTGGCCATAGCCGCGCCTACACCCTCCGGAACATCGCCGAAGAGCACCAGCCTTTCTGGTGCGGGAAACGGCAAGGGCCGCAGCAGCACGCCCTCTACGATGGAGAAGATGGCGGTGGTGGCGCCGATGCCGAAGGCCAGGGTGAGCACCGCGGTCAGCGTGAATCCCGGCGATTGGCGCAACTGGCGCAGTGCGTGGCGGATGTCCAGCCAGAAGTTGTTCATCGTGTGCTCTCTCCTTTGCCGAAGCCGGTTTGATCGATCTGGTTCTTGTTACTCAGCTCCTGTTACGCGGGCCTGAAAACTACTCGGCTCTGAGCGCCTGCATGGGTTCAATGGATGCGGCGCGGGCGGCGGGAATGAGCGCGGCCAGCAAACCCGCGACCACCAGCAGCAAAGCCAACATCAGGAAATCGCCGGCCTCCTTTTGCACGTCGAAGTAGATCACCATGCCGATGAGTTTGCGCGCGATGAGGGTGAGCGCGAAACCCACTACCGTTCCCGCGCCCAGCATCCACGCGACGCGGCGCAGAACCATGCCCAGGATGCGGTTGCGCGTGGCGCCCAGGGCCATGCGCACGCCGATGTCGCGCGTGGATTGCGTCACTTCGTGGCTGACCAGGCCGTAGAGGCCCACCATGGCCAGCGCCAGCGCGAGCGAGGCGAAGATGCCGAAGAGCCAGCCCTCCATGCGCTCGAAAACCAGGGTCTCGGAGACCACTTCGGTCATGGTGGACGCGGTCTTGAATGGGACTGTCGGGTCCACTTCGTGGAGCGCGTTGCGCAAGGCCGGAATAAGCAGTCTTGGATCGCCGTCGGTGCGCAGCACCAGCGTCATTCCGCTGAGAAGTCCGGCGCGGTCTTTCAAGGGAAGCTCGTCCATGAGCCAGTCACGCTCAGCCAATGGCGCTTCATAGATGTTCTGGCGCACGTTGCCGACGACGCCGACGATCTGCGTCCACTTCTCCTGCTTATCGTCGTCGTCGATGCGCTGCGCGGCGGGGTCAAGACCGGCGGGAATGAACTTCTTCACAAATGCGTCGTTCACCACCACGGTAGGCGCGATGTTTTGCGGACGGTCCAGACTGGGCGACAGCGCGCGTCCGCGATGCAACGGGATTCCGAAGACATCGAAATAGCCGGTCGAGACAAATCGGTTCTCGGCAAGCATCTCCTGGTTGGGCGGATAGGGCGGCTGGCCGGCGATGTGAATATCCGAGTTGCTTCCATAGTTCTCAATGGGCAACAGGCTGATGAGGCCCGCGGCGCGGACACCGGGCAGATGAGAAACGCGGTCGAGCAACGGCCGGTAGAAATCGGCGACGACGTCGCGGGCCTGATAGCGCGCAGGCGAGAAATCGATCCCGGTGGAGAGGATGTGCGCGGGATCGAATCCCAGGTCGACGTGACGATAACGCGAGACCACGCGCAAGAGCAGTCCCGCCACCACCAACAGCACCATGGTCAACGCCACCTGCGTGACCACAAAGCCGGAGCGCAGGCGATGCTGTCCGCGCTCGACGCCGGCGCTGCCGCCGGCCTTGAGAGCGCGGTTGGGATCGATGGAGGAGAGATGGAAGGCCGGGAAAATCGAGGCCGCAAGGTTGGCGCAGACGGCAACGGCAATCGCGGCGGCCAGCACGATCCAGTTGAGATGGATATCGGCGCCGCGGGCCAGGGCGTGGATGAGGAACGCGCGCATCAGGTCGAGGACCGTCCAGGCCAGCAGGACGCCGCCGGCCGCGCCCAGCAGGGCCAGCAACACACCTTCAGTGAGTAGCTGGCGCAGCAGGCGGATACGGCCCGCGCCGATGGCCACGCGCATGGCCATTTCGCGCTCGCGCTTGACGCCGCGCGCAAGCAGGAGTCCGGCAACGTTGACGCAGCCGATGGCCAGGACCGCGAGAACCGCGCCGAGCAGCGTCCACAGCGGACCTTTGCTTTGACTGTTGACGCTCTCGGCCAGCAGTTGCAGGCGAACCGTACGGCCTTCGTCGGAGGAATTGGCCCGGCCCAGATCACTGAAGACATGCGCCAGATCGGCTTGCGCCTGCTCGATGGTAAAGCCGTCCTTGACCCGCCCCACCGTCCGCAGCCAGTGGTTGCCGCGGCCGTTCATCCAGGGCCGGTCGAGGTGCATCGGCGTATAGATGGCGTTGCGCCTGTTGAGCGGAAAGCGAAAACCGGCGGGCATGACGCCAATCACCGTGTAGGTCTGGCCATCCAGCTTGACCGCCTTGTTCAGAACGCTCCGGTCGCCGCCGAAGTAGTTCCGCCAAATCTCATAACTCAGCACCGCAATGTCGTTTTTACCTTCCTGCTCTTCCCCGGGCAAAAAGGTACGCCCCAACATCGGCTGGACGCCAAACACCTGGAAGAAGTTATCTGTCGAGCGGACGTTCGGAAACTCTACCGGACCGTTGGACGGCGTCTCCATCGTGGTGTCGAAGTAATCGGCATAACCGGCCAGCGCGGCGAAGGCGCTGGCCTGCGCGCGCTCGTCCTTGTAACTGGGCCAGGAGGCGGGCTGCGTGTAGCCGCTGGGGCTGCGGCTCTCGACGTCAACGATGCGATCAGGGACCGCATAGGGCAGCGGACGCAGGATGACGTTATCGATGACGCAGAAGACGGCGGTGGCCACGCCCACGCTGAGGGCCAGCGTGAGAACCACGGTGAAGGCAAAGCCGGGAGCGCGGCGAAGCTGGCGCAATGCATAACGCAAGTCCTGAACGAACACCGAAATCCTCCTATTCCGTTCTGAGCGCCTGCATGGGATCGACTAAAGCCGCGCGCCGCGCTGGAAAATAACATGCGGCCATGGCGACCAGGCAGAGCACAGCCGCGACCGTAGCAAAGGTCAGCCAATCGGCGGTTCCGACTCCGAAGAGCAGGCCGCGAAGGAAGCGGGTCACGACCAACGAGACGGCGAGGCCAACGGCCAGGCCGGCGATGGTAAGCCGCATGCCCTGCACCAGCACCTGACGAAAGACATCTCCCTTGCCGGCGCCGAGCGCCATACGGATTCCGATTTCATGGGTGCGCTGGCGGGTGGTGTAGGAAACCACGCCGTAGATTCCGACGGCGGCAAGAATCAGGGCCAGCAGACCGAAGGAACCCGCGAAAACGACGGCGATGCGCTCAAAGACGTTGCCCATCTGCATGTTCTGCTTGAGCGTGGTCTCGTTGAAGAGGGGCAGATTGGGGTTCATGCTGTGAACGGTTTGCTCGACGGCGAACGCAAGGGCCTGCGGATCGCCGCTGGTCCGCACGTGGATGATGACCTGGCTATCGTAGCGCTGCAGCAGTGAAACAAGAATCAGGGGGGCGGGGTCATAGACCAGGCGCCGGTACTTGCCGTTGGCGGCCACGCCTACCACCGTGTACCACTTTCCCCACCTCTGGAACCGCTTCCCGACGGCGTTCTGGCCGGGCCAGTAGCGGTCAACAAAGGCCTGGTTGACAATGGCCACCAGTGGAGTTGCGGCGGTGTCCTGGGCGGTGAAGTCGCGTCCGGCGATCAAAGGCGTGCGCAGCGTCTGGAGATAATCCGGTCCCACCTTGCCGCGGTCCACTTCGAGGGATTCATGCAGCCGTGGCACATAGCCCTCGGGCAACACATCATCGGTATGAATGGTGAAGTTGAGCGGCGAAAAGTCCGCCAGGGTCACCGACTGAACGCCCGGCAACGCTTGAATGCGCGCCAGCAATTGGCGGTGGAACTCGGTACCCTGCTGGAGGGAGTAGCCCATGGGATCGAGATCATACGTGGCCAGGAAGACATGATTGGGATCGAACCCGGGGTCGACCTGCTGCGCCTTTTGAAGACTGCGCACAAAGAGTCCGGCGCAGGCCAGCAGCAAGAGCGACAATGCAACCTGAGCTACCACGAGACCACTGGAGAGGCGCGATTTGTGAAGTCCACCGGAGGCGCTCAGCGTTTCTTCTTTCAAGACCGTGACAGGGGAGAGATGAGAAGCTCGCAGCGCCGGAACCACGCCGGAAATGACCGCGGTGAGAATGGAGACGAGGAAGGTGGCCAGCAGCACGGTGCGGTCAACATTCCCGTTGATGGAGAGCGGAAGGGTGGTGGGAGGGAGAAAGGCGGCGAGAGTCTGGGCTGTCCACAACATGCACAAGAGCGCCAACGCGCCCCCGGACAGAGCTAGAGCCAGGTTCTCGATCATGAGCTGGCGCACCATTCTCCACCGGCTTGCTCCCATGGACAGGCGAATGGCAAATTCCCGCCGTCTCGCAACGGAGCGCACCAGCAGAAGGTTGGCGACGTTGGCGCAAGCCAGCAGCAGGAGCACCGCGGCCAGGGCCAGCAGGATGGACAAGGTTCCGGAGAGGTAGACGTTGGCCCCGAAGGGAGAACGCCAAAGCGGATCGGTGGAGAGATGGTTCGCGCCCGTGTGATCTTCAGGGTAGCGATTGACGATGCGCTGCATCTGGAGGTTGAGATCGTTCTCTGCCTGGCGGGCATCGACCCCCGGACGCAGGACTCCGAGCACATTCAGCCAGGGGACGTTGCGATACTCGATCCTGTCACCATTCCATATCTGGTCATCCGTGCCCAGCGGCAGCCATATCTCGGTACGCAATCCGGTTTTGCACCCCTGAAAGCCCTGGGGCGCGACTCCGACAATGGTGTAGGCGTGCAGGTTGAGCTCGATCTTCTTTCCGATGATTGACGGATCGGCGGCAAAGCGACTCTGCCAGAGGTCGTATCCCAGGACAGCCTCGGGCGCGCCCTGGCGCTCGTTAGCTTTGGTGGGCAGAAGGGTGCGGCCGAGAATGGGCCGGACGCCGAGCACTTCGAAATAGTCGGACGAGGTCAACGCGCCGTAGATGCGCTCCGGCTTGCCGGAGCCGGTGATGGAAATGTAGTCGTCGTGATAACCCAGCAGGCCGGCAAAGCTGTGCGTGTTATCGCGCAGGTCTACAAAGTCGGCATAGGAAAACGGCGGGGTTGGATGCTCGCTTCTTTCGCCCCGCTGGACGGTGACCATGTTGCCGGTGTTGGCAATCCCCGGTATCGGGTCGAGCAGGGTCGAGTTGATCCAACTGAAGATGGTGCCATTGGCGGCAATGCCCAGGGCCAGCGTAGTGATCGCCAGGGCAGCGAAACCCGGGTTCTTGCGAAGCTGCCGCAATGCGTAACTCAGGTCCTGGAGCATGGCTATGCCTCCACTTCCTCTTCGAGCTTTTTGAGCTCGTCCTCCGAGACCACCTTTCCGTCGAACAGGTGCACTTCGCGCTGGGCGTGCTTGGCGAAGCGCGGATCGTGCGTAACCATGCAGATGGTGGAGCCCTCGCGGTGCAGATCGGCGAGCAAGTGCATGACGGCCTCGCCGTTCTTCGAGTCCAGGTTGCCGGTGGGCTCGTCGGCCAGCAGGATGGACGGCGAACCGGCCAGGGCGCGGGCCACGGCGACGCGCTGCTGCTGACCGCCGGAGAGCTGGGCGGGATAATGCCTCATGCGGTGGGCCATGTTGACGCGCTCCAGGGCTTCCTTGACGCGCCCCTTGCGCTCGGCAGAGGGCATTCCAGCGCGATAGGTGAGCGGGAGTTCCACATTCTCTTCGACCGTCAGGTCGCCGATGAGATTGAAGCTCTGGAAGATGAAGCCGATCTCCTGGTTGCGGATGCGCGAACGGTCGCCGAAGCTGAGGTTCTCGACAGGATTGCCGTTGAGCAGATATCTGCCGGCGGTGGGCGTGTCGAGCAGGCCCAGGATGGAGAGCAGCGTGGACTTGCCGCAGCCCGACGGACCGGACATGGCCACATACTCGCCGCGCGAGATGGTGAGATGAATGCCGGAGAGCGCGTGCGTCTCCACTTCGTCGGTGTAGAAGATCTTGGTGAGGTCTTCAATTTCAATCAACGTGTTGTTCGATGCCATCCTGTCCCCCTTGTGGTTTCTAGAATCCTTTGGTTCGTTGCTTGTTCCCTGTTCCCTAATCCCTGTTCCCTGCTCGAGCAGCGCCTATTCCAGCCGGATGCGGTCCACGGCGTCCTCTCTCGACATGTCGGAGAGGATCACCGTGTCGCCTTCCTTAAGCCCTTCGAGCACCTGGATGCTGTTGACCGAGGCGCGGCCGACCTTGACCGGCACGCGCACGGCGCCCTTGCCGTCGGGGTCGATCTTGAACAGGCTCAGCGTGGAGTTCTCGTTGCCCAACGCCGGCCGGCCCACGTAGAGCACATCGGTCATGCGCTCCAGATCGATGGTCCCGTCCACGCTCAACTGCGGAACCGCGCCCGGAGGCAGAGGTCCATCCAGTGCTACGTCAACGGTGCGCGTTCCGTTCACGACAGAAGGATCAATTCTGGTAACGTGACCGGGAATAATGCCGTTGTGGGTGTCAATCGAGGCGGGTTGGCCGATCTGGATGTCGCGAGCCTGGGTTTCGGCGATCTGCAGAGCGGCCTTGAGCTTGTCGAGCTGAATGACCTCGGCCACCGAGGTTCCCGCGGTCACGTGCTGGCCCACCTGCAACGGAACAGCAAGCGGCGCCAGCACACCGGAGATTCCGGCCCTGACCTGAAGCGCCTGCGCCTGCTTCTGGTAGAGGTCGAGCAGGGCCTTGGCCTGGTCGATTTTGGTCTGCGCCGAAGCAAGCTGGACCTCGATAGCCTTCTGGTTCACGTCAAGCTGCTCATGACTGAGCTGGTGCTGGGTGGTCAACTGGTCGGCCGTATTCTTGGACTTGCTGTAGGTAAGGCCGGAGATGACGCCCAAGTCAAAGAGGGCCTTGTCGGTCTGCGCCTGCAACTGGTCCTGGGTGTAGTCGGAGTTCACCTGGGCGGCAGCGGTCTTCTTGTCCATCAGCGTGCTCTCGAGCGTGGCCTGAAGGCTCTTATAGTCGGCCTGCGCGGCTTTCAGCGCCAACTGCGCGTTGAGCAACTCCTGCTCCAGTTGAGGATCGGCCAGGTCCATAAGGACGGTATCGGGAGTGACCATGGCGCCGGGCAAGACGCGTATGCGGACGATGGTCGCGTCGGTCTGCGCGGGAATGAGCTCGATCGAGTCCTCGCGCGGGACCAGGCTGCCGGTAGACCCGCGCACCTGGCGGATCATGGGCCCGCGCTTGACCGTGTCGGGCCAGATGGTGGAGCGGTCCACGGCTGGCGCGGCCGGCTTGAGGCGCGACACGGCCACAATGGCAACGGCCAACACCACCACCGCAACGCCAGCCCATATTGCATACTGGCGCATCTTCTTCTTCTTCAAGTCTGGGCGTGCGATATCCATCACACCGTGATACAGCACTTGCCGTGCCAAAGGAATTGAACTCCGGGACGTTGAAAAGAAAGGATTTCGGGGATGGCAGGCGAGCGGGTCGGCAAATGCAGTGACCGCTTCCGGCGCGTGGGTGTTCGATTCCGGACAGTGGGGCAGGGTACTTTCGAGCGAATGTCCTTCGGTCGCGACTCGGGCATGGGAGCCGAGCGAGGGCTCAGCTCAAAGACGTTCGACGGCAAGCCCAACGGCATTGCCGCCGCCAAGACAGAGCGCGGCAATGCCTTTGGAACCGCCGCGCTGTTGCAACGCGTAGAGCAGCGTGGCCAGTACGCGCGCTCCGCTGGCGCCGATGGGGTGGCCGATGGCGACCGCTCCGCCATGCACGTTGACCCTGGCGGGATCGAGACCGAGATCGCGGTTGACGGCCAGGGCCTGGACGCTGAAGGCCTCGTTCAGCTCGAAGAGGTCCACATCGCCGAGCGCCCAGCCGGCCTTTGCAGCCACCCTGCGCACGGCCTCGATGGGCGCCAGGCCGAACCACTCCGGCTCACCGCCGCTGGTGGACTGGGCGCGGATCACGGCCAGCGGCTGGAGGCCGAGTTGCCGCGCACGCTGCTCGCTGGCAACCACCAGCGCCGCTGCGCCGTCGCTTACGCCGGGCGCATTGCCGGCCGTCACCGTGCCGTTCTCCTGAAAGGCCGGCTTGAGCCCGGCGAGGATCTCGACGGTGGTTTCGGGGCGGATGGTCTCGTCGGTGTCGAAGAGGCGCGGGGCCGCACCCTTTCTTGCCGCTGGAATCTCCACGGTCAGAATTTCAGCGCGGAAGAGACCTTGCGCGGTGGCCGCGGCAGCGCGCCGGTGCGACTCGGCAGCAAAGGCGTCCTGCTGTTCGCGCGTGATGCCGTACTTCGCCGCAATCATCTCCGCACCCGCGCCCATATGAAAGCCGTTGTAGATCTCCCACAGGCCGTCGTAGATCATGGAGTCCACCAGCGCGCCGTTGCCCATGCGATAGCCGGCCCTGGCCTGGGGAAGCAGGTAGGGCGCGTTGGTCATCGACTCCATGCCGCCGGCGACGACGATCTCCGCGTTGCCGGTGAGAATGGCTTGCGCAGCGAGGGCTACGGCCTTGAGGCCGGAGCCGCAGACTTGATTGACGGTGAACGCGCCCGACGCCGGCGACATTCCGCCATGGATCGCCGCCTGGCGCGCCGGATTCTGCCCCAGGCCGGCCTGAAGGACGCAGCCCATGATACACTCGTCAATCTCTCCGGCCTGGACGCCGGCGCGGCGCACCGCTTCGCGCACCGCCAGCGCCCCCAGCCGCGGCGCGGAAAAAGACTGGAGCGATCCCTGGAACCTGCCCGTTGGGGTGCGCGCGGCCGAAACAATCACTGCGTCTCTCATGCCTGATGCTTCCTGAGCGCGGTGATGACGGCGCTGCTCCGCCGTGAATCATCTGGCCACCCGCTCCCGTGGCCGACTTTGAGCATCCTACCGCATGAGTGATACAGTTCGCCAGAGATCATCGGACTAGCTTGCGGCGCATCTTGTCCGTTCTGAGCGCTGTCCAGTGAAATCTTCGGAACCGGACTGAGCATGGACTCTCCTGGCTGACAGCGATTTCGGACGCGGGTTCGACTCCCGCCGCCTCCACCACCTCTTCAAGTAATTGAACATAAAAGACTTACCCAAGGACGTAGTCGGGTTTTCCGCCCGCGTCCGGTAAGTACTTTGATGCTGGCAAATCGGATTGGAGGCGTCCTTGGAGAGGCTGGCAGGCATTCTCACTACCCATGAACCGTAGAGTTGAGGGCATGATGTGGGAGAGAACACCCTACGCTAGGCCGTAAAACTTGCTGTTGGGGGAAACGTTATCCCGCTTGCCAGAGGCCAGTGCCTGCGATAATATGGCCTCCTTATGTGTAAACGATTCTTTGCACTCGTTCTGCTGGCGGCTCTCGCTCTGCCTTTGAGCCTGATTGCCCAGGCGCCGTCGCTTGCCGTTCAGGTGGATCACCCCATCGCCAAAGTCAGCCCCATGCTTTATGGTCTGATGACCGAAGAGATCAACTTCTCCTACGACGGCGGGCTCTACGCGGAATTGGTCCGGGACCGAACCATCGGCCAGGGTTGGCGGGCGCTGACTCACTGGACGATGGTGGTGCGCGGGAACTCCGCAGTCGCGGTTTCGGTGGATGCCCAGACCGGCCCCAGCGCTGCTCTGCCGCGCAGCCTGAAGGTGAGCGTGACCGCGGCGACGGAAACTGCGCCCGCCGGCGTGCAGAACGACGGATTCTGGGGCATCCCGGTGCGGCCGCAGACCACCTACAGTGGATCCTTCTACGCGAAGACCGATAGCGCCGGGGTCCCGGTGACCGTCAGCCTGGTGAACGATGAGACGGGCGCAACCGCGGCCAGCGCGACGGTGAGCGGCCTGACCGGCGAGTGGAAACAGTACACCTTTACGCTGAAGACCGCGCAGGCGCCCCTCACAGCCAACAATCACCTGATTCTGACCATCCCGCGCCCGGCGACGGTGTGGTTCGATCTGGTTTCGCTGTTTCCGCCGACCTATCATGGGCGCCCCTACGGCGACCGCATCGACCTGATGGAAAAGCTGGCGGCCATGCATCCGGCCTTCCTGCGCCTGCCCGGCGGCAATTATCTGGAGGGCGATCACATTGCGGAGCGCTTCGAGTGGAAGAAGACCATTGGCCCGCTGGTGGACCGGCCCACCCATCCCAGCCCTTGGCATTACCGGTCTTCAGACGGCATGGGACTGCTGGAGTTTCTGGAATGGTGCGAGGATCTGAAGATCGAGCCGGTGCTCGCCGTCTATGCCGGCTACTCGATGGCGCAGGAGCATGTGGACCCTGGCCCGGCGCTCGAACCCTACGTCCAGGATGCGCTGGACGAAATCGAGTTCGTAACCGGGGACGCAGGCACGAAGTGGGGCGCTGAGCGCGCGAAAAACGGGCATCCAGCGCCTTTCCGGCTGCACTACGTCGAAATCGGCAACGAGGACTGGTTCGACAGGTCGGGTTCCTACGACGGCCGCTACGCGCAGTACTACCGGGAGATCAAGCAGCACTACCCGGACCTGCAGTTGATTGCCACCGCGCCCATCAAGAGCGTGAAGCCGGACGTGCTGGACGAACACTTTTACATGACGGCCGAAAAGTCGTTTTCGGACGCAAACCACTACGACAAGACCGACCGCAACGGGCCGAAGATCTTTGTTGGCGAATGGGCGACGCGCGAGGGCGAGCCGACGCCCAACCTGCAGGCAGCGCTGGCTGACGCTGCCTGGATGACGGGCATGGAGCGCAACAGCGACATTGTGATCATGGCCAGCTACGCGCCGCTGTTCGTGAATGTGAACCCCGGCGGCATGCAGTGGGAGACTGACTTGATCGGCTACGATGCGCTCACGAGTTATGGCTCGCCGAGTTACTGGGCGCAGGTGCTGTTTGCCAACCATCTGGGCGCGGAGGTGGTGGCCAGCACGCTGGCCAACGCCGGTCCCTGGGTCTATGCATCCGTGACGCGCGACGAAAAGCGGCGCAGGCTCTTCGTCAAGGTGGTGAATGCGTCGTCTGACGCGGCGCCGATGAACATTGCGCTCGATGGCATACACAGCGTGGCGCGGGAAGCGACGTTGATTGTTCTAAGCGGCAAGTCGCCGAACGCAACCAACAGCATCGCCAATCCCGAGGCCGTCATACCGGTCGAGCGCGGGATTCAAATCGCCGGACCGAAGTTCGAGCACAGCTTTGCGCCCTACTCGATCAATGTGCTGGAACTGAGTTACTAGAGGATTGTCCCAAAGGCTTCGCGGCACGATGTTTGTATTACTGATAGAGCGCGCAATATTGCCAGGCAGCGGGCAGGATGGAAGTGCAAGTTCGACTAGGAGTAAGAACATGAGAGAACACACACGCAGAACATTCCTCAAAGCGGGCGCCGCCGCTGCCTTGGCTTCGCTGACCAAAGCGCAAAGGCTGGGAGCCGGCGGCGTACCCAGCCTGAATGTTGCAATCGCCCCGGCGCTCAATCAGTTTGAATATGGCGACGTTGAGTTGTTGGAAGGGCCCATGCGCCAACAGTTCGACGCCAATCACGCCTTCTTTCTTGCCCTCGATGAAGACATGCTGCTCAAGCCGTTCCGGCAGAGGGCGGGACAGCCCGCTCCGGGCGACGATATGGGAGGATGGTACGATAACTCGGCGGAGTTCGAC
>Ga0181524_10000955_pt1 | contig 34466 bp, 31 predicted proteins | sample PEATcosm2014_Bin_34_FD_119761 | JGI IMG/M metagenome (GOLD analysis project Ga0181524, IMG submission 119761) | Peatland microbial communities from MTU Mesocosm Facility, Houghton, MI, USA - PEATcosm2014_Bin05_60_metaG | ecosystem: Environmental > Terrestrial > Soil > Wetlands > Peat | place... | reverse complement strand
AGTCCGACCGGCTGCCCTGGCGACATATACTGCGCCACCTCCCCATCAAGCCCAGCCTAACCAATTGGGCAAGAGCCGTTTGCATAACCACGAATTATCCAACCGGATTTCGTGATCATAGGCCGAGGCCCAGGGTGATTTGGCGCAAGTTATTCTTGCAGAATGTGGTATAGGCCGCAACCTTGGACCGGTTCAGGGCCGGCAGGAGAAATGCGGCGACAATCGCGATGACCGCGATGACCACCAGGAGTTCGATCAGGGTGAATGCCAGGCCGCCCGCGTGTGCCGCCGTGGGTTCCGCGGCCTGACCCGATGCCGATTGCTGACGAAATCGTTTCATATCCATCTATTACCAGAAGCAAAGCGCCCGAAAGGTTACAAAGAATCTCGGCAACTGTTTCGACAATGTGCAACTGTTCAGCACCTCTCCACGTTCTTTGCCCAAAGCCGGCTGAAGCCGGCCCTCCGGAACGCCGGCTTCAGCCGGCTTTGGGCGCCCGTAGTCCGCGAAGCCTTCCGACCCCGCGCTGGAGCCGGGATGTTCCGCGTTCGTCGCCACTGAACCTGGTGTGAGGCAAGAACCCGATTTGAATCGCGTCGCCGCCCTCCGGGGCCTCATGGTGGAAATGTGCGATGAGTTCCTCAGACGCCTCTCCGGCTTGAAGGAGCGTCATCCGTACTGCGGCGCCGAAATCTACTATGACCGGGTCCTCGATCTCCGGAACAAATGCAAACGGCTCCAGGAGATGCATTCTTAGGGTTCGTGCAAAAACAAGTTCTCGAGGCGAGGCGTAATTCTGACATTATTCTCTGGCACCCCTCCGGGGGAATGGCGCTTACTTAAGACCATACGGCGCGAGAATCATTGGGCTTTGGATGTTTCCGGCCTGAAATGGGCTTATGTAAGCGCCATTCCCCCTCCGGGGTGCGACCCGCGCAGGACGCCCTGCCCGGTGGTCGTTCCCCCTCTGCCCCGAACGACCACCGGCTACCTTCTGCCAACCCTCCGGGTTGGAAAAGCCGGAATTTGTTTTTGCACGGGCGCTTAGAGCGCATTTCAAAAGAGGGAATCGCGACGCTCGCCTGCCTGTACGACCGGTTCGCGCGCGCCCTTGACCCATTTACCCCAGAGAGGGGCGAGGTTGGCATGACAGACCGTGAAATGTCGAAGAGCCTTACACTCCGGGAACTGGCGTCGCAACACTCGTCCCATCAAGGCCTTACATCCGAGTTAACCTCGGGTTGGTAATCGGAGCGTAGGGATTCCTTACACTTTCATCTACCTGAGGACATGTAAGGTTCGCACGTGCTAAGAAATGTTTTCATCGTTGCAAGTTGCTGCACGCGAATAGATTATAAAGGACCACCCATGTCGCAGACGATTATCGAAAGATGATGCTGGCATAATAACTGCTGAATAAGGAGAGTGAGGTCTTAGCCCCGTCGTGAGTAAAAGTCGGTAAGACCCTGAACAGAGTGAACGTAAACAGAAATCAAGCGGCCTTTAACTGAGCAGCGTCAATCACTGCATGGAGGAAACGTGAGGGGATGACCTGATGGCTGTGTGCCACGGTGCGGGAAAGCGCCCAAACACAGGAGTCCATTGGTCTAAACCTGCCGCACATTGGCTTGGTTTGATCGGCCAGTTTTTTTATGCTCGATCTTTGGCAACGAATGAGTATCGAAGAACTCGCGGCCGCCGAACGCGCGCAACGTGCGACGGTCGTCGAACGGGGCGGCATCTATTGGCGGCAGGTTCGTCCTCTCTTCTTCAGGCCGCTGCTTATCGTGAAAAGCTACTCTGCCGGCCTCGTTGTTCCGCCCGGAGCAAAGTTGTGGAATGCTTTTCAGCACGGCGTGCCATCCAGCGAGCCGGCGAACTCTTTCCTGAACCTGCTTCTGTTTGATCAGGTCAACTCTTATTCCCTGGCATCCCTGGACTCGAGCAAGCGCAGGCAAGTCAGGGTGGCGGCAAAGGAATTCACAATTCGTCCTGTGACCGACGCAAACGAGTTCAAGGAAAACGCTTACCCGGTGTACTTGGAGTTCTACAAACGAACGAAATACAGCTACATGTCTCAGCGACGGCGCGCCAACAGCTTCTCCCGGTGGACGGATTGGTTGTTCAGTCTCCCGAAGGTGGTGGTGCTGGGGGGATACCGCCGAGGTGAGTTGGCTGGCGTGAGTACTTCCATGTGGGTGGAAGACACACTCCTCCTCCCCACCGCCTTTTGTGCCGACCAAGGACGGAAGTTGCACGTCAACAGCCTGATGCTTCACACGGTCAGGGAAGCTGCTGCCCAATGCCCGGGGATTCGGCAAGTTTACGCGGGCCCTTACAAACACAACGGGGGCAGGGGGATCGATGCCTTTTACCTCGAGAGAGGGTGCAGAATGGCAAGGACGCCCGCCTGCCTTCACATCAACCCGGTGCTGAAACTGCTCTTGGCCTTTCTCCTGCCGCGCCAGTACGGGAAATTACTGGGTAAGATGGATGACGGCGTTGGCGTTGACAACTGTTTCGACGGGCCGACCGTCACGGAAGGCTCCCCTGGCGGACGGACCGAAGGAGAGGTCATCGCGAGTCACGATGGGAAAGTGCTTTCCCATCACGCATGACCCGCGCAGCATCAATGACCCAAGGGGCATCAAAAGGCAATGGGTGCTCTGGAGTGTAGGGGTTCTACACTACACCAAAGTCGTGTCCGGCGGTGGCAGAAAGATCTACGCCCAAACGGTCGCTTGCGTTGTGGCTCTGTGGGGTCCTAAATATCCCCCATGCAAATGAATAAACGCGAGTTTCTAGTCGGGACCACTTTTCTGGGGATGGCCGGCCTGGCCGGGGCAACCTCCGCGCGCGCAGCCGATGGCAGCGGGACGCGGACTGGTTCCGTTTTCAACGTGGCGGACTTCGGCGCAAAAGGCGACGGCAAGACCCCGGATTCGGAAGCCATTCAGAAGGCGCTGGATGCAGCAGGGGCCGTGGGCGGCACGGTCTATTTGCCGGCCGGACGCTATCCCTGCCACGACTTGAAGGTTCACCCGCACACGACCGTTTTGGCCGAGCCCCAGTGGGGATACCGCGGCGACGCAGGCGCCATGCTGCTCCTGGATTCCGATGAGGCGGATTGCCTGCTCAACATCACCGGGGCCTTCGGTGTTCACCTCCACGGCCTGTTCCTGCAGGGACGGCGGGAGGCCAGGAAAGCCATTCACGGCGTCTTCTTGAACAATGCCCAGAAGTATAGTCCGCAGGAGGACGCCATTGTCATCGACGACTGCAAGGTCGAGAGGTTTTCAGGACACGGAGTGCATCTGCTGCGCATCTGGCTTTTCATCATCCGGCACAGTATCTTCCAGGGAAACAAAGGGTGCGGCGTCCAGATCACCGGCTGGGACGGCTTTGTGACCGACAACCAGTTTTCCGGCAACGGGAGCCACGGTTTCGCCTGCGAATCGGTCGGGGCGACCGTCATGTTCACGGCCAACCGCGTTGAATGGAACAAAGGCTACGGCCTCTACCTGTTCGCGGGCGATGCGTGGAATGTCACCGGGAACTGTTTCGACCGGAACTGGGGCGCGGGCCTCTGCGCCATGAAGATGCGCACCACCACCGTCACGGGCAACGTATTCAGGCGCTGCGGCAAAGACAGCAGCCTGCTGCCCGAAGGGGAGCGCTCCTGCCAGGTGCGCTTGGAGGAATGCAGCGGACTGACCTTCGCCTCCAATGTGTGCGCTGCGGGCCGCGACGACGGCGGCAGGGGCGATTACACCCCGCATTTCGGATTCCTCGTCCGCAAACTCAGCCACTCCGTCATTTCCGCCAACACCCTGTTCAAAGGCTACCTGAAAGAGATGACCGCCGATCTCGGCGAACACGGCCCGGATTACCTGTTCGCCAATAATGTGGGCTGCCCGATGACCGCTTGACTAGCGCGGCGTTCTCTGCCCGCCTTGCGTGGGTCGCAGTTGGGAAATGGCTTGCCTGGCTGCCGGATCGCCCTTGGTTGAAGCCTCGACCAGGCGTTGGAACAACTTGCCGGAGGCGTCCTCCACGGCCTTGACCTGGCCGGGCAACAAGTGGTCCCGTTGAAGCAGTATCTGCTTGTATCCGAGAACTGCCGGGACATAATCATTGGCCTTGTCGGCCGCCAGGGCTGTGTCCCAGGCGGCTTTGATTTCCGGCGGGGCGCCCTTAAAGTCGCTTGTCCCGGGGCCGGAAGCGCCCTTGCCACAGCCCGCCAGCACGATGCAGCCAATCAGAAATGCGCTTGCGGGCGCTGCGAAAACCTGTGCGATCATAATCTCTTTCTCATTGGGGGCGCGTAGCCGGCGTGACCCAGCCGATGTGCCAGTAGAGCGTCCAGAGATTCTGCAATTTCACCGGCTCAACATGAGTGTCGGCAAAGCCGATGTTGATTCTGCCCGGCAGGGGCGTGCCGGCCGGAACGTTCCGCGGCGCGGCAGCAGCGCCCCGCCCGCCATGTCGCGCAATGGTCACGCGCTGCATGCTGTTGTTGTCGGCGCCAGTGTATAAATTCCGGGCAGGGGTATCGGTTTCCGTCGGCCAGCCATCCACCCACACGGAATCCGAAAAGTAGGGCGTCTTGGTCGGCGAGGTGATTGCGCTCTCCTTGCCATAATAGTCTGCGCCACTATTATCCATCCCTGAATAACACCAGCCGTTTATGCCATAGCTGCCATGATAAGAGGGGGTGCCGTAAATCCAGTCCCAAGTGTAATCCGCCACCCCAAACCCGGCAAGCCCTGCGTTCGCCGGCTGTTTCCAGGAAGTGCCGGGGTCGTCCCGCGTCGCCGGGCAGATGCGGGATTGGGCGGTTTGACTGTAGTTGGTCTGGAGCTGGCCGATCCACAGCGTCGTGTCGTCGTAGTAAATCATCGTGCCGCGCGAATCGCTCACGTACATCGTCATGGACAGGGCGATTTGCTTGCAGCTATTGATGCATTGCGTGTCCTTGGCCTTTGCCTTGGCGCGCGCCAGCGACGGCAGCAGCATCGCGGCAAGTATGGCAATGATCGCGATAACCACCAGGAGTTCGATCAAGGTGAAGGCACCCCGGCCGAGGCCGGTCTGCGCCGGTGGAATTATTCGGCTACGCTCTTTCATGAAGCAAGGTTGTTCCATTAAAGCATGGGATTGAAGGGCTTTCAAGGGTTTCGTGAGCGGGCCCCGCCGGGACTTGCATTCAGGCGCATGTCTTGATTACCCTCTGGCGATGGTCAAGAGTATTTCATGTCCACGAATCCACAACGCCGGGTCCTGGTTGTCGATGACGAGCCACTCCTGTGTCACGCGCTGGAGCTGCTGCTCGCCTTCGACGGCCACGTCGTCGAGGTCGCCAATGGCAGCAAGGAAGCCCTGGGGCTTTTCCAGAAGGGGAGGTATGACGTTATCTTGACGGATTACGAGATGCCTGGGATGCGGGGCGACGAGCTGGCCCTCGCGATTAAGGCCCAGGATCCGGCGCAACGGATAATGATGATCACCGCATACGCCCAGATGTTAATGGCCCGGGCTGGCGGGCTGCCAGGCATCGACTATGTCCTGGGCAAGCCCTTCCTGGCTGAGGACTTGCGGCGCGCCCTCAAGACAGTGTGCGGCGGAAGTTAGGAGGGCCGTCGGTCTTTTCCGCCAACTTGTTGACAAGGCGCTGTGGAATTGAGAGAGTCTCTCCGGTTTAAGTGGCACTACAACAAATCGAGTTTTCCATGGTCGTCACGGTGTGCGCCTGGTGCAGGCCTCGTGAAGCTGCCAGGAGTCTGGTCGTTACGCATGGAATTTGCCCCCGGCATCTGCGCAAGCTGGAGCACGACATGCTCAAACCGCCACGCCGACGGGCGCCAAGGGGACAAGCATTTGCCGGCAGCCGGCTAAATGCCCCGTAGAGCCGGGATTTTGGCAGAAGGGTTTTGACAGAAGCAAACTATGACAGCCAGCACTATCGAGCACGAGCCGGACGGGAAGACGCCCGGCCGGGTGGCCTTCCTGGACGGCCAGAACGAACTGCCGATGATCGAGATCACGACGGCCTGGAGCACGGCCGAGATCTACCTGCCCGGCGCGCACGTCACGCAATTCAGGAAACGGGACGAGCCGCCGCTGTTGTTTATGAGCCAATGCAGCCGGTTTGCCGAGGGCCAGCCCATCCGGGGCGGCATCCCGGTGATTTTCCCCTGGTTCGGCCCGCGCGAGGGTTTGCCCCAGCATGGGTTCGCGCGGCTCAAGAGCTGGGACCTCAAGGAATTGGCGCCCGCCATCGACGGCAGCGTGAGCCTTCGCTTCCGGCTTCCGGATTGCCCGGAGGCATCCACCCTCCCGCCGTTTACTGCCGATTACGTGGTGAGCGTCAAAGACACGTTGACGCTCCAGCTAATTATTACCAACAGGTCCACGGACGAGGTGCTGGCCTTCGAGGACTGCCTGCACACCTATTTTCAGGTCGGAGACTGCACGGCGATTTCGATCCGCGGTCTCAAGGGCGCCTCTTATCTGGACCGGGTCGATAACTTTGCCAGGAAGACCGACACCTTGGAGTTCATCAGGATCGTCTCGGAAGTGGACCGCACGTTTCTTGATGCCAGCGGTCCGGTGGAGATACTCGATCCGGTCCTTGGGCGGAGGATACACGTGGAAAAGCAAGGCTCCGCCTCGACCGTGGTGTGGAATCCCTGGATTGCCAAGTCGCAGCAGATGCCCGATTTTGGCAACGAAGAGTACAAAACCATGGTCTGCGTCGAGTCGGGGAATGTGGCGGCCAACGAGATCAAACTGCCGCCGGGCCAGACCTCGACCCTGACGGTCAAGCTCAGCAGCGAGCGGTTGTAAGCCAGGCCAGTTAAACCGCAGGAGCCGGGGGCGAGTGTCGAGGGACGAACTGTCGCTCCTCGGCCCCTGGATGTCTATTTCCACTGGAGGATCTGTTTATCGGCGAGCAAGCGCGCGCGGAGCTTTGAGTAGTCGAGGTTTTGGACGGGGACGTTTTCCTCGGCAGCCAGGGCGGCTGCAGTGGCGGCGGATTGGCCGAGGATCATGAAGACCGGTTCCATGCGGATGGAACCGTAGGCGATGTGGGATGCGGAGAGGCAGACAGGCACCAGGAGATTCTGGCACTGGGCGGCCTTGGGGACGATGGCCCTGAATGCAATGGGGTAGGGCGGGAACGAGCCTACCTGGACGTCCCCCTCGTTTTCGGCCCGGCCTTGTTTGGCCAGCCGCCGGCAATTGTGCGAATCCATGGTGTAAGCCGCCAGGCCGACAGATTCGGCGGCGTTGACCTGGCCGCGGCAGTTGTGCTCGGTCATGACATAATCCGAGACCATGCGCCGGGCCTCGCGCACATAGAGTTGATGGGGCCAACCGCCGGTATCCAGAAACTCGTCTTTGGCCGGCCCCCACGTCTGCATTTCGGCCCGCAGGTTTTCGGGCACTCGCGGGCTGGTGGCCAGGAAATAAACCAAGCCGCGAGTGTACTCCTCATGGGCGCGGCAGATGTTCTCGCGCTCGGGGTAGGTTGCTTCCGGGTAATCGTAGTTTGCGCCGATGAAATCGGTCGAGAAAGCGCCGTTGTTGTTGATGTCGGTCTTGGCGTTCGGCATCGGGATGGGATTCCAGAACTCGCTGAGGCGCGGCGCGCGGCCGGCGGCGAGGAGGGCCTCGAGGTAGCGGGCCAGCAATTCATAGCGGGCAGCGCTATAGTTGGCGGGCCGGGCATTGGGGAGGCGGTTGGCGGGGAGTTGTGTGTAACAGAGCCGGAAATTATAGGCCTGCACGCAATGGTCGGCCTCCCCGGGGCGGGCGCCGCCCTCGGGCTGAACGAAAGGCAGCAAACCGCTCGACGGCTCGCCGGGCTTGACATAAGGATCGACGGGGACCAGAAACTGGTGTTTGGGGGTTTCTGCCCGCACGCCGTTCAACGTTTCCCGGTACTGGGCATTGGCCTCGCGGCCGACGGTGTAACTGACGCCGGCCCTGGCCATGAGGTCCCCTTCGTAAGTGGCATCGATGAACATCCTGGCGCGATAGACCTTGCCATTCTCCGCCAGGAGAGCAGTCAGGAGGGTCCCGGTTTTGTTCACGCCGGCCAGGCGCTGGCGGAAATAGACCGGCACCTTCGCATCGTTGAGCATCCGGAAGAAGATGTCTTCCGCCACGTGCGGCTCGAAGGTCCAGAGGGTCGCCCCCGGCAAATCCAAATCCGGGATGGCGGCGGGGCCGCCTTGCTGGCGGAAATAGTCCTGGCGGCGCTCGAACTGCCAGGCATCATCGCGGGCATAGTGTCTGGCGATGGCTTGATAAAACTCCCGGGCAATGCCGCCGATAGCAGCCTTGTTGCCGATGTCCGTCGCGCCCAGGCCGCCGGAGGTCATGCCTCCCAGGTGATGGCCCGGTTCGGCGATGACCACCTTTTTGCCCATGCGCACGGCCTGGACCGCCGCCGCCACGCCGCCTGCGGTGCCGCCATAGATGCAGATGTCCGCCTCGATGACCTCGGCCCCCCAGGCGGCCAGGGCCGCCAGAGAAACCAACCAGGCGGCCGCTCCACAGGTTCGACGAAAGAGCATCGTAAGGTTCGCGCTCATTTGGCCGGATTCAACTCCGGGGGCTTGTCCTTGAGCGGTCTGAAGTTGCCTTGCTCGCAGCAGGCAACGAAGCTTTCGGTGACGCTCTTGAGTTCCTCCCAGCGGGCGCGGATTTCTTCGGACTCTTTCTGTGTGATCTGGTTGTCGGCGGCGGCGGCGGCAATGACGGCGAGGAGGTCGGCAAACTCCTGGACGATTTGGTTGGTTGCGGGGATGAGGTAGGAGGGGTGGGGATTGGTGATTTTGGGGTTGAGGATGAAGAAGCCGCCGGCGCGCTCGCAAATCCATTGGACCAGGCGCCGGTCTTTGGTGCAGCGCAGCAGCGCGTCGATGCGGTCGAGCGGGTTGGTGCTGCCGCTGCCCGAGGCCGGATCGGGAGGCTCGGCCCATTTATAGATCATCGAAAGCGAGAGGCCCAGTTGGGCGGAGACCTGCTTGGGGCTGCAGTGCTGGAATATCTCGCGCAGGATTTCGTGCGATTGCATAGGTCGACATTGAAAGAACCCGGTTTTATTTGCAAGACGGAAGAAGCGGCCAGGGCTGCTCCAAAATCACGCTGACGGGGGGGACAGGGGCCGCAGCCCTGAAATCCGAAATCCGAAATCCGAAGGAAATCCGAAATCCGAAATGAATCGTTAATAAAAAGCCCATCAGCGAAGATTGGCGGAGATTAGCGGTCGAGGACTTCGGATTTCGGATTTCGGATTTCGGATTTTTCTACTGGTTGATCCTCGTGGGTTAGTAGCTGATGATAAAGGCAATTATGGAAAGCAATGAGCAACGGGAGGCTGGTGGAAAAGGGTGGCGGGCGGCCGCGGCCCTGGTTTCAGGAATTGCGCTGGCGTTGTCAGGCGCGATGGGCTGTTCGTCGCCGCGGACGCAGATGGATTATGGTCTGGTGGCGCAGGCCTGGAACACCATCGAGAACCATTACGTGGATCGGGCGGCGGTGAACCGCGCCGAGATGACCTACGGGGCGATTATCGGCATGGTCGATGCCCTGGGAGATAGCGGCCACAGCGCGTTTCTGACGCCCGCCATGGTCAAAGAACTCAACAACATGGAACGTGGGGAGTTCAAGGGCATCGGAGTGGAAATTCAGAAGAGGGATGAAAAGGTGGTCATCGTGGCGCCCTTCGACGAGTCGCCCGCCCAACAGGCCGGCTTGCGGCCCGGGGACGTTATCGTGAAGGTGTTCGACCAGGACGTCACGGGCTGGCCGTTAAGCCGGGTGGTCGAGAAGATTTCGGGACCGGCCGGGACGCGGGTCAGATTGACCATTGAGGATGGGCGCACGGGACGCGCGCGCCAAGTCAGCCTGGTGCGGGCGGTTGTCCACATCCATGACGTGGCCTGGCGCCGGTTGCCGGGGACAAGGGTCGTCCACTTGCGCCTTGCCGGCTTCGATGAGGGCGTGACCAGGGACTTGCGGAGGGCCTTGCGCGAGATTCGACGAACGGATGCCAGCGGGATCATCCTGGACCTGCGCAATAACCCGGGCGGCATTCTGGACGAGGCGGTGAGCGTGGCCAGTCAATTCCTTGAGGGAGGGAACGTCCTGCTGGCAAGAGATGCCCGCGGTCGGATCACCCCGGTGCCGGTCGAGAAGGGCGGCTTGGCCACGAACATCCCACTGGCGGTTCTGATCAACGCCGGCTCGGCCAGCGCGGCGGAGATTGTCGCCGGGGCGCTGGAGGATGCGCACCGGGCCACGTTGGTCGGCGAGAAGACCTTCGGCACAGGCACTGTGCTTCGGGAGTTCGGCCTTTCGGACGGCTCGGCGCTGCTGCTGGCGATCGAGGAGTGGCTCACGCCCGGAGGCCGCTCGTTCTGGCACCGGGGAATCAGCCCCCAGGTCGCCGTCTCGCTGCCCGACCAGGCAACTCCGTTACTGCCGGCAGCCGAAGGCGAAATGACGGCCCGGCAACTCCGCTCCAACTCAGACCGGCAATTGCTCGAGGCCCTCGAAATCCTGGAGAAACCCGCTCAGGGCGGGGTAGCTCTGCGGGAAGCCCAGCCTCAAATCAAGAGCAACCAAAAAGAGTGAACCTTTTGGCGCCCTGGCGGTATTAATGGACGAACTGAGCTACCCCGGTTTTCAGCCGGCCGCATAGTGGGGCAGGCATCTTGCCTGCCGGCAGGCAGGATGCCTGCCCCACGCCGGCTCGCCATGCGAGCGAAAACCGGGATAGGAAATCAACAAGTCATGAAAACTAGGAAAACCGTGAAATCGATCTGCATCTTGTTGCTCCTTGCGGGAGGGGCGGCGGCGGGCGGCGCCGAGGAGTCCTTACGGACGGATATCAACCCGGCGATGCTTTATTATCAGGCCTTCCTTGTGGCGCCGGAGCCAATGTCCCAGGCGGACGACGAATACCTGGGGACAAAGGAGGGGCGCCGCTGGAAGCTGCCGGAACGCTACGGCAAGATCGCCGCCGGGTATGACGACCAATTCAAACTGGTGCGGCAGGCGGCGCACTCCACGGCGCCCTGTGATTGGGGCCTGGACATGAGCGCGGGTCCGGCCACGCTGCTTCCACACCTGGCCCGCGTCAAGGCGGTCGCCCAGGCGGCCCGTGTTCGGGTCCGTTGGGAGTTGCAGCAGGGCCGGCAGGCGGAGGCGCGCGATGATTTGCTGGCCGCGCTGGCGCTGGCGAGAAACGTCTCCCACGGCGGCCTGCTGATATCCACGCTCGTCCAAGGGGCCGCTGAGGCGATCCTCTGCAGTGTTGTGGCCGAGAATTTCGGCCAGTTTTCTCCGGAGACCCTAAAGGAGCTGGCGGAGGGCTTTGACGCCGCCCCGGCCCGGGGCACAGTGGCCGGCTGCATTCCCTTGGAAAAGACCCTATGCCTGGACTTTCTGGTGCGCGAGATTCAGAAGATAGAAAAGGCAAATGCGGGCGACGACGCCAAAGTGATGGCGGTCCTTCATGATGGGTTGTTCAAGGGCCTGCTCGAGCCGGAGCAGGATGCGAACGCGGCGGCGACCAGCGGCAAGCCGGGTCAAACCAATTCCTGGGAACGATTCGCCCAGGCTGCCGGGGGGACGAGCCAAGGGGTGATCAAACTTATCCTCGACCTGGAGGCGATGGATCAGAAACTCGGCGCCCTTATGTCGTTGCCGTACGCGGACTTTGAAAACCAGATGAAAGCGTTCAGGGTCGAGATTCAGGAATCTCCCAACCCCCTGGTTCCCCTGATGGTCCCTCAGTGGGAGCGGGCCCACCGCAGGGAATTCAGGATTCAGGTGTATCTGGCCATGATGCGCGCGGCGGTGGAATATAAGCTGCACGGCGATTCCGGGTTCCTGAGCGTGGCCGATCCGTGCGGCCAGGGTCCGTTTGGAATCCGGCGTTTCGTACTCCAGGGAGTCGACCGGGGATTTCAACTCACGTCCGCACTCGATGCGAAAGATTCCAAATCGTTCATCTTCGTTGAGAAGGATGGCCCTCCATTCCGGGTCTCCGGACCGTTTGTGGGCCAGGCGATCGAGTAATCAGCCGCGGAGAACGCACCCGGTTCGGAACCGGGACTGCGGGATGGACTGATCATCGGTTTTGATTACAGTTGTGACGTGTTCGCCCTGAACCCAACGTTGATGACCCTCGAGACGCCAGAGACAGGGAGTTTGCTGGACCGGGCCAGGGCGGGCGACTGCGAGGCGTTCTGCGAGTTGTGCCGGGTTTATGAAACGGGCCTCGTGCGGCAGGCCATGGCCTTGTGCGGCAACGCCACGCTAGCCGAAGACCTGGCCCAGGACACGCTGGTTGAGGCCTGGAAGGGCCTGCGCCGCTACAACGGGCGCTGCCGCTTCTTCACCTGGCTCTGCGCGATTCTCCTTCACCGCCACCGGAACGCGCTCCGGCAGAAGCGCCCGCTCTCCTTGGCCGCCTTTGCCAGGCGGGACGAGAATGAACTTGAAGACCGAACGGACCGGTTGGCCGATGACGGGGTCAGCCCCGACCAGGCGGCCCTGGCGCGTGAAGAGGCCGCCCTTGTCCGGGAATGCGTGCAATCGCTGCCCCTCAAGCATCAGCAGGTCATTCATCTGCGGTTCTACGTGGACGATTCGCTGGAGGGAATCGCGGCAGCCCTGGGCTGCTCGGTGGGGACGGTGAAATCGCGCCTGTTTCACGCCCTGGAAAAGCTCCGGGCCATGAGGGGCATCAGGGCGCTATTTGCGAATGTCGAACAGAAAGTTGAAAGCTTATGAGGCCTTGTGCGAAAAACCGCAAGCGGGTTGCCTGGCTGGCCCTGGGGGCTTTGGACGCGCAGCAGGCTCGAGAACTGCGCGCCCATGTCGAGGCTTGCGAAGGGTGCCGCCGCTACCTCGAGGAGACCTCAATGATGACGCAGGCCCTCAAGGAGGCGCAGATAAGCACGGAGACCGAGCCTTCGGAGTCCTTCCACCGGAGAGTGGCGCGCGCAATCAGGGCGGAGGAACCACGCTCCCTTTGGGAAGCGATGGTAGCGCCATTTCGAACAACTCCGCTGAAGTGGCGCCTCGCTCTGCCCGCGCTCGGCGCAATGGCAGTGGCCATATTGGTCCTGTCCGTCCTGGCGTCCAAATCCCGAACCGGCAGCCTTCCCTCCTCCGCGCCATACTCCGCCCGGACGGTATCAGCGTCCAGCGTGAACAGTGATCTGCCGCCAACCCTCGCCAACTATCGGCTCGTCGCAAATCAATCCCTCGAGGCGCTGGACGAGCTGCTGACCCGGCAGGCAAACAAGCTCCGGCCTCCGGCCCCGATCTACACGGCCTCGACTTTCGCCCTTGTCGAGCCTGTGGATTGAGGTTCCGCGCCTCATTGCGTCTTGCACGGGGCGGCGGCTTGCTGCAAGCTAGCGACAGAACCATTACTATCAATGCAATCAAAAGTGCGCTTATGTTGGGTGCTTGGCTTGCTGGCGCTCGGTTCAGGCCGCCTCTGCGCGGCCGAGGAGAAGGCGACCGCCGCCTGGCTGGCCGAGCATTATGTCAAATACGAGTTCCGCATTCCGATGCGCGACGGCGTCCGGCTGTTCACTTGCGTCTTTGCGCCCAAGGACGACTCGCAGACCTGGCCGATACTGCTGACGCGCACGCCCTACGCCATCAAACCCTACGGGGCGGACAACTATGGCCAGCCGTCCGGGTCTTTTGAGTCTTTTGCCAGGGACAAGTTTATCCTGGCCTCCCAGGACGTGCGCGGGCGCTACGGTTCGGAAGGCCAATACACGCATGTGCGGCCCTTCAATCCAAACAAAGGCCCCAAGGAAGCAGACGAGAGCTCGGACACGTGGGACACGATTGATTGGCTGGTAAAGAACGTGCCTGGGAACAACGGAAAGGCGGGCCTCTTTGGCATCTCGTATCCCGGCTTTTACACTTCGATGGGGATGATCGACAGCCATCCTGCGCTCAAGGCGGCCTCTCCCCAGGCGCCGATAGCCGACTGGTTCATGGGCGATGATCTCCACCACAACGGGGCCTTTTTCCTTTCGCAGAACTTCGGGTTCTTCTATCGGTTTGGCGAGCAGTTGCAAGACCCGCTGCACCAGGAAATCGCTCCCTTCCAATTCCCCACGCCCGACGGTTACGATTTCTTTCTGCGCATGGGGGCGCTGACCAACTCCGACACGCTCTATTTCAAAGGCCAACGGCCCGCTTGGACTGAGTTCCTGGCGCACTCGACTTATGACGGCTTTTGGCAGGCCCGGAACATCCGGCCGCACCTCAAAAACATCCGTTGCGCCGTCATGACAGTCGGCGGGTGGTTCGACGCGGAAGACCTCTTCGGGGCGTTGGAGACCTGCCGCTGGACCGAGCGGCTCAATCCCGGCATCGTCAACCTGCTAGTGATGGGGCCTTGGGCCCACGGCGAATGGGGCCGCGGTGTCGGCGACACGCTGGGCCCCATCAGCTTTCATGGGCGGACCTCCGAGTTCTACCGGGAGAAAATTCAACTGCCGTTTTTCAGGCATTTTCTCAAAGGGGACACTAACTACACAATGGCCAAAGCCCAGGTCTTTGAGACCGGCGCCGGCCAATGGCGGCGCTTCGATGCCTGGCCGCCCCGGAACGTCTCCTCACGCACCCTCTTTTTCCGCCCGGGCGGCTCGCTCGGTTTTGACCGCCCGACTGACGGCGCGGGCGCCTTTGACGAATTCGTCAGCGATCCGGCCAAGCCCGTGCCTTATACCGGCACCCCATCCACAAGCTATCCGCGCCCCTACCCGATCGAGGACCAGCGCTTCGCCGCCTCGAGGCCGGACGTGCTGGTTTATGAGACCGAACCGCTCGAGGACGACCTCACCCTGGCCGGTCCGCTCAAGGCAATGCTGCGCGTCTCGACGACCGGCACCGACGCGGACTGGGTCGTGAAACTGATCGATGTCTATCCGGGGGATTACCCCAACCCCGAGCCTAACCCGGCGGAGGTGAAGCTGGGCAGTTGCCAGCAACTGGTGCGCGGCGAGGTGTTTCGCGGCAGATTCCGAAACAGCTTTGAAAAACCTGAGCCTTTCGAGCCGGGCCAGGTAACGCCCATCGAGTTCGCCCTCCCCGACGTCTTTCACACCTTCCGCTCCGGCCACCGGGCCATGGTGCAGGTGCAAAGCTCGTGGTTCCCGCTGGTGGACCGCAACCCGCAGACTTTCGTCGATATCACGACCGCGAAGCCGGAGGACTTTCGCAAGGCGACGCATCGGGTCTATCGGACCGGCAACGCCCCCTCGGGTCTGATGGTCGGCGTTCTCCCCCGCGGCGCCGCCGAGGCGGCGGCCCAGCCCTGAGCCGACGCCTTAGGGCGTGTGCAGAAGCACGTCCCAGGATCTGACTGCCAGGGGCGGAGCGTGAGAGCGTGAAGCGTGAAGCGTGAGAGCGTGGGGCGTGCGGAGCGTGGGAGCGTGAGAGCGTGAGAGCGTGAGAGCGTCGAAAAGTTCTGCCACACTCTGCACGCTCCCACGCTCCGCACACTCTGCACGCTCCCACGCTCCCACGCTCCGCACGCTCCCACGCTCCCACGCTCCGCACGCTCCCACGCTCCGCACACTCTGCACGCTCCCACGCTCCCACGCTCCCACGCTCCGCACGCTCCCACGCTCCGCACGCTCCGCACGCTCCCACGCCCTCATGCTCCGCCCCAGCCCGGCTCCATTCCGGCGCAGGAACAAACCAGGTTGCGGTCGCCGTAAACATTGTCGATGCGGCCGACGGCAGGCCAGAATTTGTAATCATGCAGCCATTTGGCCGGGAAGCAGGCCTGCTCGCGAGGGTAAGGGTGGGGCCAGCGTTCGGCGGTTAGCATGTCGGCGGTGTGCGGGGCGTTTTTCAAGAGGTTGTTGTGCTTGTCGGCTTGTCCGGATTCGATGGCGTGCATCTCGGCGTGGATGCCGATGAGGGCGTCGCACAACCGGTCCAATTCCTCCTTGGACTCGCTTTCGGTCGGTTCGACCATCATAGTCCCGGGCACGGGCCATGAGATCGTCGGGGCATGGAATCCGTAGTCCATGAGGCGCTTGGCAACGTCTTCGACAGTCACGCTCTTGAACTGGCGCAAGTCCAGAATGCACTCGTGGGCGACCCGGCCGCTGCGGCCGCTGTAGAGCACCGGGAAGCATTTCTGCAGGCGTTGCGCGACGTAGTTGGCATTGAGGATGGCGAATTTGGTGGCCTCGGCCAGACCTGCGCCACCCATGGCAGCGATATAGACCCAGGGAATCGGCAGGATGCCGGCGCTGCCCCAGGGGGCGGAGGAGACGGCTCCTTCGCGGCTTTGAGCATCCGGACTGAGGACCGGATGGCCGGGAAGATAAGGGACCAGGTGCTTGGCAACCGCGATGGGTCCCATTCCCGGGCCGCCCCCGCCGTGGGGGATGCAAAAGGTCTTGTGCAGGTTGATGTGGCAGACGTCCGCCCCGATGTCGGCGGGCCGGCAAAGGCCCACTTGAGCGTTCAGGTTGGCGCCGTCCATATAGACCTGTCCGCCATTGGCGTGGACGGTTTCGCAAATCTCCTTGATGGTTTCCTCGAAGACGCCGTGCGTGGATGGGTAGGTGACCATCAGGGCGGCCAGTTGCTCCCGGTGGGCCTGGGCCTTGGAGCGCAGGTCGGCCAGGTCAATGTTGCCCTCCTTCTCGCAGGCGACTGCCACGACCTTCAGGCCCGCCATCACCGCGCTGGCGGGGTTTGTGCCGTGGGCCGAGGCCGGGATGAGGCAGACCAGGCGGCCAGGTTCGCCGCGCGCGGCATGGTAAGCGCGGATCACCAGCAAGCCGGCGTATTCGCCCTGAGAACCCGCGTTGGGCTGGAGCGAGACGCCCGCAAACCCGGTTATCTCGGCCAGCCACTCCTCCAACTGCCGGAACAAGACCTGGTAACCGCGCGCCTGGGCCGGCGGGGCAAACGGGTGCAGGCGGCTGAACTCGGGCCACGTCATCGGAAGCATCTCGGCGGCCGCGTTGAGTTTCATCGTGCATGAGCCTAGCGGGATCATCGAGGTGGTCAGTGATAAATCCTTGGATTCCAGCCGCTTGAGGTAACGCAGCATCTCGGTCTCCGAATGATAGCGGTTGAAGACCGGATGGGCCAGGAATTGGCTGGTGCGGGCGACGGGCGCCGCGTAGCCGGCTTCGACGCCCCTGGCCAGGTCGCGCGCGCGGAAGCCGGGCAGGCGATCGTCGTTGAAGACCCGCCAGATGTCCACGAGGTCCCGTTCTGTTGTCGTTTCATCCAGTGAAATGCCGAGCGTATGCCCGTCAATGGGCCGGAAATTTATCCGGCGCGCTTCCGCCAGCTTGAGGATACCCTCGGAATTCCGGTTGCCCAAGCCGACGCGCAAAGTGTCAAAAAACTGCGCCGGCCCGACCTCGTAGCCCAAGCGGGCCAAGCCCCGGGCCAGGAGACCGGTCAGGAGATGAACATGCCGGGCGATTTGCTTCAAACCGTCGGGTCCGTGATAGCAGGCATACATCGAGGCCACATTGGCCAGCAGCGCCTGGGCGGTGCATATATTGCTTGTGGCCTTTTCGCGGCGGATGTGTTGTTCGCGCGTTTGCAAGGCCAGGCGCAGTGCGGGGCGGCCGCGGATGTCTTTGGATACGCCCACAATCCGGCCGGGCATCTGGCGCTTGAAGGCCTGGCGGGTGGCAAAATAGGCGGCGTGCGGCCCGCCGTAGCCCAGGGGCACGCCGAATCTCTGCGCGCTGCCCAGCGCGATGTCCGCTCCGAATTCTCCCGGCGGCCGAAGCAGCGTCAGGCTCAGCAAATCCGCCGCGACGGCCACCAGGGCGTCTGCCGCATGGGCCTGGCCCGCCAATGCCGAGTAATCCTGAATCTCGCCCCAGGTGTCCGGATACTGCACCAGCGCGCCGGAGACCTGGGCGGTAAATTGGAAACTCCGGTGGTCCCCGACAACGACCTCGACCCCCAACGCCCGGGCGCGGGTCTTAACGACCTCGATCGTCTGCGGATGGCATCCCGATGAAACAAAGAAAGTGTTCCGTCCCTCCCTCAGCCCGCGGCACATTGCCATGGCTTCGGCGGCAGCGGTGCCTTCGTCCAGCAGCGAGGCGTTAGCGACCTCCAGGCCGGTCAGATCTATGACCATCGTCTGGAAGTTGAGCAGCGCCTCCAGCCGGCCCTGCGAAATCTCGGCCTGGTACGGAGTATATTGAGTGTACCACCCCGGGTTCTCCAGCACGTTGCGCTGCAGCACCGCCGGCGTGATGCAGTCCGAATAGCCCATGCCGATGCAGGAGCGAAAAACCTGGTTTTGCGAGGCGATTTCTCTCAAGGCCGCCAGCGCCTCGTGTTCGCTGCGGGCGGCGGGCAGGTTGAGCGGGCGGCGCAACCGGATCGCCGAAGGCACCGCCTCCGCCATCAAGGCGTCGAGACTCGGGCAGCCCAGCGCCTCGAGCATCTGCCGGGTCTCCTCCGCGCCGGGCCCGATGTGGCGGCGCGCAAATCGATCCGGATGCTCCAGCCAGCCGTTTTCCGCCGCCGCCTTGGGGGCAGGCGTCTCGCCATCTGTCTTTGTCAAATCGAACGCTTCCTTTCCAAGCATCCGTGGAAAGTACGGGCTGTTGCCCGCAAATCAAGCGGGAACTGGCTTGAACAATTGTCATCCCGGTGGGTCCGCCGCCGCCAAAACCGCCCAAGAACCGGCAGAATGTGCCGGTTGACGGGCACGTGCCGCTCTGGCATCATCCCCCCATGATGAATGTGGCCAGAAACCAATTCTCCCTCACCTGCGAAGCGTCAATAACCGGGGCGGCGGCAAAAAAGCAATTTCTTAACAGTAGTATCAGTGGATAGGACCTTTCGGCTGGGCTATTGCCGGGAACTGGACGGGCTGCGAGGAATCGCGATCCTTGCCGTGGTGATGTTCCATGCGCGGCTGGCTTCCGCCCAAATGGGTTACATTGGGGTCCAGATATTCTTCTCGCTGAGCGGTTTCCTGATTACTTGCTTGCTGGTGGAGGAATGGGATCGGTTTCACACCCTCGGCCTGGGCCGGTTTTACCTGCGTCGCATCCTGCGGCTCTTTCCCGCGCTGGTGCTGATGCTGCTGGCGTTCGTCGGCTTCCGCTGGCTGGTGGGCCCCGAGGCGGCGACCAAATCGGCCCTCCGCGAGGCACGCACCGCCCTGTTCTACGCCTCGAATTGGGCCTGCGCGTTCGGTCCGAACCGGCCCTATTTCCTCGCCCACACATGGTCGCTCTCGATCGAGGAGCAATTCTACCTGCTCTGGCCGCTGCTTCTGCTGTGGGCCTTGCGGCGCGGCGTCTCGCGCCCCTCGCTCCTGAACTGGTTGCTCCTGGGCTTCGGCGTCGCCATCGCCAACCGGTGTCTGCAGTACGTCCGGTGGGAGGACCCCTACCGGTTGAGCTTCGGCACCGATACGCAGGCAGACTCGCTGCTGCTGGGCTGCGCCCTGGCTGTCGCCCTGGGGTCGGGCCTGGTGCGGCGCAGTCCCAGAACGGAGTTGGTCCTGGGTTGGGGTTCTGCGGCCTCGCTCGGCGGCTTGCTCTGGTTGGGGACATCCCGGCCTTGGGACCTCGGCCTGCAGGCCTGCCTGGGCTACCCCCTCATCGCGATGCTCGGGACGCTGGCCGTGCTGGGAGTTGTCGTTTCACCGGCGTGTGCTCCAATAGCCCAATTTGCTCGCAGGCTGCGACGAAGTCTCACAGAACGAACCGCGGAATACGGAATACGGAATGCCGAGCCTGGCCGCTCTGCTTTCCGCGCATTTTGCGATTCCGCGGTTATTAGTCCGGTTGCAGTTTTGCCGCTCTGCGAAACATCCGGGCGGACGCGTATAGGGCAGAATTAGGTTCAAGGACGACGCCCGCAAGTGTTGGCGAGGTTGGGGTGGTTAGTGTATCTTGTGAGCACTGTAAGCCAAAGCAACCATGCAAGAAGGTACCACCGAAGTCACGCCCACGCTCCTGGTTCAGACACCACCCACGGAGGGGCCAGGGACGGTTATTGGGCGCTACAAACTGCTGGAGAAGGTCGGCGAAGGTGGGTTTGGGGTGGTTTATGTGGCCGAGCAGCGCGAACCGGTCAAGCGGCGAGTGGCCCTGAAGGTCATCAAGTTGGGCATGGATACCAAGGCCGTGGTGGCCCGCTTCGAGGCTGAAAGGCAGGCGCTGGCGTTGATGGACCATCCCAATATTGCCAAGGTGCTCGATGCCGGGGCTACTGAAGCCGGCAGGCCCTATTTTGTCATGGAATTGGTGAAGGGGATTTCGATTACCCAGTACTGCGACCGGGAGAAGCTGGGCACGGCAGCTCGGTTGGGTTTATTCATCAAGGCTTGCCAGGCAATCCAGCACGCGCACCAGAAGGGGATCATTCATCGGGACATCAAGCCCTCGAACATCCTGGTGACACTGCACGATGGGGTGCCGGTGCCCAAGGTGATCGACTTCGGGATTGCCAAGGCGACACAGCAGGATTTGACCGACAAGACGGTTTATACACAGCTCCAGCAGTTCATCGGGACGCCGGCCTACATGAGCCCAGAACAGGCTGAGATGAGCGGCTTGGACATTGACACACGGTCGGACATTTATTCCTTGGGGGTGCTGCTTTATGAATTGCTCACAGGAAGCACGCCGTTCGACACGAGAGAACTGGTGGCGGCTGGGTTGGATCAAATGCGAAAGATCATTCGGGAGCGTGAACCAGTGAGGCCGAGCACGAGGTTGACCACGGAAAAAGAGCTGAATGCAGAAAGCGGAAAGCAAGCGCGCTCGAAGATTGAGGCGGACTTGGATTGGATCGTCATGAAGTGCCTGGAGAAGGACCGGACGCGGCGTTACGAGACGGCCAACGGGCTGGGCAGGGATATTGAGCGGCACTTGACCCACGAACCGGTTGTCGCCCGTCCCCCCTCGAGCACTTACCGGTTACAGAAAGCCTTTCGTCGAAACAAGCTTGTGTTCACCGCCGCGGCGGCTGTAGCCGTGGCGCTGCTGGTTGGTCTGGGAACTGCAGCGATTGGATGGCGTCAGACCCGGGTTGAAAGGGACAACGCACTGAACGCCCGGACGGAGGCGCAGGCCAGCGAAAAGAAGGCCATCAAGGCAGAAGCAGGGGAAACCCTTCTGCGCCAGCAGGCGCAGGCGCAGGAACTGGCCGCCCGGCAGCGCGCCTATGCCTCCGACATGAACCTCGCTCAACAGGCGCTTGCGGTCAACAATGTCGGCCGGGCGCAAACACTGTTGAGCCGGCATCGCCCTCAACCCGGCCAAAAAGATCTGCGCCGCTGGGAGTGGCGTTATCTTTGGCAGCAATGTCAAAATGACAATGTTTTTGAAATGCCGCAGCAACCCTGCGCTGTCGATGCCGTCGACCTTTCCCCGGATGGAAAGCTGCTGGTCACCGCCGACGTTGAAGGCACGTTGAAGTTGTGGGATTTCACCCGACACGAGGTAATTCAAACCCTCAGCCCCCGGGGCGAGACGCGAACGGCGGTGGCGTTTTCACCTGCCGGAAAACTCCTGGCCATGAGTTCGGCCCGCGATGAAACCAATCACTTCGTCACCCTCATAAGCGTCGAGACCGGACAGACGATCATGGATCTGCCTCACGCCAGCGGCGTTCAGTCCATCGCGTTCACCTCCGATGAGAAGCGACTGGTTGCCTTGGAAAGGGATGTTCTGGTTTGGGATTTGGAAAAAAAACAGCCGATTTTTCGATTTCCCGTGTCTGGGCTGTACGGATTCCACCAGGGGGTTGTCGCCATGTCGCCGGATGGACGTCTGCTGGCGATCGGCGGACTGCGCGAGGTGCGCGGGATCGATCTGGCGACAGGCAAGACCCAATTCACGATTTCGTCCCTGCCCGAAGGAGTCACTGCGCTCGCATTTTCACCCGCAGGCGGTCTCCTTGCGGTCGGAACGGGTTACACGGACGCCATGATTCGCTTGTTCGATGCCGCCTCCGGAAGCCCAGCGGGGCATTTGACAGGACACAACTCATGGGTCTCATCGCTCCGATTTTGCAAGGACGGGAAACGGTTGGTGTCGACGAGCGGTGATCAAACCGTGCGCGTGTGGGACGTCCCGAGTCAGCGTGCGCTGCTCACTTTGAAAGGGCATTCCGCGGAGGTCTGGTGTGTTGCTCTGACGCCAGATGGCCAGGGCGCCGTGAGCGGCAGCAAGGACGGCGCGCTCCTCGGCTGGGATCTCCGACGCCAGCCACGCGGGGACGCTTTGACCATCCAGCCGGAGCCTCTGTCGAGTGTGGAGTTTTCGGCAGACAGCCGCTTTTTCTACGGCGTGGATACAAACACAGCCTTGAGCGTATGGGACGCTCGATCGCTGCGTAAGGTCGGGCCGTTGCGGGCGGCGGGAACGAACGTCACGCGAGTCCTTTCGTCACGCGACGGCAAGTGGCTCGTCGCTGGCACGAGTACAGGGGAAATGAGAGTAATCGATGCTGCAACCCGGGTCGGAGTGACGAACCTGCACGGCCACGCGGCCTGGGCCGTTCCGGTGGGTTTCCTGTCGGGCGAAGCGACCCTGGTCACAGTGGACGCGAAAGGCGTCATTAACCAATGGGAGATGGCTTCTTGGCGCATGCGTTCGTCGGCAACATTTTCTGGTGGAATTTGGCCGGAGGGAACTACGCTGAGCGACGCGCCTAACACCGGCTTCCTGCTGCTCTGCCCGAGTGGGCGGGAGCGCATGGGGTGGCTGAGTTGGTGGAGGATTTCCAATTCAAGGGAGGAATCGCTGTTCCAGGCGCACAAGAACAACCGCGTGGAGGGCGCGGCGGTTTCCCCGGACGGCCAACTGCTTGCTACTGTGGCGGCGGACTCAGAGGTGAAACTTTGGAGCGTAGCCACTCATGCGCCGGTGGGTCTGCTGCGCGGGCTCCTGCTCGGCGCGCAGTCGGTGGCCTTTTCGCCGGACGGAGATCGGCTGGCCTCAGGAAGCACTGAGAGCGAGGCAGTGAAACTATGGGACCTTGCCACTCAACGAGAGGTGGTGACACTTGCGGGCAGCGGGAGTCTCTTCGTGTTCACACGGTTCTCACCTGACGGCAATATGATTGTGTCGATCAATAACGATGAACGGGTCCACCTCTGGCGCGCTCCGTCCTGGGAGGAGATGGCCGCGGCGGAGAAAAGCGCGGACGGGAAAACCCAATATCGCTGAGAGCGTGTCTTGAGAATATCTCGGGCGGTCTTGCGGCGGGGCGGGGTGGCTGGCTTCGTTGCGCCTAGGTTACAGATTTCTGGCGCATGAGCGCCCTCGTCGCGCCTCGCCATCCACACCGCCGCGTTCGCAATCCGTTCCCGATCTATTCTCAAAACACGCTCTGAGGAATCTGACGGCCCAGCTCCTCCGGGCTGTAGCCCACGTACTGGGCCAACTGCGCCGAGCCCCCCGTGCTCGATCCGCAGCGGCTCACGCCCGAGCAGCGCGAGCCATGCTTCTCCACGACCTTGGCATAACCATCGCGCACGGCTGCGCGCACCGCCTCCTGCCGAAGACAAAATAAACGCTCGCCAGGCCCCCGTAGTAGCTCACCGGGTGCGCCCGCCTGCGGGACTCCGACCGCGACCGGCTCCGCAGCACGCTCGCCGTCAGCGGATAAATCGGATACACGCACGGCAGCGCGAGATCGGGAGCTCGAGGTCCGGCGGAAAGAGGTGAGTTCGGCGGGGCGGGAGGCGGCGGACTCCCGATTGAAAACGGATAGGTCTCATCCGTTTGCACGCCATCGAGGGCGAACTCCAGTTCCATGGCGGCCTGGCCCTCGAAACGGACTCGCTGGCACAGGCCGGTGAGCGAGGCGACTGCATCGAAGAGCCGGCCGGCGCTGGAGGTGAGGGGTGAATTGAGGCGCCGGGCCGGCATGGTCTTCAGGGGGGCCAGTTCGGCGCGCGAGAAGGCCCGGACGGGCGCCAGGTCCTCCTGTTCCACGACCGCTTCGCCCAGCATCTCGAAGAGCAGGCCCAGGGCTGTCCGACGAGGTTCTTTGACGGCCCGCTCCCCGCCCGGCAATGGGAAGCAGCGAAAGTGGGCGACGCGCTCCCAGCCAGTCTCGGTGACGACAAAGAACTCCCCGCCCCATACCGTGCCGTCCAGGCCATAACCCGTGCCATCCCCAAAATGCTCCGGCCCTATTTCCAACGCCATCGGCGCCTGCTCAAGCGGCTTTGCACCCTGGCCCACGAGAGCCTCACCGAATATCCCCGACAAGGGCGCGCAGATGGTCCGCCACTACGGTTGGTACAGCAACAAAATGCGCGGCGTCCGCCACCGAGGGCTGCCCTCCGGGTTGGTCCCCCCGCCGGCCAGGCCCCTCACCGCCACCGCCCCTCAGGCTCCCGTCAAAGAAATGGCGCGACCTCATCCTCCGCGTCCGGCATCCCTGCCGCGCAACTTTCGGCCGTTTAGCCGACCCTCAGGCCCGACCACACGCCAAAGCCCCCATGTTGCGCCAAAATCATCAAAAACCGGCAAAACTTCCCGCTTGACTCTCTGGTCCTCTTCTGGCAGCACCCGGCCGTAATGAGCGTGGTCGGAAACCAATTCTCCCTCACCCGCGAAGCGTCAAACCGGCGCAGCGGCAAAAAAGCAATTTCTTATCAGATTCTTCCGCGCAGCGGAGATTCGGTGTAACCTCTCCCCGCGAACGTCTCAGGAAAGGGTATGAGTGATACATCTGATCCAAAACGGTGTCCGAAGTGCGGACTGCCGATTCCCGACGAAGCTCCACAAGGACTTTGTCCCAAGTGCGTGCTCCTCCAGGCCTCTATCCCAACCGAGGGAGGAAAAGGCCAGCCCGCGCCATCGCGGGACGAAGTTGCGGCGGCGTTCCCGCAGCTTGAAATCCTCGAACTGATTGGCCAGGGCGGCATGGGATTTGTTTTCAAAGCCCGGCAACCCAAACTGGAACGTCTGGTCGCGCTGAAGATCCTGCCGCAGGCGCTGGCGGCAGATCCGGCGTTCGCCGAAAGATTTTCGCGCGAAGGCCGTCTGCTGGCGCGGTTGAATCATCCCAATATCGTCTCCATTCACGATTTTGGGCAAGCCGGCGGCTACTTCTACTTGCTGATGGAATACGTTGATGGCGTGAATCTGCGCCAGGCGATGCGAGCGGGCCGGTTCACGCCAGCCCAAGCATTGGTGGTCGTGCCTAAAATATGCGAGGCGCTCCAATTCGCGCACGATGAAGGCATTTTACATCGCGACATCAAACCGGAGAACATTCTGGTGGATGTCCGGGGCCGGGTGAAGATTGCCGATTTTGGCATCGCCAAACTCGTGGGGGATGCCCAGCCCGAGGCCGCACTGACCGGCACCGGCGCGACGCTGGGCACGCCGCATTACATGGCGCCGGAACAACTGGAAACGCCGGCCACGGTGGATCATCGGGCGGACATCTATTCGCTGGGCGTGGTCTTTTACGAAATGCTGACGGGCGAGCTGCCGTTGGGTCGGTTTCAACCGCCTTCGCACAAGGTGGAAATGGACGTGCGGCTGGATGAGGTGGTTTTGCACGCCTTGGAGAAGGAGCCGTCGCGGCGTTACCAGCATGCCAGTCAAGTGAGGACAGCGGTTGAAACCATCGTCAGCGGGACTCCGCCGGCTCAGGTTGCGCCAGTATCGGATCGCTTTTGGAAACGCATGGCAATGGCGATGGCGTTGTTGTCTCTGACTCTGATTGTGCTCATTGCCTGTTTCGCAAGGTCGTTCTTCGCGACACAACGGGCTGTGACAAGCTTGCCGCCAGCTATTGTTCCTGTCGGCGGGACGGAAAAGCAGTCCGCAACCCTGGTGATTGATACGGTGCCCTTCGATCGCCGGCGGGTGGAGAGAGACCCGCGGGCTCGCGACATGCTGTTTTGGGATTTCAAATATCTGATTCCCGCCGATCATCTCGCGCAAGTTGTGTTTGTGCTGTGGTCCAACGGCGTGCCCGCCATCAAGCCCGGTTTTAGTGGTTATTTCAAAGTCGGCCAGAAGCCGGTCAATGTAGAAAGCATGGACTTCTCATACGAGCCGAATGTGTCCGGGCCTCACGGTGGAACGAACGTGGCGCAGTGGAACGTCGGCTTGGGCTTTGGTTACACTCTTGGCCACCTTCTCACCAATCAACCGCCCTGTCGCAAGTTGGAAACCGCTCCGCGATCCGTTCTCCATTCCGGGCGCCAGCTTGCGATTCGTCTGGCCGATTTTATTCAGCCCGCAGGCCTTGCAAGCAATGGTTGGTCGGGCGTAGAGGTACGCCTGATTCTTCAACCCCTGCTCTCGCCCCCGGTACAGAGCGATCCCAATGAGTTCGATCGGACCAATTATGTGGCCGGCTGGGGCCTGGCTGGAATGTCGGAAGATTCGATCATCAATCTGATAAAGACACTTCCTTGCGAGCCAATGACCGTCGAAAAGAGTCCGTGAGAATCAAGGCATTGGAGAATGAGTAACTTGGCCACCAACGATTCTACTCCGCATCAAGCCTCGCCTCCGGTGTTCGTCACCACCCGCTGGACGCGCGTGCTGCAGGCGAAAGGGGATTCGACGGAAGCCAAGGCGGCGTTGAGCGACTTGTGCGCGGCCTATTATGCGCCGGTCTTTGCCTTCATTCGCCGCAATGCGCCCGATGAAGACTCGGCGCGTGATTTGACCCAGGAATTCTTCGCCCGCCTGCTCGCGCGCGGGGGCATTGACAACGTGGACCCGCAACGCGGCCGCTTCCGCTCGTTTCTGCTCGGCGCGGTCAAACATTTCCTTGCCGACATGCGCGACCACGACCGCCGCCTCAAGCGCGGGGCGGGCCAGGCAATCGAATCCCTCGATGCGGAGGCGGGGAATTCATCCGGCCTGGAAGCGCCTGATTCGAAGGCGGCGGCTCCTGATCGGGAGTTTGACCACAAATGGGCGTTGACGTTATTGGGCCGGGCTTTCGCGACCATAGAACAAGAATACAAGGAGGCCGGGAAATCCAGGCAATTCGAGGCTCTTAAACCATGGTTGACCGGAGAGGGTGAGAACGTTTCGCAGGCGGAGGCGGCCCGTCAACTCGGAATGAACGAGGGCGCGGTCAAAGTGGCCATTCACCGGCTTCGGCGCCGGCTTCGTGACCTCATCAAAAACGAAATCAGCCAGACGGTCAAGGACCGCGCTGATATTGACATCGAGATGCATGATCTGTTGGAAGCGTTGCTCTAATCCTCAAAGAATTATCGGGAATTGAGATGTGGCCCCACCGCCCTTAGCTTCTCCCCAGCGCCTGGGCGACGGAGGCGTAGATGGCCTCGCCATGCAACGGAGAACTGAGCAGCTTCCCGTCAGGCCCCACGAGCAGAATGACCGGGAACGGGGTGGACGCGAGGTCGTACGGGCCGGCCATCGCGGAAAAATCAAGCTTGCCCACCACCCAATGCGTAGCGCCTTGGCGTTTCAGTTGGCGGACATAGTCTTCATCCGCCCGCTCGCAGAGGCTGATGATCACGAACCGATCCTCACTGCCAAAAGCTTTGCTGACCGATTCCAGACCTTCCATCTCAAGGCCGGGGAGGAAATACCGGAAATCCAGCAGCACGAATGGTCCGCGGTAACCGGCCAATCGCAGCGGGCTGCCGTCGAGGGTTTGGGTTTCGAGGTCCGGTGCGGTGGCGGCGGGTTCCCGCGTCGGCAGTGTCATTTTGCCATGGGTTGGAGGGCCGGGTCTCCGACGATGACGTAGAGCGGGAGGCCATACCCCGGTGCGTCAGCGTGATCGGGGCTGAACGCATCGGGGGTAAAGCCGTCCGATGCGATGATGGCGTTCATCAGGCGTTGGTAGGCTTCGCCGACGGTGAGCCCATCCACCCAGCTTTCCAAAACCGGAAAAAGAGCGGGGAAACCCGCGTTTTCGCGCATATTGGCGTAAACGACCGCAGCCCCATTCTCCACGGCCCGCATGGCAAAACTCTCATCATTCTGGGGAATGGGCTTGCCATCGGGGCCGTCGGTCGCCGGTGAAATCCGCGGCCCGGCAGGGGCGGCCGAGAAGCAGCCGCCTGACATCACAATTTTGCCGGTCATGGCGATATCGTGAAAGGCACCGAGGTCCAGACTGCATTGGTTGCCGGGGCCACCGTGGCCAAACAGAAGCAAGAGCGAAGCCTCCTCGAGAGCGGGCCGGGCGGCGAGAGGAATGGTTTTGGTGGATTGGCCTGGAGCGATCAGCCATTCATTGGTTGCCGGAGCAACGGTAACACGTCCGCCCACTGAAATGACGAGACTGTGAGTGGCGCAACCATATTCAGCAAAGAGGGTGCGCATCATCCGGACCTTTTGCAGCGAACGCAGCCCCAGCGGAAACGGACCCAGCACTTCGCCCATGACGAAGGGACGGACTTGGGCAAGGGACTGGGGGTGGTAATTGATCGAGCGGTCCACCAGGGCCGCCAACGCACTCTGGTTTGGCGCAGCAAGAATGCCGGGGAAAACGGGGAACTGGTGGTCGTCTCCCAGGGCCCGAAGAACGGACCATACGCCCAGAAGCATGCTTTCAGTAAAACTCTCGGGTTTTGGGGCGATGGCCGCGAAACGCGGCTTTGCGCCGCGAAGGTCTGAGATTAATCGCTGACGTTCGGCTGCCGCCGCGAGGAGTCCACCGAGGTCGGCCACGTGGAGGATGGAGCCTTGGTGGAATCGAGCCAAACGCTCCAGAGGACCGAGGGCGGCTCCGTTGGTTTGATCGGTGACTATGACGTAAGCAGTGCCGAGGGTCGCGTGGGGTGTGGTTTTCAGGATGTATGTCGCCGTGGTCGCATCACCGTTGCTGGGGTGCGTGTTGCGGTCCACGCGAGTCAAGTCGCCGATTTTCGGAACGGGCAGCTCGGGCACCGGCCCGGCAAGGCCCTTGGATCCCCAAGTCTGTGCCGGCCCGGCAGCTCCAGGGCGCGCGCCGGGCACCGGCTCCGACCCTGAACCCACAACTCGCTTGGCCGTGAAATCGGTTGCGCCTGACGAGCCGTAAATCCCGTTCATCCCCGGATCGGCGCCGGGTTGAACCTTCACCTCCCGTGTGAAAGTGATGACGTCTCCCGCCATCACGCCCGAAAAGGAGATCGTGCGTCCGCCATCAGGGCTGTCGCACTTAAAGGAAACCATGTTGCCCGAAACGGTGCCACCGTAGATCGGGGTTTCCCCAGTCAACGACGTTGCCCAGCCCCCACTGGATCCTCCCTGGCTCACCGTCCCCGTTACCTTGGCCCCGTCCGCCTTCAAGGTGAAGGTCCAGGGAGCGAACCCGACGCCTTCGACTTTCCACGTGCCCGTGATGCCTTGCCAAACAGGTGCGCCGCGTGGAGCGCGCCAGCCTGCAATGGGCTGAGCGCGGAGGAGTAATAGGACGCCCAATACGGCGACAACCGCGCATGCGGCCAGCACGACATACCTTGCAGCCCCGCGCCGTGTCTTTTTATTGAGATTCGCACTCACGGCTTGGGATGCAGGCTGAGACTGGGTGGCAGGTGCAAAAGGGTTGGGACTCATCGCTGCGATAGTCTCCACATCCGTCTTCACTTCGCTGACCTGTTGGTAACGAAGCCCCGGCCGTCTCTCCAAGGCGCGCAGCACCACTTCATCCAACCGCACGTCGATGAGAACTTTCCTCGACGGCGGCTCGATTCTTTTGCCGGGCAGTTCGCCGGTGAGCATCTGGTAAAACACCACCCCCAGCGCATATATGTCCGCACGATGATCCACCTCGGACGGATGCTCGAGTTGCTCCGGCGCCATGTAGTTCGGGGTGCCCACGATCCTGCCCGACTCGGTCAGCGCGGGCGAACCGGTCGTCGTTCCCCCGGCCGGCTGCAGTTCGCGCCCGGCCCCAACCAGCTTCGCCAGCCCGAAGTCCGCCACCTTCACGCGACCACGGCGGTCGAGCAAAATGTTCTCCGGCTTGATGTCGCGGTGGACCACGCCCTGATCGTGCGCAAATTGCAGCGCGTCGCAGATCTGCGGCACGATGGCCAGCGCCTCGCGCGTTGAGACGCGACTGGTTTGGAGCAACTGCCGCAAGCTCACGCCGTCCACGAATTCCATGAGGAAATAATACAGGCCGTTGGTTTCGCCGAATTCGTAAAGGGTCACAATGCCCGGATGGTTGAGTTGTGCCAGCGCCTGGGCCTCCCGGGTGAACCGCTCGGCGAACGCCGGCTCGCCGCCAATGCCGGGCGGCAGGATTTTCAGCGCGGCGACCCGGTTGAGTTGCCGTTGACGCACCTTGTAAACCGCACCCATGCCGCCCTTGCCGATGAGCTCCAGGATTTCGAGTTGCGGAAAAAATCCGGCCAGTTCCTGGAGGGAGGGCGGCACGAAGCCCGGCCGCATTGCCGAACCGGTGTCAGTTTCGGCGCCCGTGGGAAAGCCGGCCTTGATGAGACACTCCGGGCACAAGCCCATCGGAACATTCGCGCCGAGCGGCTTCCCACAGCCCGGACAAAGGCGTTTGGAATCCATATCGTATCTTTCACCTTATTCTTAGGAGAATCGGACGAATGGTTACAGCAATAATTGCCCAGCCGAGGAACATCGCCGTCCGGTTAGCCCTCGGTTCATAACCAAGTGGACACCGAGGTTGGTTCAACACCGCGGCAGTCCTCCGCCGCTCTTCGACCCTCTCACGTTGGCTAACCTCTGAACCGAGGTCTAATTCCCGGCCAGCACGGCGAGAAGATGACGTAGTTCCTCGTCCACATCATCGGTCGCAGCCATCGTCTGAGCGATCTCTGCCCGCAACAATTTCCGGAAACGCTTCCGCAGCCGATGCACTGCTACGTTCACGGCGCTTTCACTCATATCCAGCTTTGCCGCCAGTTCGGCATAAGGCTGCGATTCGCGGCCGCCAACGAGGCTGGCGTTCAAGCCGGCGAATAGTTCAGCTCTGCCAGCGCGTTCGTATTCACTGCGCAGCCGTTGCAGAACGGCGTCGAGCAGCGTCAGCGCCCAGCGGCGTTCATAACATTGCTCCGGCGTGCAATCATCCGCCGGCTCGCACCCATAGCGGCCTTCTGCCGTGTCCAGTTGCAGTGGCACATGAATCACCCCACCGCCGCGTTTTTGGGCGCGCGCTTTGTCCCATTCATCCGCGAGGAAGCGGCTCATGGCCGTCAGCAGAAAGGTTCGGAACCGCCCCCGGTCGCGGTCCGCGTCGCCCACCCAATGGCGTTCCAGCAGTCGCGCGAAGAAGGCTTGCGTCAAATCCTGTGCGTCCTGGGGGGAGTGCCCGCGCCGCCGAACGTAGAGGTAAAGCGGATACCAGTAAGTCTGGCACAGTTTTTCCAACGCTGCTTGTGCCCTGGTAGTGTCGCTGCGCGCCGCGGCCACCACCACGGACCATTGGGTCGTGACGAAAACCGCGTCGCGCGCTCCCGAGCCCGCGTCAGAAGGAGGCCTTGATGGGGCGGTCGTGCTCACTCGTCAGAGTTGTCCCCCCGGGACCATAGTTCCATGGTGGTCCTGGACTTCGTCGTTGTCCAGGCTAAATCCTCTTTCTCACTTCTTTCTCACTTTTTGGGATTTGTCGGGTTGCTCTGAACTCCGACTACTAGCCGTTCACGAAGCCCCAAGCTAACCCGCGTAGCGTTAATAACCGGCGGCGCGGCAAAAAAGCAAGCCGAACAGCCCCAAGCTGGACGGAGTTCGTCAGGCCGGCGCATCAGGCCGTAGTAGCGTTTGCAGGCGCGGGGATAATAAACCGTGCTTAGCACTACAGCGACACTTCGAAGAATTGACCACGGATTGCACGGATTCCACGGATCAGGCGATGGTGGATTCCGGCCCATCCGTGAAATCCGTGAAATCCGTGGTTGAGACCTCCAAGGAAGTGTCGCTGTAGTGTTAGCCAAGGGCCTGTGGGCACAGCCGCGAACCGGTATGTCTGGACTCTGAGCCAGACACGCAAAGGAACGCAGGCTCCGCGTCAAACGCAGCCGGGGACGGCTGCGGAAGGGCGCGGAGCGACAAGGCTGGCTTCCAATAATATGCGGGAAGACTCGCCGTACGGGATGAAAAGAGGGGGTGGCGGAAGCGTCAGCATGACCCGGCGGCCATTTGCCACGATGCCCGAAAGGGCAGAGACACAGGAAGCCATTGGTCTAAATCCAATGCCTTTCGGAAATACTCGGTCTCGCGCCAGACCATCGTCCCGGAGGGACATATGATAATAGCCCAATGCTTTAGCATTGGGTTGGAGCCTCGCAAATGGTCCCGTCCCGAAGGGACGGCTGAGGGTGCCGCCGGGTTCGGCCGTCCCTTCGGGACTTGTTCCCCTCGCACGGCTGGACCCAACGCTGAAGCGTTGGGCTATTGTCATGTGTCCCTCCGGGACAAGACGAATTTCCGAAAGGCATTGGGTCTAACCCGGTCGCGCCTCCGCTCCACTCGACCAGTAAGCTGCGGCTTGACACCGTCATCCCCGTCTGCCAGCATGGCAACGGAATGGGCGAGACACAAAACCAGTCCTCCCTCACCCGCGCGGCGCCGCAGCCGGCGGCGTGGCAAAAAACGAAGATCCTGGCCGTGGTTCTTGTGCTCGGGGTGTGCATTCTGCTGTTCGTGACTGTCCACTCAGCCAAGACGCCGTTGGTGATTGTCTCGTCCGGCCCAAACATTCGGGTTTCGTCCGTCGTCCGCACGTTCGGGACAATTCATTGGCATTCCCTAGGGAGTACCCGGGATATAGCTCTGGACTGGGTCAGCCGCGTGCTTCATGACTTGCAGTGGATAGGTCCTGTCCACTCCCGGTCTTCGCGCACCATTACTTTTACGCCACAGAAGAGCACCGTTATTTGGGTGCGTCTCGTTCATCCCGGCTTTGGACTCGTTCCATCAGGCCGGGTGGTCAACACGCAACCTGTGCGATTCGTGGCGCGATTGACGAATACCAATGGCGTGGCGGCACAGCTAACCGACGCCAATGGGCGCTACCAGGACTATCGTCAGAAATCGGTGGTTGCGGGATGGATAGTACCCGGAGAACTGGAAAGCCATCTAGGGAGCCTCATCAGGATAGAGTTCACGAATGGAAACGAAGCGGTCACGCTTCGCGTTCGTTGACCGGGCTAACCAGCGAGGGGAGGGGAACCGGTGCCAACTTGTCCGCTCGCTGCCGAGCAGAACTTCGGGTGCGCTCTTCACGGTCATCAAATGGGGCCGAACGGTTCTTGAGACGATTTCAGTGGAGTCCAATGGAATCTTCGAGTTCTGGCACAATGACAGAGACCTATGTGCAGCCTTCGGTCTTTGACATGCTTGCAGGTGTGAGTCCTGCCTCGGCAATGGATGGTTGGGCCGAGTAGTGATAGCAGACTCCGGCGAGGGGAGGCCCTGGCTGGGGCAAGCTCTGCCGTAAACGGGCGGGCCTGTCGGTGGCGAAAGTCACCGGCGGGGACGGGCCAGCCGCTCCAGCCAACATGCAGGCCGCAACATTACGAGAAGACTGCCGCCTCGAAAATGCTTCCTCCTGTGAAGCCCGCGAGGAGGGTTATCTTGGAACAGCCGAACCGTGGGCAGGACCTGATGGCCGTTTGCCACGATGCTCGAAAGGGCAGAGACACAGGAAGCCATTGGTCTAGACCGGTCGCGCCTCCACTCCACCCGGCCAGTAGTTTTTGTGACTTTGGTTCAGTCGCCGAAACACCGCAACGCCGCCACCACCTGGCCGAGGGCGATGCCGCCGTCATTGGGGGGAATCCGCTGGTGCCAGTAAGGACGGAAGCCCTCTGATTGCAGCCGCCCAACTGCGCGCTCGGTCAGATAGCGGTTTTGAAAACATCCGCCCGAAAGAACGACGCGTTCCCGGCTCGTTCGCCGGGCCGCTTCGACGATCATCTCCGCCAGCGTGTTGTGAAACCGGGCTGAGATTAGGCCCGCTGGAACGTCGCGCCTGACTTCGGCGATTATTTCCCCGACCATCGGCGACCAGTCCACTGTGAGAGCGGAAGTCCGAACTCCGAAGTCCGAATTCCGAAAGCTGGAATCCGAGGTCCGGGGGCCGAGTGGCGCTCCTGACGCTCCACGCTCGACGCTCCACGGTAGCGCGAGATCGGAAGCTCGAGGTCCGACGGGGAGTAGTGGGTTCGGAGGGGTGGGGGGAGGACTTTCGATCGAAAACGGATAGCTTTCGTCGGTTTGCACGCCATCGAGGGCGAACTCCAGTTCCATGGCGGCCTGGCCCTCGAAACGGACTTGCTGGCACAGGCCGGTGAGCGAGGCGACCGCATCGAAGAGTCGGCCGGCGCTGGAGGTGAGGGGTGAATTGAGGCGCCGGGCCAGCATGGTCTTCAGGGGGACCAGTTCGGCGCGCGAGAAGGCCCGAACGGGCGCCAGGTCCTCCTGTTCCACTGCCGCTTCGCCCAGCATCT